>Ga0136588_1000147_pt1 | contig 27036 bp, 25 predicted proteins | sample AntRauMFilla1564_FD_104782 | JGI IMG/M metagenome (GOLD analysis project Ga0136588, IMG submission 104782) | Saline lake microbial communities from Rauer Islands, Antarctica - Metagenome Filla 1 #564 | ecosystem: Environmental > Aquatic > Non-marine Saline and Alkaline > Saline | place... | reverse complement strand
TTGACGGCGCTACCAGCTATTACGTTGTGCTCACTGACGGGCTCAAAGCGAGTGATGGTCAATCATTACAAGGCTCAACAACCTATGATTTAGTACGTCAGCCTAGTGGATCATTGCCGCTTGCTTCAGATGCACAGTTAGCACTACAAGGGCTTATAAATTCTTATGAGTCGGTTATTGTTGGTCAAGGCGGTGTTGCCGCAGATTCAATTATCTATAGCTCAACATTTACGACTCAAACCACCACTGGCATTTTTAACACCATAAAAGGCTTACAAATTGGTGGTTTTGCTCAAGCCGTTGGTGCTGCCGTAGCGGGAGGTGCCGATGTTGGAGCGGCAACAGCCGCGGCGGGTAAGCTTTTGCCTGCCATTGTGGTAGATGCATCATCACCAAAAACGGCTTTTGACGTTGTGGCGCCATTATTCTTAGGCGCTGAACGTTTTGGAGGATTACAAGCTGTAGGCTTAGGCACCTGTGGAGGACTTCTTGCCACGCTAAGTAACCCAGCTTCACCGTTGTTTGCTACAGCAACAGCTACCTTTTCCACTTTTGGCCTACTATGTTCTGCTCAGGTGACTAAAGGGACAATCGACTTACCTTATTATTTAAGCCCAATCCAGCCATTAACAGACAGCTGGCAAGCAGCTTGTACTAACGGCGTAGCATTACAAGGTATTGGTGCGGCCAATATTCCCACTCTCATTGCCAACGGCTCTTTACCTGTTGGACCTTTAAATGATTATTGTCAGGCAGCGTCTGGCGGTAATTTACTAGACGTAGATGTTTCGGGTTTAGGCATTCTTGATAGCCGACATTTAACCCGTTACAGTCCTATTCCGAGAGCCAAAGGTCGTAATGTTGATGGTTCAGAAACGCTCAATGTTCAAATATCGGTGCCAGACGTCAACTTAATTTCCGCTCTTGCTGCCCTCAATCCTGCGGTTACAGCAATAAGCAAACCTGATGCAGGTTGGCCTGTAGTGATACTAGCTCATGGTATTACAAGTAGTAAAGAAGCAATGTTGGCAGCTAGTGGCACACTCTCATTGGCGGGTTTTGCAACCGTTGCAATTGATCAGCCTCTACACGGTGAGCGCGGGTTTGTATTAGAAGATGGCACTATTGTTAACGCTACAAGCGGTGCTGGTGGGTCTACAACGGACTACTTTAACTTGGCAAGTTTATTGTCTTCTCGCGATAATAACCGCCAAGGTGTGGTTGATTTAATGGGCCTAAGATTAGGTTTAAACGCAGTGGTAGACACCTCTGGTAGCGTTGACTTAGATGTGTCTAGTGTGTATCTGGCTGGCCAATCTTTAGGCGCTATTGTTGGACATACCGCCGTTGCTATGGCTAACGAAAGCCTCGCTCAGGTGAATCCTGCATTAGTCGATTTTGACGGTATGTACGCATTTAAAGGTGTAGGCTTAAACGTTCCCGGTGGCGGTATTGCTGGTTTCTTATTAGAGTCGGGATCGTTTGGTAATTTAGTTAAAGGCTCGTTGTTTGCTGCCTCATCAACCGAATTTCAAGCATTCTTAGGTCAGTTTGCCGCAGAAAACGAATTAACGGTAACGGCCGCCATACCGGGTGCTTATGCTGCGTTTTCTTCAGGGTTTAATGAGCAGCAGCAAGCAAGCGCTGCTGCATTATTTGGTCAATTTGCCTATGCTGCACAAACGATGCTAGATTCGGGCGACCCTAATACTTACGCAAGTATTCTTGGGGCGCAAACTACTCCGGTATATATGGCAGAGGTTGTTGGTGGTGGCACCAACGACGACGGCAGCACAGCTTTGCCCGACCAAACTATTCCGAACTTTGTACCACCTCTTTCTGGCACCGAAGCGCTAGCTCGCTTAATTGGTCTACAAGGAGTGAGTTCTACAAGTCCAGGCAGTGGACTTGTGCGGTTTATAGCCGGCTCTCATGGTTCGCTACTATCGCCAATACCAAGTGCGCCAACCACGGTTGAAATGCAGCTACAGCTGGCACAGTTTTTTGCTACTGCACAAGACGGTACAGCCACCATAGTGGTAACTAACCCTGCTGTTGTTCGTAACTAATCAGCTTTAGGTACAAAAAAGGCCAAGTCAATGACTTGGCCTTTTTTGTTTGCCCAGCGAAGCTGGCAAAACCAGCCATTTAAAAGAAGGTTGAGTTACTTTGACTAAAAGGAAGATAACCTAAATGAAAAGGGCGTTATTCGCTAACGCAGGGGTGTTATATAAACAATAAGAAGGTAGCTTAGTAGCGCTGGCGGTATTGTTGAGAGGTCCTAAGGGTCAAGCTCATTAAAAATCAAATCCCGTATATGCACTGAAATATTAGTTTAAATTTGTCTGTGTCTATGAACAGTTGTTTTGAAATAAGCGCTATTTAGCGTTCAACGAACCTGATCCTTAGATCCTTTCTTTTTTACGAGGTACCTATCAATCAAATAGACTATTACGATAATAATACCCAGGATACTCATTTCGATTAAAAATGAAAAATCAAAAAACCAGTGAAGAATAGTTGATGTCAAAAATCCAATAAAAATAAAAAATAAAAATTTCATGTGTACCTAATCTTTATAGCTTAGTGAACAAGATAGGGCAAAATAAAGAGCCCTACCTACACTAAGTAAATACTAAATCGTTGAGTTGAAACGATGTCTGTTTATCAAAAAGAAACTGTTGCTTCCACTATGGTTTCTCGAACTAAAGCTATTTATGTGATTACTGAAGCTGCTACTTCCACTGTTAATTATTCTTTCTCCTACATACCCCAGTGCAACGCCAATGAGTACGTTCCCAAATATTCCACCGCTTACAATTGCTACTTGATCACATTTTAATTCTTGCATATTGTCTCTCCTTGAGATTATTTTAAGTTCAGGTTTACTCGGCACTCTTCAAGTATAGAAACTTGCCAAGCAACTAATTGATAAAGCTGCGTTGTTTAAGGCAATATCTAAAAGGCCAAACCCAAACGTTATAGCGCGCCTAGTTACAAGCAGGCTAATTTTGCGTAAGCTCCAGTTCCCTGCCTACTAAACAAGACTAACAAATGACGCACCAGCATGAAACTGGCCATTAGTATTAATTATTGATTTATTGAACGGTATTTTTAATTAGACGATGCTAAACTTATGATTCTTTTTACCGCAGGAATAGGGCCTTATTTCTATATTGTTGGAACAGATGTGCATCGCTCGGTAGATTGGATAGTGCAAAACAACACGTTCAAAAATATAGCTAGCCCAGCAAGGAAAGTAGCATTATTAGCAACAACCTTATTATTCATACCGCCACTTCGCATCCTTTTGCTGACTGGGTATTGGTTTAGAAAGCTGCCCCCATACAGTGGTTACAAGCAATATCATTGTTTCAACTGGAAACTACCCAAACGCAATTGAATATAGGTTTGACAGAACCACTGGTGTGCTTATCTAAGAAAATATCACCAATAAATCTATTGCCAGCAGAAACCGCCGGTACCACTACCTAAAAAGATAACGGCACCGGCGGTAAACCTAAGCAGTTGCCTAATAGCATTCAATATTTACCTAGGAGCAAGAGTAAGCTTAAAGGCACTACTTATATGTCTAAAGCGTTTAAAGCTTCTTCAAGGGTAGGATAGCTAAAGGTAAATCCTGCCGCCATTAAGCGTTCGGGCAGCACTTTTTGCCCATAAAGGACTAAGTCAGACGATTCGCCCATGAGGGTTTTAATGACCACTTTTGGCACCCTGAATATGCAGGGCCTGTCTAAGCGTTTGGCCAGTTTAATCGAGAAAAATGCGTTGGTATTAGGGTTAGGCGCGGTAAAATTATAAGGGCCCTTGCATTTGTCGTTGGTCAGCATGAATTCGAGGGCTTTAACCATATCCTCGATATGAATCCATGACATAAACTGGTTGCCAGCGCTAATAGGACCGCCTAGGCCTAATCTAAACGGCATCATCATTTTGGCTAATGCACCGCCGTTTTCGTCTAGTACAATGCCCGTACGGGCAATACATACGCGTGTTTGTGCGCCAAGCGCAATGCTCTCCCACTTGCGACACACCTGCGATGAAAACTCGTCGTGATAGTCTTCAAAGTCTTCATTTATAGGAGTGTCTCCTTGACGCCCATATACGCCAACCGCTGAACCACTAATGAATACATCAGGCTTGTCGCGGGCATTGTTAATTAGGTCAACGAGGCGGGTGGTAATGTCCCAGCGAGAATCACAAATGACTTGCTTTTGATTATCGGTCCAGCGCTTATCCGCGATAGGCTCACCGGCTAAATTGATAATAGCGCTGTAGTCGTTTATATGTGAAATTTCATCAAGGCTCACGGTGCCTATGTTATCTCCTAAAAGACGCTTAGCGCGGCTTGGATCGCGACTAATCACGGTTATTTTGTATTTGTCCTGCAGGTTTTTAATTAAGCGCCTGCCAATAAGTCCAGTACCGCCTGAAATAAGCACATGTTGCATGATTATTCTCTCTTTAATCTTTGGTGCATGAAAGTGCTAAAGAAACTGAGTCAGAAAAACGCAGTGCGTGCGGTTTATCGACTTCAGCCTCTGCGAAAGTAACCGATGGGTGTTCAGCGGCTACAGCCAAAATATCTGCGGTAAGCTTTTCTAGTAATGAAAACCTGTTGTCCTCGACCAAACGTATGATTGCTTTAGTAATTGTTTTATAATTTAGAGCGTCTTGCATTTGGTCTGAGTCGGAGGCCTGTTTTGCATCGTAATGAATTAATATATTTATTACGACATCTTGCTGATTTTTTATCTCATCTTCATTGATACCAATGTAAGTGCGTAGCCTAAGATTTTTAATGCGAATAGTGGCAAGATTAAGATTCATAAAATATTGTATTCCTTGATAATACTGCGCTAGTGAAAACTGTTGCAACGTTGAGTTGTTAAAAATTGCCGTAAAAACGCTTCATTGAAAAATCAGATACACAAAAAATAAATGTATACTGTCTTAACGATTTTGCCATGCGACGGTATTGAAAAATGCTAACCCACCTTGGAAATAAAATGGAAAGTAATACACCCGTAATAAAAGCATTTATCCTAATGGCCAGTGTGATCATTGTTCTGGCGGGCATTAAAGCTGCCAGTGTCGTGTTAGTGCCCTTTTTATTATCTGTTTTTATTGCGATTGCGGTCAGCCCGCTCATTAATTGGTCAAGCCAATACAAAGTGCCTCGGTGGCTGTCCGTTACCTTTGTAATACTCCTAATAGTAGTGATTGGATTTATGTTGGCAGGATTAATTACCCAGTCAATGGCAGAGTTTCGGGCTAACTTGCCGAATTACAAAGAACAGCTCTCGGGTGAATTTGCATGGATAGTAAGTAAAATGGCGCTGGTAAATATTCATATTGACGAAAGTATTGTCGTTAATTACCTCGATCCAGCCATGGCGATGACCGTTGCGACTAACTTTATCGCAGGTATGGGCGCGGTGCTCTCAAACGTATTTCTTATTTTACTCACCGTTATTTTCATGCTTTTTGAAGCCGAGACTATGCCTAGACGAGTGCACATTGCGTTTTCAGACCCCGACATGAAGCTTCCTCACATAGACCGGTTTTTGAAATCGGTTAATCAATATCTAGTTATTAAAATGATGGTGAGCGTAGCAACGGGTATAGTTATAGGTGCATGGCTATATTTTTTAGGCGTTGACCACTATATGCTGTGGGCGGTGCTATCTTTTATGCTCAACTTTATTCCTAATATAGGCTCAATTATTGCGGCGATACCGGCGGTGCTTATGGCCTTTGTTGAATTTGGTTTTGTACAAGCCGGATTAGCAGGCCTAGGCTTTATAACGGTGAACATGGTAATGGGCAATTTAATAGAGCCACGCTTTATGGGTAGAGGCTTGGGCTTGTCTACCTTGGTGGTATTTCTATCTTTAATATTTTGGGGCTGGCTACTTGGCACCGTGGGCATGCTGCTATCTGTGCCGCTAACCATGGTCGTTAAGATTGGTTTAGAGTCGCAAGAAAGCAGCAGATGGCTTGCTATTTTGCTGTCGGGAGATGATAAAGACTTGGTCACGCCTACTGCCGCTGAGCTTCCTCAATAGTCAGATTTTGCCTCGGCTGAATGGCTAAAAAGCTGGATTAATTAACAATAGGTATTGCCTATCCTTAATCCAGCGGTTGTTATTAAGGGAGTACCTTTTTAAACGGCTTCACCGTTACTTTTTCATATACGCCGGCGCTAATGTAAGGGTCGGCATCGGCCCATTTTTGTGCCTGCTCAAGACTTCCAAACTCAGCCACAATAAGAGAACCGGTAAATCCCGCAGGGCCAGGGTCGTGGGCATCTATCGCCGGGGTCGGCCCCGCGGCGAGCAGCCTGCCTTCATTGGCCAATAAGGTAAGTCTTGCCACGTGGTCAGGGCGTGCTCTTAAGCGATTTCCCAAGCTGTTTGGCACGTCTTGCGCATAAATCATATAATACATGCTGACTTCCTTTTATAAATGCGTGGCTGCTTTCATGGTGGCCACGAATTCGCCTAACTGCTGGTGCATGTCTTTGCTGTTAGCTAAATTTTTAGCAATTATATTCACCGTGGCTGAGCCTGATATAGCGCCTGCTGCGCCTGCTTGAATGGCTGAACTCACCTGCTGCGGCGTTGATATACCAAAGCCGATTAAAGGCGGCGCTACTTTGTACTTTTCCAGTTTAGCCACAAGTTCTGCAGCAGGTATTTCAACCGCCGATTCAGCTCCAGTAACACCCGATCGGCCCAGTAAATAAGTGTAGCCACTGGATTTTTCGCCAATTAAAGACAGGGTTTCGTCACTCGCGTTAGGCGGGGCAATGAGTATTTGTTGAATGCTGTTGTTTATGGCAGCGTCAATAAAACGCTGGGCTTCACGCAGCGGTACATCGGCAATTAAAATTGAGTCAACGCCGGCTTCAAAGGCAGATTTATAGAACGTGTCTACGCCTTTTGCCAACACTAAGTTGCTATATAATAATAAACCGATAGGAATATCGGCATACTCAGCTCTAAGCTGCTTCAAAATGGCAAAGCAGTCATGGGGGCGTATGCCCGAGCCCAAAGCGCGTATGCTGGCCTTTTGAATAGTCGGGCCGTCGGCAATAGGGTCGGAATAGGGTATGCCAAGCTCTAAGGCATCTGCACCGTTCTTTACCAATGTGCGAAGGATATCAAGTGAGGTTTCAAAGTCAGGGTCGCCCAGCATCACGAAGGGCACAAAGGCCCCTTGTTTTTTAGCCGATAAGTTTGCAAACATTGTTTTATAACGACCAGTATCTTTTGGTGACTGCATTATAAATCATCTCCTAAAATTTTAGTGACGTGCTCAAGATCTTTATCGCCTCGACCTGACAGGTTGACCACAATGATCATTTCTTCTTCGGCATCATCGGCCATGTTCAGCGCATGCGCTAGTGCGTGGGATGGCTCAAGCGCGGGAATAATACCTTCTTTTTTGCACAAGAGCTTAAATGCGTTTAATGCTTCGGTGTCGGTAACGGCGTAATATTCGGCGCGTCCTGTTTCATGCAAAAAGGCGTGCTGCGGGCCTACCGCGGGGTAGTCTAGTCCTGCACTGACCGAGTAAGACTCTTCAATTTGACCGTCTTTGTCTTGCATAATGTAGGTGTATGCGCCGTGCAGTACGCCTTTGCTGCCAGTAACAATGGTCGCGCCATGCTCTTTGGTGTGCACGCCTTTACCAGCTGGTTCAACGCCTATAAGCCTCACGCTTGGTTCGTCGATGAAGTCGGCAAACATGCCAATGGCGTTTGAGCCACCGCCAACGCAGGCCACGACGGCGTCGGGCAGGCGGCCTTCTCTTTCCATAATTTGAGCACGGGTTTCTTCGCCAATCATGCGATGATATTCACGCACTATAGTAGGGAAAGGATGAGGACCTGCGGCGGTGCCTAGCAAGTAATGCGAGGTTTCGTAAGAGGCTGACCAGTCTCGCATGGCTTCGTTTACGGCGTCTTTTAAGGTGCCTGAGCCTGAATTGACGGGTATTACTTGTGCGCCCATTAAGCGCATTCTAAATACATTGGGCGACTGACGTTCAACGTCTTTAGCACCCATGTATATGCGCGCTTTTAAGCCAAGCAGCGCGCAGGCTAGGGCGGTTGCTACGCCATGCTGTCCGGCGCCTGTTTCGGCAATTACTTCGGTTTTACCCATACGTTTGCATAACAACGCTTGTCCCAAAACCTGATTGGTTTTGTGCGCGCCGCCGTGCAATAAATCTTCACGCTTTAAATACAGCTTTACCAGCGGGTTTGAAACTAGGTTTCTAGACAAGGTCATGGCCGTAGGGCGACCCGCATAGTCTTTAAGTAAATCCATAAATTCTTTTTGAAACGCGGGATCATCTTTAGCGTCTAAAAAGGCTTGTTCTAATTGGTCAAGTGCCGGGATAAGGAGTTCTGGTACATACGTACCGCCGAAATCGCCAAACTTTGAGTCTAATTTATTCATATTATAGGTCTCTTTATATGCGTTTTACGAACGCGCGAGCGCGAACAATTCTATTAATTTAGCCTGCGTTTTAATGCCAGGCGCATCTTCAAGGCCTGAATTGACATCAATAATGCCAACGCCTATTTGGCTTGCCGCTTGAATATTGGTGCTTGATAAACCGCCTGCCAATACAAGCGCAGACTTTTCTTTTATGCTGTCTAACAAGCGCCAGTTGAAACTATTGCCGGTGCCACCTGTTTGCTCACCCACTTTGCAGTCCAGCAATACACGCGACAACATCCCAGAGTTTATTTGCGAGTGAAGGGTACTAAAGGCCGCATTTATCGATTGAGACTCAACCACGTCTACCGACATTGCCTTCCAAATTTCACACTGTGGCGGCAGTAGTTTTTTAAGATCGGCCGTATATTGTAAACCTTCTTGGCCGTGCAGTTGTACCGCCCGTAAAGACAGTTTGTGTGCATACTCAAGCACTTGCTCTAGGGGCTGATTAACAAACACGCCCACATAAGCCTGTTTCACCTGTTGGGTAATTTCAAGCGCGGTTTCCATGCTTATGTAGCGCTTCGAATTTGGGCTAAAAATTAAGCCTAAATAACTAACCGGAAAACCTGCCACCAGCTTTGCTTGTTCAATACTGGTGATACCGCACACTTTAATGTCGCCATAAACAAGTTGCGAAACCGCTAGGTTTAGGTCAACTTTAGCCATTAGTGCACTGCCGACTAAAAAGCTGTCTACAAACGGGGAGAGTCTGCGGACATCCTGATTCGTGTAAATACCGGATTCTGAAATTATAACACCCTTAAAGCGTGCATCACTTCGAATAACTGGGGCTAAACGTTCGGTGGTCGCTAAATCGGTAGACAAATCGCGCAAGTCGCGATTGTTTATGCCGATGATGTTCGCACCAAGTGCAAGCGCTCGCTCGGTCTCTTGGGCGTTACTAACTTCGGTTAATACATCCATTTTTAAAGCGTGAGTTACGCTAGCAAGATGTGTATATTCTTCATCGTTTAGCACCGACAGCATCAGTAATACAGCGTTAGCGCCTAAATAGCGCGCTAAATAAACTTGGTACTCATCTACAAAAAAATCTTTATTAATAGTTGGCTGAGACACTCTGTTGCTTACATACTGTAAATACTCGAATTTACCTTGAAAGTATTTTTCGTCGGTTAGTACAGAAAAGCACGCAGCTTCTTTTTGATAAGCCTCGGTTATTTCATCAAGATCGAAATTTTCTCTTATTAGGCCTTTTGAAGGCGACGCTTTTTTACATTCGAAAATATAGCTAGTGCCTTTTGCTGCTAGGGCGTCAAAAAACGAGTTGTCACTTAAGGTAAGTTTGTCTTTGAAGTGCACTAAGGGAAGCTGCTCTTTTTTTAGGGTTAATTCTTCGCGTTTATCCGCAATAATCTGTTCTAACACATTTGCCACTATAAACCTCCTTGACTGATACGTGCTGCATGGGAAATGGTCTGCATAGGTTTTTTTTCTGCAATAGCCTGCATAACCGTATTGAAGTGGGCTCTAAATGGCTGCTGCGTGTCATGTAACCACAGCAGGCTGGCGGCGTTAATCGCAATGGCGTGGATGTGTGCAGATTCACCCTCGCCATTAAACACCTTATTTATTGCGTTCACATTATATTCAGGTGTATCACCTAGTATCGCATCTAGCGGCATTTCACTTATGCCGAAGTCGCTAGGCGCAAGCGTGAATTCGTGTAAGGTGTTATTATGCACATGAATGGCTGTAGATGGACCATGCAGCGCTATTTCATCAAGGCCTGAACCATGCACTACCAAGGCGTTTTCATGGCCCAAGTTTAACAAGGTTTGCGCGTAAATAGGCACTAATTTAGGTTCGTATACGCCATATATGCCATGGCTTGGACTAGCAGGGTTTGCTAACGGGCCTAACACATTAAACAAGGTGCGCGTTTTGAGCGCTAAACGTACTGGCATAGCATGCTTTACACCGGTGTGATAAACGGGCGCGGCTAAGAAGCAAAAGCCAGCCTCGTCTAAACATTTGCGAGCAGTTTGCGGGCTCATATCAAGCTTGATACCAAAACCAGCGAATAGATCAGAAGAGCCTGATTTACTCGACACACTTCTATTACCATGTTTAGCGACCTTAATACCACAGCTCGCCGCAACTACCGCCGCTGCACTTGAAATATTGATAGTGTTGTGACCGTCTCCACCTGTGCCTACTAAATCGCTAAACGCATAGTCGGGTCGTGCAAATACAACGGCATTGTCGCGCATGGCAGCAGCAGCACCGGCTATCTCTTCACTGGTTTCACCCTTGAGTTTAAGCGCCACTAAAAAAGCTGTTAGCTCTAGATTGCCCATATCTCCGCGCATAACATCGTTGAAAATAGCGTAGCTTTGCGACTGACTAAGTGAGCCGCCTTGGTAAAGTGCTTCAAGCAGGTCAAAATATGCTGGGTTCATGTTATTTCCCTTCGCTTTGTGCATTGGTTTCATCTGTATTGCTTGCGGTAATAGGCGCGCTAAGTAAATATTGCATCGCTTGTAATAACAGTTGGCTACCTTGACTGGTTAGTACCGACTCGGGATGAAATTGGAAGCCGAGCATCTTATCATTGTTGTGCAGCACTGCCATGGGAAGCCCGTCTATATCTGCAATAACTTGCAAACATTCTGGTACATGCACTGCGGCCAAGGAATGATAGCGCGCAATGGCCATAGGCGATGGTAGATTTTTAAAAAGTTTAGGATAATCATGCTTCATCATGGACGATTTTCCGTGCATAACCTGCGGCGCTCTGGCTATTTTACCGTGGTAACTTTCCACTATAGCCTGATGCCCTAAACAGATACCCAGCACGGGAAATTTGCCTTTTACTTGTTCAAGAATGGCGGGCATGTTACCTGCATTGCTGGGTGAACCAGGTCCCGGTGATAGCATAAGAAGAGTAGGGCCAAGCTGACTATAGTGATGAAGCTTATCCATTACTTTATGCGTATCTATGCTGTTTCTAAACACCGTTAGAGTGACGCCCAGCACACGAAGCTCATCTACTAAATTATAGGTAAATGAATCTTGGTTATCTATTAGTACCAGCTTTAGGTGACTCAAGGTTTGGCTCTTCACGGCTGCTTACTCCCTTGCTTTTGCGTATTTTCGCTTACCGCCGAGTTGCTGCGTTTTATTGCCGATATCACCGCCTGCGCTTTTGCGGTGGTTTCATCAGCTTCAAACTGCGGTACTGAATCATTCACCACGCCAGCGCCGGCCTGTATGTGCGCTAAGTTGTGTTTTACAAAGGCTGAACGGATAACAATACAGGTATCAAAATCACCCAAGCCATTAAAATAGCCAACCGCGCCACCGTAGCTGCCGCGCCTCTCTTTTTCGGTGTGTCTTATTAAGCTGGCCGCGCTAATTTTGGGTGCGCCTATTAAGGTCCCCATATTCATACAGGCTTGATAAGCGTGCAGCGCGTCTAAATCGTCGCGTAATTCACCTACTACTCGCGACACTAAATGCATAACGTGCGAGTAGCGGTCAACTTTCAGCAGATCTTTAACGTGTCTGGTGCCGGGTTTACTCACTCGAGCCACATCGTTGCGAGCTAAATCTACCAGCATAATATGTTCAGACTTTTCTTTGTTGTCTTGCTGTAAATCGAGTTCTAAGCGGCTGTCTAAATCGACGTCAATACTGCCATCGCTGCGTTTACCGCGCGGTCGGGTGCCGGCAATGGGGTATATTTCAACGTAGTTTGTGGTCGCGTCGTATTTGAGCGCTGATTCAGGCGAGGCGCCGAATATAACAAAGTCATGGTCTTGCATATAAAACATGTAGGGCGACGGATTGGTTAACTTTAGCTGCTCGTAAGCAAGTAAAGGATTAGGGCAAGCAAGGGTGAAAGTGCGCGAGGGCACCACTTGAAATATGTCGCCGTCCAGAATGTTCTCTTTTAGCGCGAGCACATCTTCACAATAGGCTTGGTCTGACTTATTCACTGAAACCTGCGTTGAAGGGTCTATAGGCAGTATGGTCTTGCTATTAATTGCTTCTGGCAGCTTTGCTATTTGATTAGTGATGAATTCTAATCGCTGATGGACTGAAAAGTAATGCTTGGCGACTTCTTCACCGCTAAATACACTGCCAATAATTTGGGTGCTGTTGGTTTGATGATCGACCAGTATGAGTGTTTCAGCCAAATAAAACACATAGTCAGGACAGGTATTACTCGATTCAGGCACCTCAGGCAGAGATTCAAAATTAGCTAATAAATCATAAGCGAACACACCGGCTAAAAAAACTGCGTGAGGATGTTGACGAAGCGCTTTGAGCGATGATTGTATAATGCGCAGGGCATCAAATACACTGCGCTGCTTTAAACGTGAGTCTTCGTCTAGGTCGACATCGCATGTATCGAAGTTGAGCGTAAGTGAAGTGACCTGTGCATGCTCTGCCTCAGCCTGTAGCTGGGGGTTTGCATAATCGCTTAATAACTCTGCTATGAAAGGTAATAATGGCTGACCATTTTCAGACAGCGCTGTAATAACAACTGTATTTTTGTTGCATTCGATACGCAAAGCCGCGTCAATCAACAAAAGGCTCTTTAAGTTGTCTTTGCTGTCAATTTCTGCTGATTCAAGCAGTATAGAATGCTTGTTAGCAAGAGTATGGTATGCGTGTAGTGGATTAGCAATATACGGTGCTTCAACCACTATACTTTCAACTGTGCCTGGCTGGCTTCCTAAATCCGACAAATTCATAGTTTACTGTGCCTCTTAATATAGGGTGTATAGTCAATAGGTAATATGCCTGTCGGGCTTTCTTTGTGTTTATTGTATTAAAATTTGACAACAAAAAAGGCCCAGTATGTGGGCCTTGGATATGCGAACACGCACATGCAACCTGACCCTAAGTCTGGCTGTGCCACCACCAAATTGTGATTATGTGTGTTAAATGCATGAGATATCCAATATGTTTATGCGTTATCTTGGGGTTTTTGTTATCGATTAACCTTGTGAGAGTGTGATTGATAACGCCGCAAGGTAGTTAATTTGCCTGTTTTCTAGGCCTATAGGAGAAACCATAACGCAGTTAATGTCAACCACAAATATAAATTAACATGCATCGCTGGTGTAAAGTACTTTTTGTCTATCTTGAGGCCGGACAAAAGCGCAATGTACACGGTGAGTCATTGTACGTTATAATGCCAAGACGGTAAAATGCCAAAATGAGTTGAAGGTATGTTTCACCGTGCAGTGGTAATGATTACTGACTTTGATGCCCTGACGGATTATCGCCTGTTAATGTGATAAAAAAGGGGCGGTACAAGTCACCACGATAAGTGGTCACATAAGCTGAAGTTAAAGCGTAAGCTGCTGTGTACGTTAAAACGGGGCTCGTTTTATGTCGCTGCTTTGCTTGTACAGACACCATTTTAAAACATTTTTTACGCGTAAAAGGTATATATTTGAAAATTGATTTACACAGTCATACTCATCATTCAGATGGTAAGCTAAGCGTTGCCGAACTGCTAATGCGTGCGCAGCAAATGCAGGTTGATGTGCTCGCTATTACCGACCACGACTGTATAGATGCGATAGCCCCCGCACGCGCAATTCTAGCCCGCAATAAGCAAAAACTTACGTTAATAAGCGGCACCGAAATATCAACTAGATGGCATGGCTTTGAAATTCATATTTTAGGCTTAGAGGTGGATCATGAATGCCCCGTTTTTGTACAAAGACTCGCTACGCAGCTCGAAAAACGCCAAATAAGAGCCCAAAAAATATGCGAAAAGCTCAGTAAAATAGGCATTCATGACGTATTACCCCTTGCGCAAAATATGGTAACCAGTGGCTGTATCTCGCGCGCTCACATTGCCCAAGTCTTAGTTGACAAAGGCGTGTGCGATTATTTTCAGCAGGCTTTTACTCAGTATTTAGGCAAGGATAAAAAAGCCTATATAGTACCTCAGTGGATAGGCATTCAAGAAGCTGTGCAGTGGATTCATGAGGCCGGCGGCAAAGCCGTAATTGCGCATCCGTTTCATTACGATATGACAACCAAGTGGCTGCGCCGTTTATCCGAAGAGTTTGCATCGTACGGCGGTGATGCCATGGAAGTTCAACATCCGAATTTAGCCAAGGAAAAACACGATCTCATGGTAGACATTGCCTTAAAAACAGGCCTTATGGGTTCAGCCGGCTCTGATTTTCATGCGCCGTCAAAGTGGACCGAGCTGGGCCGTAGGCTTAACATCCCAGCGAGTTTGACGCCAGTTTGGACAAGTTTTAAAACGCATTTAGGTGCGTAATAGTCAGGTTTCATGTGCGTAAAAAAGTAAACCTGTATTATGAGTAGTTTTAGCGATTATAAATGCGTGGTATAATTTAGTTACATTCTTAAGTGTGTTTAGTAGCAGAATTTATGAGCCAGTTTTTTTATATTCACCCTGACAATCCTCAAGTGCGATTAATCAAGCAAACCTGCGAGCTGATTAAAAAGGGCGAGGTCATTGTGTATCCGACTGATTCAGGTTATGCCATTGGTTGTCAAATGGAAAACAAAAAGGCCCTTGACCAAATCTGCACTATTAGGGACATTCCTAAAGAGCATAACTTCACCTTAATGTGTCGCGATATGTCAGAACTATCCATATATGCACGCGTGAATAACGTCGCTTTTAGGCAAATAAAGAACAATACTCCCGGGCCCTATACTTTTATTTTAAAGGCCACCAAAGAAGTCCCGAAAAGATTACAAAATCCAAAGCGTAAAACCATTGGTATTCGCGTGCCCAACAATGCCATTGCACTTGCTATATTAGAAGAGTTAGGCGAGCCGCTTATGTCTACCACACTAATTTTGCCCAACGCTGCAATGGCAGAAACCGATCCTGAAGAAATAAGAGACAAACTAGAAAAACGCATTGGATTGATTGTTCACGGCGGTTATTTAGGAGAACAACCCACAACTGTAATCGACATGTCAGAAGGTGAAACAACCATAATACGCCGTGGCAGTGGTGATCCTTCGCAGTTTGAATAGGCAACTTTGGAATACCTATGAACGGTCCAAAAGACAAATCGAAAATAACTGAACAGCAGCCCCTAGCGCTCGCCTTTATTAATGGCGAGGCTTTCATTGATAAGCCTGAAGATTTATATATCCCCCCTGACGCTCTGGAATTAATTTTAGACACCTTTGAGGGACCGCTCGATTTACTGCTGTATTTAATCCGCAAGCAAAAATTCGATATTGTTGAACTGCCGGTGCTGCAGGTAACGCGTCAATATATGGAATATGTAGAGGTAATGACAACGGTAAAGTTAGAGCTTGCGGGAGAATATTTAGTGATGGCTGCTATGCTGGCAGAAATTAAATCACGCCTGTTATTGCCTAAACACGACAGTGTGAATGACGATGAAGATGATCCTCGCGCCGAACTTGTGCGCCGCCTCAGACAATACGAACAGATAAAAGCAGCGGCGTTTGAACTTGATAATTCTGTGCGCTTAAAACGTGATTTTTTTGTTGCCAGTGCTGATACAAGCGATAACGTGCAGCCCATAAAACATGTGCCGCAAGTACAATTGCAAGAACTAATAATGGCGTTTTTAGGGGCAATAAAGCGCGCTAATGCTTATAGCCATCATCACATTGCACGAGAAGTGTTGTCGACGCGTGAACGCATGAGTATGGTACTGCACAAGCTTAATAGTCATACTTACATAGCACTTAGCGAATTGCTCAGTATTAACGAAGGCAGGGCAGGCATAGTTGTCACCTTTATCGCCATTCTTGAACTGGTAAAAGAATCTTTGATAGTTTTTGAGCAAGGTGAACCATTTGGCGATCTTCATGTTAAACTAGGCGCTTATGAGCAAGATTAGCAACAGTCAACTAAAACAACTGCTAGAAGCGGCCATTTTTGTGAATGAAAGTCCTTTGAGCATCGACAAAATGCGCTGTACTATTCTGAGTGAATTAGCAGTGTCTTCATCGCAGCTTAACAAGTCGCTAAAAGAGCTTGAATTAGACTACGCACCAAGAGGCATCAAGCTTATTAAAGTGGCTAGCGGCTTCCGGTTTCAGTCAGATACTGGCCTAGGCCGGCTGTTGAGCAAGCTTTGGCAAGAAACGGCGCCTAAGTATTCGCGCGCTATGCTAGAAACCTTAGCGCTTATTGCATATAAACAACCCATCACCCGAGGCGAAATAGAAGATATTCGAGGGGTGGGAGTGAGTAGCAATATTATTCGCTCACTAAGCGAACGCCGGTGGATTAAAGTAGTAGGACATAAAGAAGTACCGGGAAGGCCGTCACTGTTAGCCACCACCGCTACTTTTCTCGACTATTTCGCACTAACTTCGTTAACAGAACTGCCGTCGGCTGAGGTATTTGCCGAAAATATTGAGGCGGCTATGCAGGCCTCTAACACAGTAACCATAGACATTGAAGAACACGCACCGCAGGCTGAAGCATTGGCTAAAAACAATGGATCTGGCTCACAATCAGTGCTTGATGAAGTAAACACGATAAATACACCTAGCAAGGCAAATACACACTAATGAGTGACAATAAAAACGCATCTGAGAAGCTGCAGAAAGTACTAGCGAACAATGGTTTAGGTTCACGTCGTGAAATGGAAAGATGGATCCAAGAAGGTCGTATTTCGATTAATGGAACCAAAGCCACTTTAGGCGATAGAGTAGAAGTGAGTGTTCAAATAAGAGTTGACGGTCACTTAATAACACGCTCAAAAGAAAAGTCTCCTTGTAGGGTGCTGATGTACAACAAGCCTGAGGGCGAACTGTGTGCAAGGGTTGACCCTGAAGGCAGGCCTACCGTATTTGAACGCCTGCCTAAATTGACCGGCGAACGCTGGATAACCGTGGGTAGACTAGATATAAACACCAGTGGGTTGCTGTTGTTTACCAACGACGGTGAGCTTGCCAATAGACTCATGCACCCAAGTCATGAAGTAGAGCGTGAATACGCGGTAAGAATATTCGGAGAAGTGACACCCAAAATGCTGCGCATACTGTCGCAGGGCGTTGAGCTAGAAGACGGTATGGCAAAGTTTAATCATATTCACGTAAGGCCAGGCGATCCTGAAAGTAACAATCGGTGGTTTAACGTGACTCTGTCTGAAGGCAGAAACCGTGAAGTTAGACGCCTATGGGAATCTCAAGGTGTGCAGGTGAGTCGATTAATGCGCGTGCGCTATGGTAACTTAGAGTTGTTCAAGCGCCTGCCCCAAGGCGCTTGGGTAGAACTTGATATTCTCAATGTGAATGCGCTTCGCAAAATGGTGCAGCTGCCGCTGGAAACTGAAACAAAAATGCATGTCGCTGAAAACCTCGACCATACAAAATTAAGCCGTATGCGCCGCAGCGTTAGAAAGCACAAGCAAAATAAAGTGGTGGGTCAGCGTAGCCGCCGAAATCAATCACAAAATAGGTAGTGATTGCAAAAATGACCTTTTTAGGGGCGCAAGACGACGGTGTTATTATTCATCCGGGGCGAGTTGCACTTGGAATAGAATACATGGGCGCCGACTACAGCGGTTGGCAGCGCCAATTAAGCGTCGACTCGGTGCAGTCTCGCGTAGAAGATTCACTCGCTAAGATCCTCAGGCAAGAGGTCTCGGTTAGCTGCGCTGGCAGAACCGACGCTGGGGTGCATGCTACCGCGCAAGTAGTGCATTTTGACGCGCCTGTTACCAGACCATTAAAAGCTTACACACGCGGCATGAATACCACTTTACCCAAAAACGTGGCAATTACTTGGGCTAAATCGGTAGACGATGACTTTCATGCGCGCTTTAGTGCTACCGCGAGGCGCTATCGTTACGTAATTTACAACAGTGCGCTGCGTTCCGGTGTATTCAACGCCGGAGTGACGCACGTATTTAAGAAAATTGACGCAGCGCTTATGCACGAAGCCGCACAAGGTTTAGTCGGTAAGCATGATTTCACTTCTTACCGCGCCGCTCATTGCCAAAGCAAAACCCCAATAAGATTAATGCACCATATACAGGTATATCGACTGCAGCAGTTTGTTATTGTGGATGTAAAAGCGAACGCTTTTTTGCATCACATGGTGAGGAACATTGTGGGTGCTTTATTAGACGTAGGCAGCGGCGAAAAACCCATTAGCTATATTGCTGATTTACTTGCGCTTAAAGATAGAAGTCAGGCGTCGACTACCGCTAAACCAAACGGTTTGTATCTGGTGCAAGTAGACTACGACAGCCGTTTTGCACTGCCTAGAACCAATGTTGGCCCTTTGTTTTTGCCAGATTTTTAGTGCTTCAATCAAGCGTCAAGTTACTACTAATTGCACAAAGCAACAAAATATACGCTCAAGCGCAACACTTTAAACCACTTAAACATTTAGAATACTTCAATTTTGTGGTTTAATTTGGTTATATTAGCTGGATAACGCTTAAGTAGGCCTCGCGTGTAAACGCATGCGGGGTTGTTTTGCACTCATTTATAAATTCGACATGAAAAACGAAAACAACAGGAATGCTTTATGAGCTGGATTGAAAGAATACTGCCAAAGACACAAAGTGGCGCCAAAGGAAATGTACCAGAAGGTATTTGGACAAAGTGTGCGGCTTGTAACGCGGTGTTATACAAAACTGAATTAGAAAAACAGCAGGAAGTGTGTCCTAAATGTGACCATCATATGCGTATAACCGCGCGCAGCCGCTTGAATAGTTTCCTTGACTCAAAAGATAGACAAGAAATAGCCAGTGAGCTTGAGCCGCAAGATATATTAAAGTTTAAAGACTCGAAGCGATATAAGGACCGAATAAGCGCGGCGCAAAAAGCCACAAACGAAAAAGACGCGTTAGTGGTCATGAAAGGCAGTTTAAACGGAATGCCCATTGTGGTCGCTAGTTTTGAATTTGCCTTTATGGGTGGCTCTATGGCGTCTGTCGTGGGCGCCAAGTTTGTCGCGGGCGTTAATGCGGCATTAGAAAATAACTGTCCGTTTGTGTGTTTTTCTACCAGCGGCGGTGCCAGGATGCAGGAAGCCTTACTATCGTTAATGCAAATGGCAAAAACCAGCGCAGCGCTGGCCAAATTGAGTAAACAAGGCCTGCCGTATATATCGGTGTTGACTGACCCGACTATGGGCGGTGTTTCTGCTAGTTTAGCTATGTTAGGCGACATAAACATTGGTGAGCCAAAAGCGCTTATTGGTTTTGCTGGTCCGCGAGTAATAGAACAAACAGTGAGAGAAAAGCTGCCTCCAGGTTTTCAACGCAGCGAGTTTTTGTTAGAAAAAGGCGCGATAGACATGATTGTAGATAGACGCCAAATGCGCGATAAAATATACAGTTTGTTGTCTAAATTGCATCATATGAACCTTGGTGATAAGCCAGAGGAAGCGATTGAGCTGCCTCCTGCCCAATAGGGTTAAATAGTGGATAACACGCGTAGCTTGCATGACTGGCTTGAGTATATCGAGAGCGCGCACACGCAAGTAATTGATATGGGCCTTGAGCGCGTGCAAAAGGTCTTTAAGAGGCTGTCTCTTGATTTTGCCGCTCGCTGCGTAGTGACCGTTGCTGGCACTAACGGTAAAGGCACAACCTGTCGTTTTATAGAACAAGCTTGTTTGCATGCCGAAAAGACTGTGGGTGTATATGCATCTCCTCATATTTCCTTATTTAACGAAAGAATAAGAATAGGCGGGCTTGACGTTGACGATGCCACAATGTGCGCTGCTTTTAGTAAAATTTATGAAGCGGCGAGCGGCTTAAAAAGCCACAATAATTATAGTGTTGAAACAATTTCGTTAAGCTACTTCGAATACGCGACTCTTTGTGCATTGCTTATTTTTGCTGAGAAAAATGTAGATGTGTGTGTATTGGAAGTTGGCTTAGGGGGAAGGCTAGATGCGACTAATATTATTGACGCCAACATTGGCGTAATTACCAGTATCGGGTTTGACCATCAGTCATATTTAGGCAATACCTTAGACGCTATTGCCGGGGAGAAGGCTGGTATTATAAAGCCTGCCCAAAGAGTGGTCATTGGCTATAGTAGTATGCAGGACAGCGTTGGCAAAATCCTGACGCAATTTTCTAATCACACCTTGTTGTGCGAGCAAGATTTTGGTTTAATCCAAAGTGAATCAAGCGCAGTCGCGTCATCGCTTAGCACAGGCTGGATTAGGGTGGACAACACCCTTGAACATTTCTCACTGCAGCATACTCAAATTCCAGCGCAAAATGTGATGACCGCAATTGCGACATTGCACTTTATCGCGCAATTTTTTGCACACCCGGAACCCTTATTATTGCAGCATAAAACACTTGAAGCGTTAATTAATAAAGTTAACGTGCCTGGGCGCTTCGAAGTAGTCAGTCAATCACCGTATATAATTTTAGACGTCGCACACAATGAAGACTCTGCTAAATATTTGCTGTGGCGTTTGCAGCAAAAACAGTTTAATCAGTGTCACATCCTTATAGGTATGCTAAAAGATAAAAACATTGAGGCAACGATAGAACAACTCATCAGTGTAAATGCGCAGTGGTATTGTGTTGACTTGCCCGCACCGCGGGGTGAAAAAGCAGATAGATTGCAAAAAGCACTGCACTCACTCAATAAAAAATCGGAAACCTTTAATGATGTACCCACAGCGCTTAAGCGCTGTGTTCAAGAATGTCAAACCGGCGATATCATTTTGGTAGTCGGCTCATTTATATTGGCTTCAAATTTTATGCAGGCATTGTTAGACTACAAACGTTAATTTTAACGGCTTACTTATTTACAAGGCAAACGAAATCCAATGACAAGTGCACTTCAAAACAGATTAGTGGGTACCATCATTGTGGTGGCATTGGTGGTAATACTCGTGCCAGAATTTTTAGACGGCGAAAAGCGTATTAGCAAACAAGAGTTTGTTGACATACCGCCAGTTGCAGAGCTTGTGCAAGTCCAAAACACCGCTGAGTTTGATACAAACAGTTTACAAGCGCAGTTAAATCAGGCTATTGAAGTAATTGACGAGTACCCCGTAGATGATCCCGAAATAGGCAGTGCGAAAACGCCCGTTAATCTTAAAGACAGTACCAATGGACAACTTGCTCAAGGTGAGAAACAAACTATCGTCGATATCGCTGCGTCTGCAGGCGCAAACCCCTTAGGTCCTTCTGAGCAAGGCGACGAATTTTCTCAAATAGATATAAAAGACTCTGGTTGGGTTGTGCAATTGGGCAGTTTTAGGCATGAAAAAAATGTTAAGGACTTACTCAGAAAGTTAAATGTTGCCGGGTATCGCGCCTATAGCCGTCCGGTAATGACGTCAATGGGTAAACTAACCAAAGTATTTGTGGGCCCTGAGCTTGACAAAGAAAAGTTGGAATTGGCGCTTCCCCATCTAACAGAAATAACAAAATTAAAGGGCAGAATTACCCCATTTGAAGTAAACGCTGGGTAGTTACTTTTGCGAATCTTTGCTATAGTGCGCTCCACTCAAAAAGGCTAAGGCAACACCTTTTTACAGGATAAAGACAGCCCATGAACTGGTTTGATTTCACGATCATAAGCATTATTGCGTTTTCAACGCTTATTAGCTTAGTGCGCGGTTTTGTTAAAGAGGCGATATCTCTCTTTATTTGGATAGCCGCCTTTTTCGTTGCCCGTACTTTTTATCCTCAGTTAGCAGAACTCTTAAGCCAAATAAATGAACCTACACTTCGAAACGCCACCGCCATTGGTATTTTATTCACAGGCACGCTAATTGTTGGCGCGCTCATAAACTATGTAATATCTCAATTGGTTAGAGTCACGGGTCTTGGCGGCACTGATCGCGCCCTAGGCATGGTGTTTGGTGCGCTGCGTGGTGTGCTAATTGTGAGTGCTCTGTTGTTTGCAATTGACACTTTTACAACGTTTGCTCAAGCTGGGTGGTGGACGTCTTCGATGCTGGTGCCCGAGTTTGGCATTATTATAGAGTGGTTCTTTGAATTTATGAAAGAGCGCTCAAGTTTTTATCAAGTGAATAATGTTTAATTCAATCACAGGAAGTTAAATATGTGCGGCATTGTAGGTATAGTCGGTAAAGATTCAGTTAATCAGTTAATTTATGATTCGCTCATTGTATTGCAACACAGAGGCCAAGATGCTGCAGGCATAATGACCATAGAAAACAATATGTTTCATCTGCGCAAAGACAACGGACTGGTGCGCGATGTATTTCATACCCGCCATATGAAACGCCTAAGTGGTAACGTGGGTATTGGACATGTGCGCTATCCAACAGCAGGCTCTTCGAGCTCTGCCGAAGCACAGCCCTTTTACGTGAATTCCCCTTTTGGTATTGCTTTTGCTCACAATGGTAATTTGACCAACGCGCATGAATTACAAGACGAAGTGTTTCGGGTGGCCCGCCGCCATATTAATACGACATCAGACTCAGAGATATTATTAAATATTTTTGCCCACGCGCTTACCCAAACTAGTGAGTTAGAGGTTACCGCCGAGGACATTTTCAAAGCCGTTGAAATTTCGCATAGTAAAGTAAAAGGTGCCTACGCCGCAGTTGCTGCCATAATAGGCTATGGCATGGTGGCGTTTAGAGATCCAAACGGCATTCGCCCTTTGGTGCTAGGCAAACGCGCCACCCTTATTGGAGATGAATACATGGTGGCATCTGAAAGCGTAGCGATTGACGCAGCTGGCTTTGAATTTGTGCGTGATGTAGCCCCAGGCGAGGCAATTTATGTTACCGAACAAGGTCAGTTATTTACCAAACTATGTGCACCAAAAGCGTCTTTAAACCCGTGTATTTTTGAATTTGTATATTTTGCACGGCCCGATTCTTTTATTGATGGCATTTCAGTGTACGCCTCGCGTGTTAATATGGGCAAAAGGTTGGGTGAAAAGATTAAACGTGAATGGGCTGATATAGACATAGACGTGGTTATTCCAATTCCCGAAACGTCTATGGACGTGGCTCTTCAAATTGCTAACACGCTTGAAAAACCCTATAGACAGGGCTTCGTGAAGAACCGCTATATTGGTCGTACCTTCATTATGCCGGGTCAAGTTCAACGCAGAAAGTCGGTTCGCCGTAAGCTAAATGCGATTAAATCTGAATTTAAAGACAAGAGCGTGTTACTAGTTGACGACTCAATCGTGCGCGGCACAACCTCAGAGCAAATCATTGAAATGGCACGAGAGTCGGGCGCGAAAAAAGTATACTTTGCCTCCGCTGCGCCTGAAATTCGTTTTCCTAATGTTTACGGCATTGATATGCCATCGGCAAACGAACTTATTGCTTATGGTCGCGAGATACCGCAAATACGAGACTTGATAAAAGCAGACGGTTTAATATTTCAGGACATTTGTGACTTAATAGGCGCCGTTAAAGAAGAAAACCCCGCCATTAGTCGATTCGAAACTTCTGTGTTTGACGGCGATTATGTAACCGGCGATATAGATCATGAGTACTTAGAAGGCATCGACAAAGCGCGTGGTGAAGCAGGTAAAAGTAGTCCTACCGTTCAGGCTGAGCTAAGTAATTTAGAGATGTATAATATTGACGACTAAGCTTTGCTGCAAAGATACTTGGTTCTCACACTAATGGTTTTGACTTGTTTCAAGCTAATTGGTATTTAAGCACCTTTGACGTGTACTTTTATTCAGCTTCGCTTTTTATTTCACGCAAAACTTTATTCACACATAAGGACGACACATGTCACAATTTATTAAATCCAAAGCAGCGGTAGCATGGGCAGCTAATCAGCCACTGAGTATTGAAGAAATAGACGTAATGCTGCCTAAAGCTGGTGAAGTATTAGTAAAAATAATCGCAACAGGTGTTTGCCATACCGACGCTTTTACACTATCAGGCGAAGACCCAGAGGGCTTATTTCCAGTAGTGCTAGGACACGAAGGCGGTGGTGTAGTTGAACAAATTGGCGAAGGTGTTACCTCCGTATCGGTAGGGGATCATGTTATCCCTTTATACACGCCAGAATGCCGTGAATGTAAATTCTGCTTATCCGGTAAAACCAATCTGTGTCAAAAAATTCGTGAAACCCAAGGTAAAGGCTTAATGCCTGACGGTACTAGCCGCTTTTATAAAGACGGCAAACCACTGTTTCATTATATGGGGTGTTCAACCTTTTCTGAATATACCGTATTACCTGAAATTTCCTTAGCCAAGGTAAACAAGAAAGCCGCTCTTGACGAAGTATGCTTGTTTGGCTGTGGTGTGACCACGGGTATTGGTGCGGTCATGAATACCGCTAAAGTACAGCCCGGAAACAGTGTGGCTATATTTGGTCTAGGCGGGATTGGTTTGTCGGCTATTATTGGCGCCGTTATGGCTAAAGCAGGCACTATTATTGCCGTGGACATAAATGAAAGTAAATTTGCATTGGCCAAGAAGCTTGGCGCGACGCACTGCATCAACCCAAAAGATTACGACAAACCGATTCAAGACGTCATTGTTGAGCTTACTGACGGCGGCGTAGACTTTTCATTCGAATGTATTGGAAACGTAAACGTTATGCGCAGCGCTTTAGAATGTTGCCATAAGGGTTGGGGGGAGTCAGTTATTATAGGTGTGGCCGGCGCTGGTCAAGAAATTAGTACACGGCCATTTCAACTGGTCACGGGCAGAGTTTGGCGTGGTTCTGCTTTTGGCGGCGTAAAAGGGCGCACAGAGCTTCCTGATTACGTTGAAAAATATTTAAAAGGGGACATAAAGCTAGACGACTTTATCACCCATAACATGTCACTTGAGCACATTAATGAAGCATTTGAGCTAATGCATGCAGGTAAAAGCATACGCAGCGTTATACATTTTGGTGATAGCCCTAAAGTGAGTCAGTAATATGTCCAATGAATCATCAACAAGCAAACAAATCGAAGAGCTAAAGAGGGTATCGCAAACCTTAGCTTTTAACGGCACGCTTAGCCAATACAGCCATTATTCACAGCATAATAACTGCGATATGCGCTTTGCTATTTATTTACCGCCCCATGCTACCGGTGCTGGTATTGAAGGTAAGCTTGAGAATGTGCCCGTTATTTATTGGCTGTCAGGTTTAAGCTGTACCGATGAAAACTTTATGCAAAAAGCAGGGGCGCTCAAAATGGCGGCGCAATTGGGCATTGCTATTGTTGCGCCCGACACCAGTCCACGTGGAGAGGACGTGCCTGATGATCCTGACAAAGCTTATGATTTCGGCTTAGGCGCAGGCTTTTATCTTAATGCGACACAGCCACCATTTGATCGCAACTACCAGATGTATGACTATATTCTTAAAGAGCTTATCCCTGTGGTGGAAGCTAGCTTTGCAGTAAGCAGTAAAAAAGCGATCAGTGGTCATTCAATGGGCGGGCATGGCGCGTTAACCATTGGTTTGAGAAACCCCGAAGTCTTTACTTCTATTTCAGCCTTTAGTCCCATTTGTAACCCCGTTGAATGTCCATGGGGAATAAAAGCATTCACGCATTATCTAGGAGATGACACCGACACATGGACGATGTATGACGCTTCACATCTGATCAAAAAAGCAAGTATAAAAACGCCTATTTTGATTGACCAAGGCGCAGACGATAGTTTTTTAAAGAGTGAATTAAAACCAGAGAGCTTGCTCAAAGCGGCTTTGATAAACGACTATACTATTCAATTAAATATGCGCCCTGGCTATGACCATAGTTACTATTTTATTAGCAGTTTTATTGAAGAGCATATCGTGTTTCACGCGCAGTTTTTGCGAGCAGTTTAACGCAAGTTTAACTATTACGAATCCGAGACTAAAAACTCTTGGCTAGGATCAACTAATATTTTATCCGCCATTGCTTGGCGACCAAGTAGCATTAGATAGGTCATTTCTGTTCTGTCGGTGAGGTTGATCCTTATAGGCCACTTATGTTCACCTATTGCTAGCGTGGTTGCGATGACGTATCGGTGCTCGAGTGTCTCAGACGAGCTTCTGACTTTGCGCCTTGCTTTGACAATGCTTGAATGTCGGGTTATTTTTGCTACATTGTACACATCGGGGTGGATGTCGAAGCTAATCCACGATTTTCCGCCTTTTTCATATTCTTCAACATTTTCTACATGCAGCGACGACGTAGCGGCGCCGGTGTCTACACGCATGACTAAATTAGATATGCCTAAATCGGGCAAATCACATTTTTCTAATGCGCCAACAACTAATTTTCCAGCAGAACTATCCATAAATCCCTATTATATCAATAAAAACCCAGTGTGTGCTTGTTCGACTTATGTTAAGTTTCCGAAATGCAAAGCCTTGCTTTGCATTTAGTGTCTATACATCTCATATAATCGCAAAACCTGCAGCACCATATTGTGGGGGTAGTGTAAAGGATGAAATAAAAATCGCCTACAAATACCCGCTATTTTATGCGCATTTTACTTACCGCGTTCGGCTTTTGGCGCACCGCGCTAAAGGTCTTCAAGCATCTGCTTAATAGCACGCTCTAACTGCTGATCGCGGCCTTTGTCAATCACGCCTGGCGCATTTTTAAC
>Ga0136588_1000145_pt1 | contig 27179 bp, 21 predicted proteins | sample AntRauMFilla1564_FD_104782 | JGI IMG/M metagenome (GOLD analysis project Ga0136588, IMG submission 104782) | Saline lake microbial communities from Rauer Islands, Antarctica - Metagenome Filla 1 #564 | ecosystem: Environmental > Aquatic > Non-marine Saline and Alkaline > Saline | place... | reverse complement strand
TCGGTGCTGTTTCTGGCCAAGCTGTACAACAGCCTGCCCTACCCCGAGTCGCACCATGTGGAGCGGCTGGCGGAAGCAGGTTTCTGCTGGGTGGAGAGGGCAGTGGCGGCCCTGACGACGCAGACCGGCGCTGACCACTGGCGCAGCATGGCGGTGGCCGAGCTCGGCACGGACAAGAAGAAGCTGTACGGCCTGCTCATGATGGCACTGCACATTGACCTGGTCCGTCGCCAAGAATTGCTGTCGCCCAACGCTCGCGACCGCCTCATTGGCTGGACAACCCAGGCGGGACCCGATCCCAAGGTGCTCTTTGAGTGGCTGATTAAAGTCTTCCCCGTGACCCTGGACCACTGCGATTCGAGCGGCGTCTGCATGCTGCACGGCGGCATGCGCACCGGCCTCCAGACCTTGGTGCTGGCCATGGCCTTTTGCACCCCTCTTGACGTTCTCAACACGGACGTGATCTGGGAAACCGTGGCTCGCGACAACCCTGCCCCGTCGGCCCGTACCAAGCAGGCCATGAGCCACCTGATGGATGTGCTGGCCCTGTACGACCCGCACGTTGACCGGTCTCGCATTACCACTCTCTTTGGCCTGGGCGCCTGCGCCTGCAAGCCTGCTCCTTTGCCCCCGGCCGAACCGGCCGAACCGGCACCCAAGCGCGCTGCGCCAACGGGCAGCGGATTGGCCCACCGCATGACGGCCGAAGAACGCCGCCGGCTCGACGCCGTTTTGAACGGTAGCGCCGACTCGTCTGCCTAGAGGTGCCTCATTTCCGCTCTTGAACTGAACGCTTTCTTAGCCTCTCCCCCCCCCCCTCTGAAAATTCAAACCTTTTCAGCCACCCGGCTCTTTGCAGACTTGCTTGCCTAAAAAGCAGGCATGGCAGGCTTTGCACCTCTGACGGTGGCCGAGTGCTTTCGCTGGTGGGACCCCGCTGTGATGGAGCGGCTGTGCGAGTGGTCGGCAGCCACCATCGCGCAGCTGCCCAGTCACATTCGCGACACGCTGGGCACGGCCAACCCCGGCGACTTGTCGGTGGCCTTGGGCCTGGTACTGCTGCTGCACGACGAGTACGATCTGCGACCCGAGTGCCGGCTGCTGCCCGACGAGATCTCGACGCTGCTGCAGTCGTCGGCCGAGTCTAGCCTGATGCTGGCCAACTCGGACCTGCAGCAGCACCTGCCATACCTCATTTTTACAGGCACGCTTGACTGCGCGCGCCGGGGCTGGTGCGACTACATGCCCAGCAGCCTGATCAACGATGCTGGAGACCGGTTTGAGATTGACTGCGTGCCACCGCAGCCGTCGCCGTGATGGCTTTCAAACCAACTCGAGTCTGAGTGGCGCTCAAAAGGCGTGTAAAATTCATTTTTTTCCCTTGCGCATTCCGCTTTGTTTTCACGTGGTTTTGAGGACCAGGCCATGGCATTTTTGGGTCCGAGCGGATCGCCCACCACTCCACTGGCAGGTTCTCTCAAGCCTCCCGAATGCGACTGGCCGCCGCCGCCGCCGCCGCCGCCGCCTCTTGATCACTACAGCGAGCTCGACGACCGGATAGCGCACGTTGAGTATCGGTTGGCGATGGTTGGCGGCACGGCCGAGGGGGTCTTTAACGCGTCGCTGCAGCCCGACACGGTAGAGCACCTCACGAGCTCAGACTGGCGCTACGTGCTGACCCGCAGCCCAAGCCTGTTTGCTCACGTGGCGTTGTTGGCAACGTCGCTCGAGCCTTTGCTGGACGTCTTTGTACGTTTTCCCAAAGCACTGGACCGCCTGCACGAGCTCGAGGCCAGCGACACGGCCTTGCTGGCTGTGCCAGACATCAATGCCACGGGCATCTACCGGGCAGTGCGGCGGTGCGGCAACGTCGCGGGGTGGTGCCGGCTAATGCAGTGGCCTGGGCACGTCAAGGCCAACCTGGCGCATTACTGGGCCATGCACGTGGCGGGCCGTCTGTCTCGGTCGCGGTTGCTCGACGCGTGCAACTCGGCGACAGGGCAGGCCGCTGTGGGGACGGTGCTGTTCTGGACCGACGCACTCGTGCTGGCGCGCCAGGCCGAACCCGAGACCTGGGCCGAGCGCGTGGGTCGCATGCTGTCTTTTTGGGCCCGCCAGCGGCGTTTGTCGGCCTCGACGGTCGCAGCAGCCACAGAGGCCCTGGTGCTGGCTGTGCTGGCCAGTGACACGCCTGTAACGCCGGCCAGCGGGACTCTTTTGCTATCGCACGCGCACTTGGTGCGCTCGATGCCTGCTGGGCACTTGACCCGACTGCTGTGCGATGCGGTGGCGCATCCCAACCGCAACGCTCGTGCGGCCGTTCTTCCCATGCTGAGCTGGGGCGCTGTTGTGAACCGCAAGATCAAGGCGGTAGAGCAGGCCGTGCGACTGTGTCAAAAGCGCAAGCAGCACGCGCATGCCACGGTGCTGCAAGACTGGCTCGAGGCTGGGCTAAAGACATTGGCGCTGGCGCTGGCCCAGCTGTAATGTCTGATTACTTTGGAGCCTTGCCTTTTGACTACTACTTGCCCGAACTCGCTGGCAACTACTTCTGGGCTGGCGAAGAACTGAACGTTTACTGAGCAGTCGCTTGTGCCCTTTTGAACTGAACTGAGCTACCCTCTCTTGCGCTGGCTGCGGCCCAATTGCAGCTTTAAAAACACCATTGCCTTTTCATTTTCTGCATTTTCAAAGTTCTTTTTGAACGAGCTTCATGGCTGCGCTTCCTCCTTCTTCTCCTCCTGCCAAGCGGTCGGCGACCGACCGGCCTGGCAGCAAAAGCCCCGAGCCTGCTGCCTACAGCTGGTTCGACAGCAGCGTCGCGCGCGTTGCAAAGGCGGCGAGCGAATGCCCTACGCGAATCTCGGTGCTGCTGGACGAGCTTCTGATCGAGCCCACCTACACGCTGAACGGCGTTGATGGGGTGGACATTGGCGCTACTGTCATCACTGTCAGCGATCGCGTGGACATTTTCTACGCCCAAGAAGCCGACCTCGGCCGTGTTCGCGCTAGCCTGAGCAAGTTGGGCGGCAGCGACGCTGTGCACGCGCATTTCTTTGTCGCGAGCCAAGTTCACAGCCCCTCTTGCACCGAATCGGGGGACTGTCTCGACATCTGTCTGGCAGTGGCGGTGATGATGGCCCGCGACGACAATGACTACGACGCGGTTCTCAAGTCACTGTCGCCCGACTCTTACCTGCCAGCGTGTCCGGACGGCTGTGAATTGGGAGGTGGTGGCGCTGTGTCTGGCTTGAGCTATAAACCCTCTTGGCAAAATTCAAACGTGCCTACTTCTGAGCATTGGCCGCTACACCGATCTTCTCCCCCTTGCTGCCCTTTCCCACTGCCCTTCTTTTTTCTCGAACCTTACACCCCAACCATGGATTTGTACCCTCTGTCCGTCAGACGGTCACTGCTTCCAGCATTCGAAGCTGTTGCAGCAGAGGTGGCTGCACAGGCCGCCGAAAAGGTCGCTGAAGCCGAGGCGCGATGCGTGCTCAAAGTCTTCGCCTGCATTGACAAGACCAAGGGCCCTCTGGAACCCCTCCAGGTGCAGTGGCGACCCCGCTTCAACCTCGACGGCGCTCCGCTCGTACCGCTAGACTTTAGCGCGTTTGCCAACCTCGTGCACCCGGGACCCGACGGCACCGTGTCGGTCCGCAAGGTGTTTAAGCTGGACGCCAGCGTGAAGCTGCCACAAAAGCGCATCGCCAGCGCGCTTGCCGAGCTGCGCAAAGTCATCAACACGCCCCTGGGAGCCAACTGGCTGCTTCGGTGCATGGGCACGGTGTGCAAGACGCGTGCCGACTGGCAGGCGTTTATGCGCAACGCGCAAACGCTAATCACCGACCCGTTGCCCTTTGCAGCGGCTCTGGTGAAGACGATTGACACCGAGCGCTCTGAAACGGCCATGGTGGTGATTCGCAGTCAGCTGACCCCTGCTACCCAGCTGCTATGCCGGGGGGCCAAAACCTACTGGGACGACGACCAGATCCTCTCCCACCTGCCCGCCGACTACATAGCACACTACGCCCGCCGGCTGCAGCGCGATCTAGTCGACATCTCTGCCGCCGACGATAACATGCTCAACTGGATGCAACTGCCAACCATCTTCTTCCTCGGAAAAAGCCTCCGGCTCGCTCTGAACTGAGCAGAGCTGAACTGAACTGAACTGAGTCCCAATTCAATCTTGGCGTAGAGGCGTCTTTTTCTCTTGGCCCAAACTCACGCTGCATTTTTGGTCATTTTCCATCTCAGCTTGCTTTGTGCCGCCCTCCGCCTTTCCTTTTTCTCTCGCTCTTCCAGTCCCATGGCTTTTTCGCGGCGGCAACGCTGCACCAACGAGTCGGCGTCTCTGTCGGACGAGTACCGGACTCAGCAGGTTCGCAGGCGCGAAGACGTTGCGCGCGTCCTAGGGGCGTTTCGCGACATGCAGCCTTCTGCTGAATCGACGCCCTTTGTGATTATGCCCGACGGCCAGATTGTAGCGCCCGACCCCACGACGCTGCGGGTCCAGGCTGGCGCAGAGACTGTTGTGCTGTGTCCCAACGACCTGCGGGCGTTTGTCTGGGCTGGCGACGACACGCCGTGCGATACCATGACTGCTGCCAACGCAGCGTGGCGCGCCGTGCTTCGCTCGCTGCTGCCATCGCCTCAGATCGAGCTCGATCTCGATCTCGACTCGTACCCTAGCAGCCCGTCAACGAGCAGCTGTGAAGCCGAAGCCGCCGCCGAAGAAGCCACCGAAGCCGAGGCCGAGCTTGACGCCAAGTTTGACGATGTCCTGCAGCAAGCCCAGCAGCTCGTGGCCATCGACGACAGCGACGACGAGGGCGGTGCCGAAGCGCTGACGTACGCTGAGCGTGTGGCGGCCCTCAAAGTTCTTCGCGAAGCCATCAACACGGCCGACGGAATACACTGGCTGTTTTTCTGCCTGGGCACCCTGTGCACCAACGAGAAGGAGTGGTGCGCCTTTGTGGCGCGCGCTCGAGACTTGCTGGTCCAGCCTGCTCTGGTGGCAACCGCCATTGCGCTCACAGCGACGCGGTGCACACGGGAGACGGGCCATTTGGTCTTGATTAGCCAGGATGCAGTCGGCACACAGCTGCGATGTGCGGGTGCCACTACATACGAAGGACCAGACCGGATTCTCAACTGGCTCTATCCCCAGATGCGCCAAGCCGTCTTCCGCGTGCTGACCAACGGGGCCGATCGCGCAGCCCGGGATGCCCTGCACCGACTCGTGACCAGTCCCCTCTGCACGACCTCGGTGGATGCTACTGGGCCCTGCCTGGTGACTCGCCGAGCCTGGATCCCGTACACGGAGCGCTACTAAGCGTGTCTGGTGTGCCCACTTGAACTGAATAGCTGGTTTCAGCGCAAATTTACCATCATTTTACCATTGTTTTTTTTTTTTTGCACTTGCATCTGCCCAAACTAAAGTACTTTCAGCACCATGGCCGCCCAGCAAACCCCATCCCCCGCCTGGTACGCCGAGACCTCGGAGCGAGTGTTGCAAGCATCGGACCGGCGCAGCGACCGTGTTGCTAAGCTGCTGCACAGGCTGCTGGACAAGCCCGAGTATACCCTGGACCGTCTGGAGGACGCGGCCCTCTGCGCCATTGCGGTGGCGGGCAAAGAGACGGGTGATCTTTTTACACTAGGCACGGCTGCTCTGACCGACCTGATCAACGCTCGGCGCCGTCACGGGACCAACTTGGCCATCTTTGTCGTCGGGAAGCAAGCAGATGGTAGCGGTGATGCCGAGCCCGACGAGCATTTCTTGGTGGCGTCGGTGGTGGACGCTCGGTCGGAGCGTCCGCAAGCTGGCCTGCAAGACCATTTTGTCTTGAATGAGCTGTTGTTTGATGCGGGCACACTCTTTCGGTGGGATGCGTTCTGGGTGCCTGGTAGCGAGTGAGCGTGCGTGCGGGGTGCCGCGCTGCTAGCAAATTATACCTTTTGGTTTCATCCTTCTTGGTTTGCCATCATTTCACCATCATTTTACCACTTGATCACTCCCTCTACCAGCCATCATGCCCAAGCAAGCCGCCAACGCCACCGCCACTCCCCGCGAGTGGTACCATCGCGTCAACCCTGTTGTGCAGGCCGTCTCGCAGCGCCGCACAGAGCGAGTCTGCGAGCTCATCGAAAAGCTGCTTGCCGCTCCCACCATTACCGACGAGATCGAAGTGCCTTACGGCAGCGCGTTTGCCGTGCTGCGCTTGACGGGCGCAGAGGCCGCCGACGTTGATGCCGTCAAGAAAGACAGTCTTCTTCCCAAGATGAGGTCGCTGGTGGCCACGGGCGGGTTTGCCTGGCTGTTTCTGCTAGACTCCAACGACACGTACACGGATGAAGAGAACGTGTTCTACTTGGGCATTCTGCTGACGGAGACCCCTCGGTTTGGCTGCCCTGCGGACATTCTGCGCGATTACGATCTGGAGGAGATCTTGCCCGAGGCCGAGTCGGACGTTACCTGGAAGATATCGGCTGTTGGCCAGGCCACTGGCCCTGTCGCGTCTGACTGAGAGTTTTGTTGCTGTGTCAAATTCACATTTTTCTTTGCCATGGCGCACATTGCTCATCCGTGGTACGACCAAGTGGTGGACGCCTATTGGCCGGCCGAGTACTACGCTTCGCTGTGCGAGGAAGTTGTCGCCCGGGTCTTGGACAGCCCGGAAATGAATTTCGATAGCGACGCGGCTGCCTCGCTGGCACTCGTGTCGCTGTGCGAGAACGACGTTCGGGCGCTGCTGAGCATGAGCCAGAGCGGCGCTGTAACGCCAAAGATAGCTGCGCTGGCTCGACCAGGGCTGAGCGTGTCGTTCTGGTTGGTCAAGACGGTGCTCTTCTGGGCCGAGCCCGCTGATGCAGAGAGCTCCACATACCTAGCGGCCCGAGTGTGCCCGACCGCCGCGGTTTGGTCAAGTGCCGAGCTGGACGCCTCTGAGCTGGAAGTGCTGATGCCATTGCCCGACGACGACGACGACGCCGAAGAAAGAGTGCTTGAAAGCGTCGAGCACGACATTGCCGCCCTGTTTAGTGTTGGCTAGGCCAGCGACCGAGGCTCTGTCGTACAAACGATGGCCGCGGCTTGCTGCTTTGACTTGCTCTTTTTTTTTTTCCTCTGGTCATTTCGGCGTGCTGCAATTCATTTTCCGTTCGCCCACTCGCTTTTCCTTTCTCTCGACCGCCGTTTGTTGCCCCGCACCATGGAATCTAGCAGCGGCCTTCCCGTTGCCAAGCGCGCCAAGGCGGCGCGCGAGCAGCAGAGTGCTGCCGTGCTCTTCCGGCATTTGCGCACTCACGCTGACAACCGACCCGAGACCCACAAGGCCACGCTGACGCGAACCGAGCTAGCGCCTCTGTGTGCTGCCGACTTGAGCGATAGCGCAGCGTTGGACGCGGTAGCGCGAGCCGTTGCCGTGCCTGACGCTGATGCCCAAACACCGTCGGATCGTCTGTGGAGTCTGTTTGAGACCTACCCTGACGTGGCGTGGCTGATGGCGTCGGCTGGCCACCACTGCCAGACGGCCGCCGACTGGCGACGCTGGAACCGCCGAGTGGCGTTCATCCACCCCGACCCCGTTTTGATGGGTCGCTGGCTGGGCGCACACATGGCCAACCCTCGCCACGCCGACGTTGGCAAGCTGCTCTTTGTGTGGCACGACGCCGCGGGCCATGGCTTGCACGTCGATCCTGGCCTCTACAGCCAGATGCCATACGGCAACGGGCCCGCCGGGTTTCTGTACTGGGTACCCTGTGTGCAGCGAGCTGCTGTGCGCAAGACACTGTTTCCGCGCACCAAGCCCAGCGCTGCACCCTGCCGCATCGAGCGCGCGGTTGCTGCCTGGGCTGACAGCCCAATCGAGTGCACGCACGCCGTAAAGTTCCCGCATCGCCCCGAGGCCGGGTACCGCGCGTGTCAGTGTGGCTGCAACCCTGCTGACGAGACCGACCCGCTGCTGGCTCTGTTTGAGTCAGACGAGTAGACGATGCCTCTTGTTTTGAACTGAATTCATCTTTTTTTTGTGCATTTTCCTTGCAGCAGCAGCCCCAGTCATGAACCATCCCATGCCCGTGATGCCGCCTTCGCCCGTGGCAACCTACATTCCGGTAGTCGCCCCGCGCTCGTGGACTGCTTCGATTGGTCTGGACGGACCAGCCACCCAAACGCCGTGCCCTCGGGGCCGCAACGATCACAGAGCAATAGCCCGTAGCTGAGATTGTGCGTGTGCGACTGTGCAATTGCATACCAGTCCGCTGCTCTCGTGTCTGCGCCTGCGCTGCCAGCTCGTCATTTTTTTCCGTCTTTCCCCCCACCAGCGCTGCCATGGGAATCCCCGCGCTGTTTGAGCAGGTCCACCACGTGGGCGAGGCGTTTTACGGCGAGGCGCTGGCCGTGACGCGGCGCAAGGAGCGCGAGGGCTGCACGCCGCAGGCCTGGTCCAAACACGTCCACAAAACACACGCCGTGGCCTGGGAGGGCATTGAACACTTGGTGGTGGACTGCGAGGGGCTGCTGTTCAAGTACCCTGGGCACGGCGACGCCGACGAGGACTACTACTACAACCGCGCTACGCTGTGCGAGCTGATGGCCAAGATGGTGGCCAACAAGCTGCAGCGGCTGGCAGCCATACCGAGCGACCGGCTAACGTTGCTGTTTGACGACAGCCGCATGACGCCGCAGCTCAAAGCGCTCGAGCAGCAAGAGCGCGACGCCACGGCCAAGAAGACTCAAGCCGCCGCCAAGAAGCGCAGCAGCGGCGGGCACGCGGTGCTCAAGCGCTCGGATGTGCTGGGCAGCCTCACTTTGGCCGATCACGTTGGCATGGCTGGCGCCATGCCGATGGCAGGCAGCGCCAGTGCCATGTACATGTTTTTTGTGCGCCAGCGCAAGGTGCGCTCGGCCCTCAAGGCCATGCTGATCGAGGCCGTTTTTGACTGGTGCCGCCGCTGTCGCAAGACCAGCAGCAACCTTGAGCTGGTGGTGCGCACCAACGACCCGCTCAACAACGTCTTTCGCCTCTGCAGCAGCATGGAAGCTGTGCTGCCGCGCGACCAGCCCGAGGCCATCGAGGTGATCCCCGAGCACGCGGCCGGCGAAGGCGAGCTGGCCGCGTTTCAAGTGGTGGCAGCGTGCCGAGGCCGGTTTGCGCGCCAGGGCGTGGCCACGCTGTCGGACGACACGGACGTGCTGGCCATTGGCACGCAGCTGGCCTGGTCCGATCGGGCTGCAGAAGAGCTGACGGTGTGCGTGGGTACGTCGGCCAACTGCGCTGTGCTCAAGGTGCACGACCTGGCGCGCGCCCACGACCTGCGCTCGCGCGTGGCTTTGGCCCTCAACCTGAGCCTTCTAGGCACCGACTACGTTCGGCGCCGCCAGCTGCGCATTGCGCACAACAAGGGCAACGACAAGGTGCTCAAGCTCTACGGGCCGCTCAAAGAGTGTGTGCGTGTGCTCAAGGGCGACCTGGTGCGCATCAACCCCAAGAAGCTGGTGGCAGTGCTGGCGCGCCACTTGCTGACGCCTTCCAGCGATGCCCTGCCCACGCGCGCCCACTGGGTCTACCGCACCGTGTTTCAGGTCGAGTACTGGGGCGCCACACCCCCTGCTGCCATTGCCGAGCCCAGCTGGCTCGAGACGCTGCAAAAAGACGCCGCTGTGCCCGAGATGGCGTCGTCGCTGGTGGTGTTTGTGCATCCCGAGCACCGCGGCGAGCCAGCCCCCAAGAAACCTAAGAAACCCAAGAGCGGCAGCGACAGTGCTGTGGTGCCAGCAGTGCTGCCGCCGTGCCCCAATTGCCACTGGCAGGCCGGCGATGTGCTGGACGTGGATGCGCACGCGCCAAAGTGAGCTAGAGCGTGAATTTAGAAAGCAAGCGCTCTTCGCAGCCTACACACACTGAAACCGTGTTATCGTCAGCTCTTCGTCGGGGGTAATCACGTAGGGCGACGCGGGGTTGCGGCGGCGGCGGCGGCGACGGTATTGCGGACAGTTTTGCGGACTCCAGTCCCGACAGCCGTTCCACGGCGACGATTGGCTCTGAGACGGACCTGCAAACGGGATTAACGGCAAGGTGGCGGCGGCTCGCTGGGCACCGTTGGCGTAGCTAGACGTCCACATGGGGTTGCCAAACGTCGCTGTCCGGGCTTGCCCTCGGGTGCAACCGGCTACCGGCGTGCCTCGCGGGACAATGTCCATCTGGCTTTGTCGCATAATGCTTTGGCGGGCCGGGACGTCGCGATGCACCAGTGGAAGACCGTTGGCCGTGAGTCCCACCCCGTGCGAAAACGCGTCAAAGACGTGGTCCTGCGTGAGATGGTCGGTAGCGTAATTTCTCAGGACCAGCAAAAACTCGTCGTACACGGGCCCGTTGGTCCCGTACGCGTCGGCAAAGGTAAGAGCGGTGGCCGACGCAATCGCAAGCTCGGCGACAAAGGTGTTGGCGACGTTAAGCGCGCGCATGTCGGTCCACGTGGCCATTGTAAGGCCCGAGCCTCGCTGCTTGCCGACAACCAGCGGTATCACCAGGCCTGCAACCGACGTTTCCAGAAGGGCGGCTCCCGAGCTCGCCGACGTGCTGTTGGCGATGCACGCCGACGGAGTCCAAAAGTACAGCTGCCTCAGCTGACGAGTGCGCACCGACGGGCCGCTAATGTCGCTGCCAACGTCGGCCAGCGATGCGTGGTGATTCTCTGAGGGCGGATAGCCCATCAGAACGCTGTATAAGAACTGGTTCGGAAGCCCGGTGGACTCCCGCACGCGTGTGTGAACATTGACCCCGGCCACAAGTGTGTGGCCGGCAGCAGTGCTGCCGCCGTGAGCTCGCCACGCGACCACGTCGTCGAGGTAGTGCACGGTGAGGTACAGATCGGCCGCTGTTGCAATGCTGGCCAGTCGATAGCCTGGCCACTTCACGTCCCACCAAACAGCGTACGTGTTTCCGGTCAGAGCTTGCGGTCCGACGGGCCACTCGATGCGCATCAGCAGCGCGTTGGTTTGAATGTCGTGAAAGCGCATGTCCAGCCCATGCCGGGCGAGCTCGGGGCTGGCTGTGATCTGCATCGTGTGCCCGGTGGCAGCGTCGCTGGACCACGGTCCGGGCAAGACTTGCGGGTTGTAAGAGTCTGCAAAGGTGGCGTGGCAGACGCGAACTTGGTCGATAATCAGCTGGTTATCAACGTCGACAAAGCGAAATGCAATCGTTCCTTCTTTGAGCCGACCGTCGGTCCAGGGAAGCGACCCTTTTACTGCTTGGGATAGCACCGGGTCTAGCTCGAGCTGCTGCGACGTGCAATCGCTCAGCCAACCTGGTCTACCTGCCGCAGCCCCGGCAGCATACACGCTGCACATGTATAGGTCCGTGCTAGGTAGCAGGACCCAGTGAAGCGGGCTGTCAAAGTTGCTGGGCAGGGTTGTCGCCAGAGAAACCCGCGGGTACGTCCCGGTCCAGCCAGACGCTGACAGCAGGCGCAGCACGCCAGTATAGCGCTTGTGTCCAGCGTCAGTATTGGGCCCGAGCCGGTAGTAGTCAAACGTGCCGCCGGCCGAGTGCTGAACCCGCATAAAAATCCCTTCGTCGGCACCACAGCACGTCGAGACCTCTGGCAGTCCCAAGCAATACTCGGATTGTGTGGTGTTGGCTGGCAGCCGAACATCAATCTCGATTGCGCCTGCGGCGGATCGAGGGTCGACGTACACAGCGTCTCCCACGCGGACAACCGACTGCGTCAGTGCCGTAGCCGAGGGGCGATTCGCTGGCCACGAAACGTCGCACACAACCTCCACCGGCCGCGAAACAGCGCACGTGCTGTTGCCCGTGTCCCGGTTGATTATGATGCTGACGCTTGACATTTGGTCGACCGCCAGCAAAAAGGGCTGCTCTGTCGCAAGGGGTGTGGCTGCGACCGATCCCATCGCCAGCAGCAGCACTGCGCAGTCGAGGTGTCGAACGTGCACCAAGATTGCGCCGGTGCCCGGCGCAGTGTCGACGACAAGATTGTAGTCGACCGGATTCTGGATTACGATTCGACCCCGCCGCTGCTGGTCGGCCAGCAGCGTCCAGTCAGAGGACAACAGGGCGTTGGGCTGGTAGCCCTGTGTGCTGCTGGTGCTGCTGGTGCTGCTGGTGCTGCTGGTGCTCGTCGACGAGCTGGCGGTAGTGGTGGGTCTGAGGTTGGGCAGCGACATCGTGCAGACGCTCTTGTCGTCAGGACTGGTGATGCGCACCACAAGCAGCGCTTTGTCGAGGTACGCCGGGTTGCGCGCCAAAACCATGAGACCGTCGCGCGTGTTGCTCCACCGAATTGTCTGAAAGCTGTTGAGGTTGTTCCAGTCAAAGTTGGTCACCAGCACCCACGTTTCCCACGAGCTGGTAAGACTGCACGCCAGCTCGAGAAACGAGTCGTTGCGCGATTGTTGCGTTGTTACTGCGGCCCATGTAACCCCAGGAGTCTGCAGCGGAATCGCTAGAAAATCGCTGAAGGGGCGCTCGCTGAAGGTGGCCCCGATGGCGTACACGGCTTCGACCACAGCGCCAAGAATACCGACGATGCTGGACAGGCCATACTCAACGTCGCGCGGTTCTATCAGGCATCGGCGGGCCCAGTCAGAGCCCTGCGCGTCGACCGCGCACAGGATGTACGGAATGTCAGCCGACGCAATCGGGGTGGTGCCGTCAAAGCGCCACTCGGCCAGGTAGGGCGGGTAGTACTGCAGCAGTTCGCCGGGCTGGCCCGGCCATTCAGTGCCCGTGTGGGTGGTGGGTGATGGCGCGGTGGTGGTGCTGGCGCACGCGTCGGAGTTGAGGGTAGTCGTCACGTTGTGGACGGGAATGGGATGCGAGTTGAAAAGAGTGTTGCCAGCCTGCAGCAGCAGAGCCGAGCCCGCGTACGTCAGGGTGCGATTGGGGTCGCACTCGCGCGGCAGGTTGAGCGTTAGCACGTTGCCAGGGCACAAAACGGCCAGGCTGGCGCTGGGATGTGCGCGCGTTAGGCCGCGGGTCAGTACCGTCCCGACGGGCCAGGTGGCGCAGAGCGGGTCGATCAGCGAAGTGTTGACTGCCGCGTCAACGGGTGCGTAGCGGCCGATGGGCCGCCACTGACAGTCGAGGTTGCCCATCACCTCTACTACAAGGCGTCGCGACGCCGCGCAGCCCGACCCAGTCTGCGAGCCAGTTTCAAACACGCGCACACCCACCAAGCTGCGGCGCTGGCGGCGCCACAGCGCCAAGCCGCCGTTGGCTAGCAGCCAGTCGGCCAGAGGCGTCTGGCTTGTCCCCGAGACGGGTGCCGACCGAATCAGCACTGGCACCCACGATGGCACGACGGTGCATGCCACGCCATTGTCGCGATCCGTGTCCGCAAAGACGGGCAGAGGCTCCGGCAGCAGCGTGCCTTGCAGTGAGCGGACGTGGAACAGGGGTTGCAGCGCCGCGGCTGCGTGCAGCAGCGCGTGCAGCACCAAGAGGCTGCAGGCGTGAGAGCGAGCATTTATTTTGCGCATTTTCGCATTCAGGTTGCTCGGCGTTTTTCTTGTTGCCTGCACCCGTCACCATGGCCGCGCGAGCTTTACCATCAACCCCTCCAGCGCCCGCTAGCGAACCGAAGGCTGTGCCAGCGCGCGACGTCTGCGCCTACGCCAAGGCAGCCTACACCCAGTGGGCGCGCAACGACGCGCGCGTCGCCAACCAGCCCATCGACACCGACCGGGTCGAGGCAGTAGAGGCCCAGGGTCCGGTGCGGATGCTGGCTGCACACTTGCAAGGCATCATGGCCGCCGAGCCATGGGGTTCTTCACTAGGCACCGTGTACCTGACGGCCGGCATTGTGCCACTGCAAGGCCCGTCCGTCATGGGCTCGCTCAAGGACGATGTGTTTGAAGGCATGACGGGTCTCGAGCCCGGGAGCGCCGACCGCTTGTACGGCGACAACGAGCTGGTCAACAAGCACGTCTTTGCCGGCCGCTTTCTCGCCAACGCCACCGATCCCTTGACGGTGCTGCCAGCCGGCAGCGTGGCGCGCGAGGGCCTCAAGTCGGCGCTGCAGATGTGCGCCTACCCCATCGAGCTCGAGCTGAGCGGGTCTGCTCGGGGCACGGTTGCCAAGCACGCTACCCAGACGCTGCTGGCCGATTGGCACTTGCTGCCGTCCGACGGGCGCTGCCTGCAAGTGTCGAGCAAGGACGGTGCGTCGAGCCACCCGCTGCTCCACTTCTCGCGCCACGGCCCTTCGTCGCGCGCGCTTGTTTCGCCGGCCGTGCTGTGCGGTGTGGTGGGAGTGCGCATCGACCTGGCCTACTCGCCCAACGTGCGCTCGGTCAGCAGCGACGCGTTTTTTGTGCCCTTGGGCGACATGACGTTTGACGCCGTGCTGACGGTGCTGCGGCGCGCGGCGACGCGAGCTGCTCGGGCCACCGGGGTGGACGTTCTCAAGGCTCGCGACGCTGCCGAGCACGCCAAGAAGGCCGAGCAAGACGCCGATGCAATCGAGAGCGTTGACGCCGACGCCGAGGCCCCTGCGACCAAGCCTGCCCGCTCGCGCAGCTCCAAGAGCCGAGCAGCCGGGTTTCGCCAATGCCTCAAGCATCCGCTGGTCATCCAGGACGAAAAGCTGCGCCGCCGCATCCTCGACACCAAGCGCTGGATTCCCATGACTGCCGCCACCCAGGCCGAGCGCTGTCTGCAGCTGGCTCGCCTGATGTACGCCGAGGCATGTCCACTGGCGGTGGTGGAGCCCGACGTCACCAACGTGCTCGACAGCGAGTGGGTCAAGGCCCTGAAGGGTGCCGAGACGGCGAAGGCCATGCTGGACCACGTCTTTCGGCCCGTGGTGGCCTGCTCGCACCCTCCCGGACGCGATGCCACTCTGTTTGACGTCCACGACGTGGCCGAGTACACGGTGGCCCAGCCGGCCCCGGCCATCGAGCTGGCCATTACTCTTTTGCTGCGCCGCGGAGAGAGCTTTGCGCGCATGATGCCCGACTTGACCGACACGCGCCTTTCGGTGGCGTTTCCGTGGGTGTCGCCGCTGGTGACCAGCTCAAGCTCGAGCTCGCGGCTGATGGTGGTGCGCGGCGTGCCGGCGGCGTTTGACAACCAGCTGCGCTACTTTGACATGCCACCCACGCACCACGTGACGTACGACTTCTTCTGCTCACTGGTCCGCGCGCTGCCTCGCATTGCCAACCGCCAGCACCACGCCGTGGCTCTGCTGCAAGCGTCGGGACTGCCTTTGCGCTCGGCCAGCGACACTCGCCCGGCTCCGGTCTGGATGGGTCCCGAACTACAACGGCTGCTACACTTGGTGGCGGCCGGTGCCGTCTATCCCACGTCGGTCAGTATCGAGGGCCAGCGCAGAGTCAAAGACTACGTGCAGGCGTACGCCGATGCCCGACGCAGCTCGGCCAAGCGCAACAGCAACGCCAACGGTGTCACTGGTGATGCTGCCAAAAAGCCCAAGGCGGCCAAAAAGGTTGTTGCGCCGGCCAACGGACCCAAGACCAAGGCCAAGCCCAAGCCCAAGCCCAAAGCCAGTCCTGCCAGCAAGCCCAAAGCCAAGCCCAAGCCCAAGGCCAAGGCTAAGGCTGGCGTCAAGCCAATGGCCAAGGAACCATCGGCGATTCAGTCGTCCGACGACGAGCCCGAAGAGGTGGTGGACGACTGGGGTCAGGTGCTGCCGGCAGTGGAAGCCGAGTCGGACGATGAGGAAGTTGTTGGGTTTGGAACACCGCCCAAAGCCAAAGTCGCCAAAGTCGCCAAGGTGGTCAATGTTGCCAAGGCCCGGCCCAAGACCCCGCCGGTGCCCGAGCAGGCTGAGCCCGAGATTGTGCGCAAGCCAGCCACCTACGACGACGAGGACGAGGACGAGGATGACGAGCGGGACTTGGGCGGAACGTGGTACGCGGCGGTTGCGGCCGATGGCGATCCCAACGCCGTCTGAGCATGCGTGTGTGTGTGTGTGTGTGTGCGATCGAAGAAATTTACTTGCTTGCAAGCCGGGTTCCAACATGTTTCAGCTTGTTTTTTTTTTGTATTGCACACGCAACCCCAAACCCAGACCAAAAAAAACGGAACGATTCCGTTTGCGAGAGCGTTGCGACCGAGCAGCTTGCCCGAGCCCGAGCCTCATTTTAGAACCATTTTCGCATATCCTCTTCAACCGTCACCATGCCTCCCCCCTCCACCACCGTTGCCACGACCGCCGACCGCCACGCCGCCTACACGCCCGACGTGATGGAGTCGCTGGTCCTCGACCACATGGACGGCAACAGACTGCGCCCCGACCAGCAGGTCATGCTCTACGCGGCCCTCTCGTACATGAAGCAGCAGCCCACGTGGGTGCACAACTGCAAGTTCAAGGTGGCCGGCGACAACCTGCTGCTGGTGAACCCCGTGTCGGGCGCGCAGATCAGAAACAGCGAGGGCAAGCCCATGACGTCGTTTCACGCTCTGCTGGTTGTCAGTGCCATGGACAGCCAGCTGCCGCCCGACTACGGTGAGATTGACGCGCAAGAGACGCTCGAGAAGATTGCCAACGGGCAGTCCAAGGTTGATCCCAACTACCTGGTCAACATGATGAACGGCATCGATATGAAGCTGCTGGTGCCGCCGCGCGATGGCGACCCCGAGAACCTGACGGACAACGCCTACTTGCACTCGGAGATGTACAAGGTGTTTTACGAGCTCTACAACAAGCAGCACAAGGGCCGTGCCACGCACGAGCAGGCGCGCGAGGCCATGTTTGCGGGCAACTCAAAGGCCGATCCGATCCCTCACACCAACAAGCGCGGCTACATCCAGCTGGGCCGCAAGATTGCCTGGGCACAACCGCGGCACGACGAGAAGAAGCAGGCTATCCGCACGGCAGCCAAGACAGCCGAGCCCCTGGTGCCAGCGGAACGCCATGCCGAGCTTCTGGAGCACTTTGCCAAAGAGGGCGAGACGTACTTGCACGATCGCGTTGCCGAGGACGAGGATCTGTGGCACCTCAAGCCGTGGTCGACGTCGCGCAGTGCCTTCACCTACTTTGGCAGTGGTCCCGAGCCAGTGCCGGTGCCCGACGAGGACTGGGCTGAGATTGCCAAGGGCGGCAACTTTTTTGCCATCGTGCAAGTCAACGTGACCAACGACAAGCGCACTCTGCGCTCGGAGCGCACTGGCACTCGCACGGCCCGCCTGTCGTTTGACACGGTGCAAGTGCTGGGTGTCAAGGGCCAGCCCCTGCTGACCCCTCGCGTGCGCGGCGTCCAGCTCAAGGGGCACGTAGGCGACTTGCTGCTGAACCCCGACGTGATGCGCTTTGCCAGCGAGCGCAACATTGACATCGCCGGCGTGGCCGCAGCCATCCACACGCGCCCGCCCATGCTCAAGCGCGCCAAGCTCATGGCTCTGCAAGCGGTTGAGAAAGACCCCGAGCAGACCGAACCAGTCCCGGCCGACGGCAGCGCTACAGAAGACGAGGAGGACGCGACGATGGCCGAGGAGGCAGAAGCGGCTGTCGAGGAGGAGGCCGAAGAAGAGGCCGAAGAGGAGGATGAAGAAGAGGACGAGGATGCTTAGAGAGCGAGTGTGTGTGTGTGTGTGTGTGATTTTCAGTTTTAAAATTTCAAGCGTTTTGCTGCTACAGCACGTCAACCGCGCGCCTGACTCGCTCGTTTTCGGTGATCAGCTTGCCCTGCAGCAGATCTTGCCAGAGGTTGGCCGGGCCCTCGATGCGTATCACGTTGCCGCCAGCTGGTTTGGTCACGGCAAAGAGAGGGGCGACTGCCGCGGGGTTGAGGGCCATCGGGCGGTGGATTTGGTCTTGATTGTGAAGGAGGATGCCTTCTTGGAGCGCGGCGTGGCGCGTTTGCCCGCCAATGGCGTAGGGGTGCGTGCCGTCGTTAAGGTTGAGAGTGGCACCAAACGCGATGGGCGTCCAGAACTCAAAGTCGAGGACCCAGTTGGGGTAGCGGGCGGTAAGGAAGCGCTCGCAGTCGGCTTCCGACAGGTCTCGGGGGTTGGGGGCGGCCATGCTGCTGCTGACGGTTTCAAGCTGGGCAGTGGGATCAGTCGGGTCTGGACCAGCCCAGCATCTTTAGCAGACTTGCAAGCGCTTTGCGCCATGTCGGGGGTCCAAGCAGCAGACTTGATCCACGACGGCGCGCCGTGGGCGGTCCACGACTCGATGGCTGACGCCCACGCGCACGCCTGCTGCACCGCGTTGGACTTGAACGGCTGCCAGAACAGCTTGCACGATTTGCCAGTGTCGCCCACGTTGCTCAGCACCACACCCTTGTTGTCGCGCCGCCACACCACCTTGACACCGGCCCAGGCGCCCAAGCCAACACCGTAACCGCCCAACCAAGTATCCAAGACGCAGTAGGGCCACGCCCGTCGCGCCGAGCAGTAGACCCGCTGCTCGTAGACGCCAATGAGCACGTCCAGGACGTCGTAGCGGTCCATGTAGAGTGCTGCGCACGTGGTGGTCTTGCAGTGCCAGCGGGGCTGCCGCAGGTCAAACGACGCCTTTTGCCGCAGCAAAAGTCCTGGGTCTGGGTACGTCCAGGCTGGCAGCCCGCTGTCGAGCGCAGTGTCGGGTATCAGGTTGGTGGGCCCAACACACGAGTCCACGCGAGCGCCGCGGTAGACCACCTTGGCGCGCGGGTCAGAGCGCACAAACAGCGCGTGTGTCTCGTCGACCACTTCCCAACGCTCGGGCGCGCGCGCTGCCTTTTGCGCCCACGAGGGCGGCCAGCCCATGCCGGGCCGCCACCGGTGCAAGTGCACCACGACGAGCACGTCGGGGTCTAGCAGTGTGGCCACTACCCAGTCGCTGCCGGACGACCCCAGGTCGCAAGGCAATAGCTTGCAGAGCGCCTCGACCGCTGCCAAAGGGCGCGAAAGGTGTCGGCCGAGCAGACGCACCCCAATGCCCACGCGCACAGTGTGAAACTCGCCTGGAACGCGCTCCGGGTTGGTGGCCGGCCACTCGAGGCTAGGGCTCCAGGTTGGAATTGCCATGGCGCAGCAGTCGCGTAAGCCTGCGTTTGGCTGCCGGCTAGGAGGGAGAAAAATGACCATTGGCAATCGCTGAGCGCGCTTCATTTTCTTTTCTTATTCTCGACCTTTGCTAGCACCATGGCTCGCAACGCGGTTGCTCCTCCGCTGCCCAGCTGGGACGCCGTTTCGGCCCACATTGCCCAGTCCGTGCTCAAGGACCACGAGCGCGGCTTGCTGCTAGCCTGGATCAACCTGATGCGCATCTACCGCACTCGCTGCGAGAGGGCCAAGTCGTACCCACCCATCTGGACGCTTGCGCCACGCGGCGCAACAGTGCTGGACTCGGGCCAAATCGTCTACCCGCCCGACATGTTTCGGACGACCATCTTGCGCCAGGCCCTGTACCGCGTGTACGGTGTTCCGATAACCTACAGCAAGCACCGGCGCATTGCCAGCGGCCTTGCCGCCACCGACGCCACAACGCCAGTGACCGAGGAGCAAGAGCACAAGCTGATGCGCGTTTTGCTAATGAAAGGCGACGTCCAGTCGTGCCTGGCTCTGCTGCGGTCTGAACCGGCCTGGACCAAGCGCCGCGCGCGCCGCCTTCTCGCCAAGATTGGCACCTGTGCCGACCACGCCGACATCCAAGTCACCATGATGTGCCGGGACTTTTTGGCCGACCGAGAACCGCGCCATCAAGACGTCGAGACGCCCTACGCCTGCTCCGTCGAGCGCTAGAGGATGACCTAAACTGAACTGACTGCGGCGACACTTAAAATTTAACCGTTGCTGTTGTCTGGCCACTGGCAGTTTTTTCATCCGTTGTTTGACGCGTTGCAGCTGCCCTTCTCCACAGTACCTTTTTTCTCTCGCCCAACCCGCATCATGGGTTGGATTGACCCGATCCACCAAGCGCAAGCCGGTCGGCCGCCCGTCATGGTCAACTTCCCGCCGGCCTTGGCGGCACTGTGCACCCCGGTGCGCATAACACACGCCAATGCGCTGGTAATCTCGGTTTGCGTTGCGTACGACGAAGACGTCCGAGGGCCTGGCGTGGTCTACAGCAAACCCATGCTGACCCACGGCAACTCTCAGCCCGCAACGCTGTCGGACCTGGTTGTTCGGATGGTTGCGCTGCAGAAAGCGCGCATCGTTACGCTCGATCGCATGTACAGCCCCGAAGACAATCGTGCGCTGCGCACCTTGCTGTACTCGGCGCGCCCAGCCGAGGGACGAGCCTGCGCACTGGCGCTGCTGGATTGGTTTGGGAGCATCCCAAGCTTTAACAAGCCCATCGACCACGTGCAGCGCCTTTTGTGCCGACACACGAGCGTTTTGCACGAGCTGCCCCTCGAGTACCACTCGGACGAAGAGCGCTCTGTCGTCGAGCGCCGCGCTAGAGGCTGCGAGATGGCGATGCTCAACGAGCGCTTTTACTGGCTGACCGAGATGCTGATTGAACACGGCGTCAGCACTGCGCTGCCGCTGTCTGAGCAGCGCGATGCGTTTGCGCATCCTGTTCCGCTCGACTGCCTGAAGCTGCACTCTAGAGTGACGGACAACGGCGACCCGAGCCTGGCTGACGAGCGCGGTTACAAGGAGGAGCGCATGGCAGCAGAGTTGGCCACCGCCTGGCTGACGCTGCCCGCCATCGACCAACAGGTCTTCACGCCCGAGTCAGTGGCGTTTCTGCGAGCGTCGTCCGACGACGTTGTGCAGTGCGTCTTGCTACCCCGGTACCGCCTGTGCATTCTACCTGCCGTGCTGCCGTTTTGCCCCGAGCCCGGCCAGCCCTGCTTTGGCTGCAGTGCCTTCTCGCCAACAGCTCTCTTGAGCATTGCTACGCGGGCTCTTGATTGCCCCAACCACGGCTCTTTCAAAGCGCGTTCCGCCCACAGAGGATGCGAGCTCGGCCAGTTTCTGCAAATGGCAGTGGCGGTGTCGCTCTTGGACAGCGTCGTTCCACTGCAAGCAGAGCAGCACACTGCGTCGTGGCTCTTGAAGTTCCAGCTGCGATCGCTGCTTGGGCGCGGAATTAGGCCCAGAGGCGCGCTTTGCCCTCGATGCGTGTGCGCTCTTGCTGCCGAGACTGTGCGGCGCGTGCGCTAAAAGTGCTTGCTGGACTCTGAACTGAACCCAACCAAATTGACATTTGCAGTTTCCTTCCCATCTGCCATGCACCTTGTGCTTCAGCCCCCCGCCACCTGGCGATCCGTGGGCCTCGCTCACTGTGATTGAACGGCGCACCGGCCGACTGCTGCAGACTGGCTACATCTGGATCGCAAGCGACACGGCTTGACTCTTTGAGGCGGGCTAAAAAGCGTAAATTGCATTCATTTCTTTAGATCGTCGACCTCTAGCGCTTTCTTTGCATTGGCCGCTTCAACGTTGCACCGCACTCCTTTTTTTTTTCTCTCGACGGGCTCTTTCTTGCGCCCAAAACTGTGCACCATGGAGTGGATTGATCCTAGGATCGACCCAGAGGCCGCCAAGGCCGCTCTGGCCGACATCCCGGCAGCGCTTGCTGCCATTGTGACGCCACACCGCATTGCGTGGTCGTTTCATTCGGTCACGCGGTACTGCGACTGGTACCCTACCCCCGAGCTCCGTCGGCAGCGCTGCGACCCAACTCGCGACGTTTCCCAAGACCGGTTTCTGGGCCGGTGGAAAGGCGGACCCCCTTCCTGGGGCGAGCGCGGTTTCCAGGGCGACATCTCCATCGAGGATCACATCGCGGTTGTGTTTGTGATGGGGCGCCTTGGCCTCAAGCTCCATCCCGGAATTCTGAAAGTGCAAGCAAAGTGCTCGTTTAATCCTGCCTTGGACAAGCTGACGCCCGAACAGGGCCAAAAGAGCGCCGACGAGCTGCTGATTGCGTTTGAGGCTGCGGGCTACGCCGACCCTCTCGGCGAGCTGGCCGCGCTTTTCGTGGACTACGACACGCACATCATGGGAGAGCGCGTCTCCTATCGAAGCGACGAAGAGGGGCACATGCTGTCTCTCCGCTCGGAAAACATCTGCCGCGACGGTGTGGACTACCCCGAGCGAGCCGCGTGGATGTACTGGTACTTGCTCCGCAAGGGCGTTACTCTTATCTGCCCCGACAAAACGTGGAGCTGCGAGCACATGACGTCGATTGCGCTCGAGCTGGCCAAAGCCTACGCTGCCAAGACGCATCAGCTAGCACTCGAAGGCGCTGACGCTCGTCGCATTGGCGAGCGGCACAGTGCGTCTGAGCAGCACGGCAGGATCTTGCTCGACGCCTTGCTGGACCAGCACGATTGCTGGGTCCCCGACGACGACATGGTCGACGATGAACCCGAGATTGTGGCGGCAACGATTGTGCAGCGCGACAAAGACATTCTGTCGCTGCTGACGCTGCCCGTCAACATCTCTATTCCCTGGAACCGACTGGTGTACTCGGACCGAGACGACGGTCGGCCCGTGCTGTGCATGATGCACGCCAACTACGGCGCCGAGGCCTTTCGGACACTCTTTCTGAGCGGCGGCCCCGACCCCACCGAGCGCACCGCCATGGTGGTGCTGAGCACGGCGCTGAACGACGTCTTGCCGCCTGAAGTACACACCCGCATTGCTAGCTGGCAGGCCCGCGTCTCGTTTGGCGGCATGACCGAATCAAACAACATGGTCTGCAGCGCGTGCACGGGTCTGCTGACGGAGCTCTGGTAGTCGTCTTGATCGGGCTTGAACTGAACTGAACTGAATTGCTCGTCTGCCGAGCTAGCAAGAAATAAAATTGCAGCTGGGCCCTTTTGTTTGCTACCCTACCATAAACCTCGCTGACGGCCCCCGCTCTTTTTTTCTTTGTGCTGGGCTGGTCACTGGCTGCCTTCAGAGAATCCATCCGTAACAAGCAGCCCGCAAATCCTCTTTATTTTTCTTTCTCTCGACCTCATCGTCCTCATGGCCACTGCCGACGTCGTGATCGACCCCTGGGTCGACATTGCCGACGCAGAAGGTATGCGCCTTGCGCTGGCTAACCCGCCTGCTGACGTAGCCCTTGTTCTCACCGAGGACAACATGGCTATGGCGCTGTTTGTCGTTCGGTACCTCCGATCGGTGTTTGTATCGCCGGCCAAGCGGGCCAAAGCAACGGCCGACCGCCACGCCGAGGTTTGCGTCTGCGAGGACCCTCTGTACACGCCCGGGAATCGCATGGGCCTGCCGGCCATTGCGGCCGTCCTGCACGTGCTGCATCGGCTTGGTATGCGCCAAGACACGCGGTTCACCGAGCGCGAGGCGGGCCGAATCAGAGCCGCCATGACTCGTGCAACGCCAGCCGATGGTGTTGCGGGGTCGATGGCTCTGCTAGCGCACTTGCGCGAGGCAGACGCCCACACCGACCGACCGGACGACGACGCCGACTGGAGCGAGCGCGAGGCTTACATGCGCCGCCTGGAATCGCTCGGGCTGATGTACACGCCCAGCCCACTCGAGAATGTCCAAGGGTTGCTTCTGTACGCTCGACTACCCAAAGGCCACGATGCTCGCGGGATGCTGTGGGCCGTGTCGCTGGTTATTCTGTCTGGATGCGCTCGTGCGATGGACCACCCCATCTGGAACTGCGATGGCGACTTTAACGTCGTGCTGGACTGCCTCTATGAAACAAGCCAAAAGGCCATCCTCCAAGCGCCTTTGCGCCAGGCAACGACCCATTCCATCCTCACCTGCATCGCTCGACGCTGCTTGACGCAGCGCTTGACGCGCAACTTGACTGGATACGAAGACACGCCGGTCGAAGACAACTCGGCGCGCGTCGAGCAGCTGATGCGACTGCCTATCAACCTCGAGCTCGTCACGCGCCCGTTGGACTGTGTCGACGGCAGCATCTGCGCCCGACTGGGTCCACAGACGCTGTTCAACCTCGTCACCATTGGCGTTCAGACCCCCGCCAACCACGACCGACTGTGCAATCGCACTGCTCTGCCGGTGGTTCTGGCTGCCGCCAGCCAAGACGCATGCCAAGGCGTGCTCACGCACGTGGCAAGCTGGGGTGCGCGAATCGCGTTTTACCAGGGCGACCGATGCCAAGACAATGATCCAGACTGCACCTGCACCCAAACGGTTCTCCGGGAAGCCTCTGCCGGATCGCCCGTCCTGAGCGCCATGCTGGCCCAAGGCTTGCTCTGAGCGCACCCGACTAAACCTGAATTGAAACTCTTGCCGCCAGCGTGAGTCCAGGCGACCCGACTAAAGGCAGACGCGCTGGGCAAGCACAAAGCACAGCCGCAAGCCGAGCCAATCATTTTTTTTTGCGCCGCCATGCACGTTCATCAAGCGGCAGTGCTGCTGCTGGCCGCCACAACGCTAGTGGCGTTCACTGCACTGATTACCTGGCAGCTGGCCCGCCAGCCGGCCTGGTACACTCTTGAAGGCAACACAGTGGTGCTCGACGCCAGCGTCCAGCGCGTGGCGCCCGCCAGCACCTGGCGCAGCCTGCGCAGCATGCGCCTGCCTACCAAGTTTGGTGCTCTCAAGGTGGTTCTGGGCGCCACTCCCGTCAGCGTGACGCTGAGCACCCGCGCAGGCGATCTCAGCGTGCTGCAGCTGGCGTACACGCCCGACGGCGGGCTGGCCCTGGTCGACGTGCGCCGCGACGAGACCATTGTGCGCTACGACCCCGACCTGGGCTTTTTGATCGGCGACGGCACGCCCGACGCCCGGTACCTGCAATGGGTCCAGACCCAGTTTCGCACCCAGCACCCTTTCCAGACGCCCGTGCTGCTCATTGGCGCAGCGCACACCGAGATTGTCAACAACCTGCAGCTGCTCTCGCGCGTGCAGCTCGACGAGGAAACGTACGTCGCGCGAGCGCACCACACTCACAGTCCCGCGTACAGCGGCATGGCGCTGGTGCGCAACGGTAGCACCATCTTTCTGGCCGACAACGGGCCCGTGCTCATCAACAATGTGCCATGGGCCAGCGTGCAGGCCAATGTCGACGCAGCCGTGGTGGCCGGCGGCACCGTAGTCACCATCGACGCCCTGCAGCTCGACACGGGCGGCGCCAGCATCATGGACGACCCGGGCGATCTTGTCGTTACCGTGCGGCGCTGGAGCCAACAGACCACGTGCACCAGCTTTCGCAACCTCAACGACGCTGTGGTGCTCGAGCAGCTCGAGCCCGGCGAGCTGTTTAGCCCCGACCTCATTCGCGCTATCGAAGCCCTGGACCTCGACGCGTACGAGTTTGTCGCGCAGGCCAACCAAGCCACCACCAGCTTTCGGCTAGCCCGATCGCCCGTGTGCGACCTGCAAACTGGCACCATCCATTTTGAGGCGCACGTGATTGGCCAACCCCCGCAGCCCCTGGCGTTTGAAACCCAGCCCGTCATGTGCAGCGCCGACGGATGGCAAATCGTGTGCCAGGGGCGCAACGCGTTTTTGAGCAGCATTGCCGCGTGAGCCAAAAGCAAAGTGAATTAAATCAAAGCACGTACACACACACACACACACACACCTATCTACAGCATCTCAAGCTGGCGCTGCAGGGCAGCGTGGGCCGTCTCGGCCGGGGGGCCCCAAGCGCCGTGCTGCGGTGGTCATGTTTGCCGCAAAAAAAGAAAGAGTACGGAAATAAGCCAGTCTGAATTTGCAGCTCAACCTTGGCGCGCAGACCCCAGCACAGACACGTCTATTGTGTGGCGCATAGCCAGCAGCTTTTGCACAGCGGCGTCTGTTTCTACCCCCAGCAAACACCACAGCATGTACTGCTTGCACACGTCGCGGCACACCTTTTCCGTGTCGTTCTTGTCCACTACCGGGCTGTGGTCAGGGCCAAACCACTCGTCGGGGGTGCCGCGCACCAACGTCAGGCATACCCAGTCGTTGCTCGGTTCACCTGGACGGTGCATCACGTAGAGCGCCGCAGCGTGAGTGGCAGTCGGCAGCCACGATCCAAACGCAATGCTCTTGGTGTACAGCAGCACAAACGCCTGCTCGAGCGTCAGCCGCACGTGTTGAATGTCTGGCCCGCTGGCGCCGACGTCCAGCTGCGCCAGCTTCCAGGCGATGGCTCGTCGCTTGCGGTTCACGCCTCCAATCTTGGGCGGCGACCGAGGCCAAATCTCAGTGCGCGCGTGAGTCGGCTTTTTCGTGAGGCAGCAACCGCGTTCGTAGACAAACTTGTCGTAGTGAGTAGCGCGCGCGGTGGTCGCACCGGCCGAGGCAGCACTGGCAGCCATGGGGAAAATGCAACTTGGAAAATGCAAATCTCGCCTAGAAAGTAAAAATCACCATTCTGATTCTGGCGCGCTGCTGCTGTCGTTGGTCAAGAGCTGGGTCGGCTGCGACCCTGGATCGCCGGCGACAATCAGCCGGGCCTGCGCGTAGCGCGCCAGCCGCTGCTCGAGCGTCCAGCGCGTCAGCACGGGCGGGTACGGCGCGTCGAGCGTGGCGCCAAAGCGGGCTTCAAACACCATGCGAGAGTCAAACGTGTCGGTCGGTCGGGGCCGCACGTCCCAGGCTGCCGAGCGCAGAAAGACACTCCAGCTGGCGCACTGATCGGAAAGTGCTGCAAAAGCGTCGGGCTGGGTCTGCGCCAGCGTGTCGCCCGCCAGCAGCACCCACGCTTCAAGTCGGTCCGCCGACCGGTACCACTGCGCCCACTCTTGGTTGCACTGCAGCATGCGCACCATGCAGTCGGCAATGATCCAGTCGCGGGTCCACACAATGTCGGGGCGCGCCTTGACGGCGCAGAGCCAATGCTGCAGCCAGGGGGCGTCCACTGGGGCCAGACGCGGCGCTGTAGCAGCCGTCAGCATGGCAGACCACTTTGAAAATGCCATCTTAACCACTAAGGCTGGCAAGCGCCCCCCCCAAAACACTTCAGCCACGATGGCTGACCCACAAGCCAGCCAAATTTTATTTTGAGGTTACGTGTGCCAAATTGACTTTGGGCTGCCTCAGATTTTGATTTTTTTTTTGGTCGAGGCTCAAACATCGGAAGTCTGGTTCTCAGCGATCTGGTCAGAACCAATCTTCCGAGAAGGGATGACAACTTTGACAACTCTAAAATAGCATCCCAGTCTTAGTATTGTAGGGAGACTAAATCCTATGGTTAGGATTTAGTCTTGCGAAGGGACTAGGACTGAGATGCTATTTTAGGACGTGTCAAAGTTGTCATCCCTTCTCGGAAGATTGGCTCTGACCAGGTCGCTGAGAACCAGACTT
>Ga0136588_1000143_pt1 | contig 27225 bp, 34 predicted proteins | sample AntRauMFilla1564_FD_104782 | JGI IMG/M metagenome (GOLD analysis project Ga0136588, IMG submission 104782) | Saline lake microbial communities from Rauer Islands, Antarctica - Metagenome Filla 1 #564 | ecosystem: Environmental > Aquatic > Non-marine Saline and Alkaline > Saline | place... | reverse complement strand
TAAGCAGCATTAAAAGGCTTTTTTGAATAATAGAAGGTTCTAGACCTAAATCATCCATGAAGTGTTTTGCTACTGCAGCTCGTTTTTGGTTTAGCTCAGCTTGTGTGAGCTCTTCGCTTTTGTTGTCCATAAAAGTTAAATTTAAAAGACCTGAGAGTGGTGGACAACAAAAGCATAGCTTTGAAGTAACCAGACTTACACTGGCGCTCTCTCAGGCTGATTTTTAAAAAGGTTTGCATTGTGCTATGTTTTATTGTCCGAGGCAAATATAAAACTATTTTCACGGTACGCAATAGAAATGCAACTATTTTGCAAAAAAAAATTAAAGTTTAGAAACCTGAGCAGCTAAAACTAGTGCTGAAACTACAGAAATTAAAACGCATAAAAGCAATATCTTTTTAATTATATTGGTGTCGTTTTCTATATTCTTTTGCGATTTATACATTAAGTATTCAAATGCGGATGATGTTTCTTCAATTTCTTTTAAGCTGTCTTTATATTTTGCGTTTCGGATTTGTACATTTTGCTTTTTCTTTTTGGAAGGTCTGAAAAGAAATATAAGTAGCGCTACGACTACAAGAAGCGTTAATAAAGCAATAGACTGTTCATTTTGCATAATTTTACATGTTTTGGTTTGAACTCCAAAAATAAGCAAAAATATACAATAGCCGTACTACCTATTTATGCGGGTGCATTTGCTTCTGTAATGCAGAGTGCTGCACTAATAAAAAGCTTTTGTTTTTCGGCCGCAATAGCTAGGTTTTGCAAGTCTTTTTCTTTGTTTTCTGTAGGTTTGGTTTGCACTAAACCGCTTTGGTTTATTTTGTCCAAGGCTGCATATTCATCTATGCTATTGGCTTCCATAACTTGGTTGATGATATTGATGTACGGGGTAATTACTTCTTTGTAGTTTGCTTTGTAGTGCTTGCGGATTTGTGCATGTACTACGGCTAATTTTATGGCTGCTTGATTGGTTTTCATGCTTCAAATATAGTCATAATTATAAAGTTGCATTGTGGAGTTTCAGCATTTCATCTTTTACATCTTGCGTAAAACCGAAGGAAATTCGACTAACAATATTGTTTGCATAGCCAAAAAGGATATTGTTGTGAATTTTGTAAGATTTCTTTTTTATACGTCCTTTTTCAGTTTGGCGGTGCTTCATATCAATAAACCGATTGGTAAGCGGATGCGTATAGGTTAAGGTAGTATCCCTTACATTGAAGCTCCTACCTTTGTTGGTTTGCGCAGAGAAGCCAATCATAGCTTTATTGATTTCTTGGTCAATTTCCTGAGATTCTTCAGAAAGCACCCTCGCAATAAATCTGCCTTCTAAGATTCTGCCTAAATCTGTAGTTCGATTAATCATTGGTTGATGTTTAGTTTGAAATTGATAGTCCAACCAATGTAAACTTTCATATTAGAAATTGGTATTTTTTGAATACTAGCGATATCAAGAAATGGCATGAGTTGGCAAATAATGTTTGTATCTGGGAGAGTTGGATCGGTTGCAGAAAAGTTATAAGTAAAATCGTCATAGTCTTCAGAATGACCAAGCATGGTGTTGTCTATATCAAAAGCTAGATTTAAAATTTCATCTTTTAGTGCTACTTTTTGAAGGTTAGGGACACGGTCTGCTATTTTTCTAAGGAGTATAAATTGCATGTTGATTACTTCTTTGCTTTGGTTGAGCTTTCCGTTTCTTACAATTTCTGGTTCAACTATAAATAAGCCGATATCAGATTCTTTGAACTCCTTAATGGTGTCTACTATTTCAGAATCTTCCGTTACTATAGTTAATTCTGTAATTTGGCTATGCTTTTGTTTCAGCATTAAGCCGTATTGGTGCAATAGGTAGAGTAAATTTCTCATTATTTTTTGCTTTTAGATTTTGTTTGCTTCATGCGTTCTTCTTCCTCTAGGTCTCGCACACGCATGTCGTATAATCTTGAGAGAATATCCCAAAGATCTGCTTTGCGTACTTCTTGGTATGTGCCAAACACGCCGCTTTCTGCCAATACAAAAGCCGTAGATTTCATGCCAAGGTTAGGAAGGTTAAGGTATTTCTTCTGGCTTGATGATTTGGTGTATAAAATAGAGAGGTCGCAAAGATTACCTTCAATCATAATCAACGAATTGTTGATTACGTGCTGAAAAGTGGTAAATAAGATATATGCTCCATATACATAACCAAAGAAATGAGTTTTGAGTTGCTTAACCAATTCTGGCACTTTGTCTGGGTCGTAATTTGAGCGTTGGTACAATGTTGCACAAAGCTTGTAGAGCAGTTCTGTTTTGGGTTGCTTTGCAAAATTACCAAAAATATCTAAAGCATCTAAGTATTGTCCAAACGGCATGGTCTCAAAATTGTCTTTAGGTCCTTTTAGGCTTCCGTTGAGCATTGGAATAGAGGGCATAGGGTTTTTTCTAAATTCCTGCCTGATGTAGATTTGGTCTTCTTCGTTCTTGGTTAAGAAGGAATCTAGTAGGCAGGAAACCGTGTAAATATTGGCATGCATCTGCTCTTGGTCAAACTTTGACAACTTAGAGTTTTTTACCTTGGTAAGCCCCATCAGCTTATAGACCGCATTGTATTTGAATTGGTCTAGTGTTAATTCTTTGCTTTGGTACTGAAACATAAGTAAGCAAATGTGGGCAAACTGATCGTTATCACATTCGCCCAAATGCTCAGGGATGTAGACTTTTATGTTTCGTTCTGGAATTTCGATTAGATGCATTATTTCCAGATTAGTTCACGATTCAGTTTGAGTGATACTTTGGACATCTCCTGTCCAAATTTCTGTTGAATATATAAGTAGAGTTTTGTTTTGTTCTGCCCTTTAGCAGGAATAAACTTGCTTTTTTTGGTGAAGCTAATGCCAAAAGCTTTGTGTAAGTCTTTTGCTATGACGGACTTTACTTTGTGGCGTTGTTTGAGTTCTGCTAAAGCTGCCTTTCTTAGTTTTCTGTTGATTTTGGTGATGGAGTCTGGAAAGAACCATTTCCAAAGATTAATGATGTAATTAAGTAGTGATTTCATATTTGTGTAATTTGTGATTTGTGATTACGTGTTTAGGTGGAGAAGAATTTGTCTGAAGAGGAAAGTGTTAGTTGGGCATCAAGCAGTATGCTCTGCACATCTTCCATAGTTTCTGTATTTATGTCTTTTATGTGGTTTTGGATAATTACCAAAACATCGTCTCCATCTTTGTTGAACTCCTGTGCGGCTAGTTGTGTCTCTAAGTTTTCAGGTGTTTTTCTGGCTAATGATGTAGTTCTGTCTCCTATGTATTGCTGCAATATTCCTTCGGGAAATAGGGTAACTTTTAGGCGTTTCATAGCCCAAGCCAAAGCGTAGTAAGTGGTTGCTTCTTGAGCTAATTCTAGCAATTCTTTTTCTAGTGGTTCTAGTTCTACTGAATGTTCTTCTTCGTCTGGTTCAGCCGGAGCTTCTTCTGGGTAGTATTCCAAATCTCCGCTAAAGGTGGTGAGAATGAAGGATTTTAGTTTTTCATATAAATCTATTCCAATAACCGGGATGATGTGTTTGCGTTCGGCTTGTTTTAGTCCTGGTTGAAGCTTTAAAAGCAAAAGTCTTGAGTTTACTGGGAAATGACCGTCAAGTATTTCAGTAGAGTGAACGAACAATGCCTTTTGCTTTTTGTAAGTTTCTGAATTTCTCCAAACATCAAACTTTTCTAAAAAGGCAATAAGATTGTCCAGTTCTCGGTAATAAGAACGCTCTTGGTTCTGGTTGTCTCGGTTAATCATCCACTCGAAGGGATTGGATTCATCTCCTTTATTACGCATTTTCCTTCCATTGTTACCATGCGCTAGGTCGTTGGTTGGAGCATAGAGCTGATAAGCCTTAATAAGAATTGGTAATCTGAAATGATAGAGAATATCTTCATGCAATTCTAAGGGTGTTTCCTCTGCAAAGGCTGCAATAGCAATTCCAAAAGTGTCAGCGCCTAATGTCTTAAACACATCTTTTTGAGCAGATATGATGTGCGGTTTCATATATGCAAATTTCGTGTCTCGATCTAAGAAAGGAAGAAAGTCCTCTATGTATTGCTGCCAATCTTCATTGGTGTTTTTGAATATGATATCCATAATTATATGTTTTCTTTCATTCTGTCCCCAGAGTGTATTTCTTCTTCTGCTTTTTCAACCATGTGGTAAAATCCAATTTTTAGATTCTTAGTTGGAAAATTGGCTTTTAGTGCGTAGTTAAGAGGTTTGCATACTATTTTTTCTGGTATTGATATGCCTGTAGCTAAATAGTTCTTTAAGGCATACAATTGTTCTGAGCCTGAGTTACTTCTTGCAGATTCGTTTATATTTCCCAATGCTCCGTGAAGGGAAACACCGCTACTTACTGCGCGATCTGCACGGTCTGAAATCTTTATTTGAGACTCAATAAACGCTTTGATATTTTGGTCTATAACTTTTATTTTCCATCCCATTTCAGAAAGATTAACTCCATCTACTTGAACAACAGATTCGGTGTGAATAAATTTACCCACATTGTCTTCACCAGAAAGTACTTCTGATACTTTAATAAGGAAGTTTTTTCTCCATTCTGTAAATAGCTTTTCAGTAAAGTTCTTTTTTTCTATTACACATTGTTCCTTCATTTGTTCCTTTTTGTTTTCCCAAAACACGCCTGGGCTTTCAATATGGTACTTGATGTTCAATGAATTTTCTGAAAAGCTTTTCAGAATAAACGGGATAGCAGTAGCACGTCTTATCCACTCTAGACTTCCATATATGTCAGGAACTGTGTAATAGTCCTGGCAGAAGCTATACATGTTACTATAGTACATGCTAATCTTTGAGTTGAAAGGATTCTTAAAATCAAACAAACGGTAAGACTGATACTTTCTAACTGCATTGATGTGATTAAATCCCCAATCTGTAACCACACAATGGCTAGGGATGTAGTTGTACTTAGCGGATTCTGGTACTGCTAATCTAGTTCTGTCTGGTTGAGAATGCTCTAGGCGTATGAACTTATTACGATTGATGCGTCCTCCTCTATTTTGAACAAACTTCGTGAAGCCTGATTCTATATGATTGTAATCTACGATGAGCTTCATTAGGTAGGTGTCGTAATCCCAAGAATCTAACCACTCCTGTACTTCCGCATCAATAGTCCAATTGCGTACATAGTTACCTTCTTCAATAGTTTCTGTGTACAATTGTGGTCCTTGACCATAGAGTAAGTCTCTCTTTTTTCCTAACAGTCCAGGTGCAGTTGGATTGTTCGCTATTACGTTCTTGATTTGGGTAGGTAGGTTATTATAATCACCATACGGGAATACTCTAAAGCCTCCAATATGTGCTTGCTTGTTCCATGACAAGGTCTCTTCCTTGGGTCTAAGGCTCTGGAATTCTCTTGGATTAATGTCATTCACAGAGAAAGTAAAGCATACATCATCTGCTTGAACTAAAGCTGAACCTGTAGGTTGATGGTAGTCTATCTCAAACATAAGTCGTTGTATTTTATTAGTAATGGCAAATAGAACTGCCTATTCTCATTAGTATCTAAGTCTTTATAAGCTATAAGTATATGAGCCTTATCTGAATGCTTAGCTGTATAGCCTGAACGTAGGACTGCGCGCTTCACAATCTTATGCCCTTTGGTTGCATTGGACTTCTCGCTGAAAGTCAAGAAGGTAAAAGAGAATGGCACACCTGCCTTGGTCTTCTCTCTCATTTGTTTAAGGGCATGGTTAACGCTGCTTATGCTCATAAATAGTAATTATAGTACAAGTATAACAACACACTAGAGCGTAGCGTGTGACAGTTGGGTATATAGTTGGTTTACGCTGTGAGTGGTTGGTTTCAGAAGGGTGAGCGCCATATATCTAAGATGTGAGGGTGTGGCGCACTTGCATTTTAGGGATTGAGCGGGTTAGGGTCTGGAAGACAGAACCCCTAAAAGCTTTTTGCTTTTAGGGGTTTAATGCTTGTAATATAGTTGATTGTATATTTTAAGTTTAGAATAAGATAAGCAAACAAAGGTTTTATTTTAGTGAAGTTTGAAAACAAAATAATATGTTAAATTTTCTTATACTTTAGAATTATTAACGGTTAATATTTTTGTAACTCACTGTTAATCATTATCTTTAAGTATTATTAATAGAAAAAGCAGTGCGCTAACACTGCCTTTAAACCAAAAAAAATGAACTATGCAAAAATTCAATTTACAATGCAAAGATAAGGCTATGAGCTTAAAAGAGGCTGTTCTCTTAACGTTAAAATTAAGAGGTTTTGAACATGTTTATTCTGAATCGGATTTTCAATGCTTCAAAAGGAACACGAAAGGAAAATTTAACCAGGCTTTTGAAATTGCAGAATTATTTATTACGGAGAACCAAAACACCATTAACGATTATTCTGCCGTATATGAAAATTAGAGAAGCGCACAAACTTAACGAAGTAAAAATAACCTACAAACGAAGCACCGTAAATGTGCGGAAGATTACAAGTTCAAGAGATGCAGAGAATATTTTCAGAGAATTACTCGCAGATGAAATGGACTATCGAGAAAACTTTTTTGTTTTGTCCTTAAACAACTCCAATGAGGTTTTGGAATGGATGCTACTTTCTACCGGCGGAATGACCGGGACAGTTGTAGATGTTAGGCTGCTTTTTCAAATGCTCTTAAAAACACACGCAACCGCCTTTATTGTGGCGCACAACCACCCAAGCGGAAGCCTAAGAGCAAGCCAAGCAGATTTGAACATTACCGAAAAAATGAAGAAAGCAGGGCAGACCTTAGACATAAAACTTTTAGACCACTTAATTTTAACCAGTCAAAGCTATTTGAGTTTTGCGGATGATGGGATTTTGAAATAAAATCCCATCGGGGAATGATAAAAAAATTCTCGCTAACGCGAGGAGTTCATTCCTTATTCAAGGAAAAGTCTAAATTTAAAGCTTTTGCCAATAGGATAGAATCTTCAAGAGAAAAGCAACCTTCACCATTTAGGTTGCGGTAGAAGGTTGCTCTTTTTAATCCTAAATCTTCCCTGATTTTATTTAGGGATATTCTTTGTTTTGCAGATTGATCCTTGATGTTCTCGGTGAATTGTTTATAGTTTTTTATTTTCATTATTATATTTAATTTTTCAATCCTTGTTATAATCTTAATTTAATGCAAATTTACATACCATTTTCTCCCTCTAAATAAACTTTTAGCCGCAGCCTCTTCTAAAAAAGTAGGACCTTGATCATGTCTACCCATCCATGTTATTTGCCCTTCTTCCATACGTAAAGTATCCATATTGGATTTGTGAGCTGTTAATGAGTTACCTTCTTTTAATAATTCAATTCCTTTTTCTTTTGTTAAAAATATAGCTTGCATAATTTCTATTCTTTACTGTGCCGGTTAATTCCTTGCACACTACAAATATATAACATACATTCCTATATGTTAGAGTTTTTAACAAACTATTAACTTTTAAAAGATTTCAGGAGCACCACCTGCATATATAGATTTGCCTCTGCTTATCTTAACCCAATTCTTACGGAAAAGCAGATATTTAAACGCATCAGAGAAATTGGTAGAGTATTTTGGCAACTGTTTTAATGGCAATTGCTCTGAAGATTTATCCTTCTTAATCACCGTATTTCCTTTTTCATTTTTGGTAATTTTTGTTTTTGCTAGTTCCAAGCTGCTCTTTAGGTTTGGACATTGCAATTCATCAATAAGGAGTTCTGGAAGGCCTTTGTAATAGTTACCCATGACCTTCTTCATAAATAAGTATTCTTCTTCTTGGTAAATGGTAGCTTGGTTTCTACTCATTAAGACCACACTCCAACCAGTTCGTTTTCCGTTTTCATCTTCTTCGATGTGCTTTTTTATTTCAGTAGCAAAATCTTTCTTAATTTGCTGATACTGGTTTCCTGCACGGTCATAATACAAATACAAAGTTTTTTCTTGATGATCTCTAAAGAAGTTGATAAACTCCTCCGCCAGTTCCTTAGAAGATTCAGGAGCTAAGGCAACAAACTCTTTCAATAACCGGTATTGCTTTCCAGCTTCCTGCCCAATTACCAATGATGTTTGATTTCCGAAATCCATTCCGCCATCTAGTGCCTTTTTGTGGTTCAGATAACGCAAAGCTAAAGAAGTAGCTTGAAACTTATCGCTGAGCTTCACATTCTTATAGACACTATTGTTTACACCATCGGAATAGAAATGCGTTTCATTAAGATTAATGTAGAATTTTTCTCCTTTCTCAATGCTAGGTTTGAAACTAAGAATTGAAGCTTTTGCCTCTTCCTCTCCTAAATCTTTTAATGAGTTGAAAAAATAATCTGCACCCAAAACGGTAGCATTTGCCAAAGAAGAAACAATGTAAAAAAAGGTGAGATCTTTTCTTACTCTGTTGTGCCGCTCCATCCAGCGTATCAAATTCTTTTGCAAGAGCTTCACTTTGTCATGATGCCCTTTGTCGTGAGCTTGTTTTATTTCAATTCTAATTTTGTTTACTTTCAGTCCAACTTGCAAGGCTAAAATAAACTTCTCTTGGTCCATTTCTTTTGCACCCTTCAAAATCCAATCTTCATCGCCCATAGTTACGTTTGGCATATCGGTCGTGAAGGAAGTTCCTAAATAATAAGGAGAAGTAGAAGCGTGCGGAAAACCACGCAAAGCAGGCATTAATTTATTTAGTTTTTTTTGCTTGAGATATTTGCTTTCATCTCCAAATACATGCTGATAAGAATCACCCGCCACAGAACTTACTTGATCCAACGAACCTATTTTGATTAAGTTTCCTAAGAAAGTAGAAATAGTATGTTTGTACTTCAAGACTGGCTTGTAGTTTTTCTGAAAATGGTCTGGCGGAGCTACATCGGTAACATAGTGTATTCCTTCCATCCAACCTTTTCTGTTGAACCCTTCCAAAATAGAAGGTACTACATTTTCTAAGGCGTTGGTGTAGGTGTCGGCAACAATACAGAAACGAGCTCTTGGCATTTCGTAGCAAACATCAATAATGCGTTCTGCAAGTATGTCTGTAGTTTTGGAAGTACCACGCCCAGCAACTAATTTCAAATGTTGTGGCTTGGCAATATCTACTACTTGCTTAATGACAGTTGCGTACCTGTTTTCTGTGTTATTCGCTTTGTAACCTTGGGTTTTGTGCATCTTCTTTAATTAGTTTGAAGGGGAGTAGTCCAGCTTCTTCACGTAAGGAAATACGCTCTTTTTCTGTAAGTTCGGGATATTCGTCTATAAAACGTGCTAATTTGTACGCATCTGGCTCAGGTAAGCCCAAAATTGAAGCATCAACAGTGTACATTTTATAGGGTTTCTGTAGTAATTCTTCAGGGAATTCTAAGGCATCACTTTTGTTTAACTCTAGGACGTCTGCTATGTCTTTTAGTTTGGAAACAATCATCACCACATCCTTAGCAGATTTAGCCATTTTAAGCCCTAAAGTAATAGCTTTCTCCATTTTCTCGGCTAGTCTATTACGGTGTGCAGATTTAGAAACTGCTCTATCGCAAAAAAAGTATTCCATGGTCATGTCGTGGTACTTTCCTGCTAAGTAGTAAGACATGCCATCTACTTTTTGCAAATGCTTCAATATAAAATCCCTAGAATTCCACCGCAAATACATTCCGTGAATTTTTTCTAAAATAGAAAGTAGCTCCACCACCTCTGGAGGTGCTTCATCTCGTGCGCCATTCGCCACAAAATCTTGTATATCTTCTAGTGTTAAATCTTCAATATTCATTGTTGAAAAATTGTGTTTTTAAGTTTTCGATTTCGTTTTCTAGCTGAAGCTTTTTGAACTCTTGAACTGCCGTAATATTTCCCTTGTCTGCCAATCCTTTCAGACTGTTGGAAATAGCGAATTGACTTTGTAAAATGCCTCTATCGTAATGATGCCGAACCAAGGTATCTTTATCATTCCACTCTAGCATAAACAGCTTTAGATTTACATCTAAGTATTTGGCTATATTTCTGGGAGCGAAGTTTGTTGCGGCTAATGTTTCAATTTGGCTGTACTGTTCCTCCGATAGCCTTAGCTCGGATTTGAACCTCACTAAAGAGTTTGCTTCTGAATTCATAGGTGTCTTTTGAATTATAAAATACATATTGCTCATAAAAGGCATTCTCTGAATGATTTCCTGAACCTTCTATGCCAAAATACTGATTTTTTGTTTTAATTAAGCTAACTTTTGCATGACTCCAAGAAAACTGAACCTCAAAATTTGGTCTGGAATGCACTTGTGCTGCCAACAAATCTACCGTAGTCGGATTTCTTTTAATTAACGAATCTGAAATCATTAACGTAATGCGTTCTGCGTAGCCTTTATCGTGCAGCTCTAGCAAAGCATCAATTACACGTCTGCTGATAGAATAGGTGCAAATCTGCAAGTGTTCTATGCTTTGATGTTGCGCTATAAAAGGTATAAATGTAAAAGCGTTAAATGAATTGTCTGTCTGCAAAAAAAAGAACTCTTCATCAGTAGGAAGCCTTAACAAATCTTTGTGCAAATAAGCTATCTTTTGAAAATGCTTATTGATGTACTTTGATTTGAAAACAGAAGAAACCTTTTGCTCTTCTGCTTGCTGCTTTCCTGAAATATCAAAGAATTTGTTTTTCATCTAACTTTGCTTTAATCATTTCTCTTTTTGTTGAAGTAAGACAAATTAAACGCTCTACTTCTTTTGAAGCTTCCGTTTTTAGTTTCTTGCGAAGGCGTGATAATTTTGACCCTAGATTCTTATACGCTTTGTACAAATCTAAATCTTTCATATGGTCTACTTCTTCCTGCAAATTCTCCTGGTCAAAAATGGAATGCTTTTTTAAAAGCTTTCCGTTATCCCTATAAAACAGAAGCTCGGCAAATGCGTCTTGATCCTCGTTGTAAGCTTTAATGGTCTCTTTGGCTAATTCAAACAAATCTGCATTACTTAATACCGGCTTTTCAAAATCATCTACGAGCTTCGTTCTGTTATTATTGACTGTGATGTAACTGGTAATCATATCAGCCACCAGAATCTTCAATTTGTCAGGACAATCTTTGTCCGCTAAAAAAGGAAACAGCTCTCTTACTCCCCTTGCTCCAAACTTTTTTTTTGTTCAGCTAAGAAAGCGCTCAGGGTTGCACTTGTTTTGTCTTGCAACTCCACATCAAGCAGCTTTGCCAACGTAAAAGCCAAGCCTTTAAATTCGTGGTAGCCTGCTTTTTCTAAGTCCAAGGCTTTCAGTTCTTCATTAGCTTGCTGTAAGGCGTTTGCTTTTTCTTCCTCAGTTTGAGTTTCATCTTCTTTACCTAAATCTGCTTTTTTGCTTTTTTTAGCCTTTTTTCCTTTTTTCACTACAAAAACTGCATTACGCAATTCTGCATCAGAAATGCTCCAAGCCTTTTGCACATCGTAAATCAAAGACTTTAAGCGGTCTTTTGAAAATCCTGATCTGTTGTAATGCGCAGTGAGAGAAAGATTCTTTCTTGGCGCAGAACTAAGCGCAGGAATTAAGGCAGAGAAACGTTGTCTTTCGTTCAATTCGGCATCTTTAATTTTGTTAATTACTTTTTTCTTATCCATAACTATGGGTTTAATTTGATTAATCGCATCTAAAGTAAGTAGACATCAATCCTCAGGATGTGACACTACAAAAAAAGCCCCTTCATTACAAAGAGGCTTTTCAAACAAATCACAAAAAATCTATGCTCTACTTCGCTCAATAAAGAAAGTTGTAGTAGCGTTTTCAAATACTTCAAAGAGTATTCTCGCTCCATCTAAACCAATGAAGGAAACACCATCTTTCAGGATAAATGTTCCGGCAGTTGCAGCTCCGTCTGAAATAACAGCAGGGTCTGCACCACCACCACCAAGAACAGAAACAAATGTTCCAGCAGTTAAATCTGTACTTGCAACACTTACCGCTTCTGCGGTTGCAGAAGAAGGCAATTGTACCAATACCCCATTTGCAATAGTCAAGGCTAAAGCAACAGTTGGCGCTACAAATGGAGTAGACACCGGGTCTGGTCCATCGTAAAAGCCAGGAACAATATTGTCATTATTCATATTGCTAAAAGTAAGCTCATAATGCGTACTTTCATTATTGCTTACCAAGTTGGCACGCATTTTCATTGCTGCACAATCACGTCCAAGAATGGTTTTTCTCTGCCCACTGCAAGAACCGAATAATACAATTACTTCAATGTCTTGTCTTGCGTGAACAAATTCTCTAATCTCCAAATGGTCTCCTGGGTAACGAATAGCAAATGTCTTATTAATAAGTGCTGCATCTTCTTCTCCATCACTTTCAAAACTTAGGTCTTGAAAACTAGGGGTGTTATATAAGCTTAAAGGCTCAGTTCCTGTTTTTAGCTGAAATATACCTTCGTGCAAAATTCCTTTTGCATTTGGAGTAGGGATTTGCAGCAAGTCCTGTAACTTAATTACAGTAATGTAATTCTGCTTTGGCTGTGGTCCTCCAGGACTAGAGGTGTTTCGTTTTTTATCTAAAACTTCCATGATAAAATTATTGTTTAAAAATATTATTTAAAATCAAAAAAAACTAAGGCGATTGTGTAAACCGCCTTAGTGAAATTTCTAGGCTATGGTTCGAGAATACTCAACCCACACGCCATCTACAAAAATCAGCACTAACTCATCTCCCGCCTTAATTACTGCATTAGATGCTACTGCTATATTTCCAACTACGTTGCTTACCGTTAAATTTGCAGTTGGGGCTGTTACGTTAGTAATGGTCAACTTTTGGTTATAGTTACCATTCTCAATACCAGTTACGGTAGTAGCTGATCCGTTAAAGGCTTGATTCAACCCGTCCTTCACATCTATTACTGCACCGCTAAATTCGTGTATTTCTGCCGCATTAATTGCTGGTGCTGTAGTTCTGCTTAGCTCCTTCAAATTAAGAGCCGCGTCTACAACTAGCGTAATTGTTCCGCCACTAGATAAATCAAAGTTAGCATCACCTGCCAAGATAAAAGTAGTATTGTGTACCAAGGAAGCAGTAACACCGCTTGTATTTCCTTTTATCTTTACAATCTGTCCTTCAAACAAATTGGTTTTGTCTAAGGCAGTAATGTTAGTTTCAAAACCCGACTGAATAACCAAGTTACTGTACTTAACCACCAACTTACCAGTTGCATTGTCAAAAAACGGAATAAAGAAATCTTTCTTAAATGGGAAAACTCCATTAGTCCATACACTTTGCACCTTAAAAGCATCCGGGTCTCCTTCTTCTACTTCTGTACCTAAATGCTTAAAGCCTACACCATATTTATAATCTCCATGACCATAAATCATACGTCGTAACATTTGAAAAGTTAAGATAGATTTTTCATTTGGCAGGTTCTCTAAGATTTCAATATTATCATCAAAAGTGATAAAATGCACATTTGTTCCGGCTAAATCATGTAATGGTACCATTCTAATGTTAGTGTAATTTTCTATAGTGTCATAATCTGCGGTAGTGGTGGTCTTGTAATTTCCAAACAACTCTTTTTTACGTGTTCTATAAAGCTTGATGTGATCAGGCTCCATGTAATAAACTAAGTCTGTATTCTCTCTGATTTCTTCAGTAAGATTTTCACGTACAGTAGCTTCTACATAATCAACAATGTTTTCAGCAGTTGGTAAGCCTAAAGAAGGAACTTTTACTTTTTTATCTGCATACACCGCTCTAAACAACTGGTACAACAAACCATCTTGTCTGTTTATGAATCTTCCTGCAACGGTAGCGTTGTCTGGAGTTTCTACGTGTACCCCTTTTACAGAAGAAATTCGATCTTCGTTTCTAGCTTTCTTCATTAGCTCTGAAACTAAGAATTGAACAAATGCCATCTTGTAAGGACCACTACCATTATCTACAAATCTATTTAACCAAGACTCTTCTAAACTTTGTAAGTCGTTTCCTGTCCATTCAACATCAATAGAGACTGGAAATACTTTACGTACTTCTGGCTGAATCTTTTGTTTGTTTTTTGCTAACCAAGGCAATTTTCTAACCTGAGTAACTTCATCAGAAACTATTCTACCGTCAGCAACTTGATCAGATACATTTATACGTCTTGGCCAAAATGAAGGAAGCTCCAACATATCTCTATGCAAGCTATCTATAGTTGAAGGATTTTCACGAAAGTATAAATCTACATCACCGTTTAATTTCTCAACATTTACTTTACCTGCAGTGCCATTCCAGTCGGTTTTCGTCTTAGAAATACCGGCTGCTCTTCTGTTCCAGTTACGCCCATCAAACGCCATAACAGCGGAGTTCTGCGCAAACAAGTGAGTAGCACTATGTGCTATGCCTAAATTCATATTTTTAGCATTTTTATGTTTATCTGGCTCTTCTTCTTCAACCAGTTTTTTTATCATTGCATCCGTTTTTTTGCGGTATGCCGTAAAATCAGCAACTAGACTATCTAGAGCTGCATTAGGCTCAACAGAATCTGGTTTTGCTGAATGTTGTCCTAAATCTGAATTAGAACCTTCGCCTGCCATTTCTGCAATCTCTTCTTCTGTGTATCCAGAACCTTCTAGAGAAGAACGGAATTCTGCTCTTGCAGCTGCAATCTGGTCTTTAAGTGCATCCTTTTCAGCTTTGCTGTCTACTTCGCTTTTCAGCTCTTTGTTTATTCTTGCAACCAAAAGCGAATAGTCCTTTTCTCCAAGGGCTTCTGTTATTTTTTGCTTCTGCTCTTCATCAAAGGCGAGCTTTCCTTCTTCTTTCGGTAATGCGCTAATACCTAGCAGCGCATACAGAAAACTAATTGTACTGGCTAATCGTTTCATGGGTACTTCTATTTAGGGTTAATATTTAAGTTCTGAAAGCATCATGACCATATCTATTGCCTTTTTTAGGCTGCCGACACTGTCTATCATGCCGTATTCTTTAGCTTCTTCCGCTCCAAATGTTTTACCGGTTAGCACGCCTACTTCTTCCTTAAGGTTTGGACGAGCTGCGCGTACATCTGCCTGAAAGCGTTTAGCCGTAGGAGAAAGGTATTCTTCTTTAATCATTTCATACTTTCCTTCTCTAGCCAGTTTAAATGCTAAATTCTTGTGCTCACTTTGGGGAGCGTATATTTCGTGAAAGACAATTCCTTTTTCTTCTAAATATTTTTGATTATCTGCAAAAGACATCATCACGCCAATGCTTCCTACGCATGCAGAAATTGAATTACTCGCCATGATGTGGTCTGCAACCAAGCAGGAAGCCCAATAATGTGCAGACGCACACATATCAACCAATGCCACAATCGGCTTAGTCTTATTGGCTGCCAAACGCTCAAATTCCGAAACGGCAGAAACTCCACCTCCTGGACCATCTACATTAAGGACTATTCCTTTTACGTTTGGGAAAGACATCATCATCTCAATGTCATTGGTAAGCTTGTCTGCACCAACCGTACACAAATCTGAATACTTCATTAATGGACCAATAGCAGAAGCATAGCCAACTACTTCTTGCCTGGCATTGCCTTCCATTACATCTAATGCAGAAACACGATAGCCTTGACGGTCTAAAAAATTAATACTGGAGCTTTTTTGAGTAGTAGGTAACGTAATCGCTTTGCGCTGGAGCAAATCTGCCACAATAGGCAAATAAGTAGAAAGACTAGGAATATGAAAAGCCCATTCTCCTCTTGAAATTTCGTGCAAACTGCGATTAAGTTCCATCTATTGGTATTTTTACCAAAGATGCAGCTAGGTTGTTATTTTCGGTGTGACACGTTTATTTTCGTTTATTTAGATATTTTTTTGAATTTTTCTATGCCACGGCTTCCAAAGTAAGCCAGACATACGGTAATGAGTAGATTCTTAAGCAACTCCACCCATTCTTTTGCAACCACAAAACCTTCAATTGAACTGTCTAGCATGACAAATACAAACATGCAAATAAGCAAGAAAGCCAACGTCATAGGCCTAATGTTCTTGCTAAGCCATGAATCTGAAACCATGTCAGAATTCCAGCGATTAGATATAGATTGCATTTCTTCTTTGTCTAATGCCAACTGACCCAGAAGAAGCTGCTTGTCAAAGTCTGACAAACCACTTTCTCCCCTAATCTTATCTCCTAAATCTTCTAATGCTTTAATGTTTGTTACCTGTCCAGCTATACTTAGCAGTTCTGGTGCAATGGTTTTTCCTTGGTCTGCTAACCAACGCAAAGCATCACCTACTCTTGTAGTTCCGTTTCTGTCTTTATAAGATTGCTTTTTTTCTGGCATGTTTTTATTTTGAATGTTTTTACCAACGCGCTCTAGTCCCTCTAATATCGTAATGTACAAAAGTGGAGTAAGCACTTAATCCACCTTGCATCATTTTTCCTAAAGAAATCAGCTTTTCAATTTCATTAAAAACTTGATTAGAAGTCATTCCTTTTACTTTTAAGTCAGCCGCTAAACCTTTAACGTGTTTACTTCTTCCGCTTCTGCGTTGCTTTAGCTCCCAAAACAAAGGCCTAAACGCTATATTAATATGTATAGCCTTACCTGTGTGATTTCTTAAAACTTGTAACTGCTTAGCCAGTTTTAAAATGTTCTGTCTTACTTCAGCATTAGTGTTGTATAGCTCAATTACTTTCTTTTGACTTTCAGCATCAAAAAAAACACTTTCTATAAATTCTGATAAATGGAAGTTAGCCGTGAGTTGCATTTTGCTTGTATTAGTATCTTCCACAAATTTGCAGAATACTCAGCCTATTTGGTGTGACACTATGAACACTTAATGTTTCTGTTCGACTTTTTTGAGCAGAAAAAAGACAGCCGCTTATCTTCTTTTTGATAGCGGTAATAAGAACGGCGCAGAGCTTCTGGGTCTATTTCAAAATCATACAAGTTGTATTTAAGCATAAATAAGTGAACGCCCGCACGTAGACCTTCAGAATCTTTTGAAGAGCTGTAGCCTTCTAAGAAAAAAAGCAATGATTGAGAAAACACGCCTTCAAAATGATTGTTAATTACGTCCACTCCTTCTTTTGGAAGATGCAAAAACGCATAGTTTCCAGAACTGTATTTGTACATTTCTGCATTCCATTGTTTTTTTGGATAGGAGTTTTTTACCCTTATAAAAATAGAAAAACGTTCTAAATCTGGAATGGGCTTAATGGCTTTTTCACAAAGCAACCGAATAATTTTTCCTAAAGAATTATGAATTGAAATATCTACCACCTTAGCTTCAACTCCATCAAAAAGTGCTTCGTTTTTAACCGAGAATTCCTTCATCATAAAAGGAATAAGATACGGACGTATTTGTACCGGAATAAGTTGGTGATGCTTTTCTATGGTTACCATGCAAACTTATTTGTTGTCTATTTTTCTGTTTAAGTTGTCTACATTCTTGTCTATTCTAATCAAAATATCTTCAAAAGATTTTACCTGAATGTTCCATTCTGCTCTAGGAACAAAAAGAATGTTTTTTGTTTGCAAAGGCATGTGTTTATCTGCGTCTTGCACATGCGTTTTAATTTCCTTAGATAACGCCTTATCTCGTATTCCAGAATTCACAATGTGCAAATCTACACGTTGCTGCCATTGCGCAGCATACCACCCAAGTGAAAGCAGTACCACTAAGTTTGCCAAGGTAACTCCTGCTGTAAGATTCCTTTTAAGCTCCTCTTTTTTTATGTCTGTCATTCTTGCTATGTGTTGAAAATAAAATGCCACGCCAATCCTGCAATTACAAAACCTAAACCTACTAACGCCATGTCCTTGTAGCTTTCTTTTGTCTTGGAATTTCTACTGGTGAAATGGTATTTATACAAGAATTGCATAAACTTATTTGAAGAATTCCTGCCACTTAAATAAGCTTGAATAATCTCAAATATGCCGCCTATACAAAATCCAGCAATAGCATTCACTAATATCATTTCAAACCATCTTAGTGATTCAAAATCTAGTACAAGCACTATTGGAGTGAATAGAATTAATCCTAAAATAATATGGATTATTGTTTTTTGTGTTTTGAAAAATTTTTTCATTTTGTTTGTTTGTTTTAATTTATTAATTATAAAAGTTGATTCACTTCAGGTTTTTTAAATTAAAATGACCACCAGAAAACCAAGTTGAAAAATCTACTATAGTTACCAATAATTTTATTATATGACCGAATATGGTCATATTATTTAAATCAAAGTTCTTTTTCATGGCGTAAGATAAAGTTTCACCAGGTTTACCAAACTCATACATTAAAGTTTTTGCCATGCTTAATTGCCAAAATTCTTTATATATAGAATTAAAAGCTATATCAATATTTAAAGCATCTTCAAATGCCATACCACTAGCTTTTTTTAAAGTAGCCGTAGACTTAGACATTAATATTATCTGTGCAAAAGTATTAGGTATTGCAGTCAACACAACAACAATTATAGCTATAAAGTTTAGTGCGTAATTACCTACTATCGAAAATAAGTCTTTCATAAGTCCCGTTATTTAGTTAATCTAATCTACTAGATTATTTCAATATCACTACCTGTCAATCCAAAATTAGACTGAGCATCTTTAGCGTATTCTTGGTCGAGAATTGCAGGGAAAACCTGCTGTACTCTCTTTGTAGCATAAGCGTAGATGTTAGCTTCATTTATTCTTCCTATCATGTGTTCAGTTTGAGCTACTAAGGCATTAGGCATTGTGAAGGAAATATCATTTATCTTTCTTTCTTTATTCTGTGCATCAATAAAACTCCATATACCAGTTACCTTTAAAGTATGCTCTGTTAGAGACATATTTGTAAATGTAACTTTAACAATTTCTTCGTTTATTCTAGTAGAATAACGGCTTGAAAATTTTACTTTTTCTTTACTTTGAAATACTGCATTTATTTTATTTGCCATGTTTTTTTGTTTTTTTATATTAATTTAAGAAGGTGAAAATGTTTGTACTCCTACATTAGTATTACCGTCTCCTACAGTCCATGTGTGACCATAATTTTCAACTAAACAATAAATCTTTTCTAGTTCATTTGCTGGATTTCCATTTGATATGTTTTTATCAAAATTAGTAGGAGCTTGGTAAGTTCCAGTAGGAAGATTAGCTATGTTTGCAGTTTGAGTTAAAAAAAAACTCATGTCTCTAAATTTGTTATTTCCACTATCATCTGTTATACTTCCATAACCTCTAGTTACTATAAAATCAAACCAATTGTTGACTACAACATCAGTTCGATCTTGTGTGTTTGTAGACCTATGTGTAACAGTTTTTAATTTATGTAAATAAGATATTTCATCACCTATACTAAGGGTGAGATTATTAAAAGTATTGGAGAAGTTTACTTCATTAAGATTTATTAATCTATCAAAATTAACGTAAGATGTTAAGAAAGGATTTTTGGCTCTTAAAGATAAATTTTCTAAAGAAGTTGGTATATTAAGCGGTAAAGTTGTAAATAGATTATTTCCACCAATATTTAGTCTAACAAGATTTGTTCTATTTATAAAATTTACTGGAAACTCTGTTAAACTTGTTTCTGTAAAATTAAGTTCTTCTAAAAATATAAATTCAGGAAGCCTAGCGAGACTTTCTAAAGCAACGCTATCAGTGAAATCAATTGAAGAATCTAAACTTAGTACTTTAAGAGGTAAAGAAAATAAACTATCATCAATTTTTGGTAATTCAGCATTTTCAACTTTAAAAGAAGTTAATAAAGTTAAAGAACTTAAATCTGCAGGAAAAGATGTTATTCCACTTTCTGAACGAAAAGAAAGATTATTCAAAGAAGTAAACTTTTTAATATCCTGAGGAATTACTTCACCAACATTTACATTAACTGAATTTATACCACTTATTTGTTTAGGCTTTTCAAAAATAAAAACAACTGTATGACTATCTAAATTATCGTTATATTGATGTTCATTTCTATCAATACTATTAGCACCTACAATTAAATTTTTTTCATTAAATGTTCCATCCCCCCATGATATTATTAATTTTTGAGTTTGTAAGCTATAAAAAAGAAAAGTAATACTATTTTTCATTATAGGTTCTCCTTCCTCAGTATTAAAAGTATTACCAGCAAAAAACCTACCTGTAACAGGAGGATCTTGTAAAGTATCTTTTACTATGGGCGTAGGAACAGTAAAAGCTAATCTGTTAAACTTATAACCAAAAACTGCGTCATCTTTTGTAAAGCTCATATTTTTATTAAATTAAGTTAAAATCATTTTTTTCCAAGTACCAGTAGAATCGTTTATTAATTTATAAACAATTCCATTATCACCCGCATTTTCACATATTAATTCAAAACCTACAATTTGATTTTCATACAAAGCGTTAAGTTCAGAATTAGTTAAAGAAGCATTTGTAATACTTTCATTAGTTTCATAAAGATTAATTATTTCTTTAGAACCACTTACTGAGTTTTCACCAACTACAACAATTGCATCTTCTGTTAAGCCTTTATGTTCAGGCATATATCTACTTCCAAAAACATCTATAATTTGCCACTTGTTTAAGCCTCCTTTAGTGATGTATGCGAAAACAGTAGTCCCTCGCAATCCTACATTTGCTACATTGTTTGGTAACGAGATTTGGTTTTCTTCAAGTGAGCTAGAACTACTGTTATCAACTTGTACTTCAAAATTTGAATTGTTAATAAGATGAATAATCTTGTACTTACTAGATACGTTGAACCCAGTGAATACAGCTTTTCCATCTGTATTTGTGCAAACGATAATATTTCCTTCTACTTGGAAATTATCGTAAATACCTCCTGTAATTACTTCTTGCTCTTCAGACTCAGCTTGTAAGTCTTCCAAGTCACTTTCATAAGCAAGTCCTTCCCAATCAGATGGATGAATTATTTCCTTGGAATTGTCAACTAACAATACAATTTCATCAGCATCTATATTAGTGTAGTCTGTTTCTAATGTATTGTTTAGTATGTATATTTGTTGTTTTTTAGAAATTATAGGGTCTACGTAATTGCTTTGCCAAAGCGTGTTATCTTGTGAGTTTAACCAGTCTAAAGGCGTTACTTCTACTGTAATAAATTTACCGTCCCATGCCCCACTTTCATTAACTGTTGAAGGTTTTGCAAGAGTATCTCCATCGTAAGTTAATGAGGTTCTTTTTTCGTGTCCATCTGCTCTTCTACCCCATTGGAATAAATCACCATGGGCTAACTCATCTGTACTTGATGTTGCCGCTTGACTAGCCCCTAAATTTCTGTCTAGCCAAATTCTTTTAGTCGTAGGATTGTAAACAAAACCATAATTTAGACCATTAATTTGAATTATTTTATTTTCATAATTATCTTCAAACTGTTGTTGAGTAAATATCCCTGAAATTATTAATCTTATCGAATTACCTTCTGCTCTTGCATTTGATTCTACCGTAACCCAAGAGCTTGATTGACTAGAAGTTAGAAGTTTAATTGCCTTATAGCCTATTATTGTAGAAGTCCAATACATACCTATCCCATTTTCTTGAAATATGTCACCATAAGGATTTCTTCCTCCTCCTAATATTAACTTTAAAGGAGAATTAAAAGACCCATTTAAATTATTACTTGACCACGTATCTATTTCAGATTGCCACTCTCCAGATGTTGGTAATCGTAAACTAATTACACTTTCAGCAACTAACCATTTATGTAAAGTGTTTATTTCTCTTACTATGCCATTAGTAGTCATATAATCGACAATCTTTTGCGGGATATTATCCTCAAAATTGTCTGCTCCTATATCGCCTAAACTTAGTGTAATTAGTTTTTGTTTGATGTTCTTCAAATAAGACTGTAAGATAAAATCTAACTGTTGAGTAGTCAATCCGCCACTTGGTAAATTGGCAATAAGGTTTTCAAGTTCATTTTTCCAACTAGTAATAGTTTTGTTTTGTACAGGGTTAAAGCTCGCAAGAGAAAAGAAATCATCTATTGGCATCATATCAGAATTATCCGCCTCTTCCAAGGGTTCAAAATCTGCTACAGTTGCAGGGGTTTCACCATCTCCATAATCGCCACGAGTACCTACAAACAAAAAAGAAGTAGGTTCACTAAGAATGGTACCACGTAAAATAACCAAACCATCATCCTCAGGTTGTAAGGTTTGTACTAGATCCTCTGCATTAAGCCAGTCTGCTATACTGGTAGAAATATTTGGAAAGGTAATAAGCTGTGTACCCGGCGCATCTTCTAAATCGTCTGCGGTGGCAGTTGCTTCGTAAGTAAGTTGCAATTCTTCTTCAGTAAGAATGCGTGAACCGCCGTTGCCAAATATGCCTTGTTGTGCATTTTTTAGGCTGTATTTTCTAACGGTAGGCAGAATCATAAATTCATTACCATCGTATGTAAGCAAATACAACACAAACTCTGGTATAGTTCCTGCGGGAATGGTAAAAATGGTTCTGTTGTTTAAATAAGTAGCCACATTTTCAGGAAAAGTGGACATATAAAAAGAATAGCTTGTTTTTTGTAGGCCTTGCAATCCTGCACCACCATCTACAGACAAATTGTCTATCAAAAATTTGAGGTCGTTTAATTTTGCTCGAATCTGATTCCACTCTTCAGCGGTGTAGGTGAAAACGGGAGGCACTCCAGCCAATCTAGCCAACTGCTCTAGTGAATTTTGCTTGGTTTCTAAATTTGAATAGTTCTCTGCCATTATCCTGCGGGTATGTGATATGGAAAGCCAATTCCTTCTAGCTCGGTATAGCCAATAGGAAAGATGCTTCGGTTAGTAAATTGAAATTGTGCGAGGTGTTCATTGGCTATATAGCTAGCCTTTATTTTGGTGTTTTGCTTATAATCGTTTTGGCCAATAACCAAAATGCGGCCATTGCTAAGTTTTAGCATGATAAATCGTGCAGCAATTATTTTTTTAATTTTTTCTGAACGATCATAAGAAGAACGCGGCATACTTATAGTAACTTGTTGTGTATACACGCCGCCAGAAGCATTATTTTGAAACGATTCCTGAAAGCCTGTTTTTGATTTGGTAACATATACCTTTTCAAATGAAGCAGGTGGAAGCGCATCAAAGAAGTTTTGTTGCAAAGTTGCTCCAACAACATGGCTTATTTGCTCTTCAAAAGAAAAGAAAACTCCGCAGATATACGGATAATCAGTAATTTTTTCTGAAAGCATACCAAAACTTTCTACGAATATACGCTAAAAGCGAAAATAGAAGTGTGACTGCCTGTTATTTTCGCTAAAATTAATCTGAAATTTCCAGCATTCGCATCAGAATAAATCCTAAAAATGATTTCTTATAATAACAATTGATAAATCCTTGTGCAAAAAGCCAACCCAAGCTATCTGAAACTTGGATAAGCTCTTCTATATTTTGGCAATTTTGTACTATTTGCTTGACTTCTGAGGATGAAAACATTTTTTTAAGCTTTTTTAAAATAAACATGGTCTAAATCTTACTGAGTTTACTGAGTACACTTACTTTATTACAATACAGCAAGTTATAAAAAAAAATGGCTGTGCAAGTGTCAGTAAGTATCAGTAAGTGAAATTGACTTACTGATACTTACTGACACTTACTGAGTACCTTACTGATACCTTTTTATACTTAACTTATTAATATACAGTAACTTATAAAACATCAGTAAACTCAGTATAAAAAACACCTCGCATATTTTTTTATGGCTCGTATTTTTGTTCTTAGGGTAGCAGGGAGAGTAAAAAAAACTATTCTGGGTATTCAAATCCTTGCTGTTCACCTTCCATTGAATCGGTATACGATGTATCTGGGGTTGCAGGGGTTTCTGTCTGCTGCTCGTCCTTGTCCTTCTTCTCAAAAGGTTCTACTCTATCTCGCTCATATTCTACAGCCAACATCAAGTCATCACACACCGCTAAGTCTTTAATATTTGAGCAGAAAGCAGAGCTTCGTTTGTTGCTGCTGTAGTAATGGCACGCAATGTAGTCTACCCAACCGGCATCTTTCTTTAGCTGGTCTGCCAACACCGTCTTGCTTGGTACAGCTTCTTTATATTGCAAATACCACTGCCTAGAAACTTTGTTGTACACATTTGTCCAAGAGTAATACAGCGTAGTTCCGTCTAGTGCATAATCTCTTCCTAATTCTAATCTGTCTGAGTAACTACCACGCATACTCGCTAAGAAGCAATCCCAAAACTTGTTCACCAAACTTGCAGAAGAAAGCTTATTCATTTGGCTATCTATTATTTTTTCGAAAATGGTAATAATGCTAGTTAAATTAAAGCTGAAATCTACATGATCTGAAAGCAACTTGTAAAACGAACCTAAAACCGAAAGATTTTGAATCATACGTGGATTGGCGTTTGGTTTCAGTTCTTTCAGCAGCTTCTTCATATTTCTGTACACAAAGACAAAGTTACCTTCCACTAATTTCCTATGCTTCAGTAAATCGTTTGTTAAAGAGGAAAATCCTTTTTGAACGTAATCTGAAAGGATTTGAAAGTTCTTTTCGTCTTCCTCAGAAAAAACGCCTTTGTCCATCAGATTCCAAATAAGCCGTGTAATTAATGCCTCTTGGTCAGGAACGTAATTACCAGTAACAATTGCAGAACTCAAGACAGGAACAGAATTCATGGAAATACGGCTCGTGATGCTCGCCGTCTTATATCCATCTCTATCCCAAACCCCTTTGAGCATACCGTCTAGTTCCGGATTGCCCGGTTTATATTCACTATATTGAGAAATCCCATTGCAGAACTGTGCCAGCTCACGTATCTTTCCTTTTTGGGTACTAGCGTTTCCTTCTAGGTTAATTGAAACCTGCGGTATGCCAACAAAAGATTTAATCATAGAAGCTAGTTGGTCTTTCCCAGATGAAGCTGGACCATATAAGAACAAAAGAGGGAACGAGCTCAAATGCTTAACTACAATGTCCTGAAAAATTGAAGATACGGCAAACAAAATTCCCATAATACCGTGGTTGCCATGTACCAGGTTAGCCATTTTGCAAACTTCAAAGAAATTAGCCTCTGTCTTGATGCTTAAAAAACTCTTTTGTGGCAGGTATTTATACGGATTATTAATGTAAATGCGATTTGCTGAAGGGATATAATACGCCACTTCCTTGTGGCTAAAGCAGCCGTTTTTGTCAATTTCCAATTTCTCTCCGTGTTCTGTAACAATTAAGTTATTCCAGACCCAAAATCCTTCAGGTTGCCAACCTAACACATCTATCTGTCTACCAGTACCCATGAAGTCAAATAAATAAAATTTGAGTAATTGATGTTCTTTTCTGTCGCCCTTCCACTGGTAGTTTCCGTATAGGGTAATAACATCTTCAAAGGTGCTAGGTTTGTTCATCAAAGCAGAGTCTACATCAAAAACCGATTCTTTGTTGTGTGTATTTTTTATACGAACTAATTTCTTAGAACGATCTTCATCTTCCATGTGCTGAATAATTTCAATAGAAAAATTAGAAACCGCCTTAAAACCATAGGGCGGATTTTCTCCATACTGCACATATATTTTATTATTCGCCTGAAACAATCTGTATTTCTGTATGAGTTTAATATACTTTTCTAGCGGTTCTTTTACATCTTCAGGCATTTCATATAAGTTGTAATTATCCAGCTTATCTTTTATTCTTTCCTGCGGAGTTACTTCTTGCTGTTTTTCCAGTTCTTTAAATAACGAATTTATTTTAGCCTGTGTAGTCCCAGATTCTTTTGCTAACCACTTCAAGTAAATGTCCTGCATACCATCATCTTTTATGGAAGAAATAAGAGACAACATTTCATTTGCCATTTGTCTGTTTTCAACTTCGTCGTGCGATTTTTTGTTTTCTAATAAGAATCTAAAACCATCTTTCCAAGACTTCTTGTTGTTAATGTGGTCTAGTGAATTTTCATCTACTGCCTGTATTAATCTAACGTAATCGTCTGGGTCTGGTTTTTTAGGAAGAGAAATTGTTTTTTTATTAATGTTTAAAGGCGCTAAGTCTTTTTGTTCTACTTTTTTAAGATTACAATATGGTTGTTGCACGTAAGGCAATTCAACTACATAACATCTGAAATCTGCTTTTAAGAATTGTTGAATCTGCTTAATCATAGCTTTAGTCCCTGCTTTGTCTGGGTCTAAGCAAAAGACAACATAGTCTGCAAATTTCCGAAGCATTTTGATTTGGTTTGTTGTAATTGCTGTACCGCAAGGCGAAACTGTATTTGGTATGCCAAAACGCTGCCAAGCAATAACATCGTTATAGCCTTCGACTACCCAAGCCGTTCTAGACTTAGCAATGCTGTGTTTCGCAAGATGCATTCCATACCAGAATTTATCCTTTTGGTACAGCTCTGTATTCATAGAATTTATCCATTTTGCGTACTTCTTATCTTTGCTTAGGCTACGACCTGCTAAGCTCACAGGCTTGGGTTTACCTGCAAATACTTCTACAAATGGATATATTACTCGGTTAACCCACTTGTCTTTTTCGTCTGTAATTAAGAACAAATCCTTTGCATCTTGCTTTCTGCCATTCTCCACACAGACGTCATAAATATATCTGTGACCAGGAGCGTAGCCAATGCGTAATTCTTTAGCGAGCTCTTCTGTATATTGGCGTTTTTGAAACACTTCTATTTTAGCCGGGTGATTTGCGGGAAGTTTCCAAAAAGCATCTTCAAATTTTTTGATACACGCATCCATTAAAGGTAGCAGGTCTTTCTTTTTTTGCTGCTTTTCTTCATATACTTTAGCTTGCGCTGCGTTTTCTGCCACTACAGGAATACTGTATTTATTTGCAATGTGTTTAACAGCTTCTGGGTAGCTCATGTGCTGGGCTTCCATAAGGAAACTAACCGCATTGCTTCCACTTTTTCCTGAAGAAAAGCATTTCCAAATTCCTTTTACTTCTGAAACGGAAAACGAAGGAGATTTCTCGTCTACAAATGGGGACAATCCAAAATGATTAGCTCCTTTCTTTTTTAGTGTTACAAATTCTGAAATGACTTCTACTATATCTGCCGTTTCAAATACTTTGTCTATCGTATCTTTATTAATGAGCATACATTTTGAGTTTGAGTGTTAGTGATTTTATTTCCTCTTCATACTTTGGCTTCAAGGATTGTTTGTCAGTTTCGGTGAATAGTTCCGAATCTTCCAACTGCTGCAGTTGCATCTTGGCTCTGTTTATATCTGACTTAATTTGATTTATTTTTCGCATGGTTTTTGGGTTAAATCTTGTTAAATTTATACTGGTATCTTCATTTTTTCATGATGAGGCAATTCTAAGAGTTGATAATGTGAGATGTACTCATCAGAGGTTCTTCCTCCTT
>Ga0136588_1000141_pt1 | contig 27950 bp, 39 predicted proteins | sample AntRauMFilla1564_FD_104782 | JGI IMG/M metagenome (GOLD analysis project Ga0136588, IMG submission 104782) | Saline lake microbial communities from Rauer Islands, Antarctica - Metagenome Filla 1 #564 | ecosystem: Environmental > Aquatic > Non-marine Saline and Alkaline > Saline | place... | reverse complement strand
TTTGGGTGCGATATCCATATAATAACAATAGTACGGATGTTACCGACTTTTATAATATTTATGACCGACCAGAATACATATACGGAGCACATCCAAATCTTAAACTAATTGCAACAGTTTTACCTGGTCAACGCTTTAAAAGTGACGATATAACACCATCCAATAGATTTTTAGTAGTTGTTAAAGTTTAAAAAAATATACTAATAATTAATTGATTGCTTGTTAGAAGATTATTGATTTTTGTAGCAAAACTTCTTTCAAATTTTGAATAGTCCCCCAAACATACAAATCGAACCCTACAAGAACAATAATAAGTAATATCAGAAATACCCAATTTAACGTCCATGCTTGGGTAATTTTATATTTTTTAGTTTGTGGTTCTAACTCGTGAGCAAGGGAATAAGCATTAACTACCGCTGTTTCAATAGTAGTAAATGCATAATCAGACTTACCATTATGAGTTCCAACATTATATATATTTTTTTCTGTATAAAATGGTAAATATTCTTCTTTTGCAGACGTTCCTTCAATATAAGCTGTTTCTTGCCCAATTCTTGAGCCAATAATTATGCTATCTGGAGTAGGCATATTTGGATATATAAGTTTAAGTTGTTTTATAACTTCTTTTTTTAAAGTTTCATCGTCTGCATTTCTAGCAGTTATACCGTCGTTATTGGGCGAATCTACATTAGTTACACCAACTGAAATGAGAGTTTCACCTTTATAATTCTCAAAATAATCACTTAATATAATATGTGCTATACTCCATTCTGTATTTGATCCAACACCCCATACTGATTTTAAATCTATTATTTTCTTCCATTCTAAGTTAATAGTTATATAATCTATATAGGTGTTATTTTTTAACCATTGTTGGTTGATAGGAGTGTAATTATTCTGTATTTTAGTTATAGCCTTTGGTGGTATTGCTAAAATTATATTTTCACCGTTTACTGACCCGTTATTAGTTTTTGCAACTCCTTTTTCAAGAGAAATAACTTTAGTATTAGTTTTTATTTCCACCCCCAATTTTTCTAATTCTTCTATCCATATTTTAAAAAGACCTTCATCGTTTGGCATTTTTGGCTGATAGATCTTATTTAGAGATTGTTGATTGATTAATTGAACAAACTTATAAACGCTGTAATTTTTTATATTTGTGCCATCCGATACTCTACACAACCTATCTATAAATAGTTTAGCCTGGTCTGTGAAATCATCTGTATATTCAGCCATACTAACATTTTTTGTGTTAAAACCTAAACTCGTGGTTATATATGCTTTTGTTATACGAAAAATTTCGTACGATGTTAAATTTTTAAAAACACTTGATGATACATCAGAAGATCCAAATTTATAAGGAGTAAAGAGTTTATGAAAGCTAGTTCCCATGTGTTTTAAGAGACTTGTAAATGTAGTAAAAGATTCGGAATAGATTCTAGGACCATGCTCCGAAAATTTACCATTTTGTCTTTTAACAGAATGACACCCACCTATTCGATCTGATTCTTCTAAAATAACACATTTTTTACCTACTTTTGCTAATAAATAGGCCATTGTGAGTCCAGTAGGTCCTGATCCAACAATAACATAATCCATTTTATTTGACTATATTTAAAAAATTGATTAATTCTTTTTTAATAATACTTTTTAAGAAATGGAAATTCATAATTTTAAAGAATGGATGGTTAAGTCAATATTAGTAAGAGCTGAACATAGAGATGATGAATTGGCCAAGCTTAGAAAGTTTAAAAAATCAACAATTGTATGTAATATTTGTAGTATACAAAATACAGGCGGATATTATTGTCGACAATGTCATCTACCTACACATTTTTCATGTATGATTGGAAGAATATGTATATATTGTGCTAAACAAAAATGTTCCGGATGTGAAATTAAGTATAGAGTTAATACACTTAGAAATTATTATAGTCCATGTTCTGATAATTGTATCAATAAAGAAAATTGATTAATTCTTTTTTATTAATACGTTTAGTTTTTAAATCAATTTAAAAATCAAAAAGACATGTCACGAGAGTTTTCTATTAGAGATCCTATTTTGGAGGGCATTGCATGCACAAAAGAAGAGAAAGATCTTATTAATTCACCACTTGTCCAGCGCCTTAAGTGGGTAACCCAACTCAGCATGGTTAACCAAGTTTACAATGGTGCAACACACTCTCGTTTCGCACATAGCTTAGGTGCCCTTAGTACAGCTAGTGATTACATGGAACATTTATTACAAACGTTAAGTCCTTATCAAATAAGAGAATGTGGAATGGACCGTCCGGGACTGCCAGACAAAGAACATTTTATTCAAGTAGCGCGTATAGCAGGTTTACTACACGATATAGGTCATGGTCCATTTAGTCATTCATTTGATCATCAAGTATACAGTAAAATTTATGGTATTGAAGATGGTGGTCATGATATTGCAAGAATAGAACTTATTAAACATAAAGATATATATCCGTATATTGAAACGTGTGGTGTAAGTGTATGGGAGCTTTTAGAAATTTGGGCTCCTGGTACAACTGGTGAAACATTTGCACCAATTTATCGTCAAATGTTTGATATTATAAAGATTATTGTTGAAGGGCCACTAGGTGCAGATAGAATGGATTTTACTCGTCGGGATTCATATCATACGGGAATGCAGCATCAAGGAACGATACCGGTTAAAAAAATTATTCATGATTCAAAACTATATATAGATAAAGGTGTATTACGAATCAGTTATAATGCTAAATGTCTTGGTGATATTATTAGAACACTCGATGGTAGATTGAGTATGTATTCTAGTGTTTATATGCATAGAACCTCTATGGCTGCGAGTTTATTAGTTGAGCTAATGCTAGATTTATCGTGCGATACTCTCAATTTAGTAGAATTGACTAAGAACCCGATAACATTTAGAACACTGAATGACCATAAGATATTTGGAATGATTTCCGAATGGCAGTCAACCAAGTATGTATCGAATGGGAGTGAATTTTATCCGGAACCGAATCCTAAAATGGAACGTGCTAAAAAACTTTATTACCAATTAATGGATAGACATCTTCCGAAGATGGATTTTGAAGAGAATATTAATAATCTAGATGAACCATACGATGAAGAACTATATAAAAAGAAGTGGTATCATGATAGAAATTCTGAAACATTTTCCATAGTTAAAACAAGAGTATTATCTGGAATAAGTGCCGGAAAGTTTGATAAACACAATATTACCTTTCACAAAAAAGAACTACATGGATTAACATGTGCCGAATTACTTGAAGAGATGGGCTATAAAACACCTATCATGCCTTACTATATAGTCCGCGGATATACATTACAATAAAAAATTGAAAATAACAAAATTGAAACATTTTATTTTTTATTATATAGTGTTGATAAAAATTCAAAATCATGCTTTCTCCTTTTAATCGCCGAGAATACCAAAGCATGTTCGATTCTGTATGTGATAAGACAATAGTTGTAAAATTCGGAGCAGCATGGTGCAAAATTTGCAAAGATATGGCGCCGGATGTTGAAAAGCTGCGACTGGAATATGCCGATGTAGTATTCATTGATTATGATTTGGACAAAATTGAACATGAACACGATGGTAATGTTAAGGCACCCCCTGCCTTCAAAGTGTTTAAAAAAGGTGTTGAGACTGGTAGTTTTGGCGGGAATAATTTGTCAAGACTTCGAGAATTGTTATCTTGAAGTTTTAAAAATTGATTGTATTTTTTCAAATAAATTAAACTATCTGGCTAAGTAATGTTATACGAATTTGCATCCACCAGTTCGGATTGTCATATCACTATACAAATTTTCAAATCTACAAGTAAAATAGAAGTAGCTGAACACATTTTAGATAATATTAGACTTAACAGTAATTCACGATATTTGCAAGGAATGGGAAGTATCGAAATCGGGTGTTGTGGGTATGAAGCCAAACTTCACCTCGAGTATGATACTTATGAAGAAAAACATATTGAATTAAGAAAATACTTGTTAACATTAAGTGCAGATGAATTTCTGAAAGTACTTGATATGTCACATCCCCATAGCGGTGGTGATATCGATCAAATTAGTATTACCGAATACAATATACGGGATATTATAGATCTGACATAAATGGTAAAATTGATTATATTTTTTGATTATATAGACTTTAACTTTTGTTTACAACAAAAGTCGTGTATATTAATGTTTCTTAAAGCTATTATAGTTGTTCTTCTATCGTACTTATGTGTTATATTGCATAAAGAAACACACAAACTACATACATATATACTTACTACTACCGACGGACCTATTGTCGATACACATATAGTTTACACCGATAATCTGAAATTAACAATATACGGGTTGGAAAACTATATATGGAACAAGAATGCTATTGAATGGGTTGAAAAAGCTGTTATTATCAGCAAAAGAGTAACGGATATTAAAAAAATTGATTAACTAATCATAAAAATTGATTATATTTTTTGATTATATCGACTTTTTAATCAATTAAAAAGTCTAATGTATCTTAAGGCTCTTATCGTTGTTCTTCTAGGATACTTATGTGTTCTAGAATATAAAAAAATGTATGGTGATCATGTATATAAAATTACATCATCATATGGTGGTATCAAACGTACAGAGTTTATTATAACCAATCATTTACTAAATAAAATATGGAGTATGGAAAAAAATTGGAATAAAAATGTACCTAATACATCGAAAACTTATGTAATTGACGCTAAAAAAATACATTAATTTTTTGGCATCATTGTAATGTCACGTCTATACACCGTACAAAGTATTCCATAATGGTCATCATGTTGAAAGTGTTTTATAACTTGTTGTCTAGTCCAATATTTAGATTTTTCATCAGATTCTTCATCATCTTCATCATCTTCATAACTAGGCATTTCACCACAATTGCATTCTATATATTCTCCTTCTTTACATTCTTCATAACATACTCTGTGTATCCCATCAACTTCTAACATTAACGCATCTATTTGTTCTTCTTTAGTGAAATATATATCAGAAATTACAGGATAATAATCATACCATTCTGATCGACCAGAATCATACATTATTGTTATGTAGAGCGTTTTAGGTTTCAAAAGAAGTTTTAGTATCTCATCACTTGTTTCGGATGTTAGATTTGCCAGAAATGCTTTTGCTTGAAGGGAATCCATATCTATCCGATGTGCTTTTTATAAAAAATAAATTCAAATTTATAATAGTTAATTGTATAAATTCTCGTCAATGTAATTATTTTCCACGTGTTTTGTCTCTAATATGGGCCATGTTTTACATTGTGAATCAACGCATGTCATATCACGCAAAGTAACCGCATAACCTGAACTAGATTTATTAATACGCCAAATATGTTTAAATGGTACATGAATACCCATAAGTAACGTTATTTCATTACCATATTGATCACATTCATAGAATAATGTGTTTAGTACTGTATCTTTTAAATCTGATGCTATTACGCGAGCTTGATATGCGGCATATATATAATCGAATGAGCCACAATCTGAATCGTCCTCCCAATCTGCCCATTCTCCATCAACATTTATTAATTCTCGGTAAAACATCTTTTCCCGGTAATACATCCTGTACCTCTTAGTATCATCATACTCTTGAGTAGGAAGTGTTTTTCGATTAAGTGCCGCTAAGTATAGAGTTTCTTTCGACATAGTTTGATTCTATTTATATCTCAAAAAAGAAAATCAAATTTATATACACGACTTTTTAATAAATTAAAAGTCAACACTGGTGTCAGAGACCAGCCCGCTGGCTAAGCTAGCCGATTCCAATAAATGTTATACTGGACATGTCAAATGGTTTTTTATCTGACGAATCATTGAATTTATCTACAAAATCTGCTAGTTGCCATTTTTTTTGACACATTACCACAGCTTGACCGTTTTCATAGAATATACGTACACGCATACATCCAAATGATGAATAATCGTAAAATGATGTGGTATTTCGAAAACATAATATATCAGCAGAAATATCTTGTTTTTCACCATTTGGAAATATTCTTGGGTCTTGCATAACACCATATCCTTTATTTGCAAATGCCGCTAAAATATTTATAATAGTATCGTATAATGGGCCCTCACTAACCATACGTTTATAATAACAAGCGTATGAGTTTTTGGCGGTGCTGCTAAAGTAGCTAACACCTGTTTGGGTTGCCAGACTTTTTGCCGCTTTAGGAAGACGAGTAACAACGTTTGCACCAATGCTGGTAGCGACACTAGTGGCGACCAATGTGCCATATAAAACTAAAGCCATAGTCTATATTAAATGATTTTTTCTTTATATAAAAATACAAAATCGTTTTAAAGTTATAGTTATATTATTTATAGTCATGTCTGCTAAAAAACTTAGAATAAACAATCACTCTACGAATAATATAGCATCTTTGGATTTAATAGACATTGAAAGACGTATATCGGAGCTATATGATGAATTGGATAAACTATTAGCACATAAAGAGGAAATATATACAAGGAATATCAAAAAAAGACCATCGTATTTATGTTGATGTCCCATTCGGAGGAATGATAATTGGTCCGGTAATTCTAGTTAATGCGGTTATAGCAAATGCAACTGTGAGAGAAACCCAAATCAATATCGTAACCATACTATTAAGTCCAGTTGCCATACAACAACGATTGATTTTTTCAGTTTTACTTTTAGCTAACATAGTAGTCATTGAAAATATTAGAAATTGTAAACATAATGAGGCGGTTAGTAAAACGATTAAAGCTGTTTCATTTCCACCAAAAACGGCATATTGTGCCAAATTTATAAGTTTTGATAATTGTTCTTGAATTACGGTCATATCTCGTCCAATAGCACCATAAGACTTTTGTGTTGAATATGTATTAGCATCTTCTTGAATTTTTTTTATAACTGCTTTATGTGCTTCTATAGGAATAAGAATATGTTCATTGTCATTTGTAGAACTACTTCGTAATAAAAGTGTTTCATCTTCAGGCCATGTTAGTGAACAAGTTTCATTATATGTTAGAACTCTCTCACGAGGTGGACCAATATTTATAGGTTGTTCGTCCATTTTACTTTTCTAGACTTTAGCAAGATCCAACATAAGTCTGTATCAATAAAAAAACAAATCAAATTTAAAACAAATTGATTTTTTTATATCCATTAAAAGAAATGTTTTTCTTATTGTTGTTTATTGCATTCATGATTGGAATAGCATTCACGGTAAGTACCATTAGATGTATGATTAGTGTTGTTTGTTGTTGCTGTTGTCCGCGCAGAGAAGTGTACATCGAAACCTATCGTTAGTTTTTTTTAGCTATGTTCTTTACACGTGTAAGTATAAGCCCAGGCCAATGTGCTTTATATCCGGGTTGTGTAGTATAACAATCAGGACAAACATGGAAATTGTGATTGCCTACACATGGTAATTCGCATGGAACTTCTTGAAATTCAAAACCGAGTTTGTCACAAAAACCACAAGTCTTTTTAGTGCATTATGCTCTACAAGTATAGTTTTAATATCTTGCCAATTGGCTAAAACCCATTACTGTCCTTCGATTATTGATATTTCGTATATTTAAATGAAAAAAATAAAGTATTAGTAATAAACTACTGTCCTCCTAGAAGACGGAGTACGAGATGAAGGGTGCTCATAGGTTGAATTCCTAGACTTTCTAGAGTAGAAATATCATCACATTGTTTTCCTTCGAATACAATGCGTTGTTCACGAACAGCGATACCTTCCTTATCTTCTAACATTTTCTTAACGTCTAAGATAGTTTGATCGGCGGCTGCCTCAATAGCAACGGTTTTTCCTGAGAGGTTCTTAACAAAGATCTGCATGATGTATTGTGTAGATATGTATAATACCTGTAACCCCTTTCAATTTTCTAAAATTGATTTTTATATTAGATAGTTATATCTTTAATATAAAAAACATAATTAAATGCATATAACGGAATTAACTATACTAAAGTGTTTACTTAGAAAAGGTATTTCTAAACATGTAACACTTAATATAATGTGTCGTATTACATACTCTCGTCATCATTGTTCAACACCTTATAAAAGATGTTATACTTGTAAAACGATGATACAAACATGTAAAAAATGCAGTGAAATAACAACATGTTGTTATTGCGATAATACATTTTGTAAAGATTGTGCAATTAGTAAAGATATGAGATCCGTTAGATATGTCTGTAAAGAATGTTACAGTGATTGTGCGAAATGTGGTAATAATTCGAGTCATGAATGTTATCTATGCAATTATAAACTATGTTATGAATGCTACAAATATTCAAAAATAGAATATATTGCAGGTGAAAAAACACATGAAGTGTGTTATAATTGTCGAAAACGTATTTGAATTTTTGTCTCAAAAGATCAGTGTTTGCTAATAAGCTCTCTACAAATACTAATATTTTCTTTAATATCGGCAGTTTTTTTTAGTTTTTCACGGTTTGATAAGCTAACATTTTCCATAATATCTATGATATCTTCATACAAATGGAATACATGTTTAATACACTCTTCTCTATCAAATATTTCGTCATTTTCCCATTTTACAACTAGGTCATTCAATGTTTCTTGAACATCATTATCCAAATTGGATATTTCTTCAGCATAAGATAGTTCGTTCATTTGATTAGGTTTTATATGTTTAGAAGAATTATTAATCAATTTTGTAGAGCGGGGTAGTTGTATGGAACAAAATCGAAAAGAGTCGTACCAAATACATAAAGAAAATATAGCAGACATGAATAACATGCCATTTAAAAAATCCATTATTGGTTATATATATAAAAACAATAAAGAAAATTTGAAAAGTCATTTACATAATTATAGAGTAAATAAAAAACTATGAGTGTCAAAACTCCTGTTGCTAAAACTCTGGACTCTACAGATTTGGATGCAAATGATTTAGTTATTGTGATGGATAGTGAGCTGGATACCAACGGTGTGGTAAATCATCATATAGCATCATTTAATGAGTTCACATCGATAGGTATTAATCAGATTGTAACGAAATTATTCAAAGTAGAAAAAACGATTATCAATGAACGAACAAATACACCCGAAGACAATGAAATTGAAACGATTACATATGTTGTGAAATTTGATCGTGTCGAAATCGAAAGGCCAACTACTATGTTTTATAAAAGTGGTAGAACAAACTTATTGATGCCCGGTCTTGCTAGGCGCCATAACCTAAATTACTCTGCTCCTATTAAAGTAGATGCAACTATTACAGCGAAAGCATTTTTAAAGAATTCACCTGAACCACGTGTTCGTACTGAAGAAGTAAAAGATTTTCGTATTGCATCAATGCCTATTATGGTTAGAAGTCGTTTATGCAATACTAACGATATGACAGCTGAAGCATTAAAAGACTGTGAAGAAGATCCCCGCGATCCAGGTGGATACTTTATTCTTAAAGGTCAAGAATGGGTCGTATCCAATTTAGAAACACGTTTATATAATCACCCACATATTTTCCGCAATGTAGGTCATGAAAAAGAACGTACACGTCTAGAGTTTCTTTCGATTCCTGGTGATGCGTACGAGAATTCCTCTGAATTGATTATAAGATTTTTAGAATCTGGACAAATATTGTTAAAATTCACATCGAATATATACTTAAAACTACTTGAAATACCATTTCATATTCTCTTTAGATTATTTGGTATGACAAGTGATAAGGAAATTATAGACAACATCGTGTATGGCTATTCTGAGGTTGGAAAACGCGATGTGATGAGTGATCATATGTTACAAATATTAAAGAAAGCATTTCAGATCACAGACCCAGTATTTGGTGAAGCAAAACATATAACAGATCAGGCAAAACTATTGAAGTATTTTGCCAAACAAACTAGTATTATGCACACATCCGGAGTGATTACACCGGATGCAAAAGTAGATGAGAATACACTTAGCTACCTTAATACCAATATATTACGTCTTCTTGACAAAAATGTATTTCCTCATATTGGTATGTCACAAGACACTCGTCACAAAAAACTCCGTTATCTTGGACATTTAATACATAAACTATTCTTAGTAGAACATGGAGTTGTAGAAAGTACAGATCGTGATTCATTTAAAAACAAGCGTGTAAATGCCGCTGGTCGAGGTTACGCAAAAGCATTTAAAACACAATTCAATTTGGCTATTGTTCAACAGATAAGTAAGAAATTACGTAAATCGTTTAAGAACATGCCTTTTTCACAAGTACCGCTAGCACAATCATTTAAAAACTCAATTTATGGGCCCGATTTGATGCGAGCATTAATCCAGACAATTGTTACTGGAACAAAAGAGTTAACACTTAAGAACAAGCAAATTTCGAATAGGTTAGCTTCAGAAATGTTACATCGTAAAAATCAACTAAATACTGTAAGTACTTTACGTACTGTAAGAACACCAAGTACTAGTTCTAGCAAACAAGATGCCCGTGCCGATGAAATGCGTCGAGTACATCCATCATATGCAGGATTTCTATGTCCTATTCAGTCAGCCGATACAGGCGAGCAAGTGGGTATGGTTAAACAAATGGCGATATCTGCATCAATAAGTCCGAGCGGTATTGGACATGTATTAAAAACAATAATTGTTAAAGACCCACTTATCATTCCAGTTTCACGAGTATTTCCTGAAGATATTCATAAAAGTATGTTGACTAAAGTTTTTGTTAATGGTGATTGGATCGGTTGTACAACTAACAGCCCACAATTAGTATACAAATATCGCGATTTACGTCGAGGATGGGATAACAACCCTCCAAAAAGATTAGAAAACACAGTCATCAATCCTAGAACATCCATGTATTGGAATACTGATTCAAATGAAGTACAGTTTTGGGTAGATGCTGGAAGACTTGTTCGTCCAATTCTAGTAGTGCGTAACAACACCGACTTAGATACAGTAGGCCAATTTCTAATTGGTACAAAATACGACAGTAAAAAAGATACAGGTTTTATTCAAGACATCTGTATATCTAAAAAAGATGTTATCGAACTACGTCAAAAGAAAATCACGATCGTTGATCTACATGAACGTGGTGTCATTGATTATATCTGTCCTGAAGAGATGGAAAATACACATATTGCTAGTGATCTAAGCGAATTACATGCTAATAGACACAACTCATTACGTAGATATACACATTGTGAAGTTCCGGTATGTTTACTAGGGCTACCGGCACTTACATGCCCTTACACAAATCATAATCCGGCAGTTAGAACTACATTTCAAACTAATCAGGTAAAACAAACATGTGGTTGGTATGCATTAAACTGGCCTTATCGTGTTGACAAACACGCATTTCTCCAATATTACTGTGAGTTACCATTAATTAAAACGATTTCAAACAAATACGTTTATCCTAATGGATCTAACCCCATTGTCGCGATTGCAACATATGGAGGACATAATCAGGAAGATTCATTATACTTATCCAAGTCTAGCGCTGAGAGAGGTCAATATAAGGGAATATCATTTAACTTTATCAAGACCGAGCTTGAATCTCATGAGAAATTTGGAAACCCCGATGAAGCTCATACCATGGAATTAAAGAAACATGCAAATTATGCTAAGATTGAAGAAGGTCATGTTAAACCTGGCACAATGCTTACAAAAGGTGATATTGCTATTGGTAAATTCTTCCAATTGCCCAAACCATCTGATCAGTATTTCTATCGAGATACATCAGTTGTGTTTAACAGTGATGAAGACGCGATGGTTGAAACTGTTATTCGCGCAAGAAATGAAGAAGATAACGAGTTCTGCAAAATGAAGCTTAGTAGTGTGCGACCACTCGGTATCGGTGATAAATTCTGCCTTACCCCAGATCATCAAGTATTAACTACTATTGGTTGGATATCTATTACAGATGTTACAACTGATCATAAAGTAGCTACTTTATACAAAGGAAAATATCTAAAATATGAAAATCCAACTGAAACTGTTGAATTCGATCATGACGGTCACATGTACGAAATTACTACACAACAAGTTAAATTACTAACCACTAAAAATCATAAAATGTATGTTCAAAAACGAGATTCTACAAAATTTGAACTTATCACCGCTAGAGATATTTTCGGAAAAAGAGTTAGATATAAGAAAGATGCTCAATTAGAAAATGCTGATATCGACACATATACTATTGATTCTGATGGTGAAAATCCAAAAACTGTTTCCATGACATCTTGGTTAAAAGTCTTAGGTATGTTCTTGGCAGATGGTAATCTTTGCAAAGATAGCAAAAAGAATATTAAAATTTCTGGACAAAAACAGAGAAAACAAATACAAATTAAAAATATAATGTCTGAATTAAATATGCGTGTTTACCATTATGGAAGAGAAGCTAATATTATTTCATCTGTTCCAATTTACAATGAATTAAAAAAATCAGATGTCGGTGCAGGACATAAATGTATTCCTGATTATGTTTGGAATGTTAGTCAAGATCAAGCAAAAATATTTTTAAATACACTAATATCATTTGATGGATATTACAACAATAATGGAACCGCTGCCTATTATACATCTAGTGCTCAATTAGCAGACGATATTACTAAATTAGCATTACATGCTGGATGGTCCGCAACTATTACTCTTCGAGATGAAGCCGGTACACCGTACACCATAGATGGTCATAGTGGAACTACAAATTTCGATTCATATAGAGTTGGTATTGTTAAAAGTAAAAATACACCACAAATTAATCATGGTCATTCTAAAACACAAAATGGCCAATGTGAAAGATATATTCCGTATACTGGTACAGTACATTGTATTACAGTTCCTGGTAGTATATTCTATACACGTAAAGGAAAATATGGTCCCCCAGTATGGACTGGTAATTCGTCTCGTTCAGGACAAAAAGGAATGACAGGTATGACAATTACTCAAGCCGATATGATGGTTACTGAGAGCGGAATTATTCCTACACTTATTATGAATCCTCATGGTTTACCTAGTCGAATGACTGTAAATCAATTGATGGAAGGACAAGCCGCCAAAGTTGCAGCGCTTCTTGGCGCAATTGGCGATGGTACAGCATTTTCCAAAACCGATATTAATGCAGTTGGTGACAAATTAGTCTCTCTTGGCTATGATCGTCATGGAACTGAACGCATGTTTAACGGCATGACCGGCGAATGGATGGATGTCGATATTTTCATCTCACCTTGCTATTATCAACGATTGCAGAAATTCGCAGTCGAGGATGTATACTCAATCAGTACGGGACCAACCTGTGCTATTACTAGACAACCGTTAGAAGGTAAAGCAAATAAGGGAGGTTTGCGAGTTGGAGAGATGGAAAAAGACGTTATAATTTCTCAAGGAGCAGCACATTTTATTATGGAGAAGTTTCGAGATGACTCAGACGGGTTCGACATTTACGTTTGTCGCAACTGTGGAAAACGACCTGTGGTAAATGAATTCCTAGGCGTAGAAATCTGTAATGTGTGCAGAGATGATGCCGATATAGTAAAAATCGCGTCGACGTGGGCTACGAAGCTCTTTCTGCAAGAATGCGAATCTATGAATGTGGGTATTAACTTAGGTGTTAAGCCGTTTGAATACGAGCAGGACATGTAATCTATAAACCTCTACTATTAAAACTATACAATCAATAATAAATTGATAACTATTATTTTTTATAATAAAAAGTAAAAGTCTGTTTGCTAAGAAAAAAAATAATATTTTTTAAAATCTCTAATTTCCATATAACTTATTGATAAGTTCTGTATTCTTATTTATAAGTTCCGTATTTCGTTTATCAACCTCGGTTCGATCAGTTCTCAGCTTATTAAGCACTTTGTTTTTATCCTGCTCATCAGCAAGTTCAATTCTAAGACTTTCAATAGTGTCGTTTGAATCTTCAGCAATTTGGAGTAATCTGGTATATTCTATAGTAAGAACATTAAACTGCTGTTTAAGACCCGAAAACGATTGGTCACATTTAACATATCTTTCTTCTTTCCCGAGTTCAGATTTTTTTTGTTCATCAACTTTCATGTCTTGCTCGCTTATGTATTTGTCTCTCAAATCTAGTTTTTCTATAAGTTTAATGTTTTTGTCTGTTAGTTCGTCAGCTTTCTGTTTCCATAGTTTAGCTTTCAGTTCTATTTTTTGAAACTGATCTTTCAAAGCTTCATACTTTTTTATAAGTCCACTAAGTTCATTATATGGGTTATATTCTGATTCAGATTTTTCCATATTTACAATATTATTTTCTTTCTTTAGGCCATCAATAATCTTATTCTGGTCACATATGATGGTCTCATTTTTGTCAATTCGATTATTAGCATTATCATTTACCCATTTCCATAGTCTATCTTTATCTTTCCATTTTAATATTTCTTTATTCAATTTACTAATAGTATCACGTTGATCATTAATCTTAGAAATGCTATCGGCATGTTGTTGGATAATATGTTCTTTTATCAATCTTCTTGAAAGTTCGGAATCTTTAAACGAATCTATTTCAGCTTGCATTTTTTTTATAGTGAATGAATATGATTTGTCATTAATTAGTCTATAGGCTTTAAGCTCAGCGTTATCAGATAGAAGGGTATTATTTTTTGCAATTAACGCCTCGTTGTCTTTTTTAAGCTGTGCATACATAAATGCTTGTTTCACATATTCCTTTTGATTAACAGTAACTTTTTCCGACATCTCAAGTACCGTATCTTGCTCTTCTTCACGCTTGATAATTTTTGTCATAAACTTTCTGCATTTTTCTTCTAGTATTTCCATGTTTTGATTCATGATTTTTTAAGAAGTCGATATTAACCACATAATAATCAATTTTTATAATATTGAAATATATTATAAAGAATTAAAACTTAGGGTCTATAGAATAAGATAATGATTTCTATTGTGTATGGGATATGTGGAACTGTGTTTGTTGTATTATTAGCATGGATTATTCGAAATAAGTATAAAGCTGAGCAATTTAGAAAAAAAAGAAATGCGTATGTTAATGGTTTACGTATAGGAGGAACCGTCTCAGATGAGTATAAAAAATATTTTACAATTAACGAAGAACGTTACTTACGATCATTTGGAACTCTCTATAGGTATGTATCTGGTGTTATACATCTAAAAAAATACGATTATACTATTATAGTTCATAATAATATTGTGAAAGAACTTATAAAGAAATTAAGATAAATTAAAAATTGATTTATTTTTTTATAGTAATGAGTTATTTGAAATTGAAGTAAAATGAACTATGGTAGTATTCGTATTTTGAAAAGAAATCCTAATTGGAACCCTGAAACACCATCATATATTCCTACTAAAGATTTACTTAAATATGAAATAGCTGCGGATGATCCTGACGATCTTGTCGTAAGAATATGTTTCTTGTGTGGTATAAGTACTGATGGTATCACCTGTGAAACAAAAAATTGTTCTGGAGATATACACCGTATTATGTAATTTTTTTAATCATGGTAATAGACAACTGCCTGTTTCACCCCTTTTACGTCCATAAAATGAATTCTATTATTGTATTTGGGATATAAGCCTGACATACGTTCAATAACATAATCTGATGGGTTAAAATTTTTTATATTAACAGCATAGAAATCAATATCTTCCTTATTTTTTAATAACTTGTATTCGATAATATCATCTTTTGTTAAATACCCATCGCGCCAGGGTATCTTTATCTCTGAGAAGTTTAAATCCATTGTATATTAAATATAATATATGTTTAATATAATAATCGTTTAAAAAATTTCCTAATATAGACAAAAGTCATGGGTAAGACAACAATTTTAGCGGTAGTAATAGTTGCTATATTCTTAATTATAGTGTGGATGTCATATAACAAGCCCGAATATGAATATCAGTCGTCAACACTAAATGGTATAGTTTATTTTAGCGATGGTAACTGTGATGGATGCAATAAAATGGAAAATCAAGTGCGACAACGTTTAAAAGAAGCTACTATTGTATTACCTGGAAATCCTTTATATTCCCAACATATATCTCCGGGTGTAGAACTTCCTCAACTATTTGTAAATGGATCTTGGTATAAAGGTCTTCGTGAAGTCCAACAACAGGTTTTAGATTATCTATAAATTATATAGTTATTTTTTAAATTTCCTATTGAAGGAATATTATTTAATATGTATAGACTTTCAAAAAGTTATGGCTAACAGAAGAGCACGTTTAAAAACTCAAGTCCAACATGCACCTCCTAATACGTCTACAGCTCCCAAAAAATTAACATCAGCAGATATCGCCGCTGCAAAAGCTAGATCAAGAGTAGTAACACCTGTAATTAATAATAAACCACCACCTATTAAACGATCTGATACCATGAAACATAAAATCTATTCACCTCCTAATTCAATAACATCTGTTACCAAAAAATCTATGCCTAGAGTACCCAAAAGGGGTCATCATCAAACACCAGTTTCAGAAATCCAAGAGGTTGTAACACCTATAGTTCAAAAAATGCTTACTCCTAGACCAATAAGACAAGCCGAAGGATTTAAACCGCCTGCATATGTTAGTCATACCAAAACTGCTAATCAGATTAGACAAGAAAAATTAAATACACACACAAATTCTATAGATCCTGAAGAATACGAAAGAATTAAAAGTGAACGAATTAAAGATATGAATAAAGCAAAAACCGTAGTTAAAGCTAAAATAGTTGAATCTAAGCATCTAAAAACTTTAGGAGATGAAGAAAGTCATTATAAATATGAATATGCAGAGGAAGAAATGGATTCATGGGAAGAGATTAAACCTGATAAAAAAAAGAAATCACGAAAAAAAATAGATGATAGTCAATGTGTAAAAAAATCTATGGCTATGATCGGGAGAAAACACCCATCCGAACGTATTAAAGTGAAAGATACAGATAAAGATAAATATGATGTAGAAGATCTAGAAGATACTGATAATTCCGGATTAAAAAATAAAGATAAACTTTCAGTATCTGTACTCAGTAATTTAAACAAACTAATTAATAGAAATGTTCATGGAAATCATCGTGATATTTTATTAGTTGGCCTTTCAGAATCAACTAAAGATGCTGTTATAGATCTATTAATGGAAACTGAACTAGGATCATCCGGACTAATATTTGATACAACTTTAGAAGAAAACGAGACCAAGGAAATACCAGAAGCAGCATTTGCTATCTTTTCAGAAAAAGTCCCTATACTTCCAATAGAACAGCGTGATGAAGAAAGCTCTGAAGAAGACGGCGTTAAAGCTAGAACAAGAGCAACTAAAAAATTAACAAAACCAAAACCTAACCAGAAAAAAACAGTTATCGCCGTAGGAGATGAATATGCTGAAGACCCTTTTAATATTAAAGAAGATTATCCTTCAATAAGATTTATATTTCTTGTTAAAGTAAGCGCACATGATAGAGTCGATATTAAAAAGTTGCATGAAAATTTAGCACCATTTTCCCCATTTGAAAAATTTAAAAAACTTTTTATAGAACTAACAAGAGCCGAATGTTTATTAGTTGATACTACCAATCATAAACAATTATATCATGTCGATTTGTGAAAATTGAATTTCTTTTTTTAAATATCGACTTTTACCAAGCAATGGATATTGACCATGTTAGTAAACTACTTGAAAATACTGAAAATCGTTTTCAAAAAATTTTAGATGCCAAAGAGTCAATTAATCAATCGTTAGTGATTGAGCATCGCCGAAAAGAGGCAAAATTATTGGGTGATATCAATCATCTAAATAGTATTGTGAAAGATACACATTATACTGCTGAAATGACATCTAAATTGAATTCTATTATCAGTAAATTAAAAGAAGAAATACTGGTACTTAAAAAATATGAAATCCCTTTTGGGTGTATTGTACTTACTGAAAAAGAATATCAAGTTAACAAAGACAATAAGCAGCAAGTGATTCTTCTTAATAACATTATTTCAGAATGTAAATCAGATATTAGTAAACTAACCGATATGTTCGAAGGAAAAAAAAGAAATATTGAGTTTCTTAAGAGAGTTAAAAAGAACAACCTTGTTAAAATGGATGCAAAATATAATGCTATACTAGAAAGCAACCAAACATTATGTGAGGAAAATATTAGACTCAAAAAACAAATAGAAGACATTCGTAAGCTATTCCCAGATATCTAGACTTTTAATTAACTACATTTTTTTGATTCCGATTGACAAATGTTATATCTATTATTACATTCGTTCCATTTTATTTCATCATCATGTTGTTTTATCTGTTATAAAGAATCAATTTTTTAAAAAGTTATATTTAGAACGCTTCAAGGCATTCCCCATTTATGTAATATCTGTGTTCAGTACCATTCGGGTTAGCTTTTGATATTTCATGAATAATAGCGGGCCCATCTTCTCTATGAAGTTTTCCATTTCGAAAATAAGCGTGTTCAGTACCATTAGGGTTCTCTTTTGATATATTAAAAATACCAGCGGGTCCATCCTCTCGATGACGTTTATCATTTATGAAATATTCTAGAAATTTGCCGTTAGGGTTTTCTATTGATATTCCGTTAATCCAAGCTGGTCCATCGTCTCTATGAAAATTTCCATTTTTGTAATAAATTTGTAGAGTGCCGTTAGGGTTTTCATTTGATATACTATCAATCAAAGCTGGTCCATCTTCTCTATGGTATTTCTCATTAACTTTCCAACTTTTAAAAGAACCAGCAGGGATAGTAGCGTTTTCAATAGTAGTTAAAGCATTAATAAGCTTGCGATAGTATATATGTTTATTAAGTTTATGGTTAAGAAGAAACAGAACATGTTTATTTCTAATCCAAATAAAGAACAGAACGTTCGGTCTATTACTTAATATATCCATTTAACTAAAAAAATGAAATCAATTTTAAAAAAAAGTATAAAGAGTCAATTAGTACACCATGTTTGTAATAAGTGTGTTCAGTACCATTAGGGTTCTCTTTTGATATATTAAAAATACCAGCGGGTCCATCCTCTCGATGACGTTTATCATTTATGAAATATTTTAGAAATTTACCGTTAGGGTTTTCTTTTGATATTCCGTTAATCCAAGAAGGTCCATCGTCTCTATGATACATTCCATGTTTGAAATAAATTTGTAGAGTTCCATTTGGACTTTCCTTTGATATTCCTATAATATAAGCTGGTCCATCATCTCTATGATTTTTGCCTTTAACTTTCCAAGTGATAAAAGCACCACCGAATCCATTACCGGTTTCTTTTGTAGTTAAAGCATTAATAAGCTTCCGATAGTATATATGTTTATTAAGTTTATGGTTAAAGATAAAGTTAAATTGTTTATTTCTAACCCAAATAAAGAACAGAACGTTCGGTCTATTACTTAATATATCCATTTAACTAAAAAAATGAAATCAATTTTTAATAATTTAAATCAATAGGTCATGGTTGCCTTTGTATCCCGAGTAGATGTTTAAACGTTGAACTGATTTGATATTAGGAAATATAATTGATCCAGGAAACTCGGTTACGTCAAAATAATTCTCCAACTTATATAAACGACCCGGATCTGCGGGTTTTACCTCCATATATGGTTTTTTATATCGTTCGTCGGTTAAGACCCTACTGTAATTCATTACGTATATACTATGATCCCAACCAACATCGGGAGCTTCTCTAAAATTATTTAATGCTGTACGTTTAATAGAATGTCTCAAATAAGGATCATTATCGGCCATAGTTTCTGCCATAAAATTTTCTACATAATCAACACCTTCGTCAAAATGTTCTCCTGGCATACGTGTTTGTCTGTCTTTAGTTATAAGTTGCGAATCATTGGATCTTCCATAGTGATGTCGGCTAGGAACAAATAGCTTACCATCAGTTCTAATTTCATGAGTATATCCAAAAGGATGATATTCAGCATTTTTACGTAAAATGCATACAATAAATCCATAACTTTTAGAGTAATATTGTTTAAGGATATCTTTAATTTCTGGAGCAAGTCCAAAATGATTATATTGTAATTTATCAAATGAATCGAAATTGGGGACAATGCTTGTATTATAACTGCCTACTTCTTGTATTGCAATTGATCCATTTGCAAAATAATCGGTGGCATCATCTAAAGTCATAGCATTTTTCTTAGATTTAAATAATTTACCCAATCGTTTAAAAAGAGATTTACAATTTGTTAAATCCATTAATTGAACTCTATTTTTTCCTTTGATTAATGGAAATGGTAGAATCATTGCTGTTTGTTCCGAAGAAGCAGCTTGGTTTATTTCAATAGTGTTGGAATAAACTGTTAATTGTAAAGGTTTTGTGTTTTCCGCAGGACGTCTTACTCGACGAGCTTTTCCATATTTATCACGAATAGTTACAATTTTAGACTGCATAACCGATGAAATCATTATATTTGTTCCAGATACATGTGAAATAGGTCCTGAGAAAATAGACATAGTTTTTATTATTTATAAAATAAACCTTCTATATATATTTTAGTTTGCTATTTAATATATAATTACCTTTATATATTAATAAATCTGTAAATATAAGAGATGTATATGTCTGTAGGTTTGTTTGTTGTGGGTATTATACTTGTTTTAGCAATTTTTGTATATATGAAAGAAGATCCTAAACTTACTGGAACTCCTGATAAGGTTGTTTTATTTTTCCGACCAACATGCCCATCTTGTCGTGAATTTAAGCCAACATGGGATGATGTTGTTAAATCTATGCCAAATACTAAATTCGAAGAAGTTAATACCGATGAATCTGGATCTGAAGAAAAAGAAAAAATATATGGCGTTGAAATAAAAACTGTACCAGCTATGTTTCTGATTAAGGATGGTAAAGCCACCCAATATAGTGGTCCAAGAGATAAAGCATCATTAATGAAAGTATTTAAATAAGGACTTTTTATAGGAAAATTTAAATTTCCCCCAATATATACTTTTATAAACAAAAATCATGTCGTGGCGAAAACCCAAAACCGAACAATTAACAGTTTATTCCAACACTATTGAAATAAACCAACCAATTATTGACATACCTAAAAAACAAATAGTGCCTGAATTCATTAAAATAGAAAAAATGAGCATTCGATATATCCAACCTTACCCCCCTCCTGATTTTATTAAATTCTTTCAAAGTTTAAACCATGATGATGTCGACTTTGTAAGAGTTCCAGTCAATAAAAACACAGATGCATTATATCTTAGAAAATCTATATCTAAATTATTAATACATTTGACAGGTATTCATTGGGATCGTATTGAAGGTTTAATTAAAAAATATAATAACGAAACTGAAAAATCTGGTTCGGAAAGAGATGCTTTATTAAATATTATGAATCTGGCCTCATATTTTTCAGATAAAGATGGTATTGAGTTTTTGACAGATGTATAATTAATAAAAGTCATTTAAAGATATATCAATATTTATTAAATGGAATCTTCTACTGTGCAACCCACTATCCAGGGAAAGCACATCTGCATAAATTGCAATGATTGCGACGAATTTATGTCTGACGATTTCGACTCTGATGATCAAGACCTGGAAGGACTTATCAATCTGAATGAAACTCTGGAAGAAGAAATCACAGAACTCGAGGATCTTAATGATGATCTATCATATGATAATGACTCATTACGTTCTCGTGTCAAGAATTTTAAGAAAGATAATAAGTCATTACAAAAATACATCGATAAACTTGAAAGAAAAAATAAAACACTTAAAAAAGAAGTCAAACTACTAGCCAAAGACTTGAAAAAAACCTATAAGAAAAATAAGTAAGTGGTTTTCTTATATTATAATATTTTTTTCTATTGCGAAATATAATGGACTTTTTACATATTTTACATGAGCGCGAGAAATTATTACATATTAAACATGATAGTTTAGAACGTTCTGATATCATTAGACATATTTTGGCAATACATACTGCGTTTTCGTTTAGTTTAAAAATTAAAAGAGACAACAAGTTACTTAAAAATCCTGAAAATTCCCGATATATTAATGACAAATATATACTTAACTTAACTTCTTGGAAAGTTGTTCAATTATCTTTTATGTATATGGATTCTTTCCTCGCGAAGTGTAATATAATACATAATATTGACATTGCATTAGCCTGTTATATTTTAGCCTATAGATATGATAATGATGACAACAGTAGAGGTATATATAATTTTATTTATCAAAATAGTGGTTCTAAATACAGTTTACATGTTATTACTATTGAAAAATATATTTGGCAGCATGTTTTGAGATTCAGTATGAATTTACCAACACCTATAGATTTTATATCCGATAATGAACCAGCTATATTTATATCCACAAAATTAATGATGAATCATATAGAATTACCTTCTGTTATTGCTAAAATGAGTTTATCACTTACCTAATAAATATATGATAATGTCTAACCGTCAATACACTTCTATGTTGTAAATGATTCTCCATATATATTACTTCTTGATTTGGAAATCTACTTTTTGTTATATCACCCACATACTTTGATATATCGTATCCTGGTTTAATCCATAATAAAAAATGTTTACAACCGATCAGATTATACGGAAATCTATTCTTAATAAGTACATACGGTTCAAACGGATCTATATTTGCCACTTGGATATATTCTTCAATATCTACAAAAAACTCTTTCACAAGACGTCTATGAAATTGATAATCCGCTTCATCATCTATCGTTCTTGGACAATTTTTATCATATTCTTGTTTTTTTATACAATTCCAATCCATACTTTATTTTAATAAAAAAACAATCTTTTAAATCTTTTAAATTTTTATACTTCATAGCTAAACTTATCCGTAGTGCCATCTTTGTTATTAATTGTCATATTAACTTTAATTTTTGGACGTGCATCCGTTTTTTTGTTTGATGCATTTATTTCCTCTTGAGTAACTTTACGTAATTCATAAGTACAACCGTGTGCAGGATGCTTTTGATATCTTTTTAAAGCAATCGCATTTAGTTCGTTACTTCCATGTGTATGAACTGTAGGTACGGGATCATCTTTATACGTAGTAACGATAAATACAGACATTTTGTAATCACCTTTTTATTTTTTATATGTTATTTCAATTTTTATAAACGCATTTCTAGACCTAATTTTTAAATCACCGTTCTTTCATATAATGTTTTAATAACACTTGACATCGCTCCTTTACCATTATAATTATCATATTTAGTCGCATCTATAAGTGGATATTGTTTGAAAGATACTCCTAACATACGTCCGTTATAATATTGTATTTCATTACGGGCCACTAATGCATTCGCCATTTCATCAGTTAAATTACACTTTGAATATACTACATTTAGAGTTCTCGCTTTGTTAAGAATCATCTGTAATACATCGGTTTCTTCATATCCTGTAAAATCAATAATCATTTTTCAAAAATTTGATTATATTTTTACTTTTATATAGCTTTAAAATGAAATACGTATTTGTTACTGGCGGACCAATGTCCGGTATTGGAAAGGGAATTATATCCTCTTCTGTTGCCATGATGTTTGGCTGGGTTGATGTAAACGTAACCGCTATTAAAATCGATGGTTACCTTAATTTCGATGCAGATACCATGTCTCCATTCGAACATGGTGAAGCTTATGTCACTCACGATGGCGGTGTTACAGATCTAGACTTGGGAAATTACGAAAGATTTGTTGGATTAGAACTAAATAGCAATAATAGTATTACTATGGGCAAAATTTACGCAGAAGTCGCACAAAAAGAACGAGCAGGCGAATACGGTGGCAAAACAGTACAAATTGTCCCACATATAACTGACGCTATTATATCTAGAATAAAAAAAGTATCACACACTCCTGTACTTTTAAATGACAATCTATTAACTCCTAAAGTTTGTATCATTGAAATCGGCGGAACTGTTGGCGACATGGAAACTCAACCCGTTTTTCACGCTATTAAACAAATGATATTCGAAAATGGTAGTGAGTCTAATGATATGTGCTTTATTCATGTTAGCCACCTTAGTTATGTAGGCAGTTCCGATGGTAATCGCGAAGAAAAAACTAAACCTACTCAACATAATGTGGAATTACTTCGTAGTCTCGGTATATCACCCGACATTATGATTATGCGTTGTGAAAAACCTCTATTATCAGAAACTCGCGCCAAATTAGCAAACCACTGCCTTATCCATAATGTAATCGATAGTTATAATGTGCCAAATATTCATTACGTTCCACAAGTTCTACATAATCAGAATCTAATGGATATTATCAGCAAACGTTTGAAATTAAATACTATTCCTTATGTTCCTTCTAAACAATATATGGACTATTTAGATTACTTTGACACACTTACATCGACAATCGGTAAAATACTTAAAAAAGTTCAAACTGTTAATATCGCAGTCGTTGGAAAATATACCGGAATGAATGACACATATTTATCTCTTATACGCGCTATTCAACACGGTGCTTACGCTAATTATGCTTTAGTAAATATCGTATGGGTAGATGCTGAAGAATTAGAAAACTACAATATTGATGATAAATTAAAAAATATAGATGGTATTCTTGTACCAGGTGGATTCGGCATTAGAGGAATATCCGGTATGATGCACGCCGCTAAATATGCTCGAGTAAATAATATACCTTATTTTGGAATATGTCTTGGTATGCAGATAATGGTATCAGAATATGCATCTACCGTTAATATCGGAGAAATTTGTCATAATAGTATCGAATGGTGTAATTGTTCTAGTCCTCATGCAATTCAAATCTTACCTGATCAATCTATGAGATTAGGAAATTATTCTTGTCATATTGAGAATAACTCCCAAACCCAAAAGATCTATAAATCAGAGTTAATTAACGAAAGACATAGACATCGTTATGAAATTAATAAAAATGTCGTTGGGTATTTGGAAGATAATGGTTTTATTTTCACTGGAACACATGGCGAATTATGCGAGATTGCTGAAATTGTTTCTAATAAATTTAATATTGGCTGCCAATTTCATCCAGAATTTAAATCACGCTACTGGAAGCCCCATCCACTCTTCAAAGCTTTCATTACTGCTTGTATATAATAAATATACAGTTAATACTATCATGGCTATTAAAATCATACCCATCAACATCCAAATCGCTGGAATAAATATATTTTTTTCGTCTCCTCCCTTTTTTTTTGGTTCTTCTGACTTAGATTCTTCAGACTCGCTGTCCGATTCCTCTATCGTTATATCTTCTTTATCCGTTTTTATCGTTTTAACCACTTTCTCTACTTTTTTTTCTTTTTCTACTTTTACAACATGTGCTTTTGATTGATTCATCACTTTTTTTCTTTCCTCTATATGACTTTTTACATCCGATAAATGTTTTTTAGTTAATTCAGGCATTTTTGTGTCTTTGGAAACTTTTTTTATACTTTGTAGAAATTTAAAAGCGTCGTGTAATGCTTGTAAATGTGTTGACTTACTATCTACCATACGTAAATGCGCATCTTCCCAACTAACCCATTCTACAGGCGTCACACCATCATCTTCCTGTTTTCTGGTTTTGAATCTATCCATTTCAATCGGTACTAAATACAATTCCGTACATTTCTTCATCGGTTTAGTATTGTACCAATATGGCCTTTCATTCGGTTCACTCCTTTGTTTATCTATAACCTTAGATACATGCTGTTCCAAAACATCCTTACTATATTGCCAAGGAAATTCTATTTTAAAAGTAATAGGGGATTTATCTCCAAGAATAAAATCATCTTCATCTATCGTAACATCCGTTTCTCGTTTTACACATCTTATAGCCGCTTCTACAGTCGTTTCTTTATCATTTTTATGACCTTTAGGAAATCTCCATGTTCTGTCACACCCTTCTAATAAAATTTTATCATAAGACTTTTCAACTATAATTGCACCATACAATTCTTCACACTTCCCATATTGGTGCTTACTAAAATCATACTTATCCATTTGATTTAAAATATATCCGTTTCTTTGAAAAAGTTTTTTTAAAAAAGTCTATATTAATGACTTTTTATTTACAATTTATGATAAATCCATTGATATTGCACCATAAAGAATGTTTTCTAATTTCGGGATTATTTTTAGTAAATAGTCATCTGCATATATAGTATTTGATGAAAAAGTCGGTATATAAACACCATTATCCGGATTATAATCAAAACTATGTATCGAATCATCTATTATTAACGTGTTTGTAAGGGATAGATCATTTATGTTTCTAAGCGGTTTTATGATCTTATTATTAATATATGTACAATGTTTATCATAAAATGTGTAGTGGAATGCGCAACATTTTTTTAATATACATGATATTTCATATAGCATTGTTGTTAGATTATTTATAACTTGATATAGCCATTGTTCCGATGTAGAGCTCCATAAACTAACCGTATCAAATTCATTAAAACAAAATAATAGAAATTTTTTAATATGTGGTCTTAAAACATATTGATCAATTAACGTCCCATCAAGGTCCAAAATAATATTCATTTAAAGATTAATATATAATATAACTATACTTTTTCTAATTTAAAAATGTCGGTCAATAGTGAGCAACTATATGAACTTGTTAGAAATTACTCTAATGACGTTTACAACCGGACAAATGGGCCGTTAAGCGTCTCTAGAATCGTACAGGCCGTTATTGCATCATCTTTGCAAGGACAGTTTATTGTAATTTTCGAGTACCCAAAAGCTGTTTCTCAAGCACTAGTGGTTGAAGCTCAAGGAAACACTCCCGATTTCGATGCTGACGTTCTGGAATATTACAAGACTGCTGTTGGACCAATCGCCAATTATTTCGCCGGATCCAAGTTCGTTCTAAGCGGATTGCCCGAAGCAGGTGGATTTAAGGTTTCATGGAGTGGTGCCAAGGCTCCTGAAACCGACGAAAGTGTTGAAGCCATCGAAGGTGTTGATACAACCAAGGATAACATCTAATGTACATATCAACATTATAAAAAAATATTTTTTACATTTGTTATAAACAACACTATAGTCTAAACGTTTCGAACAGTATATGTTTTCCGTTCAAGTAAATACAAGTTGTGTTCTTCTATAAATTTGTCTATATTCCAATTTCTTCTTTCATCTCGAACTTGAGGTCCTGTTAATTTTCCAGGTTGTTCGTATATTTGTAATTCGTATCTATGACGACCTGACCCAATAGGAGGATTTGGACCTTTATAAGGTGTTATTATATTTCCAGTTCCTTCTAAATTTGCGTTACCTTTACGTATTTTATCACCAGGAACATTAACTACTAACCAATGGCGCCAAGGGCCCGAATCAGGTTTCCGAGTATCCGGGGCAGTTGGATCTGTTAACATAACAGTATATAATTTAGATTCCGCTTTAGGATATTCTATATAAGGCATTTTTTGAGTTAATTGTACAGATAATTTAGGAAGACCTGATATAAGAGTATCGTCATATTTAACTATTAACTTTTGTATATCACTATTTATCGCCACGCTCCAATAATACACTAATGCTATAATTAAAACAAACACAAATAATGCATATTTCCACATAACCTCTTTTTCAAATCAGTCTATATTATCCTTTTTTTATTTTGAATTTCTGATTTTAAAGTATATATAAATTTCGACTTATTGTCTCTGCGACACACGGTTTTTCCAAACAAATAGTTAAAAATTGTAAATCATTTTATTATTTCGCCATCCACGTAACATCTTTACCGTTTTTTCCTTATCGAGTTTAAACCATTCTCCCATAATCCATAATGGTTTCAGGTATTGGTGAAATGATTTCTCAAGATCAGACATATTCTCCGATTCAATATATGCAATTATTTCCAACCTATGGGAATTACCTGTCTGTAAAGATGATTTACGGTCGTTTAAATTTTTAGTCATTCCTATCTTAATACCAGAAGCATCTTGAATAAAATAAACCCACTGTGAA
>Ga0136588_1000138_pt1 | contig 28144 bp, 33 predicted proteins | sample AntRauMFilla1564_FD_104782 | JGI IMG/M metagenome (GOLD analysis project Ga0136588, IMG submission 104782) | Saline lake microbial communities from Rauer Islands, Antarctica - Metagenome Filla 1 #564 | ecosystem: Environmental > Aquatic > Non-marine Saline and Alkaline > Saline | place... | reverse complement strand
GTATTTTCTAAGTAGATCGCAGCCACCATTCTTTGCTTTGATGGTCCGCCTGTTGGCCTCGCACAAAGGCAAGCGGGTTCTGCGGGAATACGCTCCATATCTATTGCTCGAGTACCGTTTTTGGATGAGGGGAGTTCGAAAAGTAAAAGAAACCGAGCACGCCGCCTATCGTCGAGTAGTCGAGTTAGAGCCTGGACTATTCTTAAATCGCTATTACGACAATAGCGTGACGCCTAGGCCGGAATCGCTAAGAGAGGATGCCGAAACCGCCAAGCAAGCGTCGCATCGGCAATCAGACAAGGTATTCTTACATCTACGGGCGGCGGCCGAGTCGGGTTGGGATTTTAGCGCTCGCTGGCTGACGAATCAAAAAGACCTGCACACTATTCATACTGCAGATATTATTCCTGTCGACCTTAACTCACTTTTATACATACTCGAAGAAACGATTGCCGACGCCCATAACAGCCTGTTACAGCCTCTGGTGGTTCGAAAGTTTCGCCGCCTAGCTGCCGAACGAGCCAAGGCGATTAATCGCTACCACTGGAGCAAGAAGCAGGCTTTTTACACGGATTACAATTTCCACACCGCCCGCAAAACCGGCTTTTTGAGTTTGGCCGCCGTTGCTCCACTCTATGCCGGCATAGCGTCACCAACCCAAGCGGCAGCGGTTGCGGAGCGGCTTGAGCGGGAGTTCTTGCACCAGGGTGGACTGGTGACTTCTTTGACAGATAGCGGCCAACAGTGGGATGCTCCCAATGGCTGGGCCCCGTTACAGTGGATGGCGGTAGAGGGACTGCGCCGGTATGGCTTTGATGATCTTGCAAACACGATTCAGGCACGGTGGATGACAACCGTAGAGATGGTGTTTACCGATTCGCACCGATTAGTCGAAAAATACAATGTTGGGCGCGGCGATGGCCTTGGTGGCGGCGGTGAATACGCCCTGCAGGATGGCTTCGGCTGGACAAATGGGGTATACGCAGCGTTTAAAAGATCTTTTCGTCCTTAAATTTTTCGAGCGACTGCGGCCGCATTCTTTCAGCCAAGGGAACTCCTTCCATACACTCGGTATATCGGGTGAGGGTGGTATAATAAAGCCATATGAAAGTCCTTATTAACGGACAGTTAATCGAATACAAAAAAGAGGGTGTGGGCCAGGCGGTCTTGTTGTTGCACGGCTGGGGCGCCTCGCTGGGAACATTTGACCCATTGGCAGCTCACTTGGTAAAGAGGGGGCGTACCGTCTACCGCTTCGATTTCCCCGGGTTTGGCGCCAGTCCAGTGCCTGCCCGAGCTTGGTCGGTTGGTGATTACGCCGTTCTGACAGCCGCCTTCATCAAGAAATTGAAGATTAAAAAATTAGACGCGGTTATTGGCCACTCTTTTGGCGCACGAGTGATTATTAAGGCAACGGCAACTAGCATTATGGAACCAGCCAAGATCGTGCTGATAGGCGCCGCCGGTATTAGACCAAAAAAGACACTTCGCACCAAGGCCTACGGAGTCGTGGCAAAAGCCGGCAAGGTTGTCACCGCCGTCCCTGGACTTAAAGGAGCTCGCGAATCGCTACGCGGCGCTCTTTATAGATCTGCCGGAAGTACCGATTATATGCTGGCGGGTGCTATGCAAGAAACCTTTATAAAAACCATTAACGAAGATCTTGCAGGTTACTTGCCACACGTTAAGCAGCCGACGCTAGTATTGTGGGGGCAGCGCGACACCGAAACGCCACTAAGTGATGGTCGGCAAATGGAAAAAGAGCTGCCCGACGCCAAGTTAGTGGTGATGCAAGGTGCTGGCCACTTTGTCTACGTCGATGATTTCGTGGGCACAAAGATGGCCATCGATAGGTTTTTGGCATGAGATATTATTGGACACGCTACACCAGACGCTACGTCGCCAGCCTATTGTATATGTTGCAAGATACCGACTACCGATTAGGCCCCTACCTGCGCTGGTACCATCGGGTTGATGATTTCCGACACGTCATGAAGCGTCGTACGCTTGATCGGACGCTGAAGGTTAAGCTGCTCGAACTAGCTATCGCTGTGATTGGAGTCACGATTATTACGATTGCAGCTGGCCTGGCCGGACTGGCGTTTGTTTTTGAAGAGTATTATTTGTTGGCTGGCCCACTTGGGCTGCTGATTGCGACACCTTTCTTGTTGGCCTATGGCGTCACTATTCCGCTCTTTTTTGGCTGGCTACTCATCCAGAAACCTCAAGAACGGCTAATTGTTAAGAAAGCCGCATCGATTCTAGCAAGGCATCCAGCCCGGCGCATTGCTGTGGTAGGTAGCTTTGGCAAGACGACCGCCAAAGAACTACTGCGCCAGGTTATAGGTGAGGGCCTGAAGGTGGCTGCCACGCCCGGTAATATGAACACGGCGATTGGTATCAGTCGATTTGCTACCAAGCTAACTGGCGATGAAGATATTCTGATTTTTGAACTTGGTGAAGAAAAAGTTGGTGATGTGCAGAGGTTGGCGCGGCTAGCCCGGCCAGAGTTTGCGATTGTAACGGGAATTAACGAGGCACACTTACAAAGCTTCGGCAGTTTAGAGCGCACTGCTCGAACAATCTTCGAGATTGAAGCTTTTGTGTCGGCAGAAAAACTGTATAAAAATGCCGAGAGCCCACTGGTGAAGCAGTATAAGAACAAGAGTAAGCTGTGGTTCGATCGCGGCGGTGCTGCTGGCTGGAAGGCGACCAAGCGATCTACCTCGATTGAAGGCACCAGTTTTACGCTAAAAAAAGGTAAAGACTCGCTAGAGATCCAGACTGGCCTAATTGGCGATCATACCGTTGGTGTAACGAGTGCGGTGGCGGCATTGGCGGCCGAACTTGGCGTCGGCCCTAAAGATATCGAAGCCGGTATGCGCCGAGTGTTGCCGTTCGAGCACCGCATGGAGCCACGGCCGATGCACGGTGCGTGGGTGATCGACGATACCTACAACGGCAATAGCCAAGGGGTTGCAGCTGGGCTGGCTTTCTTGAAGGCATCTGGCGCTCGCCGCCGGGTGTATGTGACGCCGGGCCTGGTTGAGCAGGGCGATAAAACGGAATCGGTGCACGTAACAATTGGCGAGCAGATTGCTACATCGGCCGATGTGGTGGTGCTCATGAAGAATTCGGTGACCGAATTTATAAAGGCGGGCCTGGCACGCAAGAAATTTGCAGGGACGCTACTTGAAGTCGATGACCCGCTGCATTTCTATACGAATTTAGAGCAGTTTGTGGCGATGGGCGACATTGTGCTGATGCAAAACGACTGGACCGACAATTATCAATAAACTGGTATACTAAGAAGAATGAAAAAAACCGTCGCTGTTTTCTTTGGGGGGCGCTCAACCGAGCACGACATTTCGATTATCACTGCGCTAGCGTCGGTGATAAAGCCGCTTCAGATGGCCGGTAGCTACGACATTGTTCCAATCTACATCACCAAAGAAGGACGCTGGGTCGGTGGCACGGAGCTAAAGGACGTCCGTTTATTTAGCTCAGGTGCCATCGATGCTTTTGTGAAGAAATCTAAACCACTGCAAGTGAGTTTTGACGGTGGCCTGACGATTAATAAAAAGCGAATCGACGTTGCCTTCCCGGCCATGCACGGTTCTTACGGCGAAGACGGCTCGCTTATGGGCCTTCTGCGTATGGCCGGTGTTCCTTTTGTGGGTGCCGACATGGACGCCAGCGTGATTGCCATGGATAAGGTGCTCGCCAAGCAGGTGGCGCAGGCTTACAGCATTCCGACCTCGAAGTTTGTTTCTACTAGCCGCGACCTGGTGAACGATTCACTTAAAAAAGAAGTCACCCGGATTGCGGGTGCACTGAAGTTCCCACTTTTCGTTAAGCCAGCTCACTTGGGATCAAGCATTGGTATTACCCGCGTGATCTCAAACGACGAATTATTAAATGCGCTTGAAGTTGCCGCCCACTACGACACGAAGATTATTGTTGAGGAGGCCGTGAAGAACTTAATAGAGGTTACGGTGCCGATGATGGGCAACAAGGTTGTGCAACCAGCATTGGTAGAGCGCCCCCTGGCAACCGCCGGCAATTTCTTTGATTTCGATAACAAGTACATCCGCGGCGGCGGTAAGAAAACTGGTGGCAAGCACACCGGATCTCAGGGCTATAGTGAACTACCGGCCAAGATTTCAGCCGGGCTGGGGGCCGCCTCGCTTGAGGTTGCGACCGCCATTTACAAAGCTTTTGGCCTTCAGGGAACTGCCCGCATTGACCTGCTGATTGATAGCAAAACCAAAAAAGTTTTTTTTAATGAGGTGAACCCACTGCCGGGGAGCCTGTACGCACACAACTGGCGAGCGGCCGGTATTTCAACAGTATCATTGGTGACCGACCTGATTCATCTTGCTGAACAACGTCACGCTGAACAAAAAGCCTCAACCACTTCGTTTAGCTCCAGCTTCCTGCGCCAGTTCTAAATCTGTTATAATAAGTAAAACAGGAGGTGCACATGGATTTTATTACTTGGTCAATCATCATTGTCGGCATTATTATCGTGTTTAGCGGGCTAAAAGTCGTCAAGCAATACGAGCGGGGCATCGTTCTAACACTCGGTAAGTTTACTGGAGTACGCCAGCCAGGGCTGCAAGTTATAGTCCCTGTCTTCCAGCAATTGATCCGGGTGGACATTCGATCAACGCCTATCGATGTTACCAAACAAGAAGTAATTACCAAAGATAACGTGACTATTGGGGTCGACGCGATTGTTTACTTCCGTGTTATTATTCCCGAGAAGGCGATTCTAGAAACGACTGATTATGTGTACGCCACCAGTCAATTTGCTCAGGCTGCGCTGCGCGACGTGACCGGTAACTTCGAGCTCGACGAGCTACTTGCCAAGCGTGAAGAGGTGAGCAAACGCATTAAAGACATCGTCGACGCTGAAACCGACAAATGGGGTATAGACGTTGAAAATGTGAAGCTGCAGAACATTGAACTACCCAGCGACATGAAGCGAGCAATGGCCAAACAAGCCGAAGCCGAGCGAGAGCGCCGAGCCAACATCATTAACGCCGATGGTGAACTACAAGCTTCTAAGACACTGGCAGATGCCGCTAAGATTCTGGGAGCTGTGCCGGCTGCCATTAACCTGCGTACGTTGAATACATTGGAGCGAATTAGCACCGAACCGAGCCAAAAAACGATGTTCTTGTTCCCAATCGAGCTGATCGACGCCCTTCGCGGCCGCAAGTAGCTTGTCATAACGCCCCACCTCTAGTAAAATATATAAAGTTCACCCTTGCGGCTCTTTAGCTCATTGCTGCGAAGCAGCATCATGAACTATAGTAGAGCAGAGGCTGAAAAAGCCGACCCACGTGGCTCTTTAGCTCAGTTGGTAGAGCAGAGGCTTGAAGAGCCTTGTGTCCCCAGTTCGAGTCTGGGAGGAGCCACCAAAGACAGTACCTCACGTTCGCGTGGGGTATTTTCTATTGTGGCACGGTAGAATTCTTTAATTACGAAACCACCTTTATGAGCGCCTGACGCAACAGGACAGTATGATTGAGCGTTTATATGCGTTTATGATCGGGGAGTTTGCTCGGTACGATAAGCGGCTCGTCGCAATCGACGATAGATTTGACGGGATCTACGTGCAGCTAGATACGATCCGCGGGCTACTCGACACCGATTAGCTCGAAAGGGGTGCTCAACCCCGCTGACTCTCTTGATGTTCTTACGCGTATCAAGTATAATTCACTAAGCATGCGGGTGTAGCTCAGCTGTTAGAGCGCGTCCTTGCCAAGGACGAGGTCCAGGGTTAGAGTCCCTGTACCCGCACCAAGAACGAAATCACCGTTATCAATGAACCCTTCCCAGGGTTCATTTAGTTTATAAGTAACTCTCGACCCCTTAAAAGTACCGTCTTTAATAGGGTGTATTGTGAAATTAGAAAAGAAAATTCGCAGTAGTGCGTCCATTGTCTTCATATCAGGTATTTTGTTCAGAATAACAGGGGTGGGCGAAAAATAGCCAGCTCTTGACAAGCACTTATGTCATGCAAAAATAGCCTCTACCCCTGTTAGGGTGCAGCGCACAATCTTTACTGTGCGACGCAACCGTCACACTGCTAATGCTTGCTTATACCAATAGCTGGACGGATAATAAATACCAATATGTGGTTTGAAATAGTTGGGACAACATTTGGATTTATAGGCTCTGTTATTTTTAGTGCAGCTCTACTGAAACCGAATGACCAAATTCGTGACGAAAATAACACTTATTTCGACGGCAACCCCTTCACTACAGAAGGAGAACTCAGTAGTCAGCCCTACTACCTTTTGGCTTTTACTTTCCTTGTCACAGGATTTGCAATTAGTCTAGGTGGTGGATTGGCTGATAGATTTGCCCCCAACGATGCATTGGTAGCGTTTTTGTTCTGTGTAGCAATTTCATTGTTAGGTTACCTAGCGACAGCACTGTTTTATATAAATCGAGTGTTTGCACATCAGAAGCGGAGAGTTGCCTGGCTAAAAAATATATTCAGAAACGCTGTCCAAACATTTGCAAATGATATGGCTGGAATAGAGGATCATGAAAATGAAAGCGGTAAATTTACTTCGATGAAAGAAACTTTACAAAAAGACCTGATGGAGAAGTACAAGCAAATTCCGGAGCCTTATGACAAACAGGAGCACCTTTTAGTACAGGCTACATCCAAGGCTTCTAATGCACGCAAGTTTAGGTTAGCTTGTGAGAAATATATTAATAAAGTTGATAACAAATAACGACTGAAAGCAGCCATTAAAGCACATATGGAAAATGTTAGTTGCTCAATTGATATAGAACTTACAGATAATGAACACCACTTTGGTGATGGGTGGAATTTTTCGATTGGGGTTTATACTTTTCAAAAAATATCTGATGACACGGTTAGAGTAAGCTTCACTTACGAAGACGAGGTTATGAGGCAGGAAGACGGCGAAAATGTATACGGTCTTGATTCGTATTCAGAACGATACGTTAAAGTTGAGGAAAAGCTGCAAACATTACTAGACGTTATTACCTTCCAGACAAGTGGCTTGGGCTTTCGTTTACTACCAGAAACTCTGGAAATGCAATCTCGTCAGATGACTTCTCGCCGCTCAAATAACCAGCATTCAGTAGATTTGAAAGACCTCGACGAAATACGTATTAGGTTTGAGCGTACTATTACGGATAATAACGAAAAGTTGCTTGACGCACTACGGCTCAACAGGCTTGCGAATAATGAAGAAAACGACGGCGAGAAGATTGGGCAATTATGGGGTGCGATTGAACGTCTGTACGCAAGTGATCCCCCTAGGGTTCTAGATACTAAGGTTAAGAGAAGCGAAATCAGCTCATTGATTGACCAATCAACTCTCATTGATAAAGCAGATAAAGAACGACTAAAAGCCGGTGTTACGAATACTTATAAAAAGAGTAAGCCAAGTGTGATTGCGGAAAAGTTCAGCCTTATAAGTGGTGACGGTGAGGAGCGAAGTGCCGAAGATGTAAAAGAAGAGTTAGATTACTGGATCGGTACGAGAAGTATACAGTCCCACGGAGTAATACTAATGCGTAATCATCATGTAAATATGCTTGCAGGTTCGATGGAGCACATAATGGAAACTGCACTGAGTGGTGAAATGCGACCTTCAAAATACGTTTACCTAGTGTATCGAGCAGAAGAATTGCGAGATGATTATCTTTCAAGTCAGAAATCAGCTACGAAAATTGATGCTGAAAGCGGATTTTCATATACACCACTGCATAAGTTTGCAGCATTCAATGACATTCCAGACCGTATGAGGCATGGACTTATAGGGGAAGAAGCTAAGTTGTATTTGATTGACTTCAAGTCTATAACAATAATCACGCACGCCGGTGATAAGGTCACTGATATAGATTCACTCGAAGACGACTCACCTGCCGCATTACTGAAAAAGCTACATACAAGGTTAAATGACTAATCTACTATTAAATGATTAGCTTCTCTTGTTGTATTGGCTCAGGAACTTTTTGTACATAGAAATTGGTCTCGATAATATGATTCATTAGTTTGAGAAGATTCTGTAAATGTGCACCAAATGAGATGTCCTAGCCTCGCCGCTAGGGCTTTTCATTTGGTATAATATAAATATGCAATTTGGCAAACTAGAATTTACGAAAATATCCCGCGGCGACAGTTTGGTCAACGCTGTCGTAGCTGAAATGGCGGCTAACAACAGCTTGAAAGATATACTTGTCGCAGGAATTGATACGGCTCTTGCTGATACAGCCGCTTTTTGTGAAGCCTACGGCATCGGTATGGAAGTATCTGCCAACTGTGTCATTATTGAGGCAAAACGTGCAGATAAGACATGGTACGCTGCATGTGTTATTCTCGCATCTAACCGAGCGGATATAAATGGCATAGTTCGTAAGCACCTAGATGCTCGTAAGATCTCCTTTGCTCCAATGGACGTAGCTGTGAGAATGACAGGAATGGAGCACGGGGGCATTTCTCCTATCGGTTTGCCACTAAATTGGCCCGTCATCGTAGATAGCCGGGTCAATGATTCCGATAGAGTAATTATAGGCAGCGGCCTACGCAAGTCTAAGCTGCTTATTCCAGGGAGCTTGTTGGCGACGCTACCAAATACGGTCGTGCTAGACATAGTAAAACCTCAGGCTGTTTAAGAGAACGACCTTAAACTACCCAACAGATGCTCTTTTAAGCCCGAGGTCATCTAGACGGCAGAAGGTGTTATTTCAGGACTAGCGAAGGTAGCGTTGGGCACGTCGATGTCTTCCGGACGGGTGAGCGGTATGAGAACCTCCATCATCGATTGTAAAAGACGTGCTTGCAATCCATTTTTGCTATAATAAGCTCATGAAGTTATACGTAGCAAGACACGGCCGATCAAATTATAACGACCTTCAATTATTCAACTCCGACCCCACTGTCGATGTTCACCTCACAGAAATGGGCATTCAACAGGCCAAGGCACTCTCTCTCGCATTAAAAGATGTGACTATCGACCATATCTTTGTTTCTGAGCTGAAGCGTACTCAACAGACCGCAGAGATTGTGAACGAGTATCATAACGTGCCTGTCTCGATAAAGTCTATATTAAACGATCACCGCTCGGGATTTGAAAACCAGTCTTACAAGGAATACGACATGCTCTTCGAGCAGAGCGAGAATAAATATACGGTTCGTTTTAATGGCGGAGAGTCCCTTGATGACACAAGAGTGCGCATGAAGGAATTCATTAACGAAATGAAAACTAAAGACTACGAAGGTGTTCTTGTTGTTACGTCTATGACTATTGTCCAGGCAATATACGGCGTAATGAACGATTTAACCGACGAGGATACCTGGAACATAGCAGTCGATACGGGAGATTACACGGTATTTCAGTTGTAGAAACCGGAGATTTCGTATAGTGAGTAGGTACAAGGGCGAGATTGAAGTTGCGATTGGCAACGGAGAGGCTGTGAATTTAGATCTGACGACTAAGTTTGGTAGAGCGACTCTTTCGCTTACTCATTACTCAGCTGGCAGCTCGTCTATTTAGCAAAGAAGGGCTGGTCGACAGAGCTCGACATTAATCATTAGCCCCATTGCGCTCATGCTTGCAAAACTACCTCAAATACCTCATAAATAACGTCAGTCACCGTTCCAGGTGATGCTCTCCGAGAAATCGGACCGACTCCCTGGGAAGGGGTGAAGCATGTCCGACGCTACGTCGAGCAATAACGAACGCAAACGTGCCGTGCTGGGATGGCATACTTTCCAGCAGTATGCAAAGCGGGTCTGGCTGGGCGAACACGCCGGCTTGATCGAGAAGGGAGTCTGAGTATGCCAGGTAACACCAATGAAAGCGGCATGAGCGCCAAGCGGAAAGGTCGCCTCAAGAAGCGTCGCCGGCATCGTGCCGATCGCCGTGAAGCTACAAAGGAGATCCGCGAGGCGATCAACGCCAAAATGCGGGCCTCCGGTCATCCGGGCTGGACAACGTAGCACAACTACAAAGGCGCCACCTGGACGTAGTTTTTTAAGAACCCGCGCACGCAGGTCGCCGTGCACAAACAAAGCCCTCGGGCACTTCCTCCTTAGCTGGAGTTGAAGTGTCCCGAGGGCACTTTCATTTCAACACATATTTCACTGTCTTCTGATTTATGCGTTAGAGTCCGCTACCACTTTGTTTCCGATGAACCAGACTCAAGGACGATCCATGTTTACAGAAGCCGATGTCGTTCATCGGTTTTTTTGTTATTCTAGGTGTATGATTAGTTACCAAAACCGTCAAGAAACTAGCCTTAATATACCCCTACGCGATGGCAAGCAGCTTCACGCTATCCTTCGGGGTGAAATAGAAGTAAACACCCCAATCGTCATCATGATGCACGGCCGACCAGGTTCTGCCAACGAGTTGCTACAATATCTTGGTGCGCATTATATTGGCGAACATAACATCTCAACACTTCGACTTTCGATGTACGATTTTGGCACTAATTACCGCAGCATCTTAGACTGTACGCTCGACACCCACATCCAAGACTTTGAAGACGTTGTTCTCTACCTACGAGGAATGGGCGTTAAGAAAGTATTTGCATTAGGCCATAGCTACGGAGGTATTACAATTCTTGGGAGCAAAGCCAAGCTTGACGCCGCAGTACTATGGGACCCGTCGCATGGACTCGCTTGGCATAACGATAACCCCGACTTTATTGGTAGTGACTTTCCCGAGAAGACGTTTGAAAATATCGTCATAGGAACTGCTGGGAACGGATATATTCTTTCGAAAGAACAGAGTGACCGAGACAGTGCCATTGGGGACAATACAGATTGGGCCGAGAACAAGGGGTATCCAATCAAATTTATTCTTGCAAAAGCCGGCCCGCTCGCAAAACTCGCAAAAAAATACTACGAGGTTGCTTCCGAACCAAAATCGATGATAGAAATTGAGAATGCGCATCATCAATTTGAGGATAGTGACGAAGTGACTGAAAAGCTGTTTGCTGAAACTGTTGAATGGCTCAAAACATACAACGAATAATAGCCTACTTTTCAACTTTTCCTACTCATGCTTGCAAACTACCGCCTTATCCATCGTAACTATACGTAGTCACCACACCTTGTGGGGCCTCGAGCAATCGAGAAAGCCCCTAGGAAGGGGTGAAGTAATGCCGATATACGAAGTAAGCGTCAAGTACCCGTGGCACCTTGTTGCGTACCTGGTCTATACAAGCAGACTCAGTGTTGCAAAGACGTATAGAACAATTGACGAATTCAACGCAAACCTCACAAGCGCGCGTGAGTCTGTTCAGTCTCCGGTTTTCGGAAAATCCGTGAGGACTAGCGACTGGTCGTTCCAAGGGATTCTGACGCTGGATACCGACTGCGGGTTGGCTAGCGAAATGACGCAGTCGCCAGAGCAACAGCTCGCCAACCTCGCCAAAATTCTCGACGCTTTTCTTGTCGGACGGTTTTGGATGCGTGGTAGCTCGGGTGATCGTGTATTTGGCAGAATACATGAGCGAGCGAGGCGTCCAGATGAAGCGATCATCGTGAGCGTGACCGTGACCGTCGATGAGTTTCTTGGTAACTAGGACGCGCAACCCAGCGCCTCCAACGGCTAACTAGCCCGTCCCCGCAGTATGGAAAGAGCCCGTGGCAATAATGCCACTCGAGCCATCCATCTGTGTGGTGGCGGGCTCTTTTCATTCTATAAAAATAAAAACCCGCTTTTCAGCGGGTCATTATTGTATGTATTGGAATTAGCTCGCAACCTGGCCGATAGTTCCTAGTACCAAAATCCAACCAAGGATACTCTTTGAAACAAGGCTCAGCACAATGTAGCCCTTTTCGCCGTAAGCGTAGTTCTTCCATTTACCAACCTTTTTGTATTGGAGGTACATGTTGATAGCAAATGTGTTGAAGAACAGGAAGGTCAGGATGAAGCCAAGCTTGGCGTAGTCGGGGATTGATTCGGCGATGTTTGAGGTAGATACCCAGAAGTAGATGCCTCCCATGATCCAGGGGACGATTCCGGCAACAACGCCAATGTTGAAGGGTAGCCATTCGGTTTTCTCGGTCTTTTGATTGTACTTTTCCATCACCAAGCCCATCAAGTTCATGATGAAGTTAAGGGTGAAAATGAAGACGACGGCTGAGAGTTCAAAGATACCGCCGAGCATCAGCAGCACGGTGATCATAATTGAAGAGGTGAACGAGTATTCCCACCAACGGAGCGGGTTAATGCCGTTCTTGATATTCTGTTCGTACCTACGAATGTAAAAAGGTGAGGCGATGAACAGGTGGAATAGGGCCGATAACAGGATGAAAATCGGCGCGGCAACGGCAACAGGCACGCTTACCAGAGTTTCAGTGACAGGTCGAATGCCCTCTGCAGTTTGCCCAAGGAACTGGGTGACGATGGGGAGCTTGAGCTCGTAGTTGACGATAATGAACAGTATCACCGCCTGTACCAAGTGGATCAATCCAGCAATCAGGTTAAATCTTTGTAGCTTGGCGCCGAGTTTGGTCTTTGCTTTCATATGATTCACTTTCTTTATCTATTAGTATTCAAATCTTACCATAAGAATGTTAATTAATGAACAGAGCTCCCTGGTGCGTTGTTAATTGCACAAACGGTCTTCATTTAACATAAGAGTACAATAGACTCTATATGGCATCCCTATATGCAATCGAAGCAAAAAACGTCAGCAAGACATTTGGCAGCAAAAAAGCCGTAGATAACGTCTCTCTTAGCATCAAAAAAGGCGAGATTTACGGATTCCTTGGCCCTAACGGTGCTGGCAAGTCGACGATGATTAAAATGCTGGTTACTTTGCTAGAGCCGAGTGCTGGCAAGATTACTATTCTTGGCAATGATTCTGTGGCGCAGGCCGGCGCCGTTCGGCTTGACATCGGTGTTGCGCTGCAAGAGGCGGCGCTTGATTTGAGCCAAAGGGGGATTTATTTTTTAAAGATGCAAGCTCGCCTGTATGGTATTCGCGGTAAGCAAGTGACTGAGCGGGTTGAAGAGCTGCGAAGCTTAGTTGATATTGGTGACGCCCTGAACGACCCGATTAAATCGTATTCAGGGGGTATGAAGCGGCGGATCGATTTGGCGGCGGCCCTGATTCATAACCCACAGATTTTGTTCTTAGATGAGCCAACTACCGGCCTCGACCCGATGAGTCGTGCCAAGGTTTGGCAAGAAGTGCGTCGATTGAACAAAGACCTAGGCATGACTATTTTTCTAACTACCCAATACCTGGAAGAGGCCGATCAACTGGCAGACAGAATTGGCATTATTAACAATGGAAAGATCGTTGCCGAAGGAACTCCGGCAGCACTAAAGCGATTGTCGGGTAAAGACCAGATTATTGTGTCGGCCGCGCCTCAAAGTGACGACGTCTTAAAGGCCCTGAAAAAAGTGAAGGGTATTGCCAAGGTTGAGCAGATTGACGGTGAGATTATATTGTCATCAGCCCATGGGTCAGCCGCGATTGCTGCGGTGGTGATTGAGCTTGAAAATTTAAAAGTACCTATTAAGCAGCTCACTTTACGCGAGACCTCGTTAGACGACGTGTTTTTGGAATTTACTGGTAATCGGCTTGAACGCAAAGAAGAAGGTAAGTCATGAACTCGTCGATAAAAGCCAAGCCAGCCGGGTTTTTTAGCGACCTATGGACGGTTGCTGCCCGAGCGCTAAAGGCCATTCCAAAAGAACCAGAGGCAATTATTCCTGCCCTAGTTATTCCGCTATTCTTTTTTATTGTGAACGTCGGGTCCTTAAGTGATGTCTCTAGACTTGTTGGGGTCGATGATTTCTTGGCCTTCCAGCTTCCAGTGGCAATTATATTTGCCGTAACTGGCATTTCGCGGGCTTCGGCCTTAGTAACGGATATCAAGTCAGGTTACTTCGACCGTCTTTTGGTTTCGCCGATCAAGCGAACGGCGCTGCTTCTTGGCCTGATGATTGCCGACCTAGCATTGGTTATCGCACTTTCAATACCGGTAATCATATTGGGAACAGTGCTAGGCGTTGAATTCGTGACCGGTCTTCCGGGCATCTTAGCATTCTTGGCATTAGCCGGGCTGTGGGGACTAGCATTCACGGGCTTCCCATATGCAATTGCACTTAAGACGGGTAACCCAGCGGCAGTTAATTCCTCGTTTTTACTGTTCTTCCCATTCGCTTTTCTAACCACCAGCTTTTTGCCCCTCGAGGCACTTACTGGATGGCTAGCGACTGTTGCACTTTACAACCCGGTAACCTACGTGCTTGACGGCCTTCGGAGCCTGATCTATGTTGGCTGGGACTGGCAGACATTGGGAGTTATGTTGCTGGCGATTGGTATTATCTTGTCACTTTCGTTCACCATGGCCTTCTTGGCACTACGCGGCCGAGTCACCCGAAAGTAGGCGACCGTCGGGGCTGAGCCGTGATATACTAGCCTGAATGGCGCCTTGGCCGAGAAGTTAGGCAACGGTCTGCAAAACCGTGTAGACGGGAGCGTTACCCGTAGGTGCCTCCAAAACATATGGTAAACATATAAAAAGTACATTAAAATAAGACTATGCCTAAAAAAAGATCTTGGTCTGACGAAGAGCTAGTTATAGCAGTGGTTCGCTCAAAAAGCATCAGAGCAGTTCTCATTGAATTGCGCCTTGTACCAGCCTGGGGTAACTATAGCCAGATTTATAAAGCTATTAAAACTCTCAGCATAGATACTGCTCACTTCACTGGACAGGGCTGGAACAAACACGGACGCGCAACGAGACTCGCTAAGCCGCTTGATGATGTGCTAGTTAGCGATTCCGACACACAGAGTCATAAGTTGAAACTGCGCTTATTTGCAGAGGGAATTAAGCAACCCTGCTGTGAATTATGTGGTTGGGCGGCGACTTCAGTTGACGGCAGAGTCCCAGTTGAGCTGGACCATATCAATGGCGACCACAGAGATAATAGACTGCTAAATCTCCGAATCCTTTGCCCCAATTGTCATAGTCTTCAGCCCACGCATCGTGGGAGGAATAAAAAAATAGGTTTTGCGCGGATGTCGTAACTGGTAGCCGAGCGACACTTAAAATGTCGTGGTCGAAAGACCGTGCGGGTTCGATCCCCGCTCTGCGCACCAAAATTTATAACTCGGCAAATTGCCCATTTTTTGCTATAATAAGTACATTAACCAAGAGGAATATAAATCATGATAGTTCTATGGATCGTATTAGCAGTTGTCGCCGTCCTCGGCCTCTTTATTTGGGTCACATATAACAGCCTTGTTGCCCTGCGCCTGAAGGTTGACGAAGCCTGGAGCGACATCACTGTCCAGCTCAAGCGCCGCCTTGACCTTATCCCGAATCTTATCGAAGCCGTTAAGGGTTACGCCAAGCACGAGAGTGGCGTCTTCCAGCGGGTGACTGAAGCTCGCTCGAACGTAATGAATGCTCAGGGTGTCTCCGATACCGCTAAGGCAGAAAACATGTTCGAAAGCACGTTGAAGAGTTTGTTCGCCGTCGCTGAGGACTACCCAGACTTGAAGGCAAGTGAGAACTTCATTGAACTACAAAAAGAGCTAGTTGACACTGAAGACAAGATTCAAGCTTCTCGACGATTTTACAATAGCGGCGTCATGTCACTTAATACCAAGATTCAAACCTTCCCAAACAACGTGGTTGCGGCGATGTTTAAGTTTGTGAACCGAGTCTTCTTTGAACTCGATGACGCAGAGCAAAAAGTTGCTGAAAAACCTGTCGACGTAAAGTTCTAAGAAAGGAAGCGCCGACTCATGTACAAAGCGATTGCGGCGAATAAGCGCAACACACTACTTATTATGGCCGTCTTCATTGGCCTGATCACCGCAATTGGTTATGCGGTGAGCCTATTTTACGGAAACACATCAATCACTTTTTGGGTGCTTGGGGGCGTCGTAATTTATGCCGTAATTCAATATTTCTTTGCATCAAAACTGGCGACATCGATGATGGGCGCCCACGAGATTCAGAAGCGCGATAACCCGCGGCTGTTTAGAATCGTCGAAAATCTATCGATAACACTTGGGCTGCCAATGCCGAAGGTGTACGTTATTGAAGATGCTGCCCCTAACGCCTTCGCAACTGGCCGCGACCCTCAACACGCGATTGTAGCCGCTACCACTGGCCTGATGGACATAATGGATGACAATGAGCTGAAGGCTGTTATGGCTCACGAGATGGGGCACGTCCAGAACTACGACATCCGCGTCAGCATGATTGCCTTTGGTTTGGTGAGTGCGATTGCTTTGCTGTCCGACCTTATTCTCCACATGTTTATTTTTGGTGATCGCCGAGAGAGTAACGTTCACCCGGCCATGATCGTCATCGGCATTCTGGTGATCGTTTTGGCGCCAATCATCGCAACCATGATTCAGCTGGCAATTAGTCGCCAACGTGAATTCCTGGCAGATGCCAGTGGTTCTATGACCACCCGTGATCCTGATTCTTTGGCTAATGCCCTTGAAAAGTTGCAAAAATACGGCCAGCCAATGAAGAAGCAAAGTAGCGCAACCGCCCATCTTTTCTTCAGTAATCCATTGAAAGGCGGCGGTATCTCGAAGCTGTTTTCTAGCCACCCGCCACTCGAGGCTCGTATCGAAAGGCTCCGCCGAAATGCCGGAACCTTCTAAGGGGCTCAGAGCTTCTTTCACTTCATCATACCGTGCCACGCGCTCGGCGACGCATGCTAAAAAGCGCGATTTTTTAAGTCGTCGCCCGCATCGCAGCTTCCAGCTAACCCGCCGTCGGGACGCTAACCGAAGCCTTAAACTGCCCGGCTATGTCGCCTTCACCCATGAGGTAAACATGACGCTGCGCAGGTTCTGGAAACAGTTCGCGCTGCTTGGCGTTGTGTTCATCGCACTAACGGTTGGCTTGGTGGGGATTGGTTCACAGGAGACGTATGCGGTGCTGCTCGATACGCTGCGGGAGACCAGTCAAGATGTGTTGGGGGGAGACGTTAACCAACTAGGGCAGGCCAGTGTGCTCTTCTTGTCGATTGCCGCAACCGGATTAACCGGTGAATTAAGTGAATCACAACAAATCTATGCCTCGCTCGTCGCTCTGTTGGTGTGGCTTACAACTGTGTGGCTCCTGCGTCAACGCTTGGCTGGCCACTTGGTGACACTGCGCGACGGCCTTTATAATGCCGGCGCACCGTTGGTCTCTACGTTCTTGGTGGCGCTGGTGATGGTAGTACAGCTACTACCGATTGCTCTTGCCCTTATAGGGTACGCCGCCGCAAGCACGACTGGTCTGCTGGCAGGTGGAGTAGAATCGATGCTGTTTTGGGCCGCCTTTGCGCTCCTTTCGGTACTGTCTCTTTACTGGGTGACGGCTACGCTTATCGCACTGGTCATCGTGACGTTGCCGGGCACCTATCCAATACAGGCGCTTCGGATAGCGGGCGACCTGGTTGTGAGCCGCCGTCTACGCATCCTGTTCCGTTTCGTTTGGATGCTGCTTGTTATTGGAGTGACGTGGGCACTTATTCTTATACCGACAATTCTTTTTGACGGCTGGATTAAGTCAGTGTTGCCAGCGATAGAGGGAGCTCCTTTTGTTCCCGCCGCCCTACTTCTTCTTGGGACGGTTAGCATTGTGTGGTCCGCCAGTTATGTATACATTTTGTATAGAAAGGTAGTCCAAGATGACGCACTCCCTGCCTAATACCCGCGCGGCTGAACTGCGCCGGCTACTCAATACCTATAGTTATGAATATCATGTGAGCGATGCACCATCGGTGAGCGACGCGGTATACGATAGCCTATTTGCCGAACTTAAAGAACTAGAGGCTCGATACCCCGAACTGATTACCGTCGACAGCCCAACCCAGCGGGTGGGAAATGTATTAAAAGAGGGGTTCGAAAAGGTTGCTCACCGCAGTCGAATGCTTAGTTTGAATGACGTCTTTGATACTTCAGGCGTGGAGGCGTGGCTGGTGCGCATGGAGAAGCTGACGCCCGGAGCAACCCACGAATTCTTCGCCGACATTAAAATGGACGGCTTGGCCTGTGCCCTTATCTACGAGGACGGTTTGCTGAGTCGGGCAATCACTCGCGGCGACAGTTTTGTGGGAGAAGACGTGACAATGAACGTGCGGACCATTAAAAATGTGCCGTTACGGCTGCGGAGTGCACCTGGCTATGAAACTTTTTTGCAGGGCCGTACCGAGATTCGCGGTGAAATTGTGATGCTTAAAAAAGACTTTGTGGCCCTCAACTCGCAGCAACGGGCGGCCGGAAAGCCAGAGTTCGCTAACCCGCGCAATTTGGCTGCAGGTACCATTCGGCAGCTCGATCCTCGACTAGTGGCCGAGCGTCCGTTGTCGTTTCAGGCCTATGATCTGATACGTGATGAGCCGTCCGACGTTTCGACCAATCAGAAAGCATACGAGGCCTTGACCGCACTGGGCCTTAGCCGCAACACACAGGCTGGTGTTTTCTCGTCGCTCTCACAGGTGATGGAGTTTATTGACGAGTGGGGGACTAAGCGCCATGACCTGCCATTTAATACCGATGGGTTGGTGGTGAAGCTTAACGACCGGGTCCAGTTCGCTGCTCTTGGCGTTGTCGGTAAACAGCCCCGCGCCGCAGTGGCCTATAAATATGCCGCCGAACAAGCTACGACAATCGTAAAAGATATTGTCATTAGTATTGGTCGAACTGGAGCTGCTACCCCTGTTGCGGTGTTCGATCCGGTGGTTGTAGCCGGCACCACTGTGCAGCACGCTAGCCTGCATAATGCCGATGAGATTGCTCGGCTAGATATTAGGATTGGCGATACGGTGGTTATTTTCAAAGCTGGTGATATTATTCCCCAGGTTGAAAGCGTGGTGTTGTCGCTGCGACCGCCTGCGGCTACTCAGATTGATTTTGAAGAGCTGCTTGCTGTGCAGTATCCCGAGCTCGACTTTGAGCGGCCCAAAGGCGAGGCAGTCTACCGGGTTAAGGGCGCGACCGGTCCGTTACTTTTAGCGAAGGCACTTGAGCATTTTGCCTCGCGATCAGCCCTTGATATTGACACGCTTGGTGAAAAGAATGTGGTCGCGCTGGTCGACTCTGGTTTAGTGAATGATGTAGCGGATATCTTTCTAATTACAAAAGAGCAGTTATTGACGATTGATCGGTTTGCTGCCATTTCTGCCGAAAAATTGATTCTTGCCATTGCTGAAAAGAAAACACCGCCCCTAGATCGGTTCATCTACGGGCTTGGCATTCGCCACGTTGGGGCGCAGACGGCAATTGATGTGACGGCGGCATTCGGTTCGGTTGAGGCAGTACAGCAGGCAAGCCCTGAACAGCTACTTGCTGTAGACGGCATCGGGACGGTTGTTGCCGAGAGTATTTTGGGCTGGATGAGCGACCCAGACAACGAAGCGCTGCTTTCAAAGTTCGCGCTGGTTGGCGTGAGCCCCGTCTATCAAAAAAAGACTGGTCCGCTGGTTGGCAAGAATTTTGTGATCACTGGTTCGCTAGAGAGCATGTCTAGGGACGAAGCAGCCGATATGATTCGCTCCCAAGGTGGCGGCTTTCAGCCTGCCGTCGCCAAAGATACGACGTATCTTGTGGCTGGTGGTAAAGTGGGCGAGAGTAAGTTGAAAAAAGCCCAGGCCTACGGCACGCAGGTTATTAATGAAGCCGCGTTTCTAGATTTGGTGAAGTGCGCCTGATGGACCGAATACGCAAACAATCTAAGAAGCTCCTCATCGGCATTGTAGGGGGACTTATATTATTGATCGGGTTAATCCTTGTTCCTTACCCCGGTCCCGGCTGGCTGATTGTATTTGCGGGGTTAGCGGTTCTAGCGAGTGAATTTGCGTTTGCAAGGAAGGCGCTCGATAGTCTGCGAAGTCGCTACGATGCCTGGAGCGCATGGCTAAAAGCGCAGCCATGGTGGATTCAACTTCCGGTACTGGCCCTCACCGGAATAGTTGTTGTAGTAACAGTGTGGCTTGTAAATGGATTTGGTCTGGTAAATAACTTCTTTGATCTTGGCCAAGACTGGCTGATCTCACCGATATTTCGCTAACAAAAAAACTCCTCCGCAGGGGAGGAGTTTTTAGGATGGGACTGGTAATTACCAGCTACGTTGGCGGAATGAACCACCAGCGCCGCCGCCGTTACCACCACCGTTACCACCGCGGTCGTTTCCGCCGAAGTCACGACGAGGTCGGTCTTCTTTGGGACGTGCGAGGTTAACGTTGATTGGTCGTCCGTCTAGGTCTTTACCGTTGAGCTCGTCGACTGCTTTTTGGTTGTGAGCTTCGTCTGTAAATTCGACGAAACCAAATCCCTTTGAGCGGCCTGAGTCACGGTCCATGACTACACGTGCACTTGCGACTTCTCCGATTTGCTCGAAAAATGCCTTAAGGCTGTCGTCAGTGGTTGCGTATGCAAGACTTCCGATGAATAGGTTTTGTGACATAATGTCTCTAACTCTCTTCTTTTTACTAATATTGCGTCAGATCGACCTGGCTTAGTATTTCGGCAAAGAAGAGTGGTTATCTACAAGAGATAAACGCTCAAGCTTGATGCTTTTGTACGCGCGTTTGTTCTGAACGTTCCTATTTAAGCACATAAAGCATTACATTACTAGTGTTCGCAGGGCCAACCCTCTTGTGCTTAACCAGAATTTAATACATACTTATGGCATGCTGATGCGCATTGGGGCTTTCCACCTCAGTGCTCTCAAAAACAAACAGCAATGAACTGCGGCCCCGGGTGGGCGCGCACCAGCACAAAAAAAGAAAGCTCGCTCTGGTAACAGGGGCGAGCTTTTGCTATACTTTATCGAGTACGGGGCATTGGCACAGTTGGCTAGCGCGCTTCCATGGCATGGAAGAGGTCATCGGTTCGAATCCGATATGCTCCACCAAGAAATTATTTGACCCCATTTAGCTTCTGCTTTATAATTGTGTGTAATGCAGGCAGCCTTAAAAAACATAGAATCATTAGCCCACCGACGCAGCGGCTTTACTATCGTTGAGCTTTTGGTCGTTATCGTCGTGATCGGCATTCTTGCCTCTATCACCATCGTTGCCTTTAACGGTGTGCAGCAGTCTGCGGGCGCAGCCGTGTTGAAGTCTGATCTTCGAAATGCCCAATCGCAGTTGGAAATAGCAAATATATCAAACGGTTCGTACCCGTCAGATACGAGCCAGGTGAGAGCAAGCAGTGGTACAGTGTTTGAATATACCAATAGCGGATCGAGCTACTGTATCACCGCTAGCTCTGCGATAGCAGCGACTAGTTTTTATATCGATAGTCTCGCGGGAGTAATAAACGTGGGTACTTGCCCTAGCCATCTTGGAATCGCAATATTTGACCCACCCCCACCTATCGTCACGACTCTGAGCCATAGCTGTGCAGTATCGGTTGGCAGGCCTTTTTGCTGGGGGCTAGGCCAATATGGTCGACTTGGTAACGGATCTACTGCTGAATCCTCCGTGCCCTTGGCTGTAACAACATCCGGAGTCTTGGCGGGTAGAACAGTTACATCGGTTACGTCCGGGAGCTTTCATAGTTGTGCACTTGCTGACGGTCAACCGTACTGTTGGGGAGGGGGTGTGTTTGGCCAGCTTGGGTATGGAATAGACAACTCCAACTATTCAGAACCAGTTCCGGTAGAAACCTCTGGTGTTCTTTTTGGTCGAACTGTTACATCTATTAGTACTGGGGAGAATCACACTTGTGCTGTTGCAGACAGTCTAGCCTTTTGCTGGGGGTACTCACTTGCCGGTCAAATAGGTAATGGTGACAATACTGCATTTGGCGATATGGAAATCTCTCCAGTGGCTGTCGACACAAGCGGTGTTCTAGCAGGGCGATCAGTGAGCTCGGTTGCGACAGGGGACTCGCATAGCTGTGCTGTTGCCGATGGCCAGGCTTTTTGCTGGGGTCAGAATCTTGACGGTCAGTTAGGGAACGGTACAACAAACGACTCATTTGTACCGGTTGCGGTATCAACGTCAGGTGTGCTTTCGGGCCGTACTGTAACTGCTATCGTCGCAGGCCGCTTCCACACATGTGCACTCGCTGACGGACTAGTTTTTTGCTGGGGAAACTCTGGCGCAAGTAATTCTGCATCGCCAGCTGCAGTTAACGCTTCTGGTGTTCTTTTGGGTAGAACAGCTACCGCTATCAGCGCTGGTGATCGGTTCAGCTGTGCGATTGCCGACGCTGAAGCCTTTTGTTGGGGAGATGGTTGGGGGGGAGAGCTAGGTGGTGGCGTAAATACGAGCTCCGCTAGCCCAGTCGCAGTCTCCACAAGCGGTGTACTCGCCGGCCGAACAGTAACTTTAATATCCTCTGGGTTCACTCATACTTGCGCTCTCGCTGATTCTCAAGCTTTTTGTTGGGGCCGTGGCCAGAATGGACGACTCGGCAACGGCGGAACGATTAACTCTTCCTCTCCTGTTGCCGTTTCTCCGCTTCCGGGCTTATAGATAATAGCTCTAAATTGTAATATCGATTCTTGATAATATCGTAGCCTAAGGACGCAATAGCATTCACCGATTAGAGTGCTCTTATTGCCGCGAGACCATTTTATGTACGACACATTGCTTCTGGCCGGCAACAGTGTTTTTTGCACTTTTACCGTAATCAACAGCCAGGAACTAGCAACTCGGCTGGGAGGATAATTGCGCAATACTGACCTGAAGCACTCGGTGCGAGCATGTTTGATGCGCATGCGCTCGAAAAAAACACCGCCAGCCAAAGGTCGTGAGCCGAATTGGCCTTGAGTCTATCCAAATGATGTGGTGTTAGGTTAACTACCGTGTTAAACCCGAAACCATAACTCCTCACTCATAACCCCTGACGATTAGTGATATACTGAACGAGATGAAACGATATAACCCATCAGAAATTGAACCAAAGTGGCAGCAGGTCTGGGAAGACCAAAAGGCGAACGCGGCCATTAGCGACGGGTCGCGCGTTAAGACCTACGTTGCCGGCATGTTCCCGTACCCCAGCGGTGCTGGTATGCACAGCGGGCACGCTTTTAGCTATTCAATTGTTGATGCCCTGGCGCGTTTCAACCGCCAGCACGGTCACACCGTTCTTAATCCGATGGGCTGGGACACGTTTGGCTTGCCAGCCGAAAATTATGCGATTAAAACCGGCCGGGCGCCAGCTGAAGCCTCGCAGGAAAATATTGCCAATTTTAAAAAGCAGTTTAAGCGCATGGGTGTCAGCATTGATTGGGACCGCGAGATTAATACTAGCGACCCCGAGTACTACCGCTGGACCCAGTGGATTTTTACGAAATTATTTGAACGCGGCCTGGCCTACCAAAAAGAATCGTTGCAGTGGTGGTGTCCGGTCGATAAAACAGTGCTCGCTAACGAGCAGGTATAGGCTGGTCGTTGTTGGCGTTGCAGCAGTCTGGTTGAAAAGAAGTCGATGAAGCAGTGGTTCTTTAAGATCACCGACTATGCAGAATCGCTACTGGGCGAGATCGAAGACCTGGATTGGCCACAAAAGATTAAAACAGCCCAAACCAATTGGATCGGAAAGTCGGTAGGCGCAGAGATTGAATGGAAAGTCGAAGAAACATCTGCAGCCCCCTTAGGGCGCGAAGCCGTTTCTGAGGCTATGCATTCAATCTCCGTCTTCACAACTAGGCCTGATACTCTTTTTGGTGCCACTTTTCTGGTTCTGGCGCCAGAGCATCCTCTCGTAAAATCACTAGGTGTCGGGGATTTTAAAGAATACTTAGAACAGTATGTCACTAGCTCCGTCAAGAAATCTGAAATCGATCGCACAAACGATACCAAAGAAAAAACCGGTGTCTTTACCGGTTCATATGCCATTAACCCGGCGTCCGGTGAAAAAGTGTCCATCTGGGTGGCCGACTACGTGCTCGGTGGTTACGGAACCGGTGCGATAATGGCAGTTCCGGCGCACGATGAGCGCGACTTTGCATTTGCGACTAAATTTAATTTACCAATCGTGTCGGTTATTGAGTCGGATAGCGATGACGGTGTCCAGATCTACCACGGCGAGGGTCCACTGCAAAACTCTGGACAATTTGACGGCATGCCAAGCTCAGAGGCCCGGGAGCAGATTGTGGCCTGGCTTGAACAGCAACAAACGGGCAAAGCGACCACCACCTACAAGATGCGTGACTGGCTGATTAGTCGTCAGCGCTATTGGGGCGCACCGATCCCGATTATTCACTGTGACGAGCACGGTGCGGTGGCAGTTCCTGAAGATCAGTTGCCGGTAATTCTGCCTGAGATTGAAGATTTTGCACCAAAAAGTGATGGTATATCGGCCTTGGCTCGTCAAGAAGATTGGGTAAATACGCCCTGCCCAAAGTGTGGCAAGCCCGCTAAGCGCGAGACCGACACCATGGATGGCTACGCCTGTAGCAGTTGGTACCTGCTACGTTATGCCGACCCGCACAACTACGAGCAGGCTTGGAGTCCAGACTTAGCCAACTACTGGAACCCACTCGATTTTTACGTTGGCGGCGACCACGCGGTGGCCCACTTGTTATATGTACGGTTTTGGACGCACGTTTTCTACGACATGGGATTGGTAAACTTTAAAGAACCAGTTAAGAAATTAATCTATCATGGCTATATCAATGCCGAAGATGGCCGCAAGATGAGCAAGAGCCTTGGAAACGTGGTTGACCCAATCGACGTGATCGACCAGGGCTACGGCGCTGACGCCTTGCGGACCTACGTGCTCTTTATGGGGCCGATTGAACTTGATGCCGCCTGGAGCTCCAAGGGCATTGCCGGCATCTACCGTTTCTTGAATCGGGTTTGGACGCTCACCCAGCAGTATCTGGCGGCTGAAGACAAGAACGTTAATAGCAACGACCAGGCGCTGACGGTGGCTCGGCACAAAACGGTTCGCAAGGTCACCGACGACATTCGCCGGATGAGCTTTAATACCTCGATTGCCGCCATGATGGAATACGTTAACGACCTTTATAAATGGAAGATCGACGGCTTCTCTGGCACGGCCTGGCACGACGCACTCTCGACCCTGATGCAACTACTCGCACCGTACGCGCCACACATGGCCGACGAACTATGGTCACAACTAGGCCACGAAAGCCTGATTCAAAATACTCAATGGCCAGCTTGGGACGCGGCACTGATTGTGGAAGATACGCTGACGATAGCAATTCAAGTGCAAGGCAAGCTGCGTGGTGAGATTACTGTCGCCAAAGACACGGATGGGGAAGAAGTGAAGCGCTTGGCCCTAGCGCACGAAAATGTCGCCCGCTTTGTGGGTGAAAAAGAACCAGCCAAGATTATTTATGTTCCTGGCCGGCTCGTGAATATTGTTTTGTAGTTATTTTTGTTCTGGTGAAGGGATTTCGATAGTAACACTACCAGATTCGAGTCCGTTTTCGAACTTGAGTTGGCGGTCAATTTGTTCTTGCTCTTGCTGCATTTGCTCGCTCTGCTCCTGCTGGTGAGTCGCCTGAGCATCGGCGGCGAGGACGAAGCCACCACCTATCCCAACTGCAGTCGCTACCGCAACGGCACCGCCTACGACAGTTCGACGGGCCTTTCTGGGAGCTTCGGTTGCCTCCATGATTGTGTGGGCTGCCTCAGAGGTTTTACGACGCATAGTATCCTCGGCAGCTAGACGATCTTTATATGCTTCACCGCTCATCTCAACCGCTTCATCGGCGGCTTCGTCAAACGTTTTTTCTGTTGGTTGTTCTGGTTTTGGTGTTTCTGTCATATTACCTATACAATACCATAATCTTCTTGGTCTTGAACATACCCACTTGAGGAATGACCGGGTACAGGGTATAATAGAGCTAAGTTTTAATAATACCTACCAAAAGGAGTTCATTAACATGGGACAACCAAAGAAGCAGAGTAGCCCCCGCAAGACCGGCCTGCGCCGCAGTCACTTGCGCTTGGTACTTGCTCGCCGTGTCAACGGTAGCTCACCCGTTAAGGTGAGGACGACACGCAAAGAAACCGGCAAAGCACTCGCGAAATAACGTTATTTTAGCGATACATTTACATTAATAAAGAGAAACAAACGCATTATGGCATCTAATCGTCATCTCGGTCGCATCGTCGCCCTCCAAACACTCTACGAGTTTGAATTTCGGACGGAGTGTGGCGACTCGTCAGTTGCAATCGACGAAGTACTCGGGCGCAACTTAAGCCGCTATGAAGAGGCCATCAAAGACACTGATTTTGTCCACGAGTTGGTCGACGGTGTCTTGAAAGAGCAGATTGCCCTTGACGCAACCATTCAGCCTATCGCCCCCGATTGGCCAATTGAACAGATTGCTCGGATTGACCGATCAATACTGCGCATCGGCGTCTATGAGTTGCTGCATAACGCCGACATTGTACCACCGAAAGTGGTCATTAATGAGGCAGTTGAGCTCGCCAAAGCGTTTGGGTCCGACAATTCAAGCAAGTTTGTCAACGGCGTTCTGGGAACGGCGTATCGCACACTTGTGGAAGGTACAGGAGCCGAAAAAGATGGCGACACCAAAGTTTGATACATTTAAGCAATATTTTCACCGCGGAAAGCGGCCTTCGATTCAAGAGATTGTTCGCGAACCGACCGCTGGCGGTATTGTGTTTCGTCGCAATAAAAAAGGTGAAGTTGAATTCTTATTAATTCAAGACCATAAAGATCGATGGACGATTCCCAAGGGTCACATTGAAGAAGGTGAAACTGCTCAACAGGCCGCTAAGCGAGAAATCGGCGAAGAAGCAGGCCTGACCGACACCGTTATGCACGGCTGGCTTGGAAAGATCCACTTTCGCTACCGCCGTATCGACAAACTGGTGCTCATTTCTCAGCAAGTGTACCTAATGAAGGTCAACACCGACGGTGAAGAGATTCAAAAAGAAGAGTGGATGAACGGCATCAAGTGGTTTTCGTTCCACGATGCCCTTGATGCGATTGAATATGAAGACATTGGTAAGTTAATGATGCTTGGCATGAAGCGAATTCGATTGGAGAATTTATAAATGACCGGAATGCAGGTGGGACCATACCAAGCGTTTGCTAAAGAGACCCTTGGCTACGAGTTTCAGAACATCGATCTATTGGTGACCGCTCTGACGCACCGCAGTTACGTGAACGAGCACCGCAAGAGTGTACTTCATCATAATGAACGGCTTGAGTTTTTGGGTGACGCCGTGTTAGAACTCGTGGTGACCGATTTTTTGTTTAACAATTATGATGAACAAGAAGGAATTTTAACCAGTTGGCGGGCCTCACTGGTACGCACCGAAAGCATCGGTGATGCTGGCCAAAAAATCGGCTACGAATCGCTAATCCGGATGAGTAAGGGTGAAAAACAGGGAGGCGACAGGGCGCGTATGCAGATTCTGGCTAATGCCTTCGAAGCCCTGATTGGTGCAATCTATCTTGAGCGTGGTTACGACGATGCCGCCAAGTTTATCCAAGAACACATTAATAGTAAGCTCGAGACTATTTTGGCCGAAGGTAGCTGGCGTGACCCGAAATCTAATCTGCAAGAAGTGATGCAGCGAACTGACAATGTGACTCCGCGCTATGTGGTGCTTGAAGAGGTTGGTCCTGATCACGATAAGATCTTTACCTTGGGTGTCTACTCGGGGAATCGCTTAGTCAGCAAAGGAATGGGACCAAGTAAGCAAATTGCTCAGCAAGAAGCGGCCAAGGGCGCGTTAGAGCTATACGAAAGCCCCAACGGTCATTGACTTACAGATGAGAACAGTGTAAAATACGCTGAGAATTAAGAAAAAGAGTAAGAGTTAAAGGAAGTTCATTTTTATGCTCGCAATTCGTTTGCAACGTCTAGGCCGCAAAGGATACGCTACGTATCGTTTGGCCGTACAAGAATCACAGCGTCACCCCACCAGCGGACGCGTTGTTGCCTATGTAGGTAGCTACAACCCTCACACCAAAGCAGCTAACATTCAAGTCGAGGCTACCCAGAAATATCTTGATAACGGCGCACAGCCAACACCTCGCGTGGTCAAGCTTCTTATGGACGCCGGTGTTGTTATGCCAAAATGGGTTGTCGTACCCGCTGCTAACAAGCAGAAAACCGTTCGACACAGCGATAAGCTTCGCAAGAACCAGCCAAAAGAGGAAACTCCCGTTGCTGCTGAAGTTGAAGAAG
>Ga0136588_1000133_pt1 | contig 28342 bp, 26 predicted proteins | sample AntRauMFilla1564_FD_104782 | JGI IMG/M metagenome (GOLD analysis project Ga0136588, IMG submission 104782) | Saline lake microbial communities from Rauer Islands, Antarctica - Metagenome Filla 1 #564 | ecosystem: Environmental > Aquatic > Non-marine Saline and Alkaline > Saline | place... | reverse complement strand
TAAACCGAAATCAATTAAAGAATACTACTATAGTGTGTACTTGCTTCGCGTGAAACAAATGCACACTTTTATTGTTTTTCAATGGGATTATGAACTGAAAACGTACGACATTGTTGATCCATAGAACCTACGTTATAAAACCCACTCAAACTTGCAGAAAATTCAATACACCCAAGTAAACTATATTCTTATCTTTTCGAGTACCGATTTTTAAGTTCTGTGTAATGTACCAGACCATTCAAGGCCACTCTAAAGACAACACACACATTTATACGAAAAACCACAAAAATAGAAATCAATTAAAGGATACTACGACGTCGCTTAGAAAAATAACCATAACTATATTTACCACGACGACTGCGTCTTTTACAACCGTTGTGAGGAAAACTTAAGTTCAAGTGTAAATTATAGAAGATAATAACTCGAATACGAGCTCGTAAAATACGATTTGTTAACCATCTTGTATGTAAACGTTGTCTATTGGTGAGTAACGGAATTCGGTTCATACGGGCACCAATACGTGCAAATTTCAAAACCCAACCTCGAAAGCGTCTTAAAATACCATTATACTTGTATAGCCATCGTATCATAAGCTGTGTGACATGTCCAAGACAAGCACGGAGATAACGTTTGGAACCATTACAATGTACAGTTAGATATTTCAAATTATTTTGTTTCTTCCATTTTAGAAACAAAAAAAACTGTTGAACTTTTTTACCTAGTAACCAAAAACCATATTTTTCTCCTAAGGAAGATTGATCTACAAGGCCTATAGAACGATTAAAAAGTAAACTAGAGCCATCATGCAAACTCACAAAAGAATTAGTTAGTGTATTTAAACAATTTAAAACAATTTTCTTGGAAATTAAATGTGAAAAAGTAAAATAATTAAGTTGGTATAACTTAGAAAAAAAAAAGATAGAAAAATCCATTTGAATCTTCTGTTTTAAAAAAGAGCCTTCGCTCATGTCTTGATCGAATATCACAGGATTAACCGTAAAGGTTTTATTCAAAATAAACAAAAAAAATAATTTATTCATTAATATAACTCATATTCTCATAGACAATACGCAACAATTTAATATTTGTTTTTTTATTTTCATCCAATACCTCTTTACAAGTAGTAATCTCTAATAATTCATTTGTAATATAATCTTGGCGTGCTTTATGATACAGTAAAGTAAGATGAGTGATCATTTCGTTTGAGTTACGAATAGCTTCATCCATTGCATTAAAACGGCCTGCCAAAAAACTATATCTATTATCATCAAGAGCATCTACCATAAAAAGACTAACACAAAAATAGTATAAAGACTCCATAAAACCAGAGTAATCACATTGACTAAGCAAAGCACTCCAAAAACTAAAGGCATGTTTCTTGGTAATAGATTTGACTGCTTGGTTAACAAGACTTTGTTTAAAATCATTGTAGTTACAAATAGTGTGAACTACCCCTGTTTGGTACTTCACAGAGTAATAACGATTAAAAATAAAAAAAAACTGATCTACTTTGTGATCGACTAGTTGAGCGATACGATCAAAGAGTAAATATGCCACATCAATAGTGTAACGAACATCAGTAATTTGGGTTGTATAACCTTTATAGTTTCTTTTGTACATAGATTTAAAATATTGTCTTCCTTTTCGACCAATAGAATAAATAGAAAAATCAATCTGATCCTCAATCAAATCATCAATTACTTCGTTTGTACAACGAAGAACATTAAAATTATGCATACCGCAAGTACCTCTGTCTTCGGTAATACAAACAACCATAGAACTGGAGATATCGTCAGATAATTCATCATTTTGAAGAATAGGAACAACACTTGTAAGTCCTACAAAGCGAGCTTTAATTTCTGGACGTAAGCGACCAAGTTCTCCACCAGCAACGAAACGAATTGCCATAGAAACCTCTTTAAATCGCTCCATCACTTCTATTTGTTTTTTATAACGTTTATATTTAGCAACCATAACAAAAAGGAGAAAGATAGAATTAAACAATGTATGTATACTATATAGAAAAAGCGGAGAAAGGAATCGAACCTTTAACTTCAGATCATGAGTCTGATGATTTACCATTAATCTACTCCGTAAGAACCAGGCGAGTGATGGGACTCGAACCCACAACCTTGAGCACCACAAACACATGCTCTAACCGATTGAGCTACACCCGCAAAAAGGAGAGAACAGGATTCGAACCTGCGGAAAGAATATCTTTATCTGCTTTCCAAGCAGACGCCTTAGACCACTCAGCCATCTCTCAAATGGTATATTTATATCTTATTCGGAGAAATATAAAATTAGACATACATGTAGTTGTTTAACCCCAAAATCTAATATAGTTGGCGAATAAGGGAAACATACTCCAAATAAATTATTGGAATCCATTTTTCTACCGTCTCTGATAAAACAGTAGTATCTAAATAAATTAAAATTGGTAAGTCGATCAACTCTTTCTTACCAATTAAAATTTCCTCGAAACAGAAGCATTGTACTTTTACAAGAAACAGAGAAAATGAAGGTGGGTTAATTACATATATACTGTAAAATAAAATGTCATTCAGAGACTTGTTATAAACTCGATAAAAAGAAAGACTTGTTTCACCAGAAACTAAAATTTGTTGTTTCTGAAGACTGTAAAAATCAATTAAATGTTTTCTGCTTATAGAAGACTCTAGACATAAAAGATAATAATTACAAGCAGAAGAGTTCAAAGAAGAAGATGTGTAAAAAAAATCAGGCGAATAGAAAAAGGAATCCGATAAATTTAAAAAAAACGGAAAAATATTCTCCGATAGACAAAAACAATAAGAAAGAGGAGAAGAAAATAAAAAAACAGAAGGGTTTAAAATACAAAAGAAAAAATTATTTTCCCAAAGAAAAGGAACAAGGTAGCAAGATAAATTTAAAAAAAAAGAAAACCAAATAGATAGAATATTATAATTCAACCCTAAAAAACAGCAAACAAAAAAAATATAATACCACATTAAAATTTATTAAAGCTAAATGTACCTCTTGGTATAAATTCGTTTTTAACATAAACACCTTTTACTCTTTTAGAATATAAATTCGGACCTCTTAAACTACGTATTTTATACAAATCATGCTTAACAGAAGAGTAGGAAAAACTAGAAATAGACCAAAACTTTTTTTTTTTTATTTTATTATTAACAAGAACATTAAAACAAAAAATACTTTTTACTACATGAGAAAAACCCAGTTTTAAATAAAGTATATTACCTTTATTATACATATAATACCCTCTTCCTGTTAGACGGAAACGATGTTTACAACCATAAAGATAAATGTGTAAAAGTTTCCAAAAAAAAGAAACAGTCGATTCGTACAAACCATAAAAAAAAGAAGGTAATATAAAAACCTTAAAATTAGAAAAAGAAACAGTAGAAAAACAAGAACTGTTAGCAACATGAACATTTAATGGGCTAATACAAACCAATTCACTGCCTTCTGTATAAACCAAGGACGATGTAGTGGAATCAAGATAGAAAAACATAAGTACAAAAGAAAGAAAATAAATCATTCTTTTCTAATATTCATCGATGAAATGTATCTATATTTTTCATATAAAACGCGAAATCGGATTCGAACCGATGACCCTCTGATTAACAGTCAGATGCTCTAGCCACTGAGCTATTCGCGAGATGAATAGGCGCAGCTGGGTTCGAACCAGCGACCAGCTGATTAAAAGTCAGTTGCTCTACCACTGAGCTATACGCCTGTTTTCAAAAACGTAAAAAAACAAGAAATAAAGAAAAAAAAAAGAAAAAAGGAATACAAAAAAAAAATAACTTATATAGTAGAGAACCTCGTGATTTAAAAGATAATCATTTAATAAAAGAGATTTGGTATTTTGATGGATAGTTTGATAATGGTCCCTAAACAAAAAGTAAACAAAAAGTAAGCTGTACCAAAGCCAACGAAACCAATCTGTACGGAAAACAGACCGAAAATAAAAAAATAAAAAATAGACAGAAACATATAAAAGTAAAAAAATTACAAAATAGAAAAACCAGGACCATTCAAAAAAAGAGACACCCCAAGAAGAAAAACTCCAGAAGAAACCAATGCTATAAAAAAAAATAAAGAAATATAGAAAATAAATGTTTAAAAAAAAGAAAAAAGAATCGAAAAACAATAAAAAATAAACAAAGAAGAAATAAGTAAACAAAAACACGCTGAATAAATGATAACACAACATAAATTCTTGAAGAGTTAAAAAATCAAACATACAAACGCTACAAAAAAAAGAAAAAAATAAAAAATAAGGAAAAACCATAGTTAATATCCAAATACTCCCATATATATATGTATATAATTAATAATTAATTACCTTGAAGAAATTCCGGTTACATGCATCGAAAGAGCTATAATAAACGCCTTGCAAATAAAACAAATCTATAGGGTAAATTTGATCTGGAAAAACAATACGGTACTCAGGCAAAAAAAAACAAAGCCATTCGAAATAGTATTTACCATAAAATAAAGTGTGAATGGTGTTTCTAACAAATAAAGAGTCATAAGAGGAAAAAGTATTTAAATTCTTATCGAACCAAATATAATACTCGAGCTCGACTAATTTTTTTAAACGTAGCTGAAAAGTTAAAAGAGGTTCTATTTTTTTGATGAAAACAAAATAATAAAAAAAAAAAGAAGGAATAATAAAACTTTCTGTCTGAATTACTAAAAAATCAAGTTGAGGCATAAAAAGTTTAAAAATAAAACAAATAAAAAAACGCAAATGGTGACATAAAATAGAAAAAAAAAAAAAAAAAGTTTAATACAAAAAATTCATCGGTAAAATTAGTATAGTTATGCTCAATAAATCACTTTACGTACACATACTACCTATCAATGCGTTATCATCTTTAACGTACCTCAAATAGAAAAATTACATATATTATAACTTCCCGTAAACGGTTATTTATACATGCGTGGCTACTCTACATTGCTAAACACAATAGATCCACTATAGGCATGCTTAGTCTAGTCCTTTCGTACTAAGACTAAGTTGATATGATTTTTCTAAAACTAATAGTAGATAGGGACCGAACTGTTTCACAACGTTCTGAACCCAGCTCACGTACCACTTTCATTAGCGAACAGCTAAACCCTTAGAACCTTTTACTGCACTAGGATGTGATGAGCCGACATCGAGGTGCCAAACCACTCCGTAGATATGAACTCTGGGGAGTGATAAGCCTGTTATCCCCGGCGTACCTTTTATTCGTTAATCGACTACTCTACCACAAGAAATAGCCGGGTCACTATGACCAACTTTCGTTTCTGATCGAGATGCATCTCTATCAGTTAAGCAAATTTAAGCCATTACACGCAGAAACTGTGTTCTAAACAGTTGAAAATTCACCTTTGTACACCCCCGTTACTTTTTAGGAGGCGACCGCCCCAGTCAAACTACCACACATGCATTGATTTAATAAATCACCAAATTTATTGTAAAGTCCTAAATTTCGAAAAAACATATATTTCAAGAAAGCCTGTTATTTATTAAGGACAAAAGAAGGCAGTCTTAATGTGATTGAAATGAACCTAGGTTCATTTCAATCACATTAAGACTATTCACCGGGTCTATGTGACCAACTGAACATATTGCATGTTTCTTTTCTATATTTGAATATAGAAAAGAAACACAACCGTTCGTCCTTACTTTTTGGCTCCACATTCTCCTACTTAGTTCAAAAGTTAGAAACAATACATGTTTATAGTAAAGGTGCACGGGGTCTTTCCGTCTAGCTACTAGCACTCTGCATTTTCACAGAAAATTCAATTTCATTGAGATTATGTTGGAGACAGTGAAGAAATCGTTACTTCATTCATGCAGGTCTGCAATTAACAGACAAGGAATTTCGCTACCTTAGGACCGTCAGAGTTACAGCCGCCGTTTACTGAGTATTCATTTCAAATGCAAAAACACAAATGAAGTTTATCACTACAGCACCGGGCAGAAGTCAGATTCTATACTTCATCAATACGATTTTGCAGAACCCTGTGTTTTTGTTAAACAGTCGTTTCTTCCCGCTCTCTTAGACTTTTCATTTGAAAAGCACTCTTTCTCCCGAAGTTACAGAGTCATTTTGCCGAGTTCCTTCAACATAATTCTCTCAACGCCTTAGTATACTCTACCTGCCTACTTGAGTTAGTTTAGGGTACGGTATTCTCTAAATAAAAAAGTATAAATAATTTTTCCTGAGTCTGAAGTAAATGTTAAACAAACACATACTTTTTACACAAACTGTCCTTATCTATAAAATAAATTATATTCTAACCAATCGAAAAAAACAATGGTATATTTCTTAGAAACCGTATAAATCTACTCGGTTAATCCTGTATAATAGAAACCCTTAGGCTTTCGGCGACAGTGTTTTTCACACTGTTTTAAATTACTCATATCAACATAGTTACATTTGATGAATTCATTTTTTTTTTAAAAAAAAACTTAAACTTCATACAAACCATTCTGCTACCTGCTTATCACATTACAATTTAGGCTTTTGTTTTTAGTCTCGATACATTTACAGAACAAAGTATCTCAATTTTTAGTGAGCTTTGACGCTTTCTTTAAATGGTGGCTGCTTCCAAGCCTACATCCTAAAAAAAAATAAATGTTCCTCCTTCCACTTAAACAAAAATTAAAGGCCTTCATTGGTAATCTGGGCTGTTTCCCTCTTGACCATAAACCTTGTCACTTATAGTCTCACTGCCTTAAATTATCATATTCATTCAAAGATTCAGTACTGTCAGTAGAGTCGAAGACCCCCATTCAATACTGAGTGCTTTACAAAATAGAAAAAAAAAAAGACGCTTTACTTCAATAAATTTCGCAGAAAACCAGCTATACTAAGTTTGGTTGGCCTTTCACCCCTAACCACAGTTCATCCCAGTATATTGCAACAGACACGGGTTCAGTCCTCCAGATAAAAAAATCATCTTTCAACTTGACCATGGTTAGATCACTTAGCTTCGGGTCTTATAACAATAACTAAACATCCGTTTTCACATCGTATTCATGTAACCATTTATACTTGCTATTGTTATAAACTCATTGACCCATTATGCAAAAGGTATAATGTCACAGTAAAAAACTGCTACATATGCTTGTAGGTAACATGTTTCAGTGACTTTTTAACACTTTTAATGTAGATTCTCTTTCACCTTTCTCTCACGATACATAGTACACTATCGGTTTTTTAAGTAAAATTAGGAAAAGAAAGTGGGATTCCAAAAAAGAAAAGAATATTACATCAACTTTTCTAAAAATATAAAATGGTGTGCGGCACAGCACGGGACTCGTAACCCATTACGTCACATATTCCAAAAAAATGTTATGTGCCACAAAAACCAGCTCATTCCTACACGTGTGTTCGCTCACCACTACTAACACTATCTCGTATGTATTTCTTAAACTAGGTACTAAGATGTTTCAATTCCCTAAAAAAAAAAAAAAACACTTGGATAAAAACAAGTGTTGCTGCTTTGGTATCGAAATTGCTAGCTTCAACCAAAAAAAACTTAAAAACCTAGGCATCCACATGTTACCCTTTTATTTTTTGATTAAAACAAAATTTGAAAAATATAAAAAACAAAGATATTATATATCCTTTTGTGGTCGACTGGGAACAAAAGGATATATAGAGGAGAAAAATAAAAAAGAGAGAAATATACATGAACACAAAAAAAAAAAAAATTTAAAAATAATTAATCCAGCCGCAGGTTCCCCTACGGCTACCTTGTTACGACTTAACCCCAATTACTAATAAAATTATACTAGATATGTACATCTGTTGCATATTTTACGTGACCGAAAAAAATAAAACAAACTTTCTACAAAGTTTAAAATAATACTAGCTTTCGTGGCTTGACGGGCGGTGTGTACAAGGTCAGGATAAAAATTCACCGTAGCGTTCTTATCTACGATTACTAGCGATTCCAGCTTCACGTTTTCGAATTACAGAAAACGATCCGAACTAAGATAGTTTTTTTGAGATTCACTAATCTATAATAGAGTCGTTACTCTTTGTCACTACCTTTGTAGCACATGTATAGCCCACACTATAAAGGCCATATTGACTTGACATAATCCCCTCCTTCCTCTTACTTTACGTAAGCTGTTCCAAATAAGTTCAAACAGAAAAACTGCATCAATATATGGTAAGGGTTTCGCCCGTTGAGCGGAACAAACCTAACATCTCAAAACACGGACTTACGACAGCCATGCAACACCTGTGATTAGATAAACATATTATAAATTAAAATATTACATTTGTAATTTTAAAAACTAAACATGACAAAGTGTGGTAAGGTTCCTCGCGTTGTATCGAATTAAATCACATGCTCCACCGCTTGTAACTGACCTCCGTCAATTTCTTTAGGTTTTAATCTTGCGATCGTACTTCCCAGGCGGAATGTTTACGCTTTTGCTGAATTGCACCAAAAAAGATACAATAAACATTCATTGTTGACTGCATGGACTACTAGGGTCTCTAATCCTATTTGATACCCATGCCTTAGTGCTTAAACGTCAGTATGAACTTGCGAAACAACTTCATCTTCGGCATTCCCTCTAATGTTAAAACACCTTTTGTAGCTGGCATTAGAGTTTCTTTTCACATCAATCACACTCAAGTTCAAATAAATAAAACTTTCTCGATACAACCAACTAATAATTGTTATTTGAAGGTTTTATAATTGAACCGTCTACGCACGCTTAAAGCCCAGTCATTAGGAGTAACACTCGCGCCACCCGTATTACCGCGGCTGCTGGCACGAGAATTAGCCGGCGCTTAAAAAAAAAAACACATAAAGTACTTCTACTTTGCTACACAAAAGAAATCCGTCTTTAGAAACAGATTTTACTTGACTGCATTGAAAATACTCTACATACTTGAAAAAAGAATATCATGATTTCTTTTGTCTATAGGTTTACAACTACGTTGTCTATCCCTTATTGTAAATGAATCACTGGATCCTGCCTATAAAACAGATTGTCCAAAATTCCACACTGCTGTTTCCAAATGGAAATAGGGCGTTGTCTCAGTCCCCACGTGGCTGTTCGACCTCTCAGACCAGCTAGGTGTTCGACTTGGTAAGCTGTTACCTTACCAACTATCTTTAACCATACCTCAAAATGTACAAACAGCGTACGCTTTTTTAAATATTCCTATATTATTTTCAAAGAATGAAATCACATTAGGAATTTGTACGCATCTATGAGATACATTACTCACTTGTTCGCAAACAAAAATGTTTATACTTGCATGTGTAAAGCGTTCACTAGACAGCATTCACTCCGAGCCAGAATCAAACCCATTTTAAATACAAAAATAAAAAAAATTCAAAAATTGATAAAAATAGTCCTTATCTGATAACACATTATGTACAACATACCTTTGGTGAAAAAGATCTTTTTCACCAAGTCCTTCACCGGACTTATACAGTAAGTCCGTAAAAACAGAAAGATCAAGAATTAAAGTAGCGTGCTAAAAAAACGTCACCCCTATGGGAATCGAACCCATCTCTTCACATTGAAAGTGTGATGTCCTTACCAATAGACGAAGGAGTGTTAAACAAGATTAACAAAAAAAAAACATTAAAATAGAAGTAAAGAAGATAATATGAGAGAAATTAATGAAAAAATATTCTTTTACATAATCTTTATAAACCACTTTTAGTATAGAAAAACAAAACGAAAATAATACAATTAAATATAAAAAAAACATGAGACAAAGAAACAAGAAACGTATTAAAACAAAATATAAGTATATACAAGAGTCATGATACTTTAGATATAAATAATAAAAAATGGGACTTGAACCCACAAGTTTGTAAGACAGCGAAATAAATACAACAGTATCAGTACTTTTTTTGTGAGAACATAATAAAAAAAAGCGGGTCGGAGAAGATGGGACTTGAACCCACGACCTTTGGCATGACAAACCAACACTCTGACCGCTGAGTTACTTCTCCACGGATCTAAAATGAAGCACTTTATGAGAGATTAAACTTTTTTCATAAAGACATTATACAACTGATAAAAAATATCTGCTTCTTTATAATGGAAATGAACAGCTGCTATACAAGAACCAAGGCTTTCAAAAAAGAAATAAAAAAATTGTTCGGTATCAAACAGAATCATATGAAAGTAACTATAAAAAAAAGAGGTATGATTACTTCTAAAAATATAAAGAATTCCGTTCGAAAAAAAATCTTTAGTACAAATCCACCAATCTGGAAAATGTTTAATAGAAAAAAAAAGATAAGAAATAAAATACTGCATTTGATAAAAAAAAGGTTTAAAAACAACAATTAACTTTTCAAAAGAAGACAGCTTAAAATCCTTAGTAACTACGAAAGAATCCTCTAAGTGTATACAAATATAATAATGAAGAGTAAAAATAAAATCTTTGACTCTATCAATAATTGTATATTTATCGTAAAGAACGCAGTTTGGATGGTAAATACCATAAGCATATAATGCAAACAGCAAAAAAAACCAGACCAAATCTACAAAATACCAATAGATTTCAGCAAAAGTAACAGAAACTAATTCATACTGATTGAATTTTTCTTGTTCTATACGATCAATAATGGTACCAATAAGCATAATACCTATTGCTACATGAAAACCGTGTAAACCTGTAATAGCATAAAAAAAAGAACAATGTGCATTTACACTCATCATATAGGGCAGAGATTGATACTCTTCTACTTGTTGAAATAAGAAAGTAAGACCAATAAGCATAGAAATAAATCCCCAAAAACGGGCTCTATTGTTCTCACCACACATTAAACATCTTTTCATAGCGTTGAATGCAGAGCAGGAAAGGCTTAATAAAAAACTGCCTCGAAAAACAAGTTCGAGGCTAGGTAATCCATGAGTACCACTTGGCATATAAACAGACTGTAAAACAACACTAGGATGAAAAGCTCTATCAAAAAAACCCCAAAACAAACCGCCAAAAATACAAATTTCAGAAAGCATAAAAATAGTAAATCCATAAGACATAGAAGCATATATTTTCTGATTGTGTTTACCAATACTATTTGTTTCGATAAACAAATCAAAAAACCAATAAAACAAATTAAGTAGTGCCATCGCTGCAGTAGTGAAGACAATACCTTTAATCCAATTCAAAGACTCACCATCTTTTTTAATACGTCTGAAAATAAAAAGCATCTGAGGTACTATAGTACCCAAATACAACGCTAAAAAAAAAGGTGCTCTAGAATAAGGAATGACATTAATGTAAGTAACAAACTTACTGTATAAAAAATTACTATCAGCATTGTGATGTTTTTTATCAAAGTTGATATAGTTTTGATGTTCTTTACTAAAGGAAAAATAGCTTTTTTTAAAGCCGCTCTTTCCTTTTTTTTGAAAGGAACTAGTTTTCTTAAATAATCTTTTATATTTAAAATTCATGGAAACAAAAAAAAAAGCTGTGCACGCTGACATACATAAAAGCTGATCGAAGCGTCTAAGACAAATATTAACTTTAACTCAACCCAGAATCAAAGTACAGATAGTAAAATAGGTGATATATATATACCACCGTAATAGTTATAGTATTCTAATATTTCATTCTTTCTAGGACAAGAAAGAATGGTAATATTATTAGAATACTTCTTTTAAATATAAACAAGAAAGAATGATAATATTATTAAAATACTTCTTTTAAATACAAACAAGAAAGAACAATAAAAATATATGCCTGTAAAAAACAAACAATGACCTCGTAAAGCATAAACCCAAATAATAAACTAAACCAAAAAACAATTACAAAAAGATACATGAAAATCATATTACCGTCCATCCACAAACTATATAAAATGATATTGTAGAGATAAATAATAATACAGTCAATCATAATATGACCTGCAATCATGTTTGCACCTAATCGAACTGCAAGACTTACTACACGAAACACGTAAGAAATAAATTCCAAACAAGTGATAAACATAGTCAAACCAAGCGCAATACCTTTTGGATAAAAAATAAGAAAGAATTTTAATTGATGATTTGTTAAACCCAAACCAACTGCACCATACCAGATGATAAAAGCAAAAATAAAAGTAACAGCAAAGTGGGATGTCACTGTGAAATTATAAGGGACTAAACCACTTAAATTACAGTAAAAAATAAACAAAAATAAAAAAAAAAGAAATGAAAAATAAATACGTACAAAATTGTTTAAATAAGAGTAAACGATATCATAAAAAAACAAACGGATAGATTTCATCACAAAAGAGAAACTGTTTAACTGTATGGTATTAGAATAAACATAAGTACCTTTTATATTAAACAAAAAAAACAGAAGCAATAAGCCGAAGCCATAATCAACATGTAGTTGATTATTCAAAAGATGAAAATAATCTACATTAAGATAGGAATATAAAAAAAACTGCTCAAAGGGGCTATGTAGCATTGGAAAGGTTTAGAAACGGAAATAATAATTGCTATAAACAGAGAGCTGCGTAATATGTAGCTATAGAAGCTAACATATTATATAAAAAGGAACAAACAAGAGCTAGAATTAACCATGAGCAATAGAGTTAAAACGTTCGTCAATTAGTTCGTTATAGTTTTTAGTAAAAAAAAAATCAAAAACGGTAATAAATTTATGAAATAAATTCTTTAAGTGATTGTACTTTTTAGATTTACAATAGGCACCCAACATCTCAAACTCAGTGTCAATAACCAAGAACCAGTTTTCTGCATTATCTAACGCATAATCTAAAATACCTGGATGAAACATCATTCTAAAATAAAACAACACGTATTGATTCTGTATTTTATCTAAAAAACCACTAGAAATACAATAAAAACAAAATAACTGTTTATACAAAGATTCAGTTTTGTACAAATCTTGTCTCAAGTACTCTACAATTTTTTTACCTCTGTTCAAATAAGACTGAACGGTTGGATCGACTTCACCACCCACTTGTTCCACACTAGCATAAGCACGATAAAAAGAATAACTAATTTTAATCTTTTTACTTAAATCAGATAAAAAAAACGGTTGTGCACGTGCACCAACACGGCTTACAGAGAGGTTTAAATCTACTGCAGGCATCATACCTTGGTTTTTTAACTTACTAGATAAAAAAATCTGACCGTCAGTAATAGAAATTACATTAGTAGGGATATATCCAGATAAATCACCTTGCTTAGTTTCAACAATAGGAAATGCTGTTAAAGAACCTCCACCTAATTTAATATGTAATTGAGCAGAACGTTCTAATAACTTAGCGTGTACATAAAACATATCTCCTGGATATGCCTCACGACCGGGAGGTCTTCTTAACATTAAGGAGATATGACGATAAGCAGTAGCATGGTTACTTAAATCATCATAAATTACAATAGAATGATGACCTCTGTTACGGTACCATTCTCCCATAGCACATCCAGCCAGTGGTGCCAAATACTGTACACCAGGAAGATCAGAAGCACCTGCATAAACAAGAATAGTATAGGAAGAAGCATTTTGGACATCCAATAATCTTTCTAAACGCTTAATCTCAGCTCTCTTACCACCTACACTGACATAAATACAAGGAATAAAGAATTGATGACGATCTGTATTATAGTTAAATTGTTCAATATATCTCCAAATACCACTGTTTGAATTTCTTTGATTTAAAAGAAAACTTACAGCTAAACTAGTCTTACCAGTACCCAAATCACCAACGATCAATTCACGCTGACCACAACCGATAGGCAAAAAACAATCAACGGAATTAATACCAGTCTCTACAAACTTACGTACTCTCTGTCTTTCAATAATAGTAGGAGAATCAGAATCAATCAAAACCTTTCTCAAACAAAAGATCTCGTTCCAGCAAAGGGTTTCCAGAGGAAATTTACCTAAGTTCAAACAGAAACCAAGAGGAGTTAGAATACGACTAAAAATACCCCATCCACTAATAGTTTCAGCCAAACGACCAGTTCTTTCCACTACGTCTCCTGCATAGACACGTTTTGGATCTCCGGAAACCAATGTAATTTTAACGTATGTACGATCAAAACTCATTACTAAACCACGTAAAGCTGTACGATTACCAAAAGTGACAATCTCGCCTGTACGTACACCTTTTAATCCGACAGCTAAAACAACACTCTCACTGACAGAAATTACTTTACCTACACCTAAAGTAAAATTTTTAAATATATTTTTTCTTTTACTCATTTGTAAAATTATTATCTTCTAGATCCAACCAAAAAAATAAAAACAAACCATTTAACCCGAAAGTTAAATAAAACTATATTATTTTTACGAAACTTACGAATAAGTTCACGTGTAATCACAAAGCAAACGTTTACTTAGGATAGACGGGTTTATCTTTAATAAAAAAATCCCAAGGAGATAAAGTATCAAATTCTCGATATTCTTGAATTAAAGTGACGTTTTTATAAACAATACTATTTACACGAATATCATAGCCCAACTCGACATACCCAGTGAGTGGGAAATCTTTTCTCAATGGATGACCAAAAAAACCATAGTCCGTTAGAATACGTCTTAAGTCTTTGTTACCTTTGAAAGCAACACCAAACAAATCCCAGCTTTCACGTTCATACCATTCGGCACAAGGAAAGTAACTAGTAATGCTAGGAACAAAATCCAGCTCATTATTCCAAATATTTAAAAGAAAACGACTATGATAAATTAATGATAGGAAATTATATGTTAAATTAAATCTTTGTTTTCTACCTAAAAAATCAGAAGTAGCTAGGTCAGTAAAAAGTTTATTTTGGAGGTTTAAATGGTGATTTAAGTAAACACTATTAAAAAAAAGAAAAGTTTTATGAGATGTAAAAAAAACTTGATACTCTTTAGAGTTAAAAAGGTCATATTTTTTTTTATAACAAAATAAATAAAAATTAGAGTTCAAATTATTGAACAAAAAAGAGGAAAGAAACAAATTGTTGTTAGTAATTTGGCATAAACGAGAGAAGTTCATGGAAAGAATTAAGAGTTTTTCATCTCTATTTTTTTTTTTTTAGCAGACAAACCAAATTTTGTAAAACGAGAACGTCTATCTACGGAAGAAAGATTACCTAAACCAAAAATAGGCTTATATTTAACGCCAATCAAGTCTTGACATCTTCCCCCACGAATCATGATAATAGAATGTTTAGAAAGATTATGTTTACTACCTGGAACATGGCAAAAACCATTTAGTTTAGATTGTTTAATTTTAATTTTGGCAACAGTACGACGAGCAGAGTTTGGCTTTTTGGGGTTATGTTTCTGCATTTGCTCTACCTGTGCTTTCTTCATTGGACAACCCGATAATAAACTACGAGTATTGCGTTTACTTTTTTGAGTTCGCGCTTGCTTACGTAACTGATTAATAGTGGACATATAGGAAAAAAAGAAAAAGAAAAATAATAATTAAATAAATTTGTAAAAAAAAAGAAGAGATGCAAAATAGAAAAAAAAAGAAAAAAAGCGCAAATGTTTAAAGAAAAAAAATAAGTATAAAAAATGGAGGCTTTGAATAGAAAAAATTGGATTTCTATAGGGGGAAATAAAAAAAAAATTAGAATGTGTGATAGACTCTACGTTCAAATGTAGTTGCTTAAAGGATTGAACAGAAAGAGCGTTATGCTTTTGAAAACGAAATCTGTTATATAATCTCCACGAACACTTACGCATGTAAAAAAAGTAAAAAGTAATATAATAATTGATATATGTCAGTAGAAAATGGAGATAGAAACATACATACTTGGGGTAAAAGGATTCGAACCTTTGCATCATGATATCAAAAACCATTGCCTTACCGCTTGGCTATACCCCAAAAAGGCAAGCCATGTATTTCTGCGCAAAAAGTTTAGTGAGCTCATAGAAAGTGGAATATATTATATAAAGGTATAGCTGGAAATGGAATCGAACCACTGTACAAGGATTTTCAGTCCAATGCTTTACCACTAAGCTATCCAGCAACACCTAAAATAAAAAACTATACAGAAGAAACCAAATGCTTTAAGTTGGAAATGGCTGCGGCAGGGTTTAAATTTTTAGGACAGCACTGAACACAGTTTAAAATACCATGACACTTATACAGGCGATCGCTTGCATGCAGCAAAGATAACCTATCTATTAAATCATTATCTCTGCTATCAATAATCCATCTGTATGCCTGTAACAAAACAGCGGGACCCAGATACTTTTCACGACTCCACCAGTAGCTAGGACAGCTAGTACTACAGCACGCGCACAAAATACATTCGTAAAGTCCATCAATAAGCAAACGATTTTTTTTAGATTGATAAATTTCTTTAGTAGGCTCAAAAAAATGAACCTGTAAATTTCCAGTGAAAGAGGGGGCTTTTTTAGAAAATGCAGAAAAAAAGTAAAAATTAAATAAACTAGCTGTTTTTAGAAAAGGATTAATACTTTTATATTGCTGGTAAAAAAAAGACATCTCCACTACTAAGTCCTTAATATGTGGCATATGAGGAAGAGGGTAGATTTTGAAAGTATCAAGAACACTTGATTTTTTGGAAACAAGACAAGCAAGACCATTACGACCATTGATGTTCATTCCGCAAGAACCACATATACCTTCACGACAAGAACGACGGAAAGATAAACTTGGCATTTCATAATCCTTGATAAAGAAGAGACCATCTAAAACCATTTGGATTTGATGATCTGAAACAGTCCAGCTTTTTAACACTGGTTCTTTCTGACAAAATAAGTCAAAAATAAAAATTTTAAACTTTAAATAACTCATAAAAATGACTTATTAGAGGGTAAAGAAAATGAAAAAAGCACTAGACTAGATATAATTTAGGAAAAAAAGGAAAGGAACTAGAAACAGAATACAGTATGAAATGTTTTTTTTTGTCCACAGAAACCATATTAGAAGAAAAAACAAGATAACCATTACTTTTTATAAAACCAAAAACGGTTTTATAAAAAGAGTAAAAGGAAGTATTAGAAGAGCTCATAAAAGAAGAATAATATAAAAAACTAAGGTCATATAGAGCGTAACTAGAGATCCATAAAAAAATGTGTTTCTTTTGCTTTGATCTCTTTCTACGATGAAAGCTACCAAACAAGAGTGCTTGAACACGTCCCTTGTGGGTGGAAAGTTTTTTCTTATCGTACATTAGGGCATCATACCAAGAAGTTTTTAGAAAAAAAGAAAGACCTACTTTATTGACAGAAACATCGAAAGAAAAGTCTTTGTATAAATATAAATAACAACTTACCAATACACCACTTTTTATTTGCTGTTCCGAACAAAGTTTATTAAAAAGGTTACAGAAATCCATAATAGGCACACCTAGTTGACCAATTGCAGGGCCTAAAGGAGGCTTGCTCGAAGCTTGTTGAGAAGGTACTCGTAATTGAGCAATGCTACGCATTGGTTTCATGAAAATAAAAAAAGAAAGATAACGTTGACACACATAAAAGCTGATCGAAACGTCTAAGACAAATATTAATTCCAATATACGTGAGAAGAGGAACGAAATAGATTAAAAAAAGCAGAAGGGCTCTGCATATCATCAAGATAGAGACCCTGCTTTCTAAGTAATAATTTGTGCTTGATTGAGACTAAAGACTTTGTATCAGGGAAAAAAAACACAAACGCATGACTTTGAAAGTCACTGTAAAAAGGAAGTGGGTTGTTTAATAAAAATTTAGAGATTAAAATAAAATGATGAGTATGAAAAGAAAAATTGGACGTGGAAGTACTATATTTCTTTAACACACTAGACAAAGCTTTTTGCTTTCTAAAATAACGTGTGTACGACAAAAAAGGTTTTTGTTTATAAAGAAAAGAAACGTACCCTCTAAAATAAGAGGTGGACCAGTGATAGCTTTTGAACTTGGAAAAAAAACCTCGTATATCAATAGAAGTGTTAGTGCGTGCGGATAAATTCCTACTACGGCATAAACATCTGTTGTAAAAAGTAGAAATTTTCTTTTTCTTTAAAAATACATTTAAAGAAGTGTATTGTTTACGTTTGCTACGTCGTATTAAAAAACGTAGTTTTTTTATAAAACGAAACGAATAGAATCTACGTTTCCTATTCCGCAATAAAGAACGGAAAGATGGAACAGAACACTTAGGAAAATAATCAAGAAGAGAGAATAAGATACGGTAATAATACTTAAAAAACAAAGAAAAAATGCTACAATAGTAACGAATCTTCTTTAAAAAGTAATAAGAAATAATACTAGGTGTAGAATGTTTATGGAAAAAATGAGTGGAAATGCTACGAATAAAATTAACGCGTAGATACAAAATGTTGACAAGAATAACAAAACGAAGTAATGTATAATAATACATGTAAGAAACACCTAAGAAAGACCGGATAAAAAAACTTTACGAAAGGTGTCAAATCTAACCTTTTATTATATAAATACGACATACTCACTATGGGACTCGAACCCATAACCATGAAGGACCTGTTTTTAAGACAGGCGTGTCTACCTATTCCACCAAGTGATTCATCAAGTAAGATCATAATAGTCCTTAGGCATTAAGAAGAACTACTAGAACAAATGACAAAAAGAACTGTACATCAAAGGAATGGAACGATAAAATATACGCTGGTAAACGAAAGAAAAAACCAAGAGAATCAAAAAAACAGAAAACTTGGAAAAATCGCAAGAAATTTGTGAAAAAGAGCCGTACTTACTTTGATCTCTATACTCAAAGAAATAAAAAAAAGTACCCCAGTCAGATAAGAAGAAAGAAGAAACATAGTGTTTTATTTCATAGATGGAAAGATTAAAAGTATTAGATAGATACTGGGCAAAAGTAATGCTTGTATGATTTAAAACTTTAGGGATGTTTTTGAAAAGACCTTTCTCAGTATACAAAAAATTATCTTTGGAAGAAAAATTACGGAAGTACACGTTGGGCAAAAGATTCGTTTTATGAAAAATAGAATGGATACGGTTAATTAAAAGGAAGTGTTTGTTAGTGCTTTTTAAATTCTTACACATAGAGACATAAAGTTTTTTGAGGATAAATACCTTTTTCTTAAAACCAGGTACAGAAAAAAATATAGAGAAATAGCGAAAAAAAAAGTGACGACTTGTTTTTAAGAAGTAAAAATAATATTTCTTCAAAGATAATAAATAAATATTATAAATGCGAGAAATGGAAGAATAAACATGTCGCTGAACTATAGGAAGAAAAGATTTACAAGAGCTAAACATTTTTTGCTTCCACTTTAAAAAAAAAAAACATAAACGTCGAAAAAGAAAAAAGTTTTTAGATAGAAAAGAAAAAAACAGTTTAATAAACTGTAAGAAAGCTAAATTATTTTTTTTGTATACTCGCTTATTTTTACTTAAAAACACGTCGTGTTTTGCAGGCATAGATGCTTTCCATTGATCAACAATGGCAGTTTGTTTACGAGAAATGTGTAAGTCTGTGTAGTTATTATAGCCAACATAACCAATTTTTTCCCAATACTCAAAAGGACTATTATATAAATTCTTCATTGAAAAAAATAAAAATCCACAAAGTGAATTATAATACTTTACCTAAAAAAACACGGAAGAAAGGAATCGAACCCATACCTTTGGTTTTGGAGACCAAAACTCTACCATTAAGCTACTTCCGTAAGGATATTCATGCAATACAGCACTGACACCTTTATTTTTGAAAGAAGTGCGAGTGGCTGAGCGGTCTAAAGCGCCTGTCTTGAAAACAGGTTTCTCTAACACAGAACGTGAGTTCAAATCTCACCTCGCATGTAAAAAAATATAAACAAAATGAATATTATATACTTTGTTAAAGAAATACTTTTGATCTCTTTTATTATATGTACACAAATATTAATCTGTACAACATACATTATCTATTTTAACAACAATATTGTACAGACAGCCTGTGACGATGCTGATCAGCATCGTCACAGGCTGTCCATAGGAACAGCCTATAACAGGCACCATGGAAACAACCATATGCAATTTACGGAATGGTATACTAAGAAATTCACGCATAACGTGTACATAGAACCGTATACCGTAGAATCTATTTATTATAAAATAATTGTTTACCAAGTATCGTTACTTGGCGTTATTTCTATTCTAGCTTATGGTTTTCTGTTATTAAAACCGTTTATAAAGAAAAAAACCATTTTTTTTTTTATAGTTGTGATATCATGTATAGTAGAATTACAATTGATCTATACATATGTGCCAGTAATATGGAGTTCAGGCTTTGTATTTAAAAAAGAAAAAATAGAGAATATGTATTACAGTTATGAATATTTAATAGATAGATATCTATACACACAAATCAAAGCGGGCATAATGCTCACATTACTAATAATACATACACAGTACAAAACAAAACTATTCATCCGAATAGTTATCTTTTTCATAGTAATCTTTTGTTTTTCTTTTGATTTATTTACTCTATGTTATTTTATAGTATTAATAGAGCTAGTACTATTAATAATAAACATACATAGACATTGGAGATGACAGGAATCGAACCTGCATTTCATGCGTGCAAGGCATACATTCTACCATTAAACTACACCCCCTAAACAATCATTATTAAAGCCTGCACGTAGTAAACTAAATAGTTAAATCAGTACTAAACCGGGATAGTTATAATCGGCCTGAAATAGAAGAGTACTTCTGATTAAAGTAGCGTTAAAAACAAAACTAGGTGCTGCTTTTCTACGCTTGAATTTGTTAATACCACTCAGAGAAATAAAACTAATTGATTTTTTATTAAAAACTATTTGTTTCAAAACAGCGGCTTTGTTTTTCCGTAAAGCTGTCGTCTTTATTGGTTTATTATAAAAAATTTTACGATGAATAGAAAAAATAGATTTCATATATGTATGTAAAAAAGACCTTTTGCAACAGTAAGTAAAGTAAAACTCATGTTTCTGTAAAAAATGTATTTTGCTTATGTATATGCGTACCATATAAAAAAAACAACTGTTTTTTATCTACATCTGTTTGTGTCGCTAACGTACTTGTACACATACAAGAAAAACATAGATTATATAGATTACGAACAAAATCTACAAAAAATAATAGCGTTTGTTTCCACTTTGCAAATAATACCTACTTTAAGTATATTCTTAATATTCATATTTCTATACAAAACAAATTTGAATACTAAAAATTTGTTATATTGGATTTTCTTAATAGTATTGACAAACAATGTGCATATGCATTTTGTCTATACGTATAACAACTACATAGAAAACACAAATTTCTTTAATACACTACTCAGTCACTCTATTGGTGCGGTACATCCTATTATTATATTTACGGCACTATTAATACAGAAGTGGATTATATTAAATAAAAATAAATATTATTTTGGCACTTTGTCTGTCGCAATATGGACAGGTATGCTCTGGTCCTCTAATTTGTTCGGGTGGGGTGGACTTTGGTCTTGGGACCCAATAGAAAATATTTCTTTTTTCTATTGGTGCTGCTTACTATATTGCACGCATTACCCTACAAGAACAAGATATATAATCACATACTTATTAACGTACGATATATACCTGACGTTTTTGTTTAAAATAAATATAATAGAAAGTGTTCATATCTTTTCTTCAAATAGCTTCGTATACAACGTAAATAATTATTTTATATTGTATACCGGCTTAATAGTCTACGTAACAACCTTGTTTGTAATACTGAAAGAAAAAAAACAGAGAGTACAATATAATGGAGCAATACCAATATTAATCATGTTAGTTTGGGTTCTACCGTTTGTATCTCTACATTTTTATTCGAGCACATATAGTGAATTACAAAGCATTGTTTTCATATCAATATGGATGACATGCTATTTAATGTTTCTATTACACATAATAATTATAACGAAAACAAAATGGAGCTTATTATCAATTAACCCAATATTGATGCAAAACTGTTTTGTCTCTGCAAAAAAAAGATTATCTTTTTTTATATTAAAGCATTTATTTTATTTTGTAATTATAGGATGTTTCATCGCTTATTATTTAGAAACACTAGAATACAATGAAAAAGTACACGAAATGCAGAGTGTTATGAGCAGATATAACGAAATATATATACAAAACAATAATTATGTGCACCACATAAAATCAATTTTATATAACCACTATCATGGTGTTCGATTAACAATAGAAAATGAAGAAAACGAATTTAGAGTGCAAAAATCACATTATTTGGTACATTATAGTACACAAACATTGATAAAAAAAGCAACCACCACTATATATGAAATGTACACCGATTTGAAATCGGTGTATATGTATACTACAAAACTAAAAACTACGATGTACATGAAATCGTATACATTAAATATAATAATATTCTCATTTATAATATATCAGATATTCTGGGCAAAATTAAAATAAATAAGAAAACATGTTTCATTTAAAAAATATAAAGAGAGAAAATAACTTTGTTTTGAACTTTGGACCACAACATCCAGCAGCACATGGTGTGCTAAGACTTATTTTAGAATTAGAAGGAGAAGTCATTGTAAAAGCAGAGCCACATATAGGGCTATTGCATAGAGGAACAGAAAAACTTATTGAAAATAAGACATATTACCAAGCATTACCTTATTTTGATAGACTAGATTATGTTTCCATGATGTGCCAAGAACATCTATTTTCCCTAGCTATTGAAAGATTATTGCAATGTAATATCCCAATACGGGCACAATACATAAGGGTATTATTTTCCGAAATAACAAGGATACTAAACCATCTTCTATCTCTCACCACACATGCTTTAGATGTAGGAGCATTAACCCCATTATTGTGGGGTTTTGAAGAAAGAGAAAAATTAATGGAATTCTACGAAAGGGTTTCTGGCGCTCGAATGCATGCAAATTACATTAGACCAGGTGGGGTGGCTTATGATATACCGTTAGGTCTACTAGATGATATATATACTTTCGCAAATCAATTCTCATCACGTATAGACGAAATAGAAGAATTGCTAACAGAAAATAGAATATGGAAACAAAGACTCGTGGACATAGGTATATTGAATTACAGAGAAGCGATCGATTTAGGTGTTAGCGGTGTAATGTTAAGAGGTTCCGGGCATGGCTGGGATCTAAGAAAAACCCAACCTTACGAATTGTATAGAAAACTTGATTTTATTATACCCGTAGGAATAAACGGAGATTGTTACGACAGATATTTGATCCGCATTTTCGAAATGCGTCAAAGCCTAAATATAATATATCAATGCCTCAACCACATGCCAAAAGGGCTTATCAAAGTAGATGATTACAAAATCACACCGCCGCCTAGAAAACTTATGAAGACATCAATGGAGGCATTAATTCATCATTTTAAATTCTTTAGTGAAGGTATACATGTGCCCAAAGGTTATACTTACGCTTCTGTAGAAGCGCCTAAAGGAGAAACTGGAGTTTTTTTAGTGTCTGACGGAAAAAACAAACCGTATAGATGTAAAATAAAAGCGCCTGGTTTTGCTCACCTGCAAGCAATTGATTACATGACGACTGGACATATGATTGCCGATCTCGTAACAATTATTGGAACATTAGACATTGTGTTCGGCGAGGTAGATAGATAAGTATTATACCATGTACAACACACAAGAGACATCTGCAAAATCAAGTATCACTAATATAATAAGCTACAACTCTTCAGGGAAAACGGTTTTATTAAAATATATAGCGAGAAAGAAAAAAAGAATAGATGAAAAAAACGTCGATATTTTATCGACGTCGCAGAAAAAAAAAAAAAAAATTTTTAAAAAAAAAAAAAAAAAAAGGAAAATAAAAAAAAAAAAAAAAAAAAAGAAAAAAAAAAAAAAAAAAAAAAAAAAAAAAAAAAAAATATTTTATCGACGTCGAAAAAAAAAAAAAAAAAGATCTTTGAAAAAAAAAAACAGATATGGATAATAGATGAACCATATACTTTACTGGATATACACAATTATGTATTAATAAAACAAGTCTTCAAAGAACACTTGAACAAAAAAGGTGTAGTATATTACACCTATAATATAAAAAAGATAAAAAAAAAACATACTATGTTTTTCTTTTATTCTCATTTATGGATTTGAAGAGGTAGATTCGTACAGAGGAAATGGGATTCGAACCCATGCGTACAAAATGTACTTTGGCTTAGCAAACCAATGCTATAGACCACTAAGCGATTCCTCTTAATTAAAATATAAAAAAATTACTTTCTATATTTTTTGGTTAATTGTCTATACCAGTTAGGCAATAAGTAGTAATCAGATTTAAAAAGTTTGAAGTATTCAATACCTGAGATGGATTTAAACAAGAATTCGTATAAAAAATAACGTATAAAGTGAGATCGTTTTGTTTTTTTAGCAAGAACATAAGGCATATAAAATAAAGTATACATGATACGGGAACTCTGGCTGAAATCTTGGATATCGTACCAATCCCTACATATAAAACGAATACTATTATTATTTTTTACAAAGATATTAAAATAAGAACATATTTTAGAAAATAATCCGTATTTTTTACTGTCTAACAAAACAATGACATTGTCTAGTACGTCATATTTATTACTATTAAAAGAAAGATGATATGGGTCGTAGAAAATATTCTCATTAAAGAAATTAAACCATTTTGGATGCTCTATACCAGAAAGATTCCATATATAAAAATGAAATGTATTTTTTCTCAATGCCGGTAAATAGTAAGACATCAAAAAACCATCTCCTTTATTATAAAACTCATTAGTCATTCTGTCCAATAAAATGAGATAATTCGTGTAATTATTATCCAACCACTTAACACGTACCTCAACTAAAGGATTTAAACGATTACCAACAATAAAAAGAGGTTTAATATATACACTATTAATATTCAAAAATTTTTTAGTAAATAGTAAAGACTTCTTCTCACCGAATAAAACTTTATTACTTTTATCAGAAGTAATAAGTAAATCGATACTGATAGTATTTTTATGTAGTCCCGCAGAAAAAGGTAAATGTTTACTCAAATGTTTATAAGGATAACGAACAGCCTGGCTGACGTACTCAACAGTATGAGAATATTCTTGGCTTTCTTCAACGTAATAAGAATCCTTATACCACAAATTATTGTCCTTCGAATAATCTTTTAAGCCTAATGCATGATACAAATAGTTTCGGGAAAGATAATAAGTTTTGGTAATTTTACGCATACCTTTTTGAAAAATAGAAGGCATTTCAGTAAAATCGTAATATTTATTTTGTAACAAACGTTTTCCTTTTTTATAATTAAAAAATCGATCGTTTGTTACAATAGTACGCACAGGAACATAAAAAGTATGTAAGGGTGGCGGTGAAGAAATAGTCCATTCTAAAGAACGGACTTTAATATTACTTGAACGAACACGAAAATTATAATCTACATCTCTAGTATAAAAAAAAGATTTTGCTAACTTTTCGTTAATATTTTCGGCTTCTATATCTTCTACGTACAAAATAGTTTTTAAAACCTTGGATAGAAAGATACCTTTGTTACGAATAGTTTCTGTTTTTTTAAAACGGATTTTTGCCTTTAAGATTAAAATATTAAGGAACACTTTAAATAATTCTCGTTCCAGTTTTGGATTTGTACCATCCAACACAACATTATGAATAGAAGCATAATGTTTATAAGCTTTGAATCTATTAATATTGCTTGGTTTAATATTTAAATACACTGTATATTTATTTCGCTGAGCATTTCTTTTCGTGGTAACATCTACTAGAGTCATAGCATCGTGTGAATAATAACCATACTTAGAAATTAATATCTTAATGTCATTGTAGGCTTTATCGTATAGCTCAGACTTAATTTTCTCATATTTAGCAATTCTTTCTTTTTTTTTCTTTGGAGTTTCATTGCGTAAATCAAATGCTTTATTTGTAGTTTTACTCTTTGGAGTACGAGAAGTATATAAGTTTTTTTTACGTTCTTCTTCATTTTTTGCTTTTTTAGCAAAATAACGTTTGTCCTCTTCATATAAAACATCATGTTTTTTTTTTATAGCAAAAAAGGAACGTATATAGTGCAAAGGATTAAGGTATCTACGGAAGTACCGAGCACTCGCATATTTATAATATTTTTTGTTTTTTCGTTTCTGATATTTAGTTTTTATAAAGTTAAAGATAAATTTAATAGTTTGTTTGAAAGTTTGTAAAATAGACATAGATTTTTTAAAGGAAAAAGATGAATCGCTTCTGACGTAATTTAATTAATAAATTACAGGGTGTAAAAAAAAAAGAATTACAGTAAAAAAATAAAACTATTAATCCTCGTCCTTAAGGATACGTTTAGACTTTCTATAGCCCTCAATAGCGTCTTTTAGTTCTGGATGTGTTCTTAACATGTCTTTAACTGTAGCGTCAATATTAACAACAGCAAAAAAATATGAACTGCTCTGAACAAGACGCTCAATTAATTCTGCATGAGATCCAAAATACCATGGATTACTACCAGCATAATGTTTCTCTTTAAACAGCAAACGAATCACATAAATAAAATACAGAACACTGATGAAAGAAAAAAAAGCACCAAAACTACAAATGACGTTTAAGTTTTGATAAATTTCAGGGTAACAAGGGATACGACGAGGCATTCCAGCGGTACCTAAATAATGCATAGGAAAAAAAGTCACGTTAGTACCAATAAAAGTCAACCAAAAATGAGTCTGACCAGCTTTCTCATTATATTGAAAGCCTGTAATCTTACTAATCCAAAAATAGAAACCAGCATAAATAGCAAAACCGGAACCCATAGATAAAACATAATGAAAATGCGCTACAACAAAATAAGTATCGTGAAGAGAAACATCAATGCTTGCATTAGCCAAAATAACACCTGTCATTCCACCAAAGGAAAACAAAATAATGAAACCTACTACAAAATACATAGGAGTATACATCCAAATAGCACCATTCCAAAAGGTAGATAACCAATTGAATACTTTTAAACCTGTAGGTATAGCAATGACCATAGTAGCAGTAGTAAAATATACTTTAGTATAAGTCTGAAGACCAGAAGTGTACATATGATGTGCCCAAACGACAAAACCAATAAATCCAATACAAAACATACACATTACCATGGCTCTATGACCAAAGATAGGTTTATTACAAAAGAAAGGAATTACGTGGCTAACCACACCAAAACCAGGAAGAATCAAAATATATACTTCGGGATGACCAAAAAACCAAAACAAATGTTGAAATAACACAACATCTCCTCCGCCGGAAGGGTCATAAAACCTCGCGCTAAAACGACGATCCAAAAGTAATAAAGTAATAGCAATACCTAAGACAGGTATTGCAAAAACAAGTAACCAAGAAGTATAAAAAATAGACCACACAAATAATGGTAAGTTTCGATGTTTAGGAGCCTCTGCTTTATACAGATAAAAAGTGACAATAAAATTAATAGCTGCACCAACAGAAGAAATACCTGCTAAATGCATACTAAAAATTAAAAAATCCACGTTGAAACCGAAATGACACAATGTACTTGATAACGGCGGATAAATAGTCCATCCTGTTCCAGCACCACCTTGAATAAAAGCAGAACCGAACGCAATTAGAGTAGCAGGAGGCAACACCCAAAAAGAGAAATTATTTAATCGTGGATATGCCAAATCAGAAGTACCTATTAAAATAGGTACAAAATAATTACCAAAACCGCCAAAAAGAAGAGGCACAATAACAACAAATAACATTAGAATACCATGCAAAGTAACACATACATTGTAAAATTGGTATTGACTAAATAAAACTTGATCTCCCGGGAACATAAGTTCAACACGAATAAAGAAAGACAATATAATAGCCAAAAAACCATTAAAAAATCCTAAGAAAAGGTACATGATACCAATTCGTTTATGATTAGTAGTATATAACCAATCTAATTTAAAAAAATGGAACCTGTACCAATTCCAGCAAAAAGAAAATAAATTGAGATAAAAAAAAAAACGTATATCTTCTTTGACTTGTTCAAAACCTCTGAACGGTGATAAAATAAGGGAAAGTAAAAAATGAACAAAATAAAAAGAAAAATAGACCGTAGACCATTTAACGGTTTTAGAACGAGCAATATATCTTTTTCTAAATTTAGAAGAAAGGTCAAAAAAACTCAAAAAAGACAAAAAAGGGATAACAATCCATCTTATAAAATAAAAAGAAATAGGCTTATTCATGACTATAAAAAAAAGACCACTGTGAAAGAAAATAATATACGAATTAAACCGAAATCAATTAAAGAATACTACTATAGTGTGTACTTGCTTCGCGTGAAACAAATGCACACTTTTATTGTTTTTCAATGGGATTATGAACTG
>Ga0136588_1000128_pt1 | contig 28521 bp, 24 predicted proteins | sample AntRauMFilla1564_FD_104782 | JGI IMG/M metagenome (GOLD analysis project Ga0136588, IMG submission 104782) | Saline lake microbial communities from Rauer Islands, Antarctica - Metagenome Filla 1 #564 | ecosystem: Environmental > Aquatic > Non-marine Saline and Alkaline > Saline | place... | reverse complement strand
CAGCTGTCAGAGTTTGCCGAAAAATGCCAATATGCGGTGTCGGATCTGCGCATGCAGTTTCCCAGCGACAGCGAACGCGGGAATTGGCTAGGGGCAATGAAGCGCGTACCGGTTGTTGAGCAAATTACGCAGTTGTTAAATTACCTTGGAAATTTATTGGAAGTGGGCAAAATTCATGGCGGCCGCGATAAAGATTTAGACGCCTTGCTTGAAAAGATCAGCACCAATACTGAGCGCTTGCGTTTGTTTACTATTAGCACGCACAAAGATGTGAGCTTATGGTTTGAAACAACAAAGTATCATCTTATGCTGCACCTCACGCCCTTGAGTATCGCCAAACAATTTTCAAAGGTAATGAATGAGCGAGAAGCTAGTTGGGTGTTTACTTCGGCTACTTTAGCCATAAACGGCGAGTTTACCCACTTTCAAAAACTCATGGGACTTCAAGACGCAGACAGCCTGTGTTTTGACAGCCCCTTCGACTACCAGAAGCAAGCCATATTGTGCGTGCCACGATACTTACCTGAGCCCAGCAGCAAGAATATAAAACAAGCCTTGGTCGACACGGCGATTACCCTGATAGAAGCCGCAAAAGGCAGATGCTTTATTTTATTTACCAGTCACTATATGATGCGAGAAGTATCAAGTTTGGTAAAAGAACGCATTGATAATCCGATTTATGTGCAGGGCGAACGCTCAAAATCGGCTATTTTAGAAGATTATCTCGCCAATCCCGAAAGTGCGCTGTTTGCCACAGGAGCATTTTGGGAAGGCGTTGACGTTAAAGGTGATGATTTACTCTGCGTTATGATTGATAAATTACCGTTTGCATCGCCCGATGATCCGCTACTAAAAGCGCGACTCGATGATTGTCAAAAGCAGGGTGGATCGCCATTTTTCGACATTCAAATACCCCAAGCGGTAATCGCCCTCAAACAAGGCGCAGGCAGGCTAATTCGAGACTTTCAAGACCGAGGCGTATTGGTCATATGCGATAACCGTCTTGTAACTAAGCCTTATGCAAGTACCTTTCTTGCCAGTTTGCCCGATATGCGCAAAACACGAGATTTAAAAACGGTGCAGGCTTTTTTATCCACAATTAGCTAACGTTAGCCACAAGCAACCTTATTAATGGCATTATACATCGAGATTATTACATGAATATACTAGCAATTGACACGGCAACCGAAGCTTGCAGCGTAGCCTTAATGGGCAGCTCGGTGAGCAGCAACCCACAAAATCCAGCGTTACAAAACCATACAACGGACCCAGTAGACAGTATTTTTGAAATATGTCCACAGCAGCATAGTCAGCAAATACTGCCAATGATTGATACTATTTTAACGCGCAGTTCTGTGTTGCCAGCTAATTTATCAGCCATTGCCTACGGCTGTGGCCCCGGCAGTTTTACCGGCGTAAGAATAGCGGCAAGCACGGTTCAAGGCTTAGCCTTTGGCGCTGATCTACCTGTGGTGCAGGTGTCTACCCTTGCCACAATGGCGCAGCAAGTTTATGCACAAACGGGCCGCACTGAACATTTAGTATTAATTGATGCGCGCATGCAAGAGGTGTATATGGGCCATTTTACAATAGTAGATGGGATTGCCAGCGCGCAGATGAAAGAAGTGGTAGTGGCGCCACAAGACGCCCTTGATTATTGGCGCAGCTTACCACAAGATATTGGTCTAGCGGGCACAGGTTTTGTGACATATGCTTCACTTTTCAGTGAAGCTCTGCAGAGGTTTACACTAGACGTGCTTTATCCTAATGCCGCCTATATGCTTCCTTTTGCGCAACAGGCACTTAAAAAGAAAACAACGATTACGGTGAACGAAATAGAACCTGTATACGTTAGAGATACAGTAACGTGGAAAAAATTACCGCATAAAATGTAGAAACGCGCTTGGTTAATAAAAGTTAACTTCGCTGAGGACATTGAACTTGGTAGTGTAGAAATAGTCAAAATTTTATGTATTTACACATTAAGGTGTTAATAATGAGTGCAATAAAGAGTATAAAGTTAATAATGCTTGTCGCGGCGCTTAGCGCGTTGGCGGGGTGTGCAACAGTACCAAATTCTATTACTGTAGCTGAAAATACGAAGCTAATATCTTTTGACGATGTTAGCAACGACATTGCGAATATACAGCCTGATGCTGTAATTTCATCATCGAGCATTGATGGAAAAGCGCGCTGGGGTGGCAAGATTGTTTCGGTTGTGAACAAGAAAGACGTGTCTGAAATTGAAGTAGTGTTTTTTCCTGAAGATCGCCAAGGCAAACCAAAGACAGGCCTGCCTAGCACTGGCCGCTTCAAAGCAATAGTGGCTGGTTTTGTTGATCCACTAGTGTTTGAAAAAGGTCGCTTAATTACGGTGGTTGGTGACGTCAGTGAAAATGTTGAGGGCATTATAGGTGAACAGAGATATATTTATCCGACCTTAGATGCTAAAGGCTATTATATGTGGAAAGAAACGACGGATGTAAATGTAGAAATAGATTCCTTCGCTTTTTCTCCTTTCATCTATGGTGCAGGGTTTCATCGCGGCTTTTTCAACCCATGGTACGATCCATGGATGCTACAGCGTCAAAGAGGACGGGTGAGAATTGAGCGCTTCAACGGGCATAGTCAAGGCTCTAAAGTGAGGCGCACTAAGCCCGCATCTTCAAATGTCATTCAAAGTAAGCCTAGAAGAGCAACAAGCACACTGCAGACTCGTCAAACGGACAGAAGGCCAAAGCCACAGCAGTAGAGCGCAATATGTTGTATGAAACGCAAATAAAGTTGCCACACTTATCACTGGCCGCGCTTGCAAACTGTGAGGTAATTGATCCGAGAAAACCAACGTTAGTGTGTCTGCATGGTTTTCTAGATAACGCCAACAGTTTTGCCACTTTAATGCCCCTTCTGAACAATTACCAATGTGTGGCCATAGACATGGCAGGCCATGGTAAATCTGAGCACAGAAGTATAGACGCTTACTATCATTTAAGTGATTATGCTTATGATGTGTATCAGCTAATAGTGACATTACAACTGCGTAATTTTGCGCTGCTTGGCCATTCTTTAGGCGCCATCGTTAGCAGTTTATATGCATCTACGAAGCCTAAGGGCTTAAGAGGGTTTATTGCGATAGAGTCGTGCGGTCCATTGACGCAAAGCGCAGACACCACAGCAGCGCAGCTAAGAGAATGCTTCATAAGCAGGGCCAAAGCCAATAAGGCGATTATACAGCCAAGAAACATTGAAGCTGTTGTAAAATCGCGCTGTGCGGTGAGTGACTTGAGCCCTAAGCATGCACAGCAAATCATGATCCGAAATCTAAAAACCGATGCTGTGGGCAATTTACAATGGCGCACCGATAAGCGCTTACGTACTAACTCGGCCATGAGAATGACTGAAGAACAAGCATCCTCGGTGCTTGCCAACATAGAATGCCCGCGGTTATTAATATTGGGTAATCAAGGATTTGCGAAGATTAAAGCGGCAATAGCTCTGCGTGATCCAGTTTTCTTGGATGTTCCCATTAGTACTTTCGAAGGCGGTCATCATGTTCACCTCGAATCGGTAACGCCCGTAGCCAATTGTATTGATAAATACTGTGCACATTTTTTTAAGTCTTAATTCATTTATCCTAAATTAGAATCACTGTTTCTTTTTACAGACAGGTACATTAGTATTAGCGCGTTATTATCCACCAAAAAGGTGCTAAGTGGAAAAGATTTGGATAGCGCAATACGATAAAAATGTCGATGCGGAAATAAGCGACAACATCGCTCCTTCATTGTTAGATATTTTTGAAACATCATTTGCCGAGTTTAGTACCAAAACTGCTTTTATTAACATGGGCCATCAAATTACGTTCGCTGATTTAGACGGTTTGTCGGCGCAGTTTGCCGCGTATTTACAAAATTCAGGCTTACAAAAGGGCGACTCAGTTGCAGTAATGATGCCTAACTTACTGCAATATCCTGTGGCTTTATTTGGTATATTGCGTGCGGGGATGACGGTGGTTAACGTTAACCCAATGTATACCCCAAGAGAACTGCAGCATCAGCTCAGCGATGCCAAAGTAAAAACCATAATTTTGCTTGAAAATTTTGCTGACACCCTATCTAAAGTTATCAGTAACACTGAGCTTAAAAATGTGGTGTTAACGTCGGTGGGCGACATGCTCCCGGCGCCGAAGAGATGGTTAGTCAATTTTGCGGTAAAATACATTAAAAAGATGGTGCCCACGTACAATCTAAAAAGTGCGATACGTTTTAATGACGCCCTTTTACAGGGTAAATCTCCCTCTTATATCAGGCCGGAAGTAGGCGCTAATGATATTGCTTTTTTGCAATATACGGGCGGAACTACAGGCGTATCGAAAGGCGCCATGCTGTCGCATAGGAATATGGTGTCTAATTTAGAGCAGGTAGCAGGCAATCTTAAAATAGCGGTGAGTCCAGGTGCTATGGTAGTAACAGCGCTGCCGCTGTATCACATTTTTGCGCTTACCAGTAATTGTCTAACGTTTTTTAAATCGGGGAGTCCGAACTTATTAATTACCGATCCGCGCGATATGCCGGGTTTTGTCGCCGAATTAAAGAAGTATCCTTTTGCGGTTATTACCGGTGTTAACACCCTGTTTAATGGCCTCTTGAACACCCCAGGTTTTGCTGGCTTAGATTTCAGCCATTTTATGTTTGGCCTAGGCGGCGGCATGGCAGTTCAACAGCCCGTCGCGAGCAAATGGCATAGCGTAACAGGCAAAGTGTTAATTGAAGGGTACGGTTTAACAGAGTGTTCACCTATTGTATCGGTAAACCCATTCAATTTAACCGAATATAAAGGTTCCATTGGACTTCCATTGCCCTCTACCGATATCAAGTTGATAGATGATGACGGCAACCAAGTGGCCATTGGTGAGTCTGGCGAACTTTATGTTAAAGGCCCGCAGGTAATGGTAGGCTATTTAGGACGGCCCCAAGAAACAAATGACATTTTGCGGGACGGATGGCTGGCAACAGGCGATATTGCAAAAATGGATGAGCAAGGTTTTCTATACATTGTTGATCGTAAAAAAGATATGATATTGGTATCTGGTTTTAATGTGTTTCCCAACGAAATAGAAGAAGTTGCGGCTATGCACGAAGGTGTATTTGAAGCTGCTGCGGTAGGCATTGCGCATGACGTGTCGGGAGAAGTGGTTAAATTATTTGTCGTGAAAAAAGATCCTAATTTAAGCAACGAAGACGTTATTAAACACTGTAAGTCACTGCTCACAGGCTATAAAGTGCCCAAAATAGTGGAATTTATAGACGAGCTACCAAAGTCCAATGTGGGTAAAATACTGCGTCGTGAACTACGAGATAAGATCAGCGAATAGGGTTTTTAGAAGCTTATGTTAATCTTTCGATAGGCCTTATAATAACTAAAATAGTAACAAAATTTAATAGAATTAGAGAAAAATTGCATCCTTATAATAAAACATATGAATATTTATACGTTGATACACCTGCGCAACTTACCCAGTTATGCGCCCACTATTCTACCCAAGAAGTCCTAGCCATTGACACTGAGTTTGTGCGCACGCAAACCTTAACGCCAATATTAGGGCTTATTCAAGTGTTTGATAAGCATCAGGTTGCGCTTATTGATCCTGTTGCTATTAAGGATTTATCTGAGTTTTCTTCAATTTTAACAAATCCGAATATTGTGAAAGTGGCGCATGCCTGCTCTGAAGACTTAGAAGCGCTGTGGCACCATTTACATATAATACCCACACCGCTTTTTGATACACAGTTTGCTGCGGCTATGTTAGGCCTTGGCGTATCGGTAGGCTATGCTAATTTGGTTGAGAATTTGTTTGAAATTACCGTGGACAAAGGCGAGTCTAGAACCGATTGGATCCAAAGGCCACTCAGCCCAGCCCAGTGCGCTTATGCCAGCGCCGATGTGACGCATTTAATGGCCCTGTATGAGCACATCTACAAAGAAACGCAAATTCTGCAGAAAACCGATTGGGTGCTTGATGAAATTCATCAGCTAGGCCTTAAAAAGTCAATACCGCTGCCGACTGAAATTGCGTATTACTCGCTTAAAAACAATTGGAAATTGAAAGGTAAGCAGTTAAGTGCCTTAAAGGAACTCGCTAAATGGCGTTTAGAGGTCGCTAGAAAAGAAAATATGGCCGTAAACTTTGTTATAAAAGAAATTGCACTGTTTGAGATTGCTAGCAAAGTACCTGAAACGCCACAGGCTTTGTTTGACTGTCATAATTTATATTCAAAACAAGCGCGGCTTTATAAAGATGATCTGTTACGAATATGTCATGCCGCAAAAGAACAAAGTAGTATACAAGCTGTGCCCAGAATACAGCGTTTGGTAGAATTTAACGGCTACAAAGCCTGCTTAAATACGGTCAAAGACTTTGTGGACCATGTAGCCTTACAGCAAAATATACCCGCACCTGTTCTAGCCAGTAAAAAACAAATGAACCAGCTTTTAAAGTGGTGTTGGTTTGACTTTGACGAACTTGAATTACAAGGCTTCAAACCTGATATACTAACAGGGTGGCGTGGTGAGCTTTTTGCTGATTATATACAAGGCAAACAGCTGCTCAATCAACATAACTTACATGTGGTAATAGCAGGTCATCATGAAATTAAGCGCAGTTTATAAGTCGCCTAAAAAAGTCGACACCTATTTGTATGTAGCAAAGCGTGACGATTTTACCCGGGTCCCTGCAGCGCTTATGCAAAAATTCGGCACGCCTTTATTCGTCATGTTGATACCCTTAAATAAGCGTGAGATCATTGCGGGTATGGATAGAAATAAGCTGGTATTAAAACTTGAGTCAGAAGGTTTTTATTTACAGCTACCGCCAAAGATCACAAACTTACTGGAAGGGCATTTACACGATCGTCAAATTGATAATATTCCTGATGCAAAATAACACTATTGGTAGCTCTTATGAGTAGCACAAAGCAAAAATCTGTATATTCAAAGGACTTAATCGAGTCTACTTTTTGGCGCGACACGCCCTTAAATGAAATGTCGCGGCCACAGTGGGAAGCTATTTGTGATGGCTGCGCGCGATGTTGTTTACATAAGTTTATTGATGATGAAGCACTAGAGCAAGAGTTTGCTCCCACTGATCACATAAATCAAGACGAAGAAATACTCTATACCAATATTGCCTGTTATTTGCTCAACGATAAAACCTGCGCATGTACTCAGTATGAAAAACGTGGGGAGCTTGTACCTGACTGCGTTACGCTGACTAAAGACAATCTTGCTGACGTATTTTTTATGCCGCCTTCGTGCAGTTACAGAAGACTGCAAGAAGGCAAAGGTTTGGCGCATTGGCACCCCTTGCTGAATAAGGGTAAAAAGACCAAAATGCATCAATTAGGGATTACCGTTCGCAATCGCGTGGTAAGCGAAGCTAATGTCGACATGGATAAGTTTGAAGATTATATTGTAACGTGGCCACTCGATTCTCTTGAATAGCCTTATCTGCTAATTTTATGCATTAACGTTTGACAAAATTTAACGCGCTATTATGCGTTTCTTTTAACAAGGCCAAACCACACATTAGCAAGTAAGACAAGCGTTAAAATAGCCAGATAAACACCAAATATTATTTGCATCCAGTTCGCCATTCCTATGCCAGAAAATTGCCAGCTATTCTCATTACAATCACCTGTTGCTGCAAAAATTGCAGGAAGCCATTCATGCAGAGGCAAAAGCGAGGGGAAATTAGGCACAATGTCACAGATATTGGCAAAAGGATTGCTCGCAAATATAATATCTAAATGTTCACGTGCCACCCTAATACCTTCAAAGCAGCTGTAGGCCCACACTGAATATGCTGCAAGGCGTGTATATGTATGATTGTATAACAGCGGAATAACGGCGGCCATAAGTACACCAATAACCGCCGTTCTTTGATAAATACACTTGATACACGGCAGTAAGTCCATGGCATATTGAAAGTACAATGCCGTTATTAACAAAGCAAACGCAGATATACTCAGCAGCGCCCAAGCGCGCTTTTGTTGACTAAACTCATATATCCACTGCATGGCGTTCCTCTACTGGTTATGTGTATGATTTGGCGTTATATCGCAAATACGCGTTGTATTATACTTAATTGGCGCATTATGAGCGACCGTTAATTATAAGTGTACTCAATTACTTATTTACATTTAGCAAATGCATGCGCAAAACATAAAGCTTTTCTTGTGCCGTTCATCTGGTACAATCTGTTAATACATTTAACATTTTAGTTGTACGCATGATCTATAAGTCCCAAAGTCCAGCAGGCTTTGCTGAAGAATATATAGTAGAGTCCATATGGAGTGGTCGATTTCCTCCAGGAACGATACTGCCTGCCGAGCGTGAGCTTTCTGAATTAATCGGGGTAACTCGCACTACCTTACGCGAAGTCCTGCAGCGCTTAGCGCGCGATGGCTGGTTGACGATTCAGCATGGCAAGCCGACGAAAATTAATAACTACTGGGAAACTTGTGGCCTAAATGTTCTTGAAACATTGGCAAGACTCGACCAAGCAGGGCAACCTGAGTTACTCAATAAAATGCTGTCAGCGCGCACTAATTTAAGCGCTGTGTTTATTCGTGCGGCATTTCGTCAGTCACCAAAAATCAGTCGTGAAATCATTGAACGTTACCAGCACGTTGAGCAAGAAGGCAACGCTTTTTCTCAGCACGACTATCAAATGCATCATGATTTAGCTTTTGCATCAGACAACCCCGTCTATGTGCTTATGATGAACGGTTTTAAAGGTATTTACGCCCGTGTAGGCGGTTTTTTCTTTCATCATGAAAGTGCCCGCGACATCGCCACTAACTACTATAAGCAACTGCTTGGGGTACTAGATGTGAACGATCCTGATCGGGTTGTGGCGGTTGTGCGAAAATATGGCGTTGAAAGTGGAAAAATTTGGCTCAAACTACGCGAAGATAAGCCTGAAAATTTAGTTGATTAATATTGTTTATACATCCGTAACGAATAAACCAAACTATAAAGTTCGGTGGCAATAGCTGTCAGTTTATAGTGCATTTTAGTGTAATCGCATTATTTTGAGGAACGAAAAGAAATGACAATAGCATCTGCTTCTTTAGCAGCAAAGACACCTTATCCACATATCTTTCGTCCCTTAGACTTAGGTTTCACTCAGCTTAAAAATCGCATCGTGATGGGCTCTATGCATACCGGTCTTGAAGAGTTGCCTAACGGCCATGAGCGCATGGCGGCATTTTTTGCTGAACGCGCTCGCGGCGGTGTAGGCCTCATAGTTACCGGCGGTATAGGGCCAAACGATGAAGGCGCAACACACGATGTTACGTGTAGATTAGATAGCGATGAAGCAGTAGAAAACCATAAAGTAGTGACTAAAGCGGTGCACGACGAAGGCGGTAAAATTTGTATGCAAATTTTGCATACAGGTCGTTACGCCTATAGTAAAAAGTTAGTAGCGCCATCTGCCATTCAAGCACCCATCAATCCATTTATGCCCAAAGCACTTGATGAAAAAGGTATTGCCAAACAAATCGACGACTTCGTCTTTACCGCGCAGCAAGCTCAGCGCGCAGGTTATGACGGCGTCGAAATAATGGGCTCTGAAGGCTATTTTTTAAATCAGTTTATTGCCACGCGCACTAATCAGCGAGAAGACGAGTGGGGCGGTGAGTACAAAAATCGTATTAAGCTCCCCATTGAAGTGGTGCGCCGCGTGCGTGAAGCAGTGGGTAAAGAGTTTATTATTATATACCGTTTGTCTATGCTCGATTTAGTAGAGGGCGGATCAAACTATGATGAAGTGGTTGAACTCGGGCTAGCAATAGAAAAAGCCGGTGCAACCATCATAAACACGGGTATTGGTTGGCATGAGGCGCGTATCCCTACGATTGCGACCAAAGTGCCAAGAGCTGCATTTACGTGGGTAACGGCTAAGTTTAGAAAAGCGTTGAATATTCCGGTAATTACCTCTAATAGAATTAACACCCCTGAAGTGGCTGAAGAAGTACTCGCGCGCGGTGATGCCGACATGGTATCAATGGCAAGACCGTTTTTGGCAGACGCCGACTTTGTCCGTAAAGCAGAGCACAACCAAGCGAATCAAATTAATACCTGTATAGGGTGTAACCAGGCCTGTTTAGATCATGTCTTTGACGGTAAAATGACCAGTTGCTTAGTAAATCCACGGGCCTGCCATGAAACCGAACTAAATATTGTGCCAGCCACCGTGCTGAAAAATATTGCCGTTGTAGGCGCGGGGCCTGCTGGCCTTGCTGCTGCAAAAACCTGCGCCCAAAGAGGGCATAAAGTGACCTTATATGACGCTGATACTGAAATAGGCGGTCAGTTTAATATTGCCAAGCAAATACCGGGTAAAGAAGAGTTTTACGAGACTATCCGATATTTTGGCGTGCAGTTGGCGCTGTTAGGTGTCGACATTGTGCTTAATACCAAAGTGGATGTCGATACTCTGCACAAAGGTGGCTTTGATGAAGTTATATTAGCCACGGGTATTATTCCGCGTCAGCCCGACATAGAAGGCATAAACCACTCTAAAGTGCTGTCCTATGTAGACGTGCTAAAACATAAAAAGCCAGTGGGCAAAAAAGTCGCGGTGCTAGGCGCCGGCGGCATAGGTTTTGATACCAGCGAGTTTTTGTCGCACGCTGGGGTGTCTACTTCAACCAACATTCCTGCCTTTATGAAAGAATGGGGAATAGACATGACCTTCGAAAACAGAGGTGGGGTGGAAGGCATGCACGCGCAGCCCGAGCCATCGCCACGAGAAATCTATTTGCTACAGCGTAAAACCACAAAAGTGGGTACTGGTTTAGGCAAAACAACTGGTTGGGCTCATCGGGCGGGCTTGATGATGAAGGGCGTGAAGCTAGTAGCCGGTGTAACATACAAACGAATTGACGATGAAGGCTTGCATATAGAAGTAAACGGTGAGTCAAAAGTGCTCGATGTCGACAATGTTATTATCTGCGCAGGTCAAATGCCTAAGCGAGAGTTAGTTGACGGACTAAGGTTGCCATATCACCTAATTGGCGGGGCTGACTTTGCCACCGAGCTTGACGCAAAACGCGCAATTGATCAAGGTACGAGGCTTTGCGCATCACTCTAAAACATAAAATCACGCTGAGGCCTCATCGTTTCAGCGTTTTTTATACATACGCATAGTTTCACTCGCGGCATCATAGCTTAAATCAAATTGGCTTAGCACATTCATGCCTAATAAACCGTCAAATTGGCCTAAGTTTTCACTTGGTAAAATCAACACGCTGGTATTGGTAACTATGCGATGCCCTATGGTTATTTGTTTAACCTTGTATATAGGTGCTTCAATAAGACCGCCTGCTGTATTGACTTTAAACAGTCCTAAAAACTCCACATCACGACGCTCAATTTCATTAAACGTTTCATTACTTATGGCAGTGGTGGATGCGCCTGTATCGACTAATAATCTGGCGGGTGTATTATGTATAAGCGCGCGGGTCACAAATTGCCCCCGTTCTTGTTGCATTAAAACATCCGCTGGACGGCGATTATCTAAGGCGCTATCAACAATGTTGTCTGACAAACTAACGGCTTCATCGGTGCGGCTGGTTTGATTTAAGCGCGCGTTAACGTTTTGTCGCAGCCTAATGGCGCGAATATCGGTAGACTCAAAACTCGCCAGCACGTCTTCCATTAACGTCAACTGAGACTGCATGCCGTAGGCTCTTGCTAAGGCCATCAAATACTGCCTATTTCGTGGCGCAACTTGTACCAAAGGTTCTAAAAATTGGGCCAATAAATTCCATGCGCCGTCACCGCTAAACTGCTGAATAACGCGCGTGGTATTAACGGCAATAAGCTTTTCTATATCGCTGTGCTGTTTAGGCGTTAACGGCTTTGTTAAAAGTTCATGGTAGTGAACAAGTGCAACATTGAGGGGCTTGTTGTGATAATACGCCTGTGCTTCAAGGAGCATAGCGGCAGTGTCTTGCGGGTAAATGCGCAAATAGGCGCTTACTTCAAATTCAAGCTGCTGAAATTCTTGTGCTTCTGCCATTGATTTAAGCCACTGTAAATAGGTACTTTGAGAACGCATCCGTTCATCGGCAGTAGCAAGTGATTTTGTAAGCTTTGGGTTTCTCTGCGAGGCACTGCGGATAGAATCTTTTGAATATTGCTGCCATGCGTGAGAAGGCTCATCTGACGCTGAATTTTCAAGGCTGTTGATGCCGGTGACAAGAGCGTCTTTATGTGTCGCCCAATTGTAAATGAACCAAAAATTAGCGCCCAAGGATATGGACAATAATACACTTAGCCATTTTATTAAATGCATATCATGTTCCTTAGCTCAAGCGATATTAGAGTTTAATTGAGTTTTCGCGTAATGTGTACTTGTGTAGTTGTGTACTTGTGTGCTTCATAAAGTTACGGCCGCATTTCCATAAATATTTTGAAAAATTTCGGGCATCTTTTTTGGCATACCTGTTCGCAAACTTACGCAAACAAAGTGAGTCTTTGCACTAAAAATAGTCCTGCCACTGACAGCATTAATATACTGGAATTGACGACTTAGTCGAAGTTTTTTATCACAATTCAGGATCCAAGTTGCACACATGAGTTTGTCTCCCACATGCGACGCTAGATGATAATTAAGTTCATGCTGAGTAATAGCCATGGCGCGGTCAAGCTGTTGATAGTCTGTAAAGCATAGTCCTAGCGATGCAGAATGCTCCCACGCAAGCTTTTCTAGGCGTGTTAAATAGGCAATGTTATTGGTGTGCTGGTAATGATCGATATGTGTGCTCTGTATTTCCCATTCGCATACGAATGGCTTGGGGTGTAGCCAATTAAGCGTATGAAGATGTTCTTTGTAAAGTGTATTTTGTTTTATCATTTAAGTGTCAGCAAATAAAAGGTAACTTTTACATGTTGTTTATAATAGCATCGGCTATAATGCATGCGTTAATTTTCACCTAAAAAATTAAGCAGTACCCGCAAATGATCGAAATATGCGAAATAAGAGATTACCAGTATAGAGACTATGTCAGCAAATTTGCCTATAAAAAATCAACATCTTGCCAAGAGCGACATTGATTTACAGAGTCTGTTCTGCCAGTGTTTCGAGCAGCAGTTCAACACTCGTTTGCGAGGCAATGCGATTGAGCCTCTTTACAGCCCTAGTAGCGCCAAGCAAGCCCAACATGTAATATTTTATCGTGATGACTATTTTTCCAGTGCACTGCATGAAATAGCACACTGGTGTATTGCGGGAGACAAAAGACGTTTGCAAACTGACTACGGCTATTGGTATGCGCCAGATGGCAGAAGCGCGCAGCAGCAAAAGACGTTTGCATTAGCTGAGCAAAAACCACAGGCACTTGAGTGGGCTTTTTCAATTGCATGTAATATTCCATTTAGGGTGAGTATAGACAATTTAGCCGCGCAAGACACCGGCCTCGAGGATGTGCTGGTTAAGCTACGAGCGCAAGAGGAGCAATTTACACTGGCAGTAAATACACAGCTTAAGCAGTATATTGAAAGGGGATTTCCCACGCGCGCGCAACTTTTTTTGTCACGTTTACATACTTTCTACTCAACTCAGTCCTTTTTTGCAAACGACGAACGCTTGATAATGATGCCATTGTCCGCAGATAGTACTATATGAATCGCATTGCTGATGCTTATATTTACCTACAAATAGGATCTTGCCACATGAAAACTGCGCATACTGTGTTACTAATTACTTCAGCCAACACACCCATTTATATGCGAAATAGTCGTAATAAGGCCGCTTCTACATGAGTGCGCCACGTTTAAGCAGGCGCTTTAAATTAGGCCTCATCATTAATCCATTTGCCGGCATTGGTGGAGCTTTAGCCTTAAAAGGCAGCGACGGCAGTGAAGTCAGAAAAACAGCCTTAGATAATGGCGGTGAACAATTAGCCATGCAAAAAGCGGCGATTGCGCTATCTCATTGTGTTGCGCTTAGAGATCAGTTAACAATAGTTACCGGCAGCGGCGATATGGGCGAAAACACTGCCCGCGATTTGAGCTTTGACTACGCCGTGTGTCATTATAATAACGGCCAAACCGAAGCTAACGATACTCAAATATTAGCCACAAAGCTGCTAGCTGAAAACGTTGATTTAATCCTTTTTGCGGGCGGCGACGGTACTGCACGTAACATATGCAGTGTGGTTGGTATGCGCTTGCCTGTTTTAGGTATACCCGCGGGCTGCAAAATTCACAGCGGGGTATATGCCATTACGCCAAAATCGGCGGGCATTGTTTTGCAAAAAGTCATTAAAGGTGAGTTACTGTCGCTTCACAGCGGCGAGGTAAGAGATATCGACGAAGCCTTATTCAGGCAAGGCAAAGTGATGTCAAAGCACTACGGGGAAATGAAAGTGCCCAGCGAGCTCACCTATATTCAAGCCGTAAAGATGGGCGGGAAAGAGTCGGATGAACTCCTGTTAGACGCCATTAGTGACTACCTTATAGAAATAATGCAAGACGAACCCGACACGCTTTTCGTTATGGGCTCGGGCAGTACCGTTGACGCCATTATGCAGCAAGCTAGTTTGCCAAACACGCTGTTAGGTGTCGATGTTGTTAAAAATCTTGAAGTTGTTGCTAAAGACTTAAGCGCGCGTGAGCTATTGTCTATTACCGCCGATAAGAAGACTAAATTGGTAGCCACTATTATTGGCGGGCAAGGGCATATTCTTGGGCGCGGTAACCAGCAGCTATCCCCTGCATTTATTAAACAAATTGGTAAAAGCAATATTATGCTCGTAGCGACTAAAGCCAAACTACATTTATTGGGCGATAAAGGCTTAATTTCAGATTCCTCAGACGCGGCCCTAGATCTTGAGCTTGCGGGCCCTATTTCAGTCATTACGGGATATAGAGATGAGGTGCTGTATTTTATTCGGGATTAATAATCTCGGGATTTGCAGCCATTATTACCATTCACAAGATTAGGAGGTATTACTGTTGGGCAGTACACACGAACAAGTCATTGTTAACTTTACGGAGTATTTAGACGAAACTGAGGCATTACTCGACGCTTATATAGATTCTGGCAGTGATCATGAGCTTTTTATTGCCAGCTATATCCACGGTCATTATTCGGTAATAGCAGCTAACCTAGTACATGCTGTGCACTGTTCACAAAATCAAAATGCGCGCTTAGCCCAGTGGCAAAAACAAACGCAACATATGCTTATGCAATCTATTGACGACGCTATTGCCAACAACGAACTCGCTGTTTGTGACGCGAAAGACGTGATCAAAATGCGCGATAGTCTGTTTGTAAACAACATAAATTAACGCACATCCCCTCTTTATAAAATAAATCATCTAAGTTGAACTCATTTTTGTTTAGCCTGAAAGTATTTTTTGTTCTTTCAGGCTAAGCCTATGAAAAATGTCATCAACGTTATTGGGTCTATACTGCGTCGTATGCTGTGTGTGTTCATCATTATTAGCTTAGCGGGCTGCGCTAATATGCTGGCGCCGCCAGGCCCCGCGCTTCAGTCTACACAAATTACTACCTTAGGCAATTAAGAGCTCTTTACCTTTAGACTGGCGCAAGAGCACTTCGTTAATATGCGGCCCAATCTACAAAAACGCGATGCCTTGGCTGAATAAGCATTGCCAATTGATGCGCAGGGCCAAAGACTAATGTTTGAACAAACCTTGTGAAATACCACCGTGCTAGGCAAGCAAATGGCCGAGTATGTCAGCTATGGTGTGCAATAATATTGGTATGACCTAAGTTTGCCATGGCTCTCGCCTTATGAGTGAACGCACAATGAATCTGTTTGGGTTGAGTGTATCGAGCAGCGGTTTTGTCAGCGGCATGGGTTCCTCTAGCATTTGGCTGACTAAAACCTCTGCCATAAGCGGCGCTGTAGTAAGTCCTCTAGATCCTAAGCCGGTCATAATAAAAACATTTTTTTCATGACTTGGTACCTGATACTGATGCAAGGGCAGGGCTTTATACAAGTCTGCTAATTCAGTAAATTGCAAGCTATCTGGCATTGCGCCTACTACCGGCAAATGATCAGGCGTTGAGCATCTTATGGCAGCTCGTGAATAGTTGTTCGGGTTGAGCCGTGCTTGGCCTAGTGCTTTTTGCCACGCTTTGTGCTGTATGCTTTGTATATGCATATTAAAGTTGATATCGGTTTCTTGCGCGCGCACATCACACCTAGTATCCTCTTTTATATAGGTGGAGCCTAAGGCATGAAAACCATCGCTAGCGGGTGTAAAATAACCTTTGTGACACAGCAGAGTCTTAAGCTGCGCCATTACATTGTCGGGTTGCGAAAGCTGGCTATTTGAGACCATTTCAACTTGTCCGCGCGTTAGCCTAAGAGGAATAACATGTTTTGTTAAAGCTTTACTGCCGCTGCCCATTGCCAGTACTAAAGCTTGCGTAAAACACTCTTTGACAGACCTTTGCTCGTTTGTTTTTAGCGCTAACTGAATACTACCGTCACCTATACATTTATAATTGATCAACTGTGAGTTATTTTGCAGTGTAAGCAAGCCACTTGCCTTAGCTTGCTCAAGGCAGGCGTTCACTACACTAGGCGGCTTTATCCAACCCGCTTTTACAATGTGCAAGCACGAGTAGGGCATCGGTATATTCGCAATCTCGCTTGCTTGCTTTGCATCAACTAAATGTGCTAACTCGCGCGGCCAAAAAGCGGCGCCATCTAACTTATTTAAGCGTGTGCGTGTATTGTCATTAAACGCAATTTGTAAAGCGCCGCACCAATCGTGGCTAAAGGGCTGTAAAGTATGCAGGGACTTATAAAATTCACTGGCATATAAAAAGCTATGCATTTGAATTTGACTCGCAGCATTATGCTGTGCGTTTAACTGCGGGTAAAAGCCGCCGATAGGATTACCCGAGGCGAAATCGCTTGGTAATTCGCCCTGCCACAACAAAGTGACACGCTTGCCGCGCTGCGTTAGCTTCAAGGCCATAATTGCGCCGGCTAAGCCATTGCCCACAATGGTAACGTCATTACTTTGCTTTGGTAAATTCAAGCTTGGACGGCCGAAATAGGGGGCTTGATGTTGATCTAGCTTACCCTGTTGTTGAGATAGCTCTGGCGTTTGCAGGTGATTGCGTGTTTCGTTCGAATTTGCATTTGACGTTTTGTTTAAATTTTGATGTGAATTACCAGAGTAAACGCCTAACAGCATTTCTCTCTTTCGTTCAAAGCCTTTTTGTTTATGGACCGAGAACCCCGCTATTTGCAAACCTCGTTTAACCTCGCTTGCCGCGGTAAAGGTGGCAAAGCTGCAGCCTATTTTACTCAAGCTTGCCATTTGCTCATAAAGTGTTGGCGTCCACATACTGTTGTTTTTTTTCGGTGTAAAGCCATCTAAAAACCATGCGTCAACCACGCCGTTTGGACTTTTTTGAATCTGTGCCAATGAGTCAGTGGCATCTCCATAGTGCAAGTCGAGTGTTATGTTTGCACTAAGATCTGTTTTGTTAATCGAAAAGTTTCGGCGGTGTATTCCAGCAACCGATATTGGATATTGCGCAAGCCATAAGTCACATAAATCTAAATAGCCGCTTTGGCCATTTGATGCGCTTAGCGTTTCATCAGTGCAGACATCGCCTAAAATGTTATCTTGTTTCCACTGCTGCATAATGTCTGCGGCATCTTTTTTAGATAGCGGATGTTTTTCTGTTGATATAAAAATAAGTGTTTCTAGGATATGGTTTGGGTGTACTTGACGAAAATGCTGAAAATGTTGGGAAACTCTGAAAAAGTTTAAACCGGTCCCAAAACCTGTTTCAGCAATACAAAAATGAGGATCGCTATGCTGTGACCATCTGCTGAGTAAATCATTGCCGCCTATAAAAACGTAGTCTGTTTCTTGCGCCCCGTTTGCCCCTGAAAAGTAAACGTCGTTGTAGCGCCGTGAAGCGGGCGTGTTGTTTTCATTAACGTAGACACTCGCTGGCGTTATCATTGTTGCTGTTTTATCATTTGTCACGATTTGAAAGACCATCATCTAGTGTAGTTACGCTATTTTGGCTGAAATGTGCGCAACAGTGCTATTTATGAAAACCTTAACACACAAAATATCTGTTAAAGGCTGTGAACTTATGACACATTATACATGAAAGAGCAGACCAGTTTTCAGTCTAAACTAGGTAGTATGTGCACAGCGCTTAGTAAGGGTGACGAACGTGGCTTTTGAGTACTTGGCTTAATGCAGTGCGCTAACATAATAGCAACATTGGTTTGATATAAACACTGTTTTGCAAACAACAATAAATAATTAAAAAGGTGACAAATGAAACGAGCCGTAATCACTGGTTTAGGCATAGTATCAAGCATTGGTAATAATGCAGAAGAAGTAAGAGAGTCGTTACGCCACGGCAAGTCGGGTATTACTTTTTCTCAACAGTTTGCTGACGCAGGTTTACGCAGCCACGTATGGGGCGATGTTAAAATTGACCTTAAAGAGAAAATAGACCGCAAAGTGCTGCGTTTCATGGGTGACGCTGCAAGTTATGCGTACTTATCGATGCAGCAGGCAATAGCCGACGCGGGCTTAAGTGAAGAGCAATATTCAAATGAAGACGTCGGTATAATTGCGGGTTCGGGCGGGGCTAGCTCTGAAAACCAAGTTAATTCAGCCGACATTATGCGCAATAAAGGGGTGAAGCGGGTTGGGCCTTATATGGTAACGCGGTGTATGGGTAGCACTGTTTCTGCTTGCTTAGCCACGCCGTTTAAGATTAAAGGTGTCAATTACTCAATATCCTCAGCTTGCGCCACCAGTGCACACTGTATAGGCAATGCACTTGAAATGATTCAGCTTGGCAAGCAAAAAATGGTGTTTGCCGGCGGTGGAGAAGAGTTACATTGGGCGCTTTCAGGCCAGTTTGACGCCATGGGTGCCCTTTCAACGAAGTATAACGACAGGCCTGAACTAGCATCACGCACTTACGATGCTAATCGCGATGGTTTTGTAAGCGCTGGCGGTGGCGGCATGGTAGTCGTTGAAGAGTTAGAACATGCTTTGGCACGAGGCGCTAAAATATATGCCGAAATAGTAGGCTATGGCGCTACCTCCGACGGCTACGACATGGTTGCGCCTAGCGGCGAAGGCGCTATTAGATGTATGCGCCAAGCACTAAAGGATGTTGAAGAGCCTTTAGATTATCTCAATACTCACGGCACATCCACGCCAGTGGGTGATGTGAAAGAACTCGAAGCTATTCAAGCCTTGTTTGGTGACAATTGCCCTGCTATTAGTGCAACAAAATCACTAACGGGACATTCACTTGGCGCTGCGGGCGTGCATGAAGCGATTTTTTCTTTGCTCATGATGGAAGGCGACTTTATTTGCCCTTCAATTAACATAGATAACTTAGATGAAGCAGCTAAGGGTCTCAACATTATTACTAAGCCTACGCAGGCCCATTTAAATGTGGTCATGTCCAACAGTTTTGGCTTTGGTGGCACCAATGCAAGTTTGGTCTTTAAACGTTATACAGTTTAATGGTTTTAACAAGTTTGCCGTAAAGTAAAGGGTTGGCAAATGCCAACCCTTTGTGAATAAACGAGGGAACAATGTTATGAAAATTCAATCACAGGTGAGCGCAGATGAATGGCAAACCCGTGTCGATCTAGCTGCCTGCTACCGGATGGTCGCGCATTACGGTTGGGATGACCTGATTTTTACGCATATATCGGCAAGGGTGCCAGGGCCTGAACACCATTTTTTAATTAATCCCTACGGGTTATTATTTGAAGAAGTAAGTGCATCAAGCTTAGTGAAGGTTGATTTACAAGGCAATAAAGTAATGCCAAGCGAGCATGATATTAACCCTGCTGGTTTCACTATTCATAGCGCTATACACGAAGCTAGAGCAGACGCTAATTGTGTAATGCATTTGCATACCAGCGAAGGTGTAGCGATATCTTCACTTGAAACAGGCTTAGGGCCATATAGCCAGCAGTCGCTGTTTGTCTTAGCGTCTTTGAGCTATCATGACTATGAGGGCGTTGCCTTAAACCATGAAGAAAAGGCTAGGTTGGTCACCGATCTGGGCAACACTAATTTCATGATATTGCGTAATCACGGTTTACTTACTTGTGCGCCTAGTATTGCTGATACTTTTTTAGGCATGTTCATTTTGCAGCGAGCTTGTGAAATACAGCTTATGGCTCAGGCCACAGGCGAACCATTAATCTTTGTGAGTGCAAACATCGTGGCCGGCATGCAGGCGCAAGCGTCTGAGGTAACAAAAGCAGCAGGAGGTAAACTAGCATGGCCGGGCATATTACGAAAACTTGATCGAATGTGCCCTAACTATAAAAATTAAATTCGCTTTCGTGCAATTTAGACAATGATAATGATTTTTAAAAAGCTAAGGTGGACAAGCGTCAAATGCCTATACAAATACTTGCCGATAGTGCAATGCCTTACTGGCAGGAATTTTTTCTTGAAGTAGGAGAGGTCAAGACCTTCAAAGCTGGCGAACTATCAGCTGAAATTCTGGCCTTGCCTTCGTCTGCGCAACTAAGAGCATATTTGCCTTGTGTAGAATGCTTATTAGTGCGTTCTACCACACAGGTCAATCAAGCACTGCTTGCGTTAATGCCTAATCTACAGTTCGTGGCGACGGCCACGGCAGGCTACGATCATTTTGATATTGAGGCACTACATGCAGCAGGTATTGCGTGGTATGCGGCCGGTGGATGCAACGCTCAAGCCGTCGCGCAATATGTGGTGTGCGCTGCGCTGCAACTAGCAGTTGATGATCGCTTTTTACTGCAGGACAAAAGAGTAGCAATAGTGGGTCACGGTAATGTTGGTAGCCGTGTCGCGAGCGCTTTGCATGCGCTTGGTGCGCAGGTGATTATTTATGATCCGCCTCAGCTAACTAAGGCACAATGTGAGACGCAACGTGAAACGCATTCTAAGGCGCAAAATGCCACAGACTTACGGATAAGTGGTTCTTTAAACTCACCTTGCTACGTTTCTTTTAGTGAGGTACTAAAAGCGGATGTTATCTGCATACATGCTCCGCTGAATAGTCACCCCGAGCATCCATCAAGACATTTGTTTGATGCTGATGCACTTAGCCAACTCACAGGCTCACAATATTTGATAAATGCAGGAAGGGGCGAGATCATCGACAATCAAGCTTTGCTTAGCTACTTTGAAAATGCAGTAAAATCTGAAAAAGTGAAGCTTAATGTGGTGCTTGATGTGTGGGAAAATGAACCTTCAATAACCACCGACCTAGTTGGCCATTTGCGCATAGCAAGTGCGCACATAGCAGGGCACACCCTAGAAGGCAAAGCAAACGGTACGTTCATGTTGTATCAACAGTTGTGCCATCGCTACAACATAGCGCAAAAGGTAAAACTTAGCGCAATGTTACCGCCTGATAACACGTCACTACCAAAGCATTTGCAAAATGAACTGCACTTAAATGAGATGTTCGATGGTGAAAGTGCCCAGCGTTTACTCAAAAATATTTGCCATTTAGTCTATGATATACAAAATGATGATAGAGTTTTTCGTGCTCACATGGCACAATTCAACACGTTTGCTAAATTACGGCAAGAATATCCAATTCGTAGAGAATTCAGTGCGTTAAGTCTGAATGTCAAGAATACTAAAATCAGCCAAATGCTGCGAGGAATTGGCTTTGTCATTTCCAACGACGGTACAACATGACACTTAATAAAACAGGATAAAAACATGTCTCAAGCTTTTAATGTTGCTATACTCGGAGCAACAGGCCTAGTGGGCCAAGCAATAATGGATATACTGGCGCAGAGAAACTTTCCAGTAGATACTCTTTTTCCTTTAGCGAGCGAGCGTTCAGCTGGTGGCGAAGTAGAATTTAACGGCAAAACATTGACCGTCCTTAACGCTGATGAGTTTGATTGGTCACAGGTTCAAATTGCTTTTTTCTCAGCTGGCGGATCTGTTTCTGCAAAATATGCTCCTATCGCAGCTGAAGCGGGTTGTGTGGTTATCGACAATACCTCTCACTTTAGATACGAGCCAGACATTCCTCTTGTGGTGCCTGAAGTGAATGCCCATGCTATAGCCGACTTCAGAAACCGAAATATAATTGCCAATCCGAATTGTTCTACCATCCAGATGGTAGTGGCGTTAAAGCCAATTTATGATGCCGTGGGGATTGATCGCATAAACGTGTGTACCTATCAGTCAGTATCAGGCGCGGGTAAAAGTGCCATGGAGGGTTTAGCCAGACAAACAGCTGAACTGCTAAACGCAAAGCCTGTCACTGGAGAAGAGTTTTCACGACAAATCGCGTTTAACGTAATCCCACAAATTGATGAATTTATGGATAATGGTTACACCAAAGAAGAAATGAAAATGGTGTGGGAGACGCGTAAAATATTAGGTGATGACAATATTTTGGTAAACGCAACTGCGGTTCGTGTACCGGTTTTTTACGGTCACGGTGAGGCGATACATATTGAAACTCAGCAGCAAACAGACGCAGAGCACGTTAAGTCTTTATTAGCGGATGCGCCGGGAGTCACTCTTTATGCAGACACAGCCGCCTTTCCTACTCAAGTAAGCAGTGCTAGTGGCAATGATGGCGTGCATGTAGGCAGGGTAAGAGACGATATATCTCATTCACACGGCATCAATATGTGGGTGGTGTCAGATAATATTCGAAAAGGTGCAGCCACTAACAGTATACAAATTGCTGAAGTATTAATAAGAGATTATTTGTAAGTCAAGCAGCAATTTGTTCGATAAATTTACGCTATACAACATTTTCAACGAGGCAATGTCAAATTGATACACGTGGACAATATTCAAAGCTTAAGCAAAAAAAACGTCATTAGCTTTCAAGTACGTATACTTTACTTTGTGGTTTTGTTTGCAATAGCAAATGCGTTTATCAGTGATGCTAGTGCTCAAGCTAACCAAGTGCAGGGCTCTCAGATGCAGGGAGCCCAAGACAATACGCAAGTATATTCGGGTGTAGTCTTTGGCCCTGTAGGTCAAAACGATACTTTGTGGCGAATTGCTAGCCGCTATAAGCAGGACTCTCCTTTTTCGGTCTTTCAGACTATGCTTGCCATATTCGAGCTAAATCAGCAGGCTTTTGAAAATGGTAATTTTAATACTATGGTCAATGGTGCCACTTTGCGTCTTCCCAGTGATCGCTACATTGCCCAAATTGATCTACAGCGCGCAAGAGCAAAAGCCGCTTCTGACGATAGAGCATTAGGCCCAAGTTCCTCTGCCAACAGCAGGCAAGCGCCTAGTACAAATGTTAAATCTGAAATCCTACCGCTCAATCAAGAGGATTTGTCTATAACATCATTGCAGTTACAATCTCAACTCGATGGTTTACGTCAGCAGCAGCAACGACAATTCGATCAACTCAAAAGGCAAGTTAGCAGCTCTATCGGTGCGGTAGAATTACTGCTTGAGGAAAATAAGAAGCTAAGTAATCAACTATTACAGTTAGATGAGAACAACCAAGCGTTGACGCAAAAAGTTGAATCAGAACTACAAAACAAAATAAACCAACAGCTTGAGCAATTAAGCCAATTAGTTACTCAAGTAACAGACGCAGAAAACAGAAGGATAGATCAGGAATCTGAGTCTATATTAAGCGTCCTTTCGTCACCGCTTGCCCTGATTATTATAATGTCTGTGGTGACACTACTAATAATAGCTGGATTTGCCTTATTCTTGCTGCGAAAGCGCTCTCAAGCGGGCCAAAAAGGTGATGCAAAATCGGCGCAAGGCATTGTCAATGAAGATTTAGTCATAGGTGAGATTGACGATGAACTAGACAAAGACTCAAAAGATTTGATGGCGACATCGTCCAAAGAAGATGCTTTTCAAGAAGACGATATTTTGTCTGATACCATAGAAGATGACGACCTTTTAAATGCACTTCCAGATGTCGACTTGCAAGAGGTGCTGGATGACTTAGATGGTCTGCTAGTACCAGATTCGCCATCACAAATATTTGACACTGAGTCCAAAAGTGATAAAGGCAGTTCACAAGCTGGTCAGCTCGACAGCCAGCATTTTTTTGATGAGAATATTGACAAACTAGGTCTGTCTGAGTCTCAAACGATTAGCCGTGATAACACGGCTAAAGATGCAGAACACCCTAGCGACGAACCTTACGCCTTACTTGGCTCCATCGGTGAGGATACTGTCGTTAGCAGCAGCCAGTTCGATGACAAGGTATCACAAGACTCAAATGAATCCTCAGATGAGTCATTGGATCTGAGTAATGTCAACAACGACATGTTTGACATTGCACAAGAAAATGCTCAGGTCTCGAAACTTGCTGAAGAACTTTTAAATGACTTAGAAAATGATAATGATAGTGAAAATGATAAATCTGATGCAAACAATCAAAAATCTATGGGTGCTAATCAAAACGATGAGGATGATCGCGACGATGGAACAGATGAAGATCTATCCGCAGGATTTAAAGACCTACACAACTGGTTAGATGAAGGAGACAATGAAACCTGCAAGACGATAGGTGAACGAAAGAATATTGAAGTTGATTTAGCCGCGATGGCGCTAGATGATGAGTTTTATTCGCTAGACGAACGAAGCTTAACAGATGACGAGCTTGTTCAAGGTCTAGATGATGCCAACTTCGATAAAATGTTAGACGATTTAGCCAATGAGTCAGCGCAAGGTTCCGATAATAAAAACACAAGCCGATTAAGAAATGATCCGCTATCTACAGCCGTCTTAGATATAGATGCATTAGCAAATGATGAGTCTATTGACCCTAGATCCAAGGGCGCTGCTAGTGAACTACTCACCAAAGAAAAGAGCGTTGACTTAGACCTATCAAGTAAAAACTTTGTAGACGTAGATGACCTAATAGAAGAGAGTGATGCTGCGGCTTTAATGAGTGATAGCGATAAAAGGCTGGATTTAAATAGCTCATTAGGCAGACTCAATACCAAGCAAGATGATGAATTTAATATACCTGATATAGGCATAGAGTCAGATCAGGCTAGTAACTTAGATTTGGCCCAAGTGTATATGGATATGGAAGACTTCGAAGCGGCGCAAGAACTATTAGATGAAGTAATTCGTTTGGGCACTATGGAACAACAAGAAGAAGCAAAAGCCTTACTAGTGAATCTTAACAAGTAAGACTTTGTTGCTGATGCACCTATACTTTGTTTACCTAATTAGGCATCTAAGGGCGTAGAAAATTCTTCTGACTCCTCAAAATCACCTGTCATTGACGATAACTTACCATCTACAAATTTTAAAATAAGTTCTTTACGCACGTCTTCACCGCGTTTGCTCATTCCCCTTTTCATGTTGTAGATGTAGTACCAAGTGTCAGACGAAAAACTATCTTCGACTATTGGGTTGCCCAGAACAAACTCAACCTGTTCTTTGGTCATTTCAATTCGTAATCTATCAACGTCTTTTTGGTCAAGGAAATTGCCTTGTGGAACATCAATACGGAATATCCAGTCTGAACACGCCGTAGTGAACAAGGTGGTGACTAAGATGATGATAATGTAAGCTGATTTCATGTTATACCTATTATAAATTTGCGCAGGCATCCTACCCTACCTGCGTATGACCATTCAAGCGGTAAATGGTTCGAATTTAAAATAGTCCTCACATTTTAAGCAAATCTTTCGCATTGGCAATGGCAGTATCGGTAAGTTCATCGCCTGCAAGCAATCTAGCGATTTCGTTAATACGCTCTTCTTTGGTTAACTTAAGTAAGGTGGTTTCGGTTGTTTTACCGTCAGTTACTTTGCTGACAAATAGCTGGTTATGAGCTTGTGCTGCTACTTGTGGCAGATGAGTAACGCACATTACCTGCGCCTTTTCGCCTAAACGTCTTAGTAATCTTCCAACAAGTGACGCGGTCGGTCCACTTATGCCTGTGTCTACTTCATCAAACACCATTGTGGGAATAAGAGTGTCTTTGGCACTGATAACCTGCAGCGCTAGTCCAATGCGCGACAGCTCACCGCCTGATACAACTTTATCCATGAGATCTGAAGCTTGACCCGGATTAACGGACAAGTATATTTGTACAATATCGTTGCCCAGGGCAGTTGGTGTTGGTTCAAGCTCCTGTTTTACGCTAACGTCAACGCTTGCATGAGGCAGGTTCATTTCACGAATAGACTGTTGTATTTCAGTCGATAACAGCTTAGCCGCTTTAGTGCGAGAAGCAGAAAGTTTTTTACTGGCGGCTAAATAATGTTGATAGTTGGTCTGCACTTCATCTGTTAGCACCGTTAAGCTATCCTCTTGTGCCATCAATGATTGATATTCTTGTGCAAGCGCTAAATGTGTCTCGTAAAGTGCCTCTGGTCTTACCTGATGCTTTCTGGCTAAATCCATGGCGCTACTATATCTAGTTTCAATATAGGCAAGTTGTTCGGGATCTGTTTCAATTAGCTCTTGGTAATGCTCAAGTTCATTGCACGCATCTTCAGCTTGAATAAGTGCGTTTTGTAAACTCTCGATTATACCGTTAACGCCCTCATCAAAATGAGCAACGTTGTTAAGTGATTTAATGCTCTTTTGTAGCAATGATAAAGCATTGGCGTCATCACTCGTTTTTAAGGTGTGAACTGCAAACTCAGTATTATCGATAAGCTCTTGGGTGTTACTTAACTTTTTAAAGTCGTTTTCAAGGGTAGCAAATTCATCTTCTGCAATACTAAATTCGTCCAGCTCTTTAACTTGATAGCTGAGCAGTTGACTGCGATCGAGCCTTTGCTGCTGCTGCGCTTCTAGCTGCTTTAGCTGCTTATAGGTGTGACTGTAAGTTTTGTGACTTTGTGCGACCTGAAGCAATATAGCCGAATGCTGTGCATATTGGTCAAGCACCTTGCGCTGAAATTCAGGTTTTAAAAATTGATAATGCGCATGCTGGGAGTGAATAAAAGCCAGTTTACTGCCAAGTGCTTTAAGCTGACTTAAATTAACCGGAATGCCGTTTACAAAAGCTTTTGAACGGCCTTCTGGGCTAATTACGCGGCGAATAAAACACTCGTCAAGGTTGTCGTCTTGCTGGAGTTCGTGCTCGCTTAAAAATTCGCGTGCACTTTTGACTTTTGCAATATCGAAATGCGCGACAACTTCAGCCTTGTCGGCGCCATCTCTTACCATGTTGGATTCTGCACGCTCCCCCAGGCATAAACCAAGTGCGTCAAGCGCGATAGATTTACCGGCACCCGTTTCTCCTGTAATAGCGGTTAAACCTAGACCCAGCGTTAACTCGACCTTTTTAACAATAGCTAAATTTTTAATGGCAATGTGTACTAGCATAGCGTTATCAGCCTATAAAATGTAAACAAGATAGCAAAATGAGATAGTTCAAGCCTAAATTTGAACAGCTCTTAAAATACTGATAATATATACAGTAGTTGCGCATCTGTAAAGATCAGTTTTGTACTAAAACAGCTTGCTTCCCCAATTTAATTTAGTGCGCAGCACATTGAAATAAGAATATTCTGGAGGATGAACTAAACTCAATAAATTAGGGCTTTTCTTTATATGTACCTCATCACCTGGTGCTAAACTGATAACAAGGTGAGAGTCACAGCTTATTTGGACGTTGTCGGAATTTTTATGAGAGACTTTCAAAGTAAGAGGTGAATTCGCATCAACCACGATGGGTCTGCTTGTTAAACTATGCGGAAACATAGGCACTAAGGTTATAGCATCTAATTGAGGTACTAAAATTGGACCACCACCGGAAAGAGAATAGGCAGTAGAGCCGGTAGGCGTGGCGATAATTAAACCATCTGAACGCTGACTAAACACAAAATCTTGGCCTACATAAAGTTCAAACTCCATCATGTGAGCCACTTTGCTATGGTGCAATACTATTTCGTTTACCGCGACATGCGTACTAATCAATTTGTTTTTACTGCGCACTTGCGCTTCAAGTAAAAAGCGCTCCTCGCGATGCAGTTCGTTGGCAAATATTCTGTCAAGCTGGCGCGAAATATCTTCGGGGTTAATATCGGTCAAAAAACCAAGATTTCCACGATTCACGCCCACCACATCTATAGGGTGACCTGCTAATACTCTAGCAGCGCCTAACATGTAGCCATCGCCACCCACCACAATGGCTAATTCAGCCTGTTTGCCAATTTCCTCCATGGAGCACACGGTTAGAGACTTATCATCAATGGAGTCGGTAATACGTGTTTCGATTAATATATTACAGCCACGTTGTGTTAACTCTTTTACTAATACCGTTAAGCTGGCATGAGTCCCAGAGTGACTAGGTTTTCCTATTAATCCAACGGTTTTGTAATGCATATAATTAGTTAGCCTAAATCCTTCGTGCCACAAAGGTATACGTAAGGCTATTGCTGTTGCAAGTACAATTTGCGGAATTTACTAAAGATTGTAAAAGTGTATGCAAATCTGCTGTGCAAAGGACGCTGCCTATTT
>Ga0136588_1000127_pt1 | contig 28936 bp, 14 predicted proteins | sample AntRauMFilla1564_FD_104782 | JGI IMG/M metagenome (GOLD analysis project Ga0136588, IMG submission 104782) | Saline lake microbial communities from Rauer Islands, Antarctica - Metagenome Filla 1 #564 | ecosystem: Environmental > Aquatic > Non-marine Saline and Alkaline > Saline | place... | reverse complement strand
TGAGTAAGAAGACACGGAGGCACGAAGCCACAGAGCTATTTTAGTTATCATATTATCAAAGAAATTGCTTTCGTGGTTAAATTTTTTCTTAAAAACTTGATACAAATTATGTCTCCGTGCCTCAGTGCCTCTGTGTCCAATACCAAAACCTCCGTGCCTCTGTGCCTCTGTGTCAAATACCAAAACCCTCCGCGCCTCTGCGCCTCCGTGTCCAACTACACCAGAACTCCGTGCCTCTGCGCCTCTGTGTCCAACTACACCAAAACCTCCGTGCCTCTGTGCCTCTGTGTCAAATACCAAAACCATCCGCGCCTCTGTGCCTCCGCGTCTTAAAATTCTATTTAGTGTCATAAAGCAATGCTCAACGCAATTCTATGGGTTTGGCCAAGGCGTTCAAGGCTAGCGTAGGCATAATCGAAGCGTAGGCTTCTATTCATTACGGGTAGCACTAAACCAACGCCGAAAGTTGGCCAATTCGCTTCATCTACACCAAAGCGATAGCCCGTTCTGAAAAACACTTGTTTCCTGAAATGATATTCTCCACCAAGAGCCATGCGCTCGGCATTATCACTCGGGTTTTGAATCTGAGCGGTTAGCGTAAGTCCTTGCTGCTCAGATTGCATAAGCTTCCAGGCTGCCGCCATATTAAAAGTGGTGGGAAGGGTAACATCTGAGAAGGCATTTTCTGTAACAGGCCCATCCAGAGACGTGCGTATGGTTTCACCAGTTGGGGCGCTATCAAAACCAAAATTGGTTAAACTCACGGCAAAACTAAGGCCCGTATCTCCCACACGGTAGAAAAATCCCAAATCTATAGCCGCACTACTGTTCGTAATAGCTTCTAGGTCTTCCTGCAAATACTTTAGCGTTAAACCATAGCTAAATAAGTTGGTTAACTTTTGGGAAACGGTTAATCCGGCTGTTAAATGCGTAGTCTGGAAGGTTCTACCCGTTCCAAATGGATTAAACTCATTGGTTTCTAAGATGTCGCCAGAGCTTAAGTATTGCATTGAAAGCCCGAATGCAAAGGAATTGGTCTTGTGAATAGCACCGATATATTCCATTCCAATATCAGCAAAATAGCTGGTGTGACTACCATATACTTCAGAGCTTTCAGATTGAACGGCTAACGCCGGATTCCAAAAAAGTGAACCACCACCGGTCATATCGGCCATAGCTGAATGCCCCATTCCAGCACTTCTAGCATCAACATCAACCTTCGTAAACTGATAACCAGCTGTTCCCGAACGCGCCGAACCGAATGTCGGGAATATCGACTGTGCTTGAAGCTCTACACTAAAAAGTAATACAAGACACAGAGCCACAGAGCCGCGGAGGATTATGTCTAATGGTAACTTGAAAATGGTCAATTGCGAAATTTTCATCAATAAACTGCGCGCCTCCGTGCCTCCGTGTCTAAATATACCAGAACTCTGTGCCTCTGTGCCTTCGTGTCCAACTACACCAGAACTTCGCGCCTCTGTGCCTTCGTGTCCAAACATACCAGAACTCTGCGCCTCTGCGCCTCCGTGTCTAAATATACCAGAACTGCGTGCCTCTGCGCCTCTGTGTCCAACTATACCAGAACTCCGTGCCTCTGCGCCTCTGTGTCCAACTATACCAGAACTCCGCGTCTCTGTGCCTCCGTGTCCAACTATACCAGAACTGCGTGCCTCCGTGCCTCCGTGTCCAACTATACCAGAACTGCGTGCCTCCGTGCCTCCGTGTCCAACTATACCAGAACTCCGCGCCTCTGCGCCTCTGTGTCTAATACCAAAAATTTTGAAATAATTTTTCATGATTCCTACCCTTATTTAAAGTTTACACTTAGGCCAAAAACAATATGGCGCTGTTGTAGGAAATTCGATGGATCTTGGAAGCGGGGTAAACCCGAATCTCTGGCATCTATATAACGTGGATCACGTTGATTACTAGGCACGTCGAAAGCCCGATTATTTCTCAATAGTACTAAAGATTCTTGATCTGCTGGGTAATCTGTGCGGTAACCTTGGCCATTTACCGGGTTTACACGCGCTGGATTTAATCGATTGAATAGGTTGGTCATTTCCAAGAAAAAGGTGAACCGCTGATCAGCTATGGTAACCCATTTTTGAATGTTTATGTCTACAAAGAACCAACCTGCGCCTACTTCACTGAACCTCGCAGCCGGATTTGGGTCAGCTTCATAAATAGGCTGCCAATCTGCTTGGTTGGTAATAGGATTTCTCTCAAAACCACGGAATAATAAAGGCGTGTAGCGCAAACCGCTTCGGTAAGTGGCCGACATAAACGCACGGAAGTCATTTAACGCATCTATTCCAAAAAGTCCTTCTTTACGATCCCAAGTGAAAGTAACATTCCCTTTAATATCCCACGGACGATCAAAGGCAAGCGGCGTTTCCACGTTGTTGATAACGCTTTGTCCACCAACTAAAATATTTCTCAAGGCTTCATTATTCGAAGAACTCAAGCCTTCCGCTCTTTGGTAGGTAACAGCAAGTTGACCCTGAAGAATGTCTTTGTAGCGCTTTAAATAGGTTAATTCAACTCCTCTAACACGAGAATAATCACCATTTACGCGGAAAAGGCGCTCGGTTTCACGACCAGTCGGATCCTTTACGATTACACTTTGGCTAGTTACAAAATCATATTTGTCGCGCCAGAATGCAGAAACACTCAAGGCATCGTTAGGACTCAGCTGATTTCTGAAACCAATTTCGTAAGAAATATCCATTTCAGGATCTAGGTTTGGGTTTCCTAGGTTTGAAAGGAAAGAACGATCTTGGTAGAAGGGGTCAAGTCCGGCGTACACAAAACTCGGGTGAGGAACACGCGCTGAGTGGCCATAATTGAAGAATAAAACCTGATTTTCACGCACTGGGAAGGAAACTCGTAGCTTTGGAAGAATTCTGACTTTATAGCGCAAATCACCAACTTTGAAGGTGCTATTTTTATACTGCTCACGAACAACATCAGGAATAGGAGAGCGCTCGTCGTCAATAAAATTATCTACATAAGCGCCTGGTGCCCAATATTCCATACGAACGCCTAAGTTGGCAATAAGGCCGTTATAGCGTATCTGATCTTGTAAGAAAATAGCGCCTCTTCTAGGCTTCACACGCCAAATATCTGATGTAGAACCCAATCTGGAAGTCTGAGATACGGTAGTTTCATCAATTTGGATTGGTGCGCCAACCCACGGACGTGTAATGTCAATCCACTGATAATCTTGGAATTTCATTTCAATACCAGCAGTAAATCGGTTATTCTTGCCGTTAAAGAACTTAGTTATAGTAGATTTCATGGTGATTTCTTCAGCAAAGTGATCATGCCAAAGGGTAGCTAAACCGCCGTTATTGGTAAAACCAGAACCAGGTAAAGCATACTGAAAATCGCCATCTGGGTTAAGCACATCTACGGGAAAGGTAACAATGCTTTCTGGGTCAAATTCACCATCTACAGAATCTGGTCTCCAAAAACGCCCATTAGCATCGGCGCGCATTCTGGTAAACAAACGAGAAACTTGAACATCATAAAATGCAGAAGGGCTAACCGAATGTGTCCATTTCACATAGCTCAAATTCGAATCATGAGCGTAGGTATTGGCGTTGTCTAAATTCTCTTGGAAGGGAAACTGGAAACCCGGTGCGATTTGTACATCTGCGGTCGTAATTAGCAGCATATTTCGGTTTTGGTTAACCGTTAACGAACGCTGATAGGCTGCCTGTAACTTCATGCCTGGCTGCACATTCCACGTTATTTTGGCCAGGCCAGAAAAGCGGTTATCCTGTCTTGGCGACATTCCATTTGGTGCAATAGAACTACTTACTTGATTGGCAGAAACCTTGGTAAACTCATCACTAAGGCTCATTTGGCCTGAGGTGAAAAAGGTGAAATTTCCTGGAAGATCAACACCAAGTGGTTTCAGAATTTTTTCAGCTAGAAAGCTAGGTCCACCTAAATTAAACTCATAAATATCGGTAAAGAAATTGGCCGCATTGGCTGTATTCTTACCTGGATTATCTCTTTTGTGGGAAAAGAAGCCATTGAAAGTATCGCCACCATCACGGGTTTTTACAGCAACAACCCCAGAGGTAACATCGCCGTATTCAGCGCCAACACCACCGGTTACAACTTCGACATTTGCGAAAGAGTTTGCACCTAAATCAAGGCCAAAACCCGTACCCGCTAAAGGATCTTGTGCTGAAACCCCATCAACCACAAAGCCGGTTTCGTAGGCACGGCCACCTTTAATATAAATTCCTGACGGATCTTTCATAACCCCAGCTTGTAGACCAATGATATCGTCAATCCTACGTACAGGCGCCGCTTGAATTTGATCTTGCGTTACAATAGAAGATGAATTTGATTTCGTTACATCAAAGATGGGCGCTTCCCCAAATACAATTACTTCTTCATCAGAGGTTAATACTTCTTCTTCTAGCTTAATATTCAACGTAGTGGTTTCGCCAGCTGGAATATCGTAACCCGTATATTGCACACGTTTAAATCCAATGTAGCTTACCTCAATGGTATATTTCCCCCCGTTAATGCCAGAAATTACATAGGCCCCGTCTGCATCAGTAGAATTTCCCAACATGGTACCTTTTAGTACAATATTTACGCCGGGAAGGGTCTCACCAGTGGCTTTATCGGTAATTACGCCCTTGAGCGTAGCCTTAGTTTGTTGTTGTGCAAATAGGCTAGAAGGAATTTGTAAACAAAAGGCTAGCGAAAATAAGCAAATGGCAAAAGTGTGTAATACATACGATTTCGATCGCATAATCATGGCGTATCGGATTGGATAGTTAGCTCTTCTCGTAAAAGATATTGGAAGAAGCTTGATAAATTGTCTGTTGTGGTAACATCGGCTGGTTCTAATCCAAAAAACAAGAAATTGCCCTCAGGGTTTAAAACGGCAACGGTATTTGGGCCACTATATGCTTGAGTTGACCCCAGAATAGTGGTAAGTCTAAAGGTAGTTTTATAGATAGCTTTTGCGCCTGGAGCTTCCAAAAATGGATTAAGGTTATTTATTCGTCCACGATTTGCTAGGCTTGGCGCTGCCGATTCTGAAGAGGTAATAGCTGTGTTATTATTGAGTACAAAGCCGGTTTGTATACCGGTTAACTCACCATAAGAGGCAATAGGTATAAAATTCAGTAGGGGATCGCGAAATGGTAGACGTTTTATTGGGCCGGTTGCCAACATTTTACCACCCTCCTCAAAAAAGTCTCTAGTTATATCCTGAGCGAAGCGAAGATTGCGTTCTATATCATTGGTAAACCAAACAATAGCGTCCCATTTACCAATAGTTTTTAATAGGGTAGGTTCTGTGGTTTTTGGGAAGGCGTTGCTAATTGCGGCATTTGCATCGCCGTCGTTAATATTCCATAAGTCGAAGCTGTAGCCTAAAGCGCTCAAACTGGCTAAGTAACTAGCTAAACGAGGGCCACTGTCTGTGCTCTCGTCATCATTTAGAATAAGTAGCCTAGATTTTTGACTTTTAACGAACCACGTAAATTGGCGTATTTCGCTGGTTTTTAGCGCTTGATCTACTACTCGTATGAAAAAAGTATTTTCTGCATCTAGCACAATACCGGCTGTGGTAAAGGAACTATTTCGGTAGCTTTCGCCAAAATAAACTGTGGCTTCGCCTTGGTCATTTACGTCAAAATGCAGGAAGTTCTCTTGAACCGGAATTCGCAGCCAATTTGAGCTGCTGTCATTAAAGGCAATTTCGGTGTAAAGTAGATTTTGTCTTCCATCTGGGTCAAATGCTTCCCATCCAAAGCCAAATAAACTGAAAGTGGTGTCTGGCGGGGTTTGTAGTTGCTTGAAGGAAACAGAGGGAATAGAGTTTTTAATAGGTAGAACAAGGCTTGCCGGGCTACTGTCTTCTAGGCCGTCATTATCTATGGAACGCACTTCAAATACCACGTCTGATGAATCTTGACCTTCAGGCATAGGTAAGATGAAGGTAGAGTCATTTCTAAGGGTAAAAGCCCAATCTCCACTTTCATTAATGCGGTACTCAAAACCACTTACATAACCATCTGGGTCATCTCCCCACCAACTAATACGAATTTGACTAATAAGCCTGTTATCACCACTTCGGTTTACCTCATCTACGGTTAGCGAGGTATTTGGTGCTTGGTTGGTAAGGCCATCGCCTTGGAGTCCGGTATCTTCGCAACCAACAACTGCTAATAGTAACAGTATGCTTGTGGCCAAAATATAGGTTAAGGGATGCTTTGAATTAAATGGAGTCATTGGAATCTGATTCTGAAAAAAAGATGGGGTTACAGCTAGCTGCTGCAACCCCAATCATCAATTTATTTAAGCAACATCATTTTGCGAGTAATTTGGGTATTACCGTTAGTGATGCGGTATAAATACATACCTGTAGAAAGGTTTGCTGCGTCAAAGTTTACGCTATGGCTACCTGCTTCCATTCTTTGGTTTACAAGTGTAGACACTTTTTGGCCTAACATATTGTAAATACTCAAGTTTACTAAACCACTCTCAGGTAGAGAGAAGTCAATTTTTGTACTTGGGTTGAATGGGTTAGGGTAGTTTTGCTCTAGGGCAAACTGTACCGGTAACACTTCGTCAATAGAAGTAGATGTACCACGTGTTAGCGTAATATTGAACTCTCTTACACTTGTAAGAACGTTGAAGTTGGCTGTACTAGAAAAACGTCCGTCTAGTGCGTCACTTACACGCACTGTCCATTTTAGGTCTACGCTTCCACCAACAGCTACATTAGCGCCAGCTAATATACCATCTACCGCACTGAATGGAAGGGTTACTTGTGCTTGGCTGCCACTACCATCAGACGCTACTGTAGCTAGAGGCGTTGCAAAGTTAGTATCAGCAGGGGTGGTTAGTAACCATTCGTAGGTCACGTCATTGCCATCAAAATCAGTTGTTTCATTCCAGATAACGGTAATGTCACCAACCACTTCAACGCTGGCATTATCTTCTGGAGATAAGAAACCAAAGTTTGTACGTGGGTAGGTAAAGTTACCATCTGCTGTAACAATATCTGATGCCATTCTAGGGTAAATCTTGGTTGCATTTCTGTGAATAAGAACAAGACCAGTGAAGCTGGTGATGTCTACATCTTGTCTCATAGTTTCATTTACCCAACCTGGGAAGGTTGTTTCACCTGCTGTTGAAGCATCTGTGTCTTCATTTACTGTTACAGCGTTGGTGTTACCTGTGGTAGTGATTTCAAACTCACCAAAACCGCCTACATCTGTTACTCTTACATTGCTCAAACTAACAAGCATACCTTCATATTTTTCACCAGCGTCTACAACAGCATTGAATTCATCTGTAGTAAGAGAAGGAATAAGAGAAGTAATATCATTGCCAGAAGAGTTTACCGTAATGCCACCAGAAGGAACAGTTATGTACGTGATTAAATCAGTACCAAAGTCACCTCTATCCTCATTTACACTACCTCTAGTTATAGCAACTTCGTCACCAACTAGTAGATTTTCTGTTTGTGCATTTAGCTCTAAGAAAACACCAGACCATGGTGTGCTTGCTTCATGAATCATTACTATACCAGAATTAAAATCTGATACAACCGTTGCAGTAATTGTCATAGGAAGTTCACCTAAACCAGCTAATGGACTGTTACCAACACTACCGTCGCCAGTAGTTTGGATAGTAGCAATGGTTGGAACCGGCCCGTCTGATACTAAGAAGCTATTTGTTCCGCTACCCGGTGTTCTACCAATAAGTGAGTTAGAGGTATAACTTAAAAAAAAGTAAGTAACAGAAGTAAAATTAGGCTGAGCAGGAATTTCAATACTGTAGTTATCACCACCAACATTTGTTGCAGAAACGGTTACTTCAACCACATCATCACCTTGAGAGGCATCTGTATATGTTACTTTAACAGAGTCTACAGTTACACCGTCTTCCTGAGAAGCAACTTCAAAGTTTAGGGTAACTACGTCAGTAGTTTTTGGTGACTCAGGAGAAAGCGTTTCATTACTTACTAAAGCTGGGAAACCTGTATAAACTAAATCGTTTGGCCACGCAAAAGTAGTACCACCCACATCTTGTCCATTATCAAAACGGGTGTTGTTCAACCAAACCGTTCCATCTTCAAAAGGCGTTAGCTTAAATGGGTAATTCGTACCTAGCGTGCTACCAATTGGGTCAAAATTGTTCATTATTAGGAAGCCACTTACGTTAGCTTGAGCACCCTGAATAGGTGCAAAATCACCTTTTCCGCCTTGCTCTTCAGATCTTCTACTGTTGTAACCTTCTTTGTAGAGGTCGCGATCGTTTCTGTAACGCAATGAAATGTCGTTAGAAGCAATTCTTAATCCACCAGAGTTAATTTGGTAATTAGGTCTATCGCCAAGGCTAACAACATTTATCAGACCATTCTCTACTTGAACGTAGGTATTGGCATAATCAGAATACGATGATAATACAAGGCTATACAGTTCGTTATCAAGACTAATGATATCGGCTAAATCAACTACAATAGGATCTAGTAATGGCTGAAATCTTGAAAAAGATTCTTCATTAGCATTACCTAGTACTGTTGGCTCTTCACTAACGTTAAACTGACCTGTATCACCAAAGAACGTTAAGTTTCCAGTGAACTCTACAATGTCGCCACGGGTCAAGTTTTCCACCCAAGCAGTAGTACTTTCAACAATTTGCATAGACATACCTTGCCAGCCCATAGAAACGGCTGAAGTATCTTTTACAAATACGTGAATTCTACCAATGGCTCCGGTTCCTTCATTGAATGAAGCATTACCTGAAGATTTTGGGTAAGACATAATTACCGCGGTAAACGTTACGTTTACGTCAACCAATGGATGGCTGCTAAGCTCACTAATAGCCGTTAAGTTTTCGTAAGCATTTAACTCTTTAATGGTTACTTGCTGCTGCGCAAAGGCTGTAGAGCCTATGAGCGTCAAAAGTGCTACCAGTAGTAGCGATTGGTATCTTTTTATCATAGTAGATGTGTTGATTTGTTTGAGGTAAATAAGGGGTAAACCACAACTAAGCACCGCTTAATAGCGACTTCTAGTTGTGTATTAATTGTTCTTTCGTAGTAAAAGCTTGTCTCTCAATTTATTTAATAATAACCAGCTTGCCTGTTTGCACTTTGCCGCTGTCTAAATCTTTAACTGTATAAAGGTAAAGCCCAGAGCTCAAAATTTGATTACTCTCAGATAGCAAATCCCATGCATGCTCGCCACCAGGTAATACTCTAGGGTTACTACTTAAATCACTGAACCAGCGGCTGTCACCATTATAAGTGTCAGAATCATGGTTCATTTCGGCCACTCTATCACCAGCTAGGGTATAGACTCTGATAGAGGCTTTTTTAGGCAGATTATAAAAAATCACTTTTCTAGTAAGCTCATTTCCACCATCCCAAGCCGCATTTACTCGGTAGGGATTTGGGTAAACACCCACTTTAAATTCTTCGTTACCAAAATTGTCGTTAACAGAGGTTCCTGGGAACACGCGAACTGCATTTGCCGATAAGCTAGATTCTAACGAGGGCAGGTTCTCGTCGCCACTTCCCTGATCAAATGCAGTAACCGCAAACTGATACTGCCAACCATTTAATAGCCCACCAACTTCAAGACGGTACCAATAGTCGGTGTCATCATTATTAAAACGTGCGGGTTCGCTTAATGCCACTTCACTGAAGCCGTTATTAAAACCTGTAGTATTACCAATTATGTCATACTCACGAATTATCTGTCTTCGTGTGGTAATGGTTCCGTTTAAATCATCGCCTAGATTACTGCGATATACTTTATAGCCTTCAAAATCAACTTCCCCAGAAACAGGATCTACAGAGTTTTCTGAGCCTCTATCCCAATACAAAACTGCCTTACCGGCTTCTAATTGAACGCGCAATTTTGGCGTTGCTGGTGGCTCAGGTACTAAAAATCTATCTAGGATGCCATTTCCGTTAACATCCTCGCCAATATCTAGTCGGCCATTGTTATCTATGTCTTCGCCTCTAAATGATCTAAAAGCCCAGCCAATATTTTCATTAAGCAACGCTCTAGTTTCCTCAGTATCTACTCTTTTCCCTAATAAATTTTGGAAAGCAACGGGTTTAAGTCCATTCACAAAAGCAAAATAGATTACAATCTCTTCTTCTGGCTCCCAAGTTGGGAATGGGCCAATAGAGACCTCACTTAAATAATTCCCAGCTGCGCTAACCCCATCTGTTCTTAAGGCATTTCTCACTAAACTACTAGAAAGGGGAGAGGGCTGACTCATTCTGTTGTAACGATCTTGATCGATTTCTGGTCCAGCAAAAGTACCTGACCCACCAGTGAATAACCAAAATGAAGGGTTAATCTTTGGCGTTCTCAACCCTGAATTACCTATCAACCCGTTTAGGGTATCTGGGTTTGAAGGATGAAAGTATTCTCCTCGATATTCTGTTCCTAAAATGGTTTTTGCTGCGTAGGTATTAATACTCGGATTATCTGCAGAACCGGCATCAAACACATAATTGGAGTACAAGCTTTCAATATGGCCTAATCCATTTTTGTTAAAGAAGTTACCGCCGGTTTCTAAAGTAGTGTTCACATTTCTTATTACAATATCAGAGTACATTCCCATATAAACACTGTCATATCTTGCTGTGCTGCTGTTTTTAAGCGTATATTTAAGAATCACAAATGCCTCAGAGAAACTGAAATTCCAATTATAGGCTTCTAATTTTGCATCAATAAACATAGGCTGCTCATGGCCAGAAATAGGGATCGAAGCCGTTCCGGTTTCAACAGCTACTCTACTATCAGAGAATTCAGCAATAATATCTTGGTGGGAAATGGCGAGCGGTGAAAAGTTTGCAGATTCGGGCAAACTCGAAATTTCTATAATAGGTGTACCGTCATTGGTAAACTCATAACCAGATCTACCTGTGGTGTAACCTGTTGGGTTGGTTACCGCCATTGAAGAAAGTAGTAAGTCACCGCCATTTCTAAAGCCACCAATCCACAAACCGGCTTCAAATAAATGCTCAGTTCCTGTATCAGCAGGATATTCCCAACTTGGGTCGCCAGCCGGATTATTTCTTACATCGGGTTTACCAAGTATACCAACATTAGTGATAGCTAATCGAATGTTAGACGCATTTGTGGTACGACGTTCAAATAGTTGTTGACTGAAAAGCGGACTTAAAGTGCTAGCTAGTAGGGTGAGTAGCAGTAGTAAACTTTTGTGTAACAATTGAGCAGTATTTAAAGCTTAAATGAATATAATTGAAAGCTACAAAGCTAATGTGAAGCTATTGTTAAGGAATATAATAAATGATAATCTTTCTTAGTCAATCGCAATTTTGATCACAGATAATTCCTTTGCTAACTTAATGTTGTTCAATGAGTTATCAGTTTTTTTTAATCTTATATTTAACCCATCTAAATAGCTGTCTGTACTTGATGGGTCATGCGAAAAGAATACTAAATCTTTAACCTTTGCTAATTCAGCAATTTTCAGGGTCTCTTGCCAAGGCGAATGTCCCCAAGATCGGAATTGGTCATAATTTTCGTAAGCGTATTGGGCATCGTGAATTAGCAGTTCTGCATTGGCACAAAAATCAACAAGGTGGCCTAAAAACGAACTATCTTGCACGGCTTGTTTGGCAATAAGTTCATTATCTGGTGCGTAAATGATAGTCTTGCCGTGCGCTTTAATTTTATAAATAGCTGTATTGGTTGGGTGGTTGGCTAAAATGAAAGAAATGGAATAACTATCGTATGTGGTTTCTTCAGGCAGCTGATCTTCAAATTGCACGTCAGCTATGAGCATTTTAGGCGTAACGGGAAAATAGGTGTATTGCATTTGCCCAGATAGCACTTGCTTACAGTTGCCTTCAAGCTGTTCAGGCATGCTTATTCTGATATGATTATCTGGCCCGTATAAGGGTTTAAAAAAGGGCAGACCTTGAATATGATCCCAATGCGGGTGAGTTATAAAAAGTTTAGCATTAATGGCTTTTTTGGTGCGAACTAAATGATCGCCCAGATTTCTAATGCCTGTTCCCGCATCAAAAATTAGGGTTTCATCTACCCCCGGAATGGTAATTTGTACACAAGGTGTGTTTCCACCATAACGCATTTTATCCGCCTCAGGTGTAGGTGTAGAACCGCGAACTCCCCAAAATTTGACTTCAATTTTGTCGCTCAAATACGATTTGATGAATTGAACCAGCTCATCTTTATCAAAGGGTTTTGACATGAAAAGATCAGCGCCGGCTTCGTAAGCAACTTCTTTTTCGATATTAAACTCTCTAGTTGTGAGAATAATAACGGGAATGTGTTTTAGCTCTTCACTGGTCTTAATCTTCTTACAAATGTTTAGACCGTTACCATCAGGTAAGTGCAAATCTAGTAAAACTAAATCGGGTTTATGCGCTTTAATATGCTCAAAACTGCCATAAACTTTGTTTTGTGAGTCGAAGTTAAAGCCAGCTGAGGTCAAAATGATGTTAACGAGTTCGCAAATTGCAATATCGTCATCTACCATAAAAATGGACTTTTTAGTAGTACTCATGCGCTCAAGACCTCAGTGCTTTAATTCTTCATACGGTTTGAATGTAAACGAAGTAGGTGCTTATTCTTCTTCCGTATTAGACTCTTGGTTAGCTTGCTTTTCTGCTTCTTTGGCAGCTAATTCAATGTCTTTTTTAAGTTCAGCTATTTCAGTTTTCTTTGCAGAAAGCTTGTCTTCAGCAGAACTAATTTTACTCTTGATATCTAAGATAAGTGGATTAGAGTCATTATCTGTCTTGAAGTAAGACAGCGATTCTTTAGTCTTGATAATATCTTCAGATAATTTAGAAATCTCCTGACGAATACGTTCGCGTTGGTGACGCTTTTGAGTTATCTCATCACTTTCACCTTGCTCAGATTGGTTTGCAACCACAGAATTAATCTTGTGAGATGATTTACGAGCTTCGCGGAAATGCTCATAAACTTTATCACATACTTCACGGTAGTCATTCCAGACTTTGTTCTTTTGCTTAATTGGAACAAAACCTAGCTTCTTGAATTCGTCTTGAATCTCTTTAGCTTTTTTCTGAGCTGCTTCAACATCAGACTCGTCAATTAAGGCACGCATCTGGTCTAGAAGAATCATTTTTTGATCATAGTTAACTTTTTGATCTTTGCGTTGATCCTTAAAGTGGTTTCTACGTTGATCGTAGAAATTGTCCATTACCTTCTTAAATGTATCCCAAGTCTGTTTTGCTTTCTTTAGCGGAACTGGACCTGTGATTTTCCATTCATTTAGCAATGCTTGCATTTTATCAGCGGCAGCATTCCAATCTTCAGGGGTCAGTAACTCTTCAGCTTGCGTAATAATGGCTTCTTTACGAGCCAAGTTTTCATTTTCTTGCTCGCGCAGCTTGTCTAGGTTTTCCTGCTTATACGCATTGAATTTTTCGGTAGCGTCTTTAAAGCGAGACCATAATTCATTTTCGTCTTTTTGAGGAAGATTTTCGCCTTTCTTCCAATTTCTGTGGAGAATGTTCACACGCTGAGAAGCATTCGCTAAATCGTCCTGCTCAATTAACATTTCAGCTTCTTCGATAATGACTTTCTTGCGAGCCAATGCTTTTTCCATACGTTTGCGGTAAGAAGCATCAAGTTCCATACGCTTTTTGTAGAAATCATCTAAGGCAGCATGGAATTGGCTGTACACATCAGAGGTCTTTTCAGATGGCACACGGCCTATTTTCTTCCAATCTTTGGCTAGTTGTTGAAGGTTGTTTTCAACATCGTCCCAATTTTTTGTCTCGGCAGTTAAGTTACCAACCGTGCTTTTCAGCTTATCAATAACGTAAAGCTTACCAGCTAAATTCTCTTCTTCCTTTTTAGCACGATCAACCATGATTTCTACCTTCTTGGTTTCGAAGGTTTCAACTAGCTCGGCAAATTGCTTTTCTAATTTTTCTAGCTCAGCTCTGTCAACAGGACGAATATTTTCGAAACGTCCTTTCAGCTTATTTACTGTTGCTTGGGCATTCCATTTTTCGCCGTCAATTAATTCGTGAAGTTCAGCAACAATTGCTTTTTTCTTCTCTAGGTTCTCTTCTTTTCTTACATTCAATCGTTCATAGTGCGCTTGCTTGCGTGTTTTGAAGTCATCTTCAAGCTCTTCAATAGCCGCATACATGCTTTTCACTAATTCAGAAACAACAGCTGGGCCTTCGCTCCATTTTTCGCGAATAATTCCCAATTCTTGAGAAATAAAGGTCCAATCTTTAGTAAGTACTAACTCATCTGCCTTAGCAACCAATTTGTGGTAATACAAATAGCTTTCTGCGTCAAGCTCATCGCTTTCAGGCGCTTCAGCAGGAAATCGTTGCAACACTTGTAGCTTTTCTGGGGCTTTATTCTCTACTACTACGACTTCGTCTTTGGAAGCTTCGACTTTTTCTTCTGCAACAGTTTCTTTGGAAGCTTCGACTTTCTCTTCTGCAACAGTTTCTTCAGAAGCCTCAACTTTTTCTTCTGTAACAGTTTCTTCAGAAGCTTCGACTTTTTCTTCTGCAACAGTTTCTTCGGAAGCTTCGACTTTCTCTTCGATAACAGTTTCTTCAGAAGCTTCGACTTTCTCTTCGATAACAGTTTCTTCAGAAGCCTCAGCTTTTTCTTCTGCAACAGTTTCAGGAGTTTCTGCTACAACAACTTCTTCCACAGAAGTTTCTTCTGTAACATCTTCCGTTTTTGGTGCATTAGTTTCTTCGGTAGTAGGAATTTGCTCAGACGCTAATTCAGCATCCTTTTTTGGCATATCAACCGACTCTTGATCCATCGGTTTGTTTTCGTCGTTAGTACTCATGGTAAGTTTCCTGGCTCAGGATATTTGGTTTTGGCCTTCGGTTTTGTCGAATAGCAATTCGATCTCAATCCGTCTATGGTCTCTATTTAGTTTATTTTCAATCGACATTCATCAAAAGAAACATTCAAAGATACATTATTTATATTAAACGAGTGAAAGGCCTTTTCAAGTTGTACAATTTTTTTACGTATGTTGATTTTTGTCTTACAAAACCCCACGGAAAATGAGCAACAAAGCCCCATCAAAACTGAAAGAGCCCACCAAGCCGCTGGTACTTTTGGCAGAGAATAGATACCAAGTTTTTTATGATTTCTTAACTTTGGGAAAAGATAGCTCGGTGGAGTACGATTTACTGGTGGCTCAAAATGAAAAAGAGCTACAAGTATTGCTATCAGAGCAGGCAACCGATTTATTGATGCTAAATCTGGATATTTTCCCGCTAGACAAAAGAGGGCTGCAAGATCTGTTAAAAGCTTATCCTGCGAATCTGCATGTACCCGTGCTTTTCTACACTAAAGATGAAAACAGCATGCTTTTGCAAGATCACATGCAATCTGGCTTGGTAGATTTTCTGGTAGAGCCTATTAATCCAATTGAAATGAGGGCTCGTATTAGAACCTATTTATCGGTTGTAAGACTTCAGCAGGCATTGAGAAGTGAACGTGATGAATTGCTTAAAATGCTACAAAGTGTAGTGCCTGGAGATGTGGTTCAACGCTTTTTGGAAGGAAATATACCACGGCCTAAAATGGTGGATGATGTACTGGTTATGTTCACCGATTTTGTGAAATACACCAAAATTACGCAGGAATATGGGTCGCAATTTAGTTTTGAACACGTAAATAATATTTTTGGCGCATTCGACCGCATCATGGAAACCTTTGATCTAGAATGTGTAAAGGTTATTGGTGATGCATACATGATTTCTGGCGGCGTAAATCATTATGTGGAACATTTAGAGTTAAGGGGAATACTAGCTGGGTTGAAAATGATTGAGTTTTTAAAGTGGTACAATCAGCGGTTCGCTAGTGAAATATGGAGAATCCGCATTGGCATGTTTAAAGGCCCCGTAATGGCGGGCTTTTCAAGAACCAGACGTTTAGCTTTTGATCTTTGGGGAAACACCGTAAACCTCGCTAGCAGGTTAGAAACGCATGGCGCAGAATCTACTATTACTATTGGTCCACAGCAATTTGATACCGTTAAAAGTATGGCCTCCATTGAACCCCTTGGCGAACGTATTATCGACAATTGGGGCGTAATGGAGCTTTACCGAGTGAACGGCATTAACAAGCAAAACTGTCCTGCCGAACTACTCAAACTCTTCAAAGAATTAGATGTAAGCCAGTTTGTATTTGATAACGCAAGTTATAGTTGAAGGTTTTTTTAGTGTTGAGTGTTGAGTAATCCCACGAGCGAAGTGAAGTTAATCCCTCCAACCTCTACTCCACCTCAACAGTCCAGCGCTTTTCCACACGCTCACACTCACTTAAACCCTTCCCGCTTTCAATAATTAGTTTTACCTCATAAACGCCCGCATGAACATATTGATGCCGAATTGTCTTTCCTTCGTACCTAAGACCATCACCCATTTCCCAGTAATACCGCAAAATCTGGCCATCAGCATCAAAACTATTTGCCGCACTGTACGTCTTCCACTGATCAAGTTCTACCATTGATGGCACCGACGCACTTATTTCAGGTGCAGCATCTGACTTTATCAAATGCTTAAACTGTAAATCCTGAGTTCCTTGAAGCACAGATTCAGGATAATAAATTCGTATTTCGTAAGCGATTATAGCCGCTAAATTAATAGCTTCATTTTTGTAAGAAGACGCAGAAATGAGTTTCCCATTAACAAAAACATACAACCGATCTTGGCCTACAAGTTCTTCACCTAGACCAAAGAAACTCAGTAGATCATAGGTCTGATTCTCACAATAGCCCGTAAATCGCTTCCAGTTTTTGCTGCCATCTTCGCTTTCTTCATTTTGCGTCTGGTATAAAACCTTTCTAAACCGCTCATCTTTTCTTTTGAAAACTTGGCCCGCTTTGTCACCCGCATTAAGCATAAGTTGCACATATCTGCCGGCAATTAAGCTTCTATTATGAGCCACAATAGCCTCAACTTTACTGTCTTCTTTTCGCCTATCTATAATTTCAACTTCTGTAGTTAGATATTGTTCATTGGTTCCTGTTGGCGTTTTTTCGAAAAATATCGCCGTAATTTGCCGTATTCCAGCTTCTCGAAACTCAATACTTACCTCATCGCCATTTCCCGAAATTCCTTCCCCATTATCCCAAAATATAGCAGAAGGCTTTTTCATCGTTTTTAGCGTAAAAGTTGCTTTCTGACCCACAAATACCGAAGCCGGACCCTCAATCTTCGCCTGATCAAATGGCTGCTTTGCCGCAGGAGCTCTAGGTTTCGTTTCTTCTTCTTCTTTTAGTACTATTTTTGTTGGGATATTTTGGGCAGTGGTCTCATCAACTAATTGTGCTAAATTACTATCCAAAGGCTCAGAAATAGCTGATGCCGTGCCCAAGCTTATGGTTTGTGCGTAGGTATTTATGGCATTAGGAGCGCCACTTCCGTCATTCACGCTTAAACTAATGGTATGATTGCCTTCTTTAGCGAAAGTGTACACTACTTCAGAACCACTAGCTTTTTTTTCTGTTCCTAAAGTCCAGTTATATGTCAGTTGCTGTTTATCTGCGTCGAAAGAAGAGGCCGCACTTAGCTTTACTTCTTTCCCTGAAATCTCTGTTATGCTAAAACGGGCTGTAGGCTGGGAATTAACAAAAATGCTTAGTTCATCTTCATCCGTAAAACCTCGGCTATCGCGCACAGTTAATGTGGCTGTATAACTTCCTGGGGTTGGGAATTTTCTACTCAAACGCTTGTCAGTAAACACTTCTTGGCCAATCTTCCACTCGTAAGCAACAATCGGAAAGGCTGTACTAGCTGCCGTTGCATCAGCTTGTAAAACTACGGTTTCTTGCGCTTCAACCACCTGATCTTTTCCCGCTATTGCCGTAGGTTTATCAATGGTTTGCGTATAAATAAGGCGTTCACTGCTTTGGTTTCCCGCAAAACTATTGTCGGTAATTACCACTTTGAGCGGTGAGTCTGTCGCTTTTAAACTAATTTCAATGAAAGGCGATTTGCCCACAACTTTATCGTTTAAATACCATGTAATATCTGTTATTTGGCCATCTTCATCATAACTTTGGCCAACATTGTACTGGTTTGCCCCAATTTTTGACGGCACATCAGGACTCAAAACAATCACGGGTTCTTTATTGATGCTAACTTCTAAGGTATCCGTGTTAATGCCACACGGCCCACCAACATTATCTACCACTGTAAGTACCACTTGATAGGAGCCTGTTTGCTGATATCTGTGCTCAATTCGGGCGCCATTTTTGGTTGTTCCATCGCCAAGATCCCAAAAATACTCTCTTATCTGCCCATCTTGATCTTCCGATAAAGTACCATCAAAGGTAACGTATTCATTTATTTCAGCAGATCTGTTTATGCCACCGTCTGCTTTTGGTGGAATATTCTGCGCAATTTCCTCGCTTAGTCGTAGCTTTTTGAGCTCGTTATTCTCTAGGTATTGCAAATCAACCACAACGCCTGTCGTTTTATCCTTGCTAAGTGTAGAGTAGGTAGCTTGGGTTTTACTGCTGTTAATTAGGCCTGTGTTTGACCACGAAATCTGACGTAATTTGGCTAAATCGGCACTATTATTAGCTACTAAACCTATATTAAAAGTGCTGCAATTAGACGAGCTAGCTTTAACTTCTAGCCTAAAAGTGGCATCTGTATTTGTAGGTTTGTTTGTATTCTTGGTGAGATTTTCCGCGGCGACTGCGGTGTCTGTACCAGATTCACTTGCTCTAGCTATGGGGCTTGGCTCTGAGCCTGCATTCATTCCCAAAGTGAAATCATACAAATCTAGTAGCTTTGCATTTTGTGCTATATAAAGTCGAACTCCATCTTGAGAATTCGCTTTTGCTTGTGTGCGAAAGTAGTGGGTTTTGCCCTCATCAATGCCAATAGCGCCTATTAGTCGGTTTCCTGCATCTGCTAACTCAACTTTTCCCCATAAAGCTTTAGGAGATGTTCTAGCCTCAACAAACGCACTCAAGCTAGCAGAGTTCCCATCGGTTTTAGCCACAAAAATAGACACTCGTGCCGCCCTAACTGTAGGATTTTTTACCGACCAAAAGGTATTACCAAGCGCCGTATTGTCTAGGATGTTAAGAAAGGGGGTGCTAATGGTTGCGTTTGGGGAAATAATGCTTTTTGTGGGCTGTTCTGTAACATAAATCCCAAATCGGTTGATGTCATTTCCCTCCATAGCAAGGGCAATAATTCGAATTTTATAGCTGCCATCTACCTGTTTTTCTGCATCTTGAATGCTGAGTTTTTTTAACAAAATAGACTTACCGTCAGCAGTCTGGTTGGCTGCCATTTTTAGGCTTACTTGGGAAGTAGCGGTTCCCCATTTATTTAGCTGGTCAATATTTGCAGGAATATTGCCCATAAGTTCGGTTTCATTGGGGTTTAGAATGCTATAAATAACCCAACTATCGGCAGCGCCAATAATTAGATCATTTGCGCCACTAATTTCGGCATCACGCAAATAAACGTAGGATCTGCTTAAACTAGCAGCATTTTTGAAATGAATATCTATGAGTTGCAGCGGAAGTGCTTGCTCAGCGGAAGGTCCACTAACAAAGTAGGGATAAATGGATGGGCTTAACTCTTGAGCGCTAAGCTTTGGTGCGTAAACAAATGAGGCAATAAAAAATAAAACAAAGGTGCCAAATTCAAATAAAGCACTTCTAGGTATTTTAGAAGTGCTTAGTTTGAAATGTGGAAGCAATGAAGGGATTAAACTTTTCTCAAAGTTCTTCAATATCGTGTACTTCTTTAAGAATACGCTTGGCATCTGCATCTTTTTTTTGCATTACGCGATGCTGAAGGTTGGTTATTAAGTTTGGTACAGCTTCGTCATAGGCTCTGATTTTGGCCTCTTTGGGGTTAACTGGGGTGCGCACTAAAACAATTATTTCGTTAGCTCTAACTATAGAGTATAAGCCATCTTCGTTGTATGCAATAGATTTAAGCTCTTCGTACTGCTCATAAATAGCGGGGAAATCGACGCTAGTTTCTGCTTTGGCAATAATTTCAACGTCTTGTGGGCCTTTTGCGTCAAGTTTAACGCGGCAAAGAAAGAAGTAATGTTCTTGGAATCTCATGAATCTGTTTTTTTTGGGGGGAAGATTAAAGTAGCCATAGCGGTTAAACTATTCAATAAACATTACTCATCTTCTTTTAGAGGGAAACTTAGTAATGGGCGGTCGTAGCGGTTCATTAGTTCCGTTGCGGTGCAGCCTTCTAGGAAATATTCAAAGCCTTTGTTTTGATGGTTGCCTATGCATAATAAGGCATTCGGGTAATCTTCTAAACAACTACTTAACCCATTTTTATGATCAATATCTAAAGGGGTGTGGAAAGTGAGGTTTGGTAAATTGTTCATAGAATTAAAAGCATACATGGCTTCAAGAGCTTTTGAGGACTGTTCAGCATCTTTAACCACTTCTATCAAAACAGTTTTTTGGGTCAGAGACGTGAGCGCCTTAAAGAAGCTAAGTTCATTTAGAGCATTAATTTTGGAGTCTCTTTGGGAAAACTCATGGGCAACCAAAATATGCTCTAGTGGCAGCTCTAAAGGCGTAGACCTTGGTACTGCAAGAATTGGCACATCAATTTTGCGGCTTAAGTTTCCGGTTAAGCTACCTTGGATATATCGAAAAAATGAGTGTGTTCCTTCTGTTGTTGAAAGGATTAAATCTAGTACATTTTGTTCACAAAACTCAATAATCTGATGTTCAACAGAGCCAATCAACAACTCTGAAGTTACCCTTGAAAAGGAATAAACTTCACCAAACGTTTTGGCAGTTTCTTTGAGCATTTCTTTAGCTCTAGCCATCTCAATGTTTAAGGTCTCGCTGTGCATTACAATATTTCCGTTCATATCACCTAGCGTGTAAAGAGCGGGATCAATAACATGCACTAAATGTAGGCTTATCTCACCCTCAAAGCTAGAAACCAGTTCTAAGGCGTTTTTACTAGCAGTGCAAAGCTCTGTAAGGTCTGTTGGCATCAATATGTTCATAATAAAACCTATGTAGTTTGATTAGGGCTTATTTCTTGTAGTAATGTAGCTAAGATTTACATTTTTAGATACAGAGAGTTTTAGTGGATACAGGGTTAACGGATAACGGATAACGGATAACGGAAAGCGTGATAACGGAAAATTAAGAATTATATCTTATCTTGCTAATCCGTATGCCGAATTGCGATAGCAGGTGGGCATTCGCCGTGGCAAAACCTTGGTAGTCGAGCGTAGTCGAGATACAAACCTCTAACCTCAGCGAAGCGATTGAGTAATTAAATTTCTTTTGCTCTTTCGTAAGATTTCCGAATGCCCTTTATGGTAGCCGAAGAAAAACCTTGATGCTCCATTTCATTCATCCCCGCAATAGTGCAACCCATAGGCGTTGTTACTTGATCAATAGCTTGTTCTGGGTGTTGTTGGGTCTGAGTGATCAATGTGGCCGCGCCTTTAACGGTTTGCGCGGCAAGCTTCAGCGCATCATTAGCGTGGAAGCCAATTTCAGTGCCACCCTGAGATGCAGCCCGAATATATCTTAGCGCAAAAGCCGTTCCGCAGGCGCATAAAACCGTGGCTGCATTCATCAGCTCATCTTCAATAAATAGAACCTCGCCAACCGTATTGAATAAGGCCTCAATAAACTCATCTTGTTCAACACTTGCATGCACTCGCGATATACAAGTCATAGATTCCTTGACCGCAATTGCCGTATTTGGCATAATTCGGTAAAGGGGAAGAGCCGTACTTCCCACATTCGGCAACTCATAACTAAGCGCATTTTGCATCTGAGCTAAGGTAATATTGGTGGCAACTGAGGCTAAAAGGGGTCTTTTTTTCAATAAAACGGCTCTATGTTTCTTTATAAAAGGCACAATGAGAGATGGTTGTAGCGCCAATATCACTATGTCAGCTTGCTGAATAGCCTCTTCATTATTGGTGGTTAGTTGAACGCCTTTATTTGCATAATCACGTATTGAATGCAGGCTTCTTTTGGTCAATATTATGGTATCAACTAGTGTTCTAGACGAATCTAATAGGCCATCTGCAATGGCTGAGCCAATATTTCCTGCACCTACGATGCACAAGCTTAGTGACGATTTTTTCATTTTTGGATAGGTTATAAATAGGTAACAATAACAACAATAAGGCAATTAAGGCCAAACTCAACAGCAAACTACATTTTTCTATGCAAGACTTTTTTTATTAATGCTTATAAAATGTAATTGTTAAAATATTAGTTCTTTGCTTTTTTTACGAACTCACTTTAAACAATTCACGTAAATTGATTGATTGGGATAAGTGGCAACAACTCAAACGGTTGTTAGCAATGTTATGTTAAAAATAATACTAGTTTAGGCTTTTGCCGAATTCATTAAAACACACTATTTAGAGGGTAGCGCATTGACAATTAACCCCGTTAAAACCATCAATTTTGCTGGAATGCAAGAGTTAGCCGATGGCGACACCGAATTTCTTGAAGATTTATACCAAGAAATTATCAAGCAGTTTGTGGAAGCAAGAGATGGCTACACACAAGCTTTGCCAACAAATGATGTTGAAACGCTCAGAAAAATAGCGCATAAAGTCTCTCCAAACCTTCAGTCACTAGACATAGACGGCATACCTCAGATTTTTACTGAAATCAAAGAGCGTATGCACAGCGGTGATACTATCACAAACACAGAAGTTCAAACCTACCAACAAAAAATTATTGAAGGTTTTGATTATTGTATTGGCCAACTAAAACAACAAATAGCCAACTTCTAAGCTGAACAGCAGCTTCCAGTTTTATTAGTCGTAAGGGAATCTTAGAGTTAGGAAATGATAATTACTGTAAAGCACAGCTAGTTTGGGTTCTAGCAGTGCTTTTTTTATTTCTTAACTCAATTTTTGAGTGCTTTCACCAACCAATGCGCGGTATGGAAGCTTTCCTTATTAACCCCATCTTTAATTTGATGTCTACAAGAAAAGCCATGAGCCACCACGCCTTCAGAAGGATGTAATGCTCTAAGCTGTGGGAAAAGGCGATCTTCCCCTATTTTCATAGCCACCTCATAATTGTCTTTCTGATAGCCAAAACTTCCCGCCATACCACAGCAGCCGGTTTTTAAATCAATTGGTTGATAGCCGGTCTTTTTCAGTACATCTAGCAAAGGCTTCATACCTGTCAAGGCTTTTGCATGGCAATGTCCGTGCACATAAACTACCTCATCTTTAGCGTCAAATAGTTCAGATAGATGCTCCTCACTTTGCATAAGCACAAACTCTTCTAGCATATATGATTTTGCCGCTATTTTCTCGGCTTTATCGTTGAGTTCGCCTTCAAAAATGTCTAAATATTCATCTCGAAGCGTTAAAATCTCTGATGGTTCTAATCCTACAATGGCATAGCCATCATTTACATAAGTGATTAATGCACGGATATTTTTTTCTGCTAGTTGTTTAAAATTTGTTAGCAAGCCTTTGGACAGTTGGGGTCTTCCGCTTTCTAAACCTTCAAAAAGAGCAACCTCATAACCAAGTGCTTCAAGCACGGCCAGTGCGTCTTTTGCAATTTGAGATTCATGTGCGTTTATGAAGAGATCTACAAATAGCAACACTTTAAATTCGGAGTGCTTTCTTTCAGCTTTGCGTTTATTCCACCACTGCTTAAAGCTCACTCGCTCAAAATCAGGAAGCGTTCTTTTCTTGTGTAGACCAATTGCACTTTCTAAAACGCTCTTCATGAGCGATGTTCTATTTATTACATTCACGATGGGCGCAAAACGTTGCGCTAGTGGATAAACCTTTCCGGCATCACCGTAAAAACGCTCGGCTAGGCTTAGCCCTTCAACCAAATGTCTACCGTGATCAAATTCGGATTTCATTCTAGCCATATCCACATTGGCCGGACATTCCGTCTTGCAAGCTTTACAACTTAAACAAAGGCTTAATGCTTCTTTAAGTTCTTTAGACTTGAAACCTTCTGGATTCTCTCCTTCAAAAACCTTCCTAAAAATATTTGCCCGGCCTCTGGTGCTGTCTTTTTCATCTCTAGTGGCCATATAGCTAGGGCACATGGTTCCCCCAGAAACAGATAATTTTCTGCAAACACCCGCGCCATTGCACATCTCGGTAGATTCAACAAAGCCCAACTCCTTTTTGAATTTGAAGACAGTGGGAACATTTGATTTAAGGTAGCTTGGATCAAAACGCAGGTCTTGATCTATAGGCTTAGCACGCACAATTTTCCCAGGATTAAAGATACCTTTTGGGTCGAATAAATCTTTCACTTGTTCAAAAAGGTATACCACTTGCTCGCCATAAATGATATGCATATAGGGCGCTCTGGCACGACCATCGCCGTGTTCACCTGAAAGGGAACCTTTATATTTTGCCACCAAATGCGCTACTTCCTCAGCCATGATTTTCATGGTATCTAAGCCATGCTGCTTTTTGAGGTTTATTACCGGGCGAAGATGTAGCTCACCAACAGAAGCATGGGCATAGTACACACAGGTAGTATTGTGTTTCTCAATAAGTGCGGTAAATTCGTCTATATACTCGGGTAAATCTTCAACTCTAACCGCAGTATCTTCGCAAAAAGTGGGAGTTTTGGCGTCAGAGGCTAAGCCCATTAGTAAGCCTAAGCCAGCTTTGCGCAGATCCCAAACACGGCGCATTTCATCGGCATCATCCAAAATTGGAGCTGCATAAGCGCCATGTTCTAGTAAAGAAGCCTGTAAAAGCTTCGCTTTTTGTTGTAATTCGGCAATATCATTTCCCGATAACTCAATAATCAATAGGCAATTAGGCTCACCATCTAGGAAAAAGCGATTGTGCACGTGCTCACGATTTCCTTTGGTGGCATCCATAATAATATGGTCAATAAGCTCTACTGCAGAAGGTTTTTCAGCAACTGCTCTAACCGTAGCTTCCATTGCAGCGCGGATACTTTTGAATTGGGGAACCAGCAAGATTTTTTCATCATCTAGGTCAGAAAGTGTAACCGTTGCTTCTGTTGTCATGGCTAAGGTGCCTTCGCTTCCACAAATCAATTTAGAAAGGTTGAAAGGCGGTCCATCGGCAGTGAAAGGAGCCATGTCTAGCAATACGTCAAGTGCATAGCCCGTATTTCTTCTAATGATGGTAGCATGGGGATATTTCTCACGGATCAATGCTGCATTATTCTCCAGAATGGTACAAATACCGTCATAAATCTTGCCCTCTAAAGTAGCTAAACTTCGTTTCAACGATAATTCGTCGTTTGAAAGTGGCCCGAAAACTACTTCTGAACCATCTGATAGAATGGCGTTCACCGAATGCAGTTGATCTCTGGTTGTTCCGTACTGAATAGAGAAAGAACCGGATGAATTATTGCCCACCATGCCGCCTAGCATACAACGATTTGTGGTTGATGTATCTGGACCAAAAATGAGTTTATGTTTTTTAACTTCGTTGTTCAGTACATCACGGACTACACCGGGCTGAACTCGAGCCGTTTTCTGCGCTACGTTTATTTCAATAATTTCGTCCATAAAACGGCCGGTATCCATAATGATACCTCCACCAGTGGTTTGTCCGGCTAGGCTTGTACCTGCAGCTCTAGCGGTAATGGGCGTTTTTTCTGAAGCGCATTTGGTGACAACAGCCTTAATATCTGCCACCGTTTTTGGGAAAGCTACTGCCTCTGGCATCTCCTCATACATAGAGGCGTCTTGGGCGTAGAGCGTACGAGTTAGCTTATCGGTACGAACTTCAGGAAAGGCGTTTTTATCGTTCAGGTTAGACACAGTGCAACAGGAAAAAGAGATTAATAGAGATCATGAGAACAATTATGGTAAGATAATAGTTTTATTTGCCTTCATCATCTATCTAGTTAAAAAACGATATGGGTAAGGGCTTACCTTTTTGAGTGCAGAATAGAAGTTTTAGTGGATAGCGGGGAAATGATAACGCTAAATGTATTAGACACGGAGGCACGGAGGTTTTGGTATTTGACACGGAGGCGCAGTGGCACGGAGGTTTTGGATAAAGGACACAGAGGCACAGAGGCACAGAGATATTGGATAAAGGACGCGGAGGCACAGAGGCACAGAGATATTGGATAAAGGACACGGAGGCGCGGAGGCGCGGAGATATTAGATAAAGGACACGGAGGCACAGAGGCACAGAGATTTTGGATAAAGGACACAGAGGCGAAGTGATAATGCCTGAATAGTATTGACAAATTTGTGCCAGTATTTATTAATTTCCCGCAGATTACGCAGATTACGCAGATTACGCAGATTTTTCTCTGTGTAAATCAGCGATATATGCGGGAAATAAAAGAAATTATATTTTTAAATCCCCTTTAACCCCATACATACCATACTCTTAAAAATTAATTAAAATAAATCATTAAGCGATTTAAGATGTGGTCGATAATCTTTGGTGAGAGACCATAGCTACTGCTCAAATTACTTTTTGAGTTATGCTATTTATTACAAGCAGACAAACAAATCAAGAGAGACGAATTCAGCGGTAATAGCTACGAGAAGAGCTATAGACCCTGCGTTCAGCGTTGGCTTTATGAAGTATAGTATAGAAAGAACTTCGTACAAGCATAGGCTTTTACTAAAAAACCATACCAATAAAAGAGTTTTTGTAGTGCAAATCTGATACTGATATAGTGGCCTTTCAAACCACTTTTTCTGCTCTACACACAATTATCGGCAGGCCTAAAGCCTTTCTTAAATACATTCAGCATTTTTTTTCGCCCTTTTTAACAAAGGTATTCAGTACCTACTAATTAGGGTCAAATGAACCGCTGATGTATATACTAAACTAGAGGATACTTATGAAAACACCACAATTAATACCCTTCATTCCGAGAAAGAAGCCCACATTTATACCCTTAAACGGTATTCAACAGTTGATGCTCATTAACCAAAGATTGATGCAGCTGCTTATGATTACCTTGCTCATTCCTTTGGCTTTTGCTGGTAATTTATTAGCGCAACAGAGCTTACCGACTCGTGAAGTCATTGTAAATGAACTTTGGGATACTAATCAAACCCTAACAAGTAGCATAGTAGTTAAAAGTGGAGCTAGATTATATATAGGCGGAGTTTTTGCGAACCCAGCAGCGCCGTCTTTTCCACCAAATGCGGGGACTCAGAACCTGAATATTGAATTTGAATTTATTGATGTCAATAATGACGGCATCGGAGATATTGGTATTACTGTAGAGCAGGGTGGAGCACTTATCATTAATACTACAGGAAAAGTCAATTTCCAGAAAACGGGCACAAATACAGGTGGTGATGACCGGCACTGGGCTGGTTTAACCTTTGAAAGTAACAGAAATGTACTGTCAAATGAAACATTGATCAGCAATGCCTTTAATGCCATGACCTTAAGTGTCGCAGATACCTTATCAAACTTAAATTTATCTGGTAATGCTAACGGTTTAGTGCTGAATGAGCCCTTTACTTTTATTGGTGGCGGTAGTATTTCGAATGCATCAAGTGGAACTGCTCTTACAATCAACGCTGACAACGTAGGTGTTTATTCAATGAATTTTGTTGGCGTTGATACCGCAATAAAAGTTTTTGGTAATAATGCTACCATTCGGTTTGTAGATATCGATACAGCTAGGTCTGTGGGTTTATGGCTTGCAGGTAATAATGCAAACATAGATTGGGTAACTATTCAAGACGCAGCAAAAGCAGTGCAAGTTGCTGGAACTGGAACCACTATTTCAAATTCTGATTTTTATCAGGGAATATTGGGCATTCAGGTAGATTCTGCAGCTTCGCTTACTATCCGTAATACAGAGATTATGAATAATACAGGCGATGGTATTATTACATCAGGTTCAGTTGATGCTGATGCGCTTACCATTACAAAAAATGGTGGCGATGGTATTGAAATCACCCAAGGCTCTTTTACCATGGTAAATTCTACCGATTCTGCTAACGTGGGAACGGGTATTCGTATTGATACAGCTACAACTTTACGATTCAATAGAAACAACTTGAGTGATAATGATGCAGCAGGGGGTGACCTCCAAGTAATTCATACCGATTCAGTTCGTGCCGATTTTAACAACAACTGGTGGGGTGTTTCCACCAGAGTAGATACCATGTTTAGCTCTACCTTTGATGATATGATAGATTATACCACATTCCGCAGAAGTGGCGCATTTCTATTTAATGGCGCAGATTTAGCAGTCACTGAATCGCTGACTTATAACAACTTTGCTGATGGCGATTATACCATAGGCAACACCTACCAACTTACATACAGCACAACTGGGAACGTACCTTTCTTAAGGCTTACAGCTGCCGCTGCTGAAATAAACCCAAACCCTGTTACCACACCAAATTTTGGCTTTGTTGACATTACCATTGGTGCTGCAGCTGCCCCTGGGAATGTTACTACAACCTATTCAACAACAGGTGTTACGTATGGCGGTTTCACAAACGCTGTTGTAACAAGCGTTGACCCAGAATTATCTGCTATATTCGTAACAAATGCCAATACTTCAGATTATGGCGGTGCTAATATTGATGAAGCTTGGTTAGCTGGCTCAAGTGTGAGAGTACAGTGGTCTGCTCCTAGTAGTATTTCACAAGTGAATATTTCCTATGCAGACAATCAAACACCTACAGCAAATGTGGTTACCGTAGCAGAAAATGTTGATGCAACCAATGGCTTTATAGACTTTACTGTTTCTAGTACTACGCTAAATGAAGACGGCATAGTTGGAGTTGGCACTACGGGTCAAATAACCATCACTGTTGAAAATGCAACTGGTACGGGCACTCCAGGGACATTAGTAATAGATGGAATAGTTGCAAGGCCTACTACTACATGGAACTTCACACCTACAGATGCAAATATGACGGTTCATTTCAGAG
>Ga0136588_1000126_pt1 | contig 29041 bp, 50 predicted proteins | sample AntRauMFilla1564_FD_104782 | JGI IMG/M metagenome (GOLD analysis project Ga0136588, IMG submission 104782) | Saline lake microbial communities from Rauer Islands, Antarctica - Metagenome Filla 1 #564 | ecosystem: Environmental > Aquatic > Non-marine Saline and Alkaline > Saline | place... | reverse complement strand
CGGGGGTGGATCGTACCTCAGCCTCCCTGCGGGCAATGGCTACATTCCGCTTTGTCCCCCCACTCTGCGCCGCGCTTATTGCGGCTTTAGCCCCGGCCAGTTGGCTATGTGGCGCCGCAACCCGCGCGCCCAGATTGGACACACAAGCTATCGCAGCGTTTGCCGCCGCTGCCATGTTGTTGGCTAGGCTGGCCGCATTGTTCGCCGCGCCCGCGATAGCCCCCGAGGCGCTGGAAGAGTTCGCTGCCACTGAGGCCGCTTCGTTTGCAGCAGCCAGCAGTTGACCAACGACCTTGAGCGTCTCATCGTTGAGTTTGTCCATACCCCCGTTGGCTTCGATAATTTCCCGCGCAAGTTCGCCCGCCGCAACCGCCTGTTCAGCCATCGACCCATTCTGCTGTATGGCAAGAAGGCGGTCGTTGTATTCGAGCAGTTCAAGGTTTGAAAGATTAAGGGTATCGAGCAGGGTCGATATCTCTGCAATCCTATTGGCGAAGCTGAGTTGAGCCTGAACCGCCGCAAATTCGTTGGACAGGGTGATGTTGTCTCGGATGCCTTCGGCCAAGTCCCCGTAGGTTTCCCGGAGCGTGGCAAGAGAGGGCACTCCCTGCTGACTGATACCTTCGAAGACTTCCCGCTGGGCCTGAACCTGTTCCCGCGTGGTCGTCAGGCCTATCTTATCCTGTTCCGTAAGTGCGGCCTGAGCCACCGCCGCCCGCTCGAAAGCTGCGGCATTAGCCCCAAGCTGACCTTCCAGCGTAGCTAGGCTTGCCTCAAGACTTGCGACGGCCTTCGCGCTTCCGATGTTGATACCCATAACCTGTTGAGCCTCAAGCACGGCGCGGGTCGTTTCGATCAGATTGATGATATCGTTCTTGTTTGTTTCCAGCGTGGCCTTAAAGGCGTCCAGATTAGCTTGTGTCTTCTGCTCATTGAAGAGGTTCAGCGCAATATCGCTTTCCTTCGATGAGTTCACATAGTCCGATAGCGCGTCCTGAGCGGCACCCAAGGACCCCTTTACGTCCTTCATAATCGTCAACAGGCTGGCGATAGCCGCTACCGCTGCGACAACCGGGATGGCCCGGAGAGCAAGGCTAAACGCTTTTACCGCCACCCCGGCCCCGGCATAGGAGGCCGTGAGTGTGAGTATCCCAGCCCGAGACGCAGCCATGATCCCCTGACCTGAGGCCAACGTGCTATAGAATACCAAGAAAGCCGTGCGGGCTACGGCCATAGCCGCTGCGACTGAGGCACCGAACCCAGTAAATAGCGCCGCCGCGCCGGTAAACTGACCAATGACCCCCAGAAGGTTGACCATAATTCGGAAGAGAAGGGGGATCGTCTTGATTGCAAGGACGCTGATAATAATGATTATCATGTCGATATTGTCTTCAAGGAATTCCAGAGCACTGGCGAATTTTTCGACTGCCGGGACCAGCACGGTCAGGAGGACAGCGCCAAACCTTTCCAGCACGGCCAACAGACGGGACACCGCTACCCCGAGCCGGGCATCCAGATTGTCTGCGACCTTCTGATAGGCTTCGTCGGTGGCCCCGGCCTTTTCTGCGAGGTCTTTCAGAACGTCGGCAAACTTGCTACCGGCCCCGCCCGCGAACGAGAAAGCTACGGTGGCCGCTTCGACAGAACCAAAGAGGGCTGTAATAGCATCGGCGCTGCCACCTGTCTTGTCCACTACATCGGCTAGGAACCCAGACAAACCTTTTGCTTGGATTGCTGCCGCGTTAAATTCCAGTCCGAGGGCCTTGGCGGTCTTGGCCGCGCGTGATCCTTCATCCGAACCGGCCTTGATCACTTCCGAGAGGACAGCCCTGATACCACGGGCTGCGGTGGCAGTCGTAAGACCTTGTGTCGTCAGTGCGGAGACAGCGCCTACAAGTTCATCGAACCCTACACCCGCCGCCTTGGCAATGGGGATAACCGATCCAAGCTGGGCCGACAGTTCCCCAACGGTCGTCTTACCGGCCTTCATACCCACGAAGAGCGCGTCTGAGGCCTCTTGAACAGTAATCACGTCCTTCCCATAGGCATTGACCACGGTGGTCAGGATATCGACCCCTGTGGAGACTTCGGTGACACCACCGATAGCCAGCTTGTTGGCCTGTTCAACAATCTCAGTAGCCGCCCCAACATCAGAAGCGCCCGCAGAGATAGCCTGATAGAACGCCGTTAGCTGGTCTGCGCGTGATCCTCCAAAGACCTTGACCAGATCGTTAGATGCAGAGGTCAGGGCTTTGATCTGGGTGGGCGTCCCTTTCAGAAGGGTCCCAACTTCCGCCAGCGAAGCCTTGAATTCCCGGGCGCTGGTAATGCCTTTCTGGAACAACATGCCAAGGGCTAGGCCCCCTATAAGGCCAGCGATGCCCTTCATCGTAACCTTGAGGGCCTTAGCTGCTAGGGTGGTCTTGTTGAAAGAGGCGGGCAGGCGTTTAGCCATACCCCCCAGCTTATTGGTTTCAGCCTTGGCTTTCTTCGCTTCGGCGGCAAGCTGTTTCGTGTTCTTCCCGGCCTTACCCATATCGTCGCGAAATTGCTTCGTGGCGCGGGCAGCTTCGTTTTTCGCTTTCAGGATAAACGTAATGTCTTGAGACATAATTTCTACCGCCTTTTGCCCCGGCCTGTATTCGAGCCGGAAGTTGATCTGCTGCGTTCTGCCTTTCTTTGCTCAACTTCCTGTAAGCGTGCGCGGCCTTCTTGAATTCCGTGTTCTACTGAGGACATAAGAACCGGGAAACCAACGGCTTGATCTAGCAAGCCACCAGTTTCAGGCAAGATGCCATGCGACCAGTGCAAATGCAATGAAAAGCCAAGACCCTCTATCTCAGGGTTGTCCCTAAAATACCTGAGAGGGCAGGTAAATAGGGGCGGGTCCCCGGGGAAGGGATGGGGTTGCATTACAGGCTTGTTGCATCCCCACTGGCTTCGGTCGTCTCGGGTACAGGTTGAGCAGTTTCGGTCGGGGTAGATGATGCGACCAAAGACTGCTCTTGAGAGTTTTTTCCCTCACCTGCCGGAACTGTCGCGTCAGACATTACCTGATCCGCGATTTCGTCAATCACGTCGATGGGTATCAGGTCCAGCAGATCGTTCGGAACCACGTTCTGTTTGCGCCCGCCGCCTACGTCCATCATGCGGAATTTGAAACATACATCATTGCCGTCCGGGCCGATGAAGTTTGACCACCCCTTGAGGCCCCTGCGCACCGCTTCGAAGTTCATCTTGGAGCGTTCGATCCGGGTGTCGATATTTGTTTCATCCGAGGCTTCGCCGTCAGCATCACCTGTATCAAGCGTTTCCTTGTTGAAGCTGAATGAAGTGGAACTGTCCCGGATAGCGCCTTTATCACGCGAGGACAAAATGCCGATCTGCCAGATGGTAGGGTCGCCATCGGTATCATGCTTTGAAGTAAAAGGTCGGGTTTTCCCGATGTCGAGAGCTTTGATAGCCATAGTCATGTCTCCTGTATTCGGACGGCGTAGTTGTGCCACCGTCAGGAGAGTTGGTCAAGTGATCTTACGATCACGAATAGTAGCTGCCCCGCTCATGGTATTCGTTGACCATATGCAGGAAGGCGGCGCGTATAATCCGTCTGCTTCTGAAAACAGCGATAGAGGATACCACCGCCACGAACATAACTAGCGCGTCCAGCGCGGCCATGGCTATCGTCGTATGCTCTATGGGGAGTAGGACCACCAGCCCAAGGTGATGCAGCCCGCCTGCGATAAAACATACCTGAAATAGCTTTGCTAGCGGAGTAAACCCGGTGGCCTTCACTACGCCGCGATACCACCGGTATATTTCATAAGACAGATGAAAGCACACGAGGGTTATAATTCCGTTGGACAGGAGCCATACAAGGCCCAGTCCGTTTATACCTAGGCTTAGGTCCAAGGGGGTCATTCAATTACCTCAAAGAAGTCTGATGGTTCCACCTGCACATTGGTTTCCCCGGGGCAGTAGGACCGGTCGGGGACCATCGTGGGGACATAGGAATAAAACCCGGGCCGCATACCCCTAGGAAGACCAACCCGAACGCTCACTATCTGAAACCCGAAGGAAGGTGGCGTTTGGCTGGCCCGCGTAGTGTAACCATATTCCGTGGCTAAGCTGTTGCTTGCTGAGTCCCAGAACTGGACGTTAACGTCCGTGGGGCAGTCAGAATTTCGGCGGACCATATACAGAGCCGTCATAAAGTCCCCGGGCCGGAACACACCGTCCCCGACTACCTTTCCATTGCCCCGTATCTCAAGGAAGGGCCGGGGTTCTGGTAGCGAAGACTGTAGGAGGTCAAGGCGGGTGTTTATGCCGTCCATGCCAGTCTTTAAATCTTTCAGCTTGGTTTCAAAATAGACATCAGCCTGTGGCTGTATGACATACGTCCATAGCCCAGCCCATAGGACGGCAAAGGCGATCAGGACCCCAGCTACGTTACGAGCCGTCGAGCCTACTATTGACCAAAACTGATATGCGTCGAAGTGGTGGCGTTCTTCGGGCGGCATGATGCTCTTTCTGCGTAGCTAGGGGTGAGGTCTTGCCCCTCACCCCTTATGTCTAGGCGTCCAAGAATTAAGTGAACAAGATTTCAAGTTCGTCATTGCCGTTCAGACGAGCAAGCGAACCGTCGATGTTGAACACTCGGATGCTGTTCCGGTCAGCATACGACATGCCCGTGATTTGCTGGTTGGGCGCATGAAACAAGACGATGTTACCGTTGACCGTCCCATGGCGCACCCACCACTCCACCGAGGTCCCGTTTTCGAGGTAGGACCAGATGGGTTCGACCGCTGCCAGAATGGCTTCCGGGTCATAACTGATCGTAGGTGCACGAGCCGTAAGGAAGGCCCCTTCGGTCGCGCTCTGCGCATTGATGCAGTCTCGGATGCTGATTTCGTTCGCCATGTCCACAGACCACGTAGAGGCGCACAGGTTGCTTTGCTTGGCCCCGTAGCGTTGGGCGACGGCCAGCGCGGCATATTGAACCTGAACGGGGTCGGTGTCCTCATAGGTGCCCGTCAGGGTCGCAGCGTCCACCTGATCCACATAGGTCCCTGTAAAGGTGAAGTCGAAGGTCGGGAACTGGCCCACCTGAGCATTGACCACAACCGTCCCACGCGCGCCGATAAGACGGTGCTGGATAGATTGGCCTGAGTCGTCAGGGTACTGCATGTCGATGGTCACGCTGTCGATATTGTCTGACTTCGGCTTATAGAGGTAGCCGATGGGGCGCAGGTGTATCCAGTACACATCGCCCGTCGCAGGATTGTCCCCTTGGAAGTCGGGTGTAATCGCGGCGATGGTGTTGCCCGCGTTGTCAGTCAGTGTGATTTCCGTGCTATCGGTCAGAATAACCTCATCCGTATCGGTCAGAGAGACCGCGCCCAGACCCCCGGTCGAGACCGTGGCCTCACTTGGGGCTTCGAAGGATGCGACGGCTACCCCGGTGGCACCACCAGTCGTGATCGTGCATTTAACCTTGAGATAAACGCCGCCGGTATAGGGGGTAGTGGTTCCGATAAAGTTCATCCGCCCGGTGTTCGCCACGGCAGGGACCGTGCGATAGACGTTTTCAACGGCGGTGTCGATCTGAGTTTCGGAGAACCCGCAGGCTTCCAGCAGGCGACCAACGCGGGGTGCGACTGTGGCCCCCGTATTGCCGTTGCTCTTGACTTCCAGAGAAAATGTCATGCCACCGACTTTGCGGGTCACGAGGCTTTCAAACGGGGAGATATCGTTGGCAACGACTTCACGGCGCTGCGACGTGATATCCGGGGCGAATTCTGGATTGATGATTTCGAAAGCGTCTGTCGCTGGATCGAGCGTTTCAGCCATGTTGAACACGGCTTCGGTCTTGGCAAGAACCAGACCACGATTGAATTGGATAGTCATTTAGGAGCCTCCATACTGCACCGATTTGGGTAAGTCTCGAAGCCTCCTGCCGCGAGTTGGTTGGTGTGTATGATAAAGGCGGTATCTGGTCTTGACAAGAGAACAATCGGGTGCCGTTAGCGCGCGCGGGGATCAGTCCTTTTCGTGCGATAGCGGATAGAGAGGAACACCGAGATTTCTATGTTCCGGTCTGCCGTGTCTTCCCGTTCCACCGAGTTCGCCAGCAGGAAGGTTGCGTAAGCCAGTCCGTTCCAGTGGCAGTTTCGTTCAACTATTTCTTCGATGTCAGCCAGAACCGAATTCGCATGAGCGCGGGGTTTCGTGTTCAGGGGCACATAAACACGGGTTTGAAGGTCCACTTCCAGAGAGCGGTCACGTTTGTCCGGGGATACCACGTCGATGTAGCTTTCGTTCCCTTCAACGATTGACAGAATGTTCTGGCCCGATTTTTCACGCCCAGAGTAGGGGCTAGACAGCACCCGGCCCCATATGGTTCCGCCCCCAGAGTCAGCTACGGTGACGGCTTCGAAGACTGCCTCCATCCTCATTAGAAGCTGTTCGCGGACACTATCTGGCATTGGTAAACTCCCTGATTACATCTTGCGCAATCTTATCTGCAAGAAAGTCCCGACCTGCAAGAAATGCTTCCTCAAAGGCTAGGCGCTTCGGTATCACGACCTGTTTCTTAAGGACATAGAGGGGCACCATGTCCCCCTTCCCTTTCTTCTGCATAATCAGAAGATTTCCCTTTTTGGATTTCAGGACAAAGGTATTCTTCCATGCCCGGGCGTTGGGCTTTATCGGGGTGCCCCGTTTCGTCAGGGCAGCAGGCAGGGGGATGGTCAGGTACTTGGCCCGCTTTGGTCGGATCGTCGCGCCGCGTTCATGGACATTGGCAATCCCGGTTAGAGTAAAGCTGACGGCAATCTCTGATAGGCCATCCCCGGTGACCGTGATCCTATCCGGGTTTAGGCTGGCCAGTAGGCCACCAGACCGCTTTGAGAGGGTCCCCGGGAACGCGCCTGCCGGTGAGGTTCCGCCGGGGTAGGCCCCATCTGCCCGAGCCGCAACCGACTTTACCACGCCTTCCATGTAATCGTTGAGCGTCTTTCGCACGATGGGGCCAGCCTCTTCGAAACTACGTTCGACATCGGAGGCGACCGCCTTTAGGCCGCGCTGCACGTTATTGTATCGCTGCCCCCGCCAATCCAGTTCTATGGCTATTTCGGGTAGCATGTCAGGTTCCCATTTCAGACATAGTGGCCGGGACGGCGGCTAGGTGTAGCCGAGCGTGAGCCGCCTGTAGGTCGAAGAGGTTTTGCCGTAGTGAGGTCAGGTCCTCCTGTTCTTCCGTTTGAAACAGGTTGCTCTGTTTCAGGAAGAGCGCGGTTTGAGACTCAGCCGCTTCGGCCATCCAGCCCGGCACCCCCTCATAGACGCCATCCGAGGCGACTGATAGCCCACCGCTATAGGTAACCACGACCCACTGATCAGTCAGGTCTACCACATAGGTCGTCAGCAGTCCTTGCTCGCTGTCAATGTAGAGGTAGTCACTTCGACCGTCTGAGGATACCCGCTGTAGGTCAGTCGTCAGGCTGGTTTCCGCATTTCGGGCGTGAACCGGATTGCCGGTATAGAGCGCGCTGAAACCGGAGGTTGGGTTGATGAAGCCCCGGGACAGCATGAGTTGACGATGTTGAAGGTTCCCCTGCCCCAGCATACGATCCACGTAGAACACGTCTTTGCGGTTCGTAAATGGTTCGAAGTCCTTGAACCTGAAACGAGAGGCGACTGCCCTTGTGGCCGCTTGCGATGCTTGGGTTACCCCATTATTGAAGTCCAGCACTGTCATGTCGATGCCGAACCGTGTCGCAAAGTTGTTTAGGTTGAACAAGTGCATAATCGCCTCCCATTGGTCTATTAGGCTACATCCACGGGGCCGGTATCTTTTCCGGCCTCTTCCTGTGGTTTGGCCTTAGCCTTAGTCGGAGCCTGTTTGACTGTCACACCCCCGGTCTTGGCTTCTGCCGTCTTACCCCCGGGCGCGGGCGTCTTGCCACCCTTGAGGTCAGCCGAGGTCATATCGCCCCGCTCTGAGGTATCAATGGTGGATTGGGGGAGGGTAGGGTCCCGGTGGGGCGTTTCGTCGCTCTGAGGCCCGGCAGGCCGCGTCTCTGCCCGGTTGGTGGGTACTTCCCGCCCGCGTGCTGCAAGCTGTGCAGCGTGTTCCATCGAAATGGCCGGGTTTTTCTTGGGGTCGATATCATCCAGATCAATCGCGCTGCCGCTGGCTTCACCAAACTGCGGCGGCATGACTTCCTCTATGGGTTCAGCCGGGGTCGGGTCAAAGTCAACCCATGCGCCTGCCGTCTTCCGAACCAGATAGTCCCGCGTTCGCTTGGATACTGGCAGGGTTTGACCACGATGAGTGATCTGCGCACCCATGCGGTAGGACCGGGGGCCAACAAGCTGCACAAGGAAGCGTGGGCCGTCCGGGGTGTTTACTTCAAACATTAGATAGTCTCCTGATCAATCCCCCGGGTCGGGGGAGAAACAGCGGGACCAATCCGGCCCGCCTGCACGAGATACTGCCTTATGTGGGGTTTCAGCGCAAGTGGGCGCGCGCGAGCGGGCGGGTCTATTAGATGATCTTAGATGCGCCCTACGACTGTAATGCCGCCGCCTGAGATATCTGCCGCCATTTCTACCCGGCCACCCCATCCCATATCGGAACCCATGATCGCTTGGGCTGCGCGGTATGCGGCGTTCCCCAATTCGTCGTCTGTGTAGCCGATGCAGATTGTGAGGCGGTATCCATCGTCCTTGAGCGTAACCGAGGTGTTGGTAAGCGCCCTGACGGCTTCGGCGGCTTTGGTTGCTTTGGCGATGGTGGCTGCGCTGTTATAGGTCATTTCGTTCTCCAAGGTTTAGGTCGTGGTGTGATATCACTCTACCACCTAAAGAACCGTTCGTCAACTCCTAAATGATCTTAGGTGCACGACTTAAATAAGGTTGTAACGGTGGGCGGCTGCGATAGCTTCCCGGGCTGAATTCCCGAATTTCCACCATTTGCCGTTCGAAACCTTAACGGCGCGAAGGCCACCAGTTGCGATAGCGACCGCGATATACTCTTCGCCGTCTGCTGTGAAAGCCATCCCTGTAACTTCGGGGACGCCGGGGGTATCTGAAAAGCGGGCGCGGTTGGCGACCACTGCCTTCATTGCGGTTTCGATAGCGTTATTCCGAAGCGTTGTCTGGCTGGCCGCTGAGAATTCCGAGGCGGGCTTGCCGTGCTTTTCTTCGAATTTCCGGGCCAGCAGGATGGGCTTGATATCCCAATCGTTGGCGATTTCTTCTACTAGGGTAGCGGTAAAGCCGTCTTCCGCGATTGTGGTGCGGAGGTCTTTGAGTGCTTCGTTGAGGTTTTCCATGATCGTCGCTCCAAGGCCGGTTGTGGTGTAAGAGTAATCTATCCCCTAGAGAACCGTTCGTCAACCCCCTAAATGATCTTAGATGCACGAAACGTCTCAGCCCCTTCCCTGCTCATAGGACGCGACAACGTAGTAGCCGAGGATCAGGGTAGACCATAGGCCTGTGGCGGTCGTGATCAGCCATCGAAGATCGTCCATAGCACCCCGGGCCGTAGGTGAGGCCAACCCTATGGCCGTCAGGGCTATCAGCATGAGTGACATAAGGTAGAAGCTGATCAGTGCGATCCGGCGGCGATGTTTGAACCGGGCCTGCATCTGGTCTTCGGTCATTCTGGAGGTCCCCGAAAGTAAGCCATACCCTTGCCATAGAGAACCTTAGCCCACTCCGGCTGGGGTATGACGTTCCAGCCTACCATGAGGCCAGCAGCGAATACGATAAGATAGGTCACCTGATTTCCTCCTGAAAAACAAAAGGGCCACCCCGTAAAGGATGGCCCCTGAATAGTGGTTATCGACACCCCTCTGGGGGGGAACGGGTCAGGTGTTGATACCGCCGATATTGTTGAAGACCACGGCTGCGTCAGGCTCTTCAACGACCACCGAGACACGGGCGGTCAGAACCATCTTGTAAACGCGGGCCGAAATATCCTTGTCGTATTCCAGAGTGATCTGGCGCTGAATACCCATGATCAGGTTCAGCGGGTTGGTCAGGATACCATGGTCATTCGGCATCAAGTGAACCGGCTGCAAAGGAACCCCGAAACCGAAGACGGGATTGAAGCCCGTGATCGTGTTGTCACCGAGGCCGGTAGCGCGCGAGGCCAGAGTGTCCCGGTATTCAATTTCGTTGTCCACCGAGAGGAAAGTCATCATGGACGCACGGTCACGATGATACTGCGGGGGCAGCGATTGCAGACCAGACTTGAACATGGCGCGGCCCACGGTGCCACCGAGGTTGTTCACCACGTTGCCGTTTGCCGTCAGGTCAGCGACGTAGCCGTCCTGCAAGGCAAGGTAATCATCAGTTGAGGCCGTGTCACCTTGGAGAGAGAGTTCCTCCAAGTCACGAGAAGCGGCTTCGACCATCAACGTCTGGATCGTATCGACCAGACCACCGGAGGCCGGTTGACCAGCGCCGCCCGAGCCATCGGAGTTCAGACCGATATTGCCGCGCTCAATGTTGTCTTCGATCACGTCATAGGGCAGGCGGACTTCGGCCACGACCTCATCGGTGTTCAACTGGACTTGGCTGGTCGTCGGCTTGGAGCGCTCAGCCTGAGTGAGGGCTGTGGCCGAGGTCCCGGCGCGCAGGATGCGTGTCCCAAACTGGATTTTGTTAATGTTGCGCTGGGGCGCATTCATTTCAACAATGCGGATCACGGCCATCATCGTCGGCTGGAGGATCAGCTTTCGGATAAAGGCATTGCCCTGTTCGGCGGTCAGCGCGCCCCCGTTCGATGTCAGGTCTGAAAGTGCAATATCAGCCTTGCGGAGAAGTTCACGATTATTCATGGTCTTGGCCCTTTCCTGTGTTTGCGGCCTTTAGGTCTGGGCCTCAGCCCCGCTTAGATGCCCGATAGGCGGTATCCAGCAGCGGTGGTTCGCCAGTGCTGGGGTTACTTTTGGCGAGTTCAACTACGTTTCCGCTGTCTTCATCCGCTTCCGGCGTCGATGCCACGGATGAACCGATGGCTTTCGAGAGTTTCGCCATGTTGGCGTCATTCGCGTCCAGTCGTTCGGACAGCGGCTTGAGAGCGTCAGAAAGTTGTGTTCCGAGGCTCTTAGTCAGTGCGTCCATAGCCGCCTGCATTACGGCGGCAGGATCGGCCATTGGGGCCGTGTCCGTGTTCTTCGGCAGTTCTTCCAGATTGGCGGGCGCGGCGTCAACCTTCGGCGCGTCCTCTGCTGGCGCAGGAGTAGCGTCAGCAGCCTTGGGGGTATCGTCCTCCTTGGGAGGGTCTTCTACCTTCGGTGCGGCCTCTGCGGGCGCTTCCGGGGCTTCCTTGCCTGTTTCGGGTTCGTCCGCAGCCTTAGGCGCTGCGGCATCGGCGGCGGGTTCGCCAAAGATGGAGTCATAGAGCGCATCCGAGAAGCCATCGGGCAACGCGGGGCGGGGTCCGCCAGCATCATTGGGTGACACGACCACGAGGGCCTTTTCAAACTTGAAGGCTTGGGTAGGCAGCGCTGACACGAGGCTGTCCACATACCCGGCGAAGTCAGACAGAGCCTTGTCCACCTTTGTCTTGAAGGCTTCCGGCGAATTGGTATCTTCGCTCATGGCGATATTGCGGATGGTCGTGTGCAGGGCTTCGGTCGCAGTATAGAGGCCCGGGACGAAGCCCTCCTTCTGAACAGTTTCAGAAAAGTCTTCACTCTCCATACCGTAAAGGACCAACTCTTTCTTGAGGTTGGTCACGGCATAGGCGACGTTCATCGTCTTGCCAAGGTGGATGATCTGCTCATCTTTTGCGGGTTCGACCCCCTGCTTGCGGGCGACGAAGACGCCATCCTGCTCAGAGATTTCAATGGTGCCGTCAACCATGATAGTCTTGGCGACTTCGCGGGCTTTAGCTTCGGTATCGGCCATGACTGCCGAGACTGCTGCGCCGCGCGAACCGAACATATTTTTCAGGCCGATGTGCATTGGGAACGCTCCTTTGGTTGTGTTGTCTTCGTCACGCTTGACGAATTTGAAGGGGGTCCGGTTGGCCGGTCGGTCAACCAGTGACACATGCGTCACTTCCACGTCAACGAGACGTTGGTGTTTACGCTTCTTGTCTTTATCTGTGGGGGGCATGTGCGCCTTCCAGTTTCGCCACTATAATCTGCTGCGAGACGAAGGCATCCTTCCTGCGTCGAAGTTGTGTCCGTGACATTAGTGCACGTAAGATCACGGGTCAAGGGACATAAATAATCTTAGTCTTCTGTTTCCACAAGGTAGCCCATGCCTTCGAATGAGAAGCCCGTAATCTCACCATTTTTGATCTTGGCCCACACTTCATCGTTTTCTATCTTGACGACACCGACCCAAGCGCCGGGTGCATATACTGGATCAGTTTCGGAGGCGATAAAACTTTCGACCATGTAGCAGCCATAGCCAATATCATTGTCGTGGTTTACGTCGATAGAGGTTGTGCGGCGGCTCTTGAGAAAACCGTGGGCCATCTTTTCGATTTCCACCGCCGTCATGGAGTGGCCGTGCGCGTCTTCTACGTCAGGCAGATAGACTTCCGCATATACCAGCCGCTTATCCTGATCGAATTTGCGGAACTGTTCCCGGTCGCTCAGGTCTTCATTTTTGTGGAGTTCTTCCGCTAGCGTTGCGGCCAAGACTTGAAGCCTTTCGATACGCTCTATCAACCTGCTGGACATGAGGGTCCCCTAACTTATGGGTATGACATTGTTTGGCGTCACCATAAGACAGGGGCTGGTATCAGGCAATGGGCAAGTTAAACCAGTGCGTGGGAAGTCTGGGCTATCAGCCTTCCTGAGGGTCTTGGCGAGGGCGGAGGGGGTGGCCCAGCCATATGTGGCACTTGTTCGGGCCGTCTCTAAACAACCATATGAAACTGGATGCTTCGGTTTCGAAGGGACCATCGGGGTCACCGTCTTTCGTGTAGTAAGCCGTGGCAATGGAGAACCCAACGCTCTTGATCCGAAACCGCTTCCTGACCTTTGGGGACGTTGTGCCATCAGGGCGCAGGTGATGGTAGGTGCCAATCTGGTCGGGGCGTGGGCGTGTAAAACTGCTATGCCCCGTGTTCTCCATATAGAGCCGCCCTCCGTGGCTCAGAGAGCCATCCCCTTTGACCTTGCGGACTGAAACGCATACCGCACCGTCCCATGAGTTGATGATCGTCTGAGCGAGGTTGTAGGCGGCATCACGGCTAGCTGCGTCCATTTCCACATAGCCGCCTGCCGCCAGTTCCACATGAGCAACATACGCGGGCTTGCGCTCTAACATTCGAAGGGCAGCAGCTTCGGGTGAAACGAGAAATTCCAAGGTCTGGGGCATAACGCCTCCTGTTTAAATGCCGAGTTCGGCTGTGGTGAAAACGTGGATCGTTGCGCCGTCATTGATAAAGAAAAGCCCTTCATCGTTGACGACTGAAACGGTCGATGGATAGTCCGTGCCAACCCCTATCTTCTGGGCCTCTTCCGGCGTGGGCAACCGATAGCGGTTCCGCCGGAGGGTCCAGTTGGTGACTGGCCTGATATCCTCTTCGTTGAGGGCAAGGGCCTTGGGGGTGGCTTTGAAATTCATACGGTAAAGCCCGAGATATCGTAGGCGCGGTGGTCCTTGATAAACCATTTCTCGGTGACCGGCTGGCCATCCACGTCTTCGTCCACGACGATATAGGCCACCGTCTTGAGGACGCGCGCTAGGCGATAGCCGCCGGTTCCAACATAGACGATCTGGTTGAAACCCCCTGCCCAAGTCCCGAAGTGCTGGGGCATCCGAATTGCGAATTCGAAAAGCCCGCCGTGATCGACTTCCCTGAAAGCGCCCTGAATAATGGGATCGACTTCTGGGTTCCTGCGGTCGTTTGTGTGAGGTGCGTAGGACATCTGAGCCTCCAAGGCTGGTTGTGGTGTAAGAGTAGGTTAGTCCCCTTCTAGCCGTTCGTCAACACCTAAATGATCGTAAGATCACTTTTCTGCCAAGGACGGGTGACGGCTCTACCTGTTACTCGGGAAAGCAGACTTTGAGGAAAAAGTTGACCGCGACAAGAACCGCTGCGATGGCGAGGGCCGGAACCAATATCTGGTTCTGTTCCATAAAGTTCATAAGGGTGTTGACGTGTTCGGTCTTTGCGGTGGTCATGTTTACGAGGGTTTCCATACTCTGTCTCCTGAATTGTGGGCTTAGATTGCGCCGCGCTCTAGGCGGGCCATCAGGCCGCGCATCGCTTGAAAATCGTTCCGCGCGTCCCGGAGTTCGCCGGAGGACGCGAGGCCCGAGCGGCTACGCTGTTTTACTTCCGCCAGATCGGCTTGAGCGATTTGATACATTTCCGTCAGCAGGTCTGGGGCGTATGAGGCGTAGAGGGTTTGAAGTTCTGTGATGCGGTCCATGAGGTGTCTCCAAGGTTTAGGTCGTGGTGTAGTCATAACCTACCCCCTAAAGAACCGTTCGTCAACCCTTATATGGCATTATTTCTTCGGGGGGGATAACACCGTCCCATCTGGTCTTCCCAGTGAAGAGGTCCATCTGCGTGTCCATCTTGATCCCAAGGGTCCTCTTCCGCCATGTCCAGAGAATAGCCTGCACCGCGCAGGGGGATGTCCCCTCTTGCCGCGCAAGGGCCATAACGGCGTTCTCTACATCGTCGTATATCGTCGTGGACCGGAGGGCCAGATTGGCTTCGGACATCGTCATGTTTGAGGACCCCAGAGCGATAGCAATCATGTGGCCGTCTACTGTAACCCGGCGGCTCTGGTCGAGGTACAGGATATTGTCACGGAAGCTGGTTATCTTGCGCCCCTTGACCTTATCCAAGAATGAGACTTCCCCCGAGAGGTAGCCCCACGCGCGGGTGCCGCAGGCGCGATAGGTGCTGATTACACAGTCGTCAAAGTTATGCCCCTGCTGATAGGCCCGCAGGAGCGATACAAGGGACCTTAGGTTGCCATGATAATCGTTGTTAGGTGAGAGGGCTACAAAGGCTTCAACGGTCGGTATAAAGCCCGTTTCGTAAAAGTCGGATAGCCCCCGCAGGGTGGCATTATAGGTGGGGTAGGCGGTCATACCCATTTCCTTGTCGGAAGTGGAGACCAGTTGCCAAGCCGCCTTAATGTTGATCCGGTAGAAGTCTGGTGATCTTACGTTCACTTCGCTACCTCATTCGTTCGGCTGTCATGTGAGTTTGGTTTCATCATAGGTCAGGAAGGCTTCCGGGTCGTTGACCAAGGACCACCCCTTGACCTGAGGGTAGACCGAAACCCCGCAGTTGGAGCAGTAGGACGGGAAGCGGTGGTTCACATGACATAGTATTGTACCGCAGCACTCCATTGCAAGAAGTCGGAAGGGGATGCGTTCGTGGTTCATACCGTTCTCCTAAATAAAGTGCGCCCCCGGGCCTTGGACCCCGAGAGCGCGTTGCCCGCCGCAGCGGACCAGTCAGACACCACTCTGACTATGGGGTAGGGGTATCCCGCGCGGGGAACCCTTCTGCATCTAAGATCGCTCTCTGCGGGTCTGTTAGGTCTATCCGCAGGGCGTGGCTCATATAGTGCAGGCATCTTGGGCAGGTAATGGCAGCGTTCCTAAAGTTGGTTTCGTTGCCTTGGCCTTTAGGGCCGCAGAGGGCGGCGCTGATACTGTGCGTCTGACTGGAAACGATAGCCAGTTCTGCCGGGGTGGCGAGTAGGTGGACCCCCATCTGTCGGGGGGCCTTCTCTGGTTCATCCGGGGTAGCCTGTTCCCGCGTTCGGATCGTGACCGCCATTACCCGATTACCCCCTGTGATTTCAGGGCCGCATAGGACCTTTCGATTTGATCGGTGAGCATCTGTTCGAACCCCGAGCGGGTGACCGGATATCCCCGTTCCCGCAAGCGTCGTTTGATGTGAGTAAGCATGAAGCCCTTTGTTTCCATCGCCCGGAGGGGGCTAGAGGCTTTGACCGCCTCAAGGTATTCATCGACTGTCCAACTCTTGACCAGCGCCGTGATCCACGGACCTTTCGAGTCTGCCACCCGCTTGAAGCGCGCGATGAAAACGTGGGAGCCGTCCTGCCTGATATAGCCGAGGTAGCCACCCGAGTAGGTGAAGTGTGATTTGCGGAAGTATTCCATAATTGTCTCCAAGGTTTGTGGTGAATTAGGTAACCGGCTTGAATTCGATGTTGTCCAAGTCGGTGAAGTTGAAACCCTCTGTGGCCAGCGCATCAAGTATATCGGCGGGTTGCATGTCGGTTTCGAAGTAGAAGCCCCCGAGCAAACGGCCTTTCAAGTCGATGCCATAGCTTTCTGTAAGGGCCTTCATAGCTGCATCGACGTTGGCGTTAGGGTCTTTGAAGCGGAGCGTTGTTTCGGTTTTCATCTTAATCTCCAAGGGTTGATGTTGTGGTGTGCTATCAATCTACCCCCTAAAGAACCGTTCGTCAACCCTCTAGTGAACGTAAGATCACGAGGCTAATAGCTTCTACTCTGCTGGCGTCGGATTTCGTCCTTGGCCCATGCGCCATGGTAGACCGTCCAGCGGCGCGCGTATCTGCGGGATAGCTTGGTTCTGGCTTCGCAGTCGTCCAAGCAGATCGAAGGCCAGATGTCATGCCAGATGATTTCCCACTTCTTTCCCTTCGGCGGTTCCCATGTCATGGCGTCCGCTTCGATCACGGTGATCTTAGGATCAAGGTGTGGGGCCACGAGGTCAATCACGTCCGGGTTCCGTTCGATCACGGTGATATCGGTGACTTCCGGCTTCCGTGCCATAGCCGAGGCGACCATCCCGATACCCAGCCCCATGAGTAGGCAGGAGCCGGTAGCCTGCTTGACGACATAGGCGTGATCCATTTTCTCTGCTGGCGTATCGGTCATTTGGAGTTTGCCGTCTGCTACCAGCCGGGTATAGGTCCCGGGCGCGACCGCGCGATAGCCCTGATTGTTTATAATGAGGTGGATATTGGCGAAGTGCACTTCGTTTTCGGTGATTACAATCTGGTCAATATAGGCCGTCTCACGTTTCCCGGCGGGGATGTTCACGCCCGGTATGAGGTCCGCCAGACGGTCCTTTATCTGGATGGCTCTGATTGTGTAGAGGCTGGTATTGCTCATGGTTTTTCCTTTGTCCGGGTATAGGGGCCTAGGTCTTCGGCGTTGCGGTTTTTTATATTATGCCACGCGCAGGCATCACACATTCGGTAAGGGCCTTCCCCCCTGTCGGGCCAGCCTATCAGGGTTGTGGCGGGCTTGTTGCAGGGGATATGGGCATACTCTTCACAGCCCCCGGGTTTGACTGATATCGGCATCAGAATTCATCCTTCGATGTGGGGCTTTGCAGGCTGGTATCCTCCACCTTTACCCAACGGCTTCTGGTCTTCCCCTCTGACTCAACGGGAAGGGGGTTCATGTTCCCGTGACTGCCGCTTATGGCGTACTCTTCCGCGATGGGTTTCACGCAGATACTCGGGGTGTAGGACTTCCTGACTAGGATACCTATGACGTGGCCGTGGTAGCCCCGATACCTGTGCCTGACCTTATCCCCCTTCTTGAACGTCACGCCGTCCTCATAGGTGATTTCGTCCATCATAACCTTTGGCTTATCTGGATTAAGCATCAGTGATCCCCCCGCCCGAAGCCACCGAGGGGCAGGCGGACAGGCCCGAGGTCTTCCCCGTCCTTGTCCCACTTAGTCACCATTTCCTGCATGGCGTTCCGCACGTCCGAGCGTTCGGCGTTGGAACAATACTGCATCCGGCCCGGCCCCCAGATCAGGAGGGAAAACGAAACACGGTCTTTGTCAGCCCCGGCCTTTTCCAGTTCCTTTTCGATCATGCGGGCTATGCGTTGAAGCCGGTTGCTGATCCGGGTATTTAGCACCAGATCGGAGCGGTTGATTTCAGGGTTTCGCTTTGTCATCAGTGGTTCTCCTTCTCATACAGATGCCAGACTAATGAGCCGTCTAGGATCGTGGCAACATGCCTAGACTTGCCGGGGACTTTCCCCCCCGTCCCTATCACTTGGAAGTGGCGGGGATTGACCGGGGCTTCGTCGTCCAGTTCAACCCATAGCCAGAGGCCGTTTATATGTTCGGCAAAGTGTAGGACCTTGGCCGATATAGGCATGTCAATCGTCTGAACGTCGAATACCAACTTGATCGGGTATTTGTGTATCGTCCTCATAGCTGAGGTTCCTTGTTTTCTGTCCAAGAGGGGTGGCCCGGTGTGAAGTTCTCCATCGGGAAATAGCTGACGCCGGTAAAATGAGCGGCCCAGCGCGTCTGGCACCGGATATCGAAAGTGCCGTCTTTGCGGGGCTTGAAATTCTGGAACCGGACGAAGCCGCTCACCGCCTGCTTCAAGAGGGCTTCGATCTTGGCGACCCCCTCTGCGTTAGCGGCGAACACGTCCGGGTCGATGTTCTCATAGCCGTGCGTGTTGCGGGTCAGATCAGGGTAGGCCAGCCGTAGGGCTTCCAGTTCTTCGAAGTAGTTGATCGTGTCTGTCACGCTTGATCCTCCTGTTGGGGGGCATCGCATGGGTCGCAGATAAAGAGGACTGCGCATACGCGCCCGGTCGCGCCAGCGGCGTGGTACATAACCCCTTCCGCCCGAGTGCGACATACATCGCACCAGTCTGTCGCGCGGTAGTTAAGGTCTGCCGGGTCGTAAACAGTCTCGCCTGTAGCATCCGAGTAACCGATGGGGGTGCGGGTTTCCGTATTCATGCCGTGATCCTCCCTGCGGCGCGGGCTTCCTCTGCGTATTCGCTCAGGGACTTATCGGCGGTGAAATAAAGGTCCCGTTCGATGGTTAGCCCCGCAGGGCCGCGCAGCCCGGTCAGATCGGAAAGCATAACATAGCCGAGTTCTGGGCATCCGTGGCCGAGGTCGCAAAGGCCGAACATGCGACCGTCCGGGCCACATTCTGAAATTAGCCATGTAGCACCACCCCAAGGGCAGAAATACTTGACGACTGGCGCGGCACTTTCGCCGGTGGCTTCGGCGTGTGCAAAGTTCGCCTGTAGCTTGCGGCCTTGGGCGGCGGTGAAGGGCTTCTGTTTCATGGTAGTCTCCAAAGGTTAGGTTGTGGTGTAAGGGTAGGTTAGCCCCCTTCTATGCGTTCGTCAACCCTTTTCTGCGGCTTGTCTGGTCATACGGGTAGCAACCCTTTGTGCCTCAGACCGGTCCATCCCGACCATGACGGGTTCGGCATCGCCGTAAAATACGATCCCGGCCCGGACGCCGCGCAGACTGAGTTTGGTAAAGACGGCCCAACTGTTCGGGCAATCGCCATCGTACTTACGGGCGGTGTATTGGGTAGGTTTCATGAGGTGTCTCCAAGTTAGGTTGTAGTGTATCCCTAATCTAGAAACTCTCTAGCCGTTCGTCAACCCCTTATTTCAGGATCGGTGATCTTACGTGCACTAGGTTATGTCATGCAGGTTCACTACCCCGAGGACTGCCCCCAGCATATCCTCTACCAGCACTTTGGTTACGCGCGCCTTGTTCATCAGGTCCACGATGTCAGGGACGCGGGCGGTTTCCTCTATTCGGATGGGTAGCCTGTTCGCGTATGCGCCCGCTAGGAGGGCAGGACGCCCCATCCCGGCCCGCCGTAGGTCGCCATCGGTTAGGACCCCCGTGACGCGCCCCCTGTCCAGCACAAGGGCTATCCCCGAGACAGGCCCCGTCATAGCCAAGGCCGCTTCCCCTATCGTGGTCGTCGTCTTCACCGTGGGTACAGGGGACCGCATTACGTCCCGTGCCACCCGTAGGCGGTTCCCAAGGCTTCCACCGGGATGATAGCGGCGGAAGTCCATAGGCGTGAGCGCGCGCCCGCGCGAGGCGTCTACTGCCAGAGCATCGCAGATCGACATGGCCACGGTCGTTGAGGTCGTCGGTGCCAGACCATTCGGGCAGGCTTCGACCACGGGGCCATAGCAGATCGGGGCAGTAGCGGCTTTCGCCAGAGCGCTGTCACCGTTGCCCGTCACGGCTATGATCGGAATGCCTTCGGCCTCACAGAAGAGTATCGTGTCCCCGAGTTCAGGTGTATCCCCCGAGTGGGACAACAGGACTGCAACAGCGCCCGCGCAGAAGGCCCCTAGATCGCCATGTGAGGCGTCAGCGGGGTGAACGTAGTGAGCAGGTATCCCGAGGCTCCTGAACGTACTGGCGGCTTTCTGGGCCACGAAACCAGACTTCCCCATGCCAGAGAATAGCACCGGCTTCCGTGTCGTCAGGAGGTTAAAGGCTTTGGGGTAGTAGTCTTCTAGTCTTTCGGATGCGGCCAGTATTGCTTCTGCTTCAAGTCGCATCGTCTCTTTGTAGCTGGTCATGCCTATCCCCTTTGATCAAGGGTCTAGCCTAACCACATCGTAAGGCCGCTGCCTACCGCGAACCAGAAGACGGCCATGGTCAGCCTACGCCCTGCCGTCTCTTTCTCTTGCTGAGTGGGTTTCCTCTTTCGAGCCATATCCCGGCGCTCCATCAGCATGGCGGCTACCTTGGTCGCGGCTTCCGAGGGGTCCATGTGCAAGATGCTTTTCAACCGGACTACCTGCCCTTCATCTAGGACGATACGGCGGGTTTCGTCGCATCCGGGTTCGTCGTCATTGAGGGGGCAGATCGTCAAGGCCCCGTTCTGTAGCTGCTTTATCTCAATACTGTCTCCATACCTATCAGGGTGCATGGCTACGGCTAGCAACTTATCTATTCTGGTCACGGGTTTCTCCCCTTGTTTGCATCAATCAATTCCCACATTTCTGAGCAGTCGTTGCAGGCGGGGGTGATACCCGGCTTCCAGTCTACTGAGCATCTTGAGCAGATATAATAGGTGCCATCCGGCGAAAGTCTGACAGGGGGAATGAACGCAGTAATCATGCGGTCTCTGCTCATGCCGGTAAAGTGACATGCCAGTTTATGCTGTCCCGGTTGTTCTCTTGAGCATACGGGGCAGTTGGCTTGCTTGGGCTTCACGCCGTCGCCCTTATCAGTTCAAGGCGGTAAACCTTCCCGGCGGGTGTCAGGCTATAGCCCATAGCGCCGTCTGCATCCTCGCAGTTTACTTCGACCAGCCCGCGCGCCACCAGCGCGTCTATGACGGGCCTCTGGAACGCAAGAGCGTGTCCCCCGAGGGGATACGCCGCTTTGATCGCTTGGGCCTCCAGTGCTTCGGATATCGTCATATTTCAGGTTTCCTTTTTGTCGGCTGTGAGGGTCGGACACATGCTGTACCGGCCACTTGGGTAAACCAACTCGGCTTCCCCGGTGTAGTCAAGCTGAATGGAGCGGCGCGTGATATCGCCATAGGCTTCGACATTACCGTCTTGGGCAATCCGGACGGATTGGAGCCATACGGATTTCTCGGTGCGGCGCTTGACGGTCCAGCGGAATATGCACTCGTGGTCGCAGATCGACCGCGTGGAATAGACCACCCCGACTTCGAAGGCGCGCGGCTTGGCCGGGACCTTGACATATTCGCTGTGCATCCAATCAGGGCTGTCGGGGTACTTGCAGCCCTCGGTGGCGAGGCCCGCTGACGGGGGCGTCTGCATGTTGGCGGGGGCCGGTGGGTGCGCTGAGGTGGGTTTCAGGTCCGCGCCGTGGAAGAGGCGTTCGATAGCGGTGCTGATATGGATGAAGTCGTTCATGTTAATCTCCAAGAGTTAGGTTGTGGTGTGAGATAACCCTAGCCCCTCTTCATAGGTTCGTCAACCCCTAAATGATCGTAAGATCACTTTCTTGAAGAGGCTATGTCAGAGCATTGAGCATCGGCCCTTTCAATGCTGGTTTTGAAACCTTCAAGCAGCTTTTGCATACTGTCTTTGTTAAACGTCCCTTCCATGCGGAGCGATAGGCAGGCGTCCGTGTCCATCTTCCTGATTACCGCGCGCCATAGCGGAGGCATCCCCATGTCCTGAGCCACCAGATCATCACCCACTCGTGCGGTCCCCGTTCTTCCAGCGCGACCCAGTTCTGTTTGTAATACGCTCAGTACATCTTTGGGGTGATGCACCGGGAACCGGTATTCATCCGATAGCGTGAGGGTATCGTTACAGGTAGCCACCATACCGCTTACAGGTTCGTCTAGGAAATAGAGCATCTGCATGGTGATACAGGCCGCAAGGACGGCACTCTCTGACCACCACATATCTTGGAAGTAATAGCGCCCGGAGGCGTCAGCCCCAAAGGCCAAGGCGCTTTCTCGCATAGCTGATCGCATAGGGGCAGAGCCGTTTATGCTTAGCTTCAACGGGAAGTTCAGATGTTGGGACATTCCCATCATGGGATAAACCGCATCGTGGCTCACCGCCGCCTGCATAACCTTCCCAACCTTTGCGTGAACCGTGGCTGCGAGGAAGGTTCCTACCAACGCCGGGTGTACCATCATTCCCTTTTCATCGTAGAGGACCATCCGGGACCCATCCGAATTGAAAGCCAACCCCATCTGCGCCCCGGTTTTCCGTATCCGAGATTTCATTGCCCGTCTCACGGTATTGGACTGTGGGTCCGGGGTGCTCATAACCGGGGAAAAGGGGTTCGCCTGCATAGGGATCAACGTGATGTTATCCCGGCCCCCTGCCGCGCGTAGTGCCCCTAGGAGCGCCTTAAGTATCTCAGACCCCCCGGACCCTATCACGACCTTGAATAGTTTGGTGTTGAACGCCATGGGGGGCCAGACCCCATACCCGCGCAGGACAGCCCCCATGTATTTGCGGTAGCCCTCCGTGGCATCATGGTCTGTGCAGCCTGCTGTCGGAGTACCCTCATTATTGGGTGGCAGGGTTTGCGTCACAAGCCTTATCATTTCAATCTGGTGCGAGGTTAAAGCGGCCCCCTCTGGTCCGATGATTTTCAGCCCGGTTACCCTCGGATCATCAGACCCCCCTGTGAGCATGATACCGGCATCCGGCAGTTCGCGCCCTGCTGTCACCGAGCCGACCGCGTAGGTAAGCTGGTCAAGAGTGCAGGGACCCAAGCAGATAGAAACCACCCCGGACTCTGACAACCCCCGGCATACTTCGGGGTAGAGGCGCTTGGAACCACTTCGATTATCTAGGCCCACGACAACTGTTTCAGCGTTCAGGACTATCGCTACGGCCCGGCCTAGGGCATACCCATCCACGCTGTTCAGTTCGGTAGGGTAGACCCCGCGCAGGTCATAGGTCTTACGCACGCTGGCCTTCATGGGTATTTCCTTTCAGGGATCATTTCACTTCCTCTCTCATTGCCCGCATGTGCTGCCCGGCTTCCGCGTCACACCATCTGTTGACGTAGGACCGGGCATTTCCGTTTTTCGTATGACCCTTGACGTGCCTGTAGGTAATCACGGCGTTGGGGAAGTGGAGCGTCTTAGCCTTTTTGAAACCCCACTTACCCTGTGTCAGCATCGTTGAGACGGCCATACAATCCGACTGTAGCAGAATATCCCGCGCGCCCCTAGCGTAGGCTATTGCCAACCCATTCATCGCCGCCCGACATTCTGCCATAACGCTGTGCTGGGGCTTGTCAGTAAACCGGCCCGCCTTCTTGCAACGCACCCCGCCATCGAAGGTGATCCAGACTGCCCATCCACCAGCGCGGGTCTTGGGGCAGAACGATGCGTCTGTGATCAGGGTGGCTCTCATGGCCCGGCAAATGCTTTTAAGCCCTTAACTAAGGCAGGCATATAGCCGGGGCGCACCCCCTCTGTCGGGTTATTCGCCCTCATCGTTTCGATGGCGATGTAGGCTACCGCGTTTTCATCCCCCAAGAGAATAGCCGCCGCCTGTTCGGAAGTGATCTTAGGTGCACTACCTCTGTGATATTCTTCATGCTGTGGGGTAACCAGATCGGGGTCGCCCGTCCAGTCAGGCTCATATGGATGCCGCCGAAGCCATGCCTTATCCGGCCAAGGGGGGTTCGTTGGGTTATCCACCTGCTGATATGTCTCCAAGGGCCAACACGGCTCTGGCCTGCTTCATCGCGATCTGCTGTTGTACTTCCGATGTGTGTTTCCAGAAGTCGCCAGCGTCCTCGCTGGCATCGTTAGAGGCCCTTCCCTCATAGGCGATAGCCTGAGCGACCAGTAGGGCCACCCCCTCTGCGGTATGATCCTCTGGTTCAGAGGGTTCCGCCATAGCCTCTACGACTACCCCTAGCAGAGCGCCCATATAAGCCACCACTGGGCCGGGGAAAGCGGCATAGCTTAGGGTAGGGTCCCCGGGTATGTCACCGAGCGTCATACGCGCGCCCGCTTTCATCATCGTCACGGCCTGCTTAATGTGGGCGTTGATGGTCGCTTGGTTCGGTAGGTCTTCCATGTGGGGTTCCTCTTCAACATCATGTCACGTTGGATTTCAAGTTGGATTAGCTGGTCCATTACCTTTAGCATTATCTCGCGGCAGGCGGTCAGGCCGTCTAGTTTTACGGCTATCCGGGCTTCAATAGCCCGAAGGTCTTTTCGCTTGTCGGCCATGGTCACTGTCCTGCCGATAGGCCGCGCCCAAGGGCTTCGATGGCGTCTAGCCCCATGTCAGCGCGCGCATTACTTTGCCGGGCCTTGCTCAGGGTTTCGATAATGCTGGTGTTTAGGTCGTGGCACTTCTCTTTCAGGGCTAGGTTCTCCTGTTCGGTCTTGGCATTGTCTGCTGCTACTTCGGTCATATCGTTCAGGAGCGCGTCATACTTGTCTTTCCACTCCTGCGCCTCTGCATAGGCGGACAAAGCCCGCTGTTTCAGGTCCTTGTGCTCATCCCGATACTTAGCCTCTTCAACCGCTATCTCAGAGGTCAGGTCCCTGTTACGTTCGCGCAGTTCGCCAAGTTTTGTATGCAGCTTATCAATGTAGTCCCTAGCCTTGATAAGTGCAGGTGAGGAATTCCCGGCGGAGGTGGTCTTGGGCTTCTTGGGCTTGGTCTCAATCCCGGTCTCGGGTTTCTCGGGTACAGATGCGGTCGTGACGGCATCCTTCTTGGCTTCCGCCGCTAATGCGCGGGGCCGGTTCTTTGATCCCTTGGGACGGCCAACGGGTCGCTTGGCCGGAGCCATACCTAGGTGGAGGCCAGCGGTATCGCTGACGATGTTCGATTTCTTGGGCATGGGTAGTCTCCAATGTGTGGTGGGTGGTAGGTAGCCGAGGGGCCATTATAGCCCCCCGATTAAAGTTCGTCAACCGGTAGGATACTGACCAAGGAACACTCGAAGGGCCGTCTCTGCACGGAACATCCATTTCCTCTGCACACTCGGAGGCAGGGTGCTGTATGCCTCATTCGTCCGGGGGTAGGGGTCATGGACCATATCAAGGAATTCTTCATCCATGCGCCACATGGTACGGGCTATCTCAGTCAGTCGTGTCGTCGTGAGGGTAAGCGTCATGGGGCCACCCGCCGGTACGCGCGCGAGGGCGGGTGCGAGGGCGGGTGCGAGGGCGGGTGCCGGGCAGGTCTCATCTACCCAGTCTACTCCATCCTGTTCGGCGGCTGTGGGGGTGCGTTCTACGGCGTCCCCTTGGCACGCAGGGCATAGCCTCGGATCGCCGCCGTCTCCAAGGGTCAGGCCCTCGCCATCGCAAGAGGAACAGCTACTGGTTGCGTGCGCGGCTGTGGGGGCCGCATGGGGGCATACCGCGCCTTTCCATACAGAACGGCTACACGCCAGACATTCAGTTTGTGGGTTCCCTTTCCCGGCTTCTCTGAGGCGATCATGGCAGTAAAGTGGGCGGGTATCGGCTAGCTTATCGTCCATCGGGGTCCCCTTCTAGGCTGATAGATACAGCTTCGGTATATACCTCATGCTTTACGGGGGTGCACTTATAGACTTGGACCGTGCCGCCTACCGCCTCATTGGTTTCCACAGCTAGAGCTAACGCTGCCTTGGTAGTGAAATATTCTATGCCATCGTTGGCGTTCTCCTTATAGAGGGTATGAGTGACCCATATCGTCTTAGGCATCGTCGTCTCCTGTTCTGGTGATCTTACGATCACTTAATGAGGGTTTCGAGTTCGTTAGCAGCGGCGCGCAAGCTGGTGACCCATATGCGTAGGTCTTTCTTACTGGCCGGGCGCTGGCGCTCTAGGGTCATGCTGATTTCCCCTGCCGTCCCGGCCATCATCCCATACGCAGCTTTGATCACGGCCCCGGCGCTCATGTGTTTCGGCCTTCGTGGTGCGGGCCAGTGTGTCTTAGCAGGTAAAGCCTGCGCCACCAACCGTTCGGCCCTCTGGCCTCCCCTAATTGAAGTAGGGCTGGGTACTGCCTTGTTGCTTCGAAGGCTTCGGGCAGGGTCTTATTGCGCGCCTTGGCCGTCTGACGCTTTATCTGGGCCGAGGTGAATTCCTTCTGCGCGACTATGGTTATCTTGCGGGTCATTCCGTTTGCCTCAGAATTGGGGGTATCCACTGCTTGTCGGTGTGCCAGTGATAAAAGTCGGCATGATGCCTGAACACGGTGGGGTCCCGTTGAATTGAGGCCATTACCTCTACCACTGTTTCCTGCCCGGGCCAGCGCGCCACAGGTAGCATCGCTTGGTTCTTCATGCAGATCAGCGCGCCCGCGCAGAAGGCCGTTCGGTCGTCTTCGGGGCCGTAGTCCTTCTGGTGGCAGGCCGGGGCCTCTCCTGCGGCTACTGCGTCCGCGTAGAAGGTCGCGCGGTGTCCGCCTAGCCAGCCCTTTAGTGCTTTCTTACGCCAAGGACATTCGGTGCATGGTTTAGTATGCTTGAGTATCATCCCGGGACCTCACTCTTGGGTTTGGGTTTGGGTTTGGGTTTGGGCTTGAGTTTGGTCTTGAGTTTGGTCTTGAGTTTGGTCTTCATTAGCTTTCTCCTCAGTAGTCATGGTCCGGGAAAAGCCAGCCCGGACGTTGTAGGTTTTTTGGGGGACAACCCCATAGGCTACATCCCCGCGTTCGTGCATTTCTTTGAACCACCGTTTCTGGCCGCAGAAGGTGCAGACTTCTGACTTGCTTCCTTCGATCTTTTCAAAGTCGTGGGCCGGAGCACGGCGGCACTGAGTGGGGTCACCCCCGTCTGCTCGGCTTCGGTAGGCGTAATGAGCCGCGACCGTGTGCAGGCCCTTCTTGACGGCCTCTAGGTGACCTACGCTGGCCCGGATACTGCGGCCCGGTTTGTGCGGGCGGTCCCGGATGAATACGTCCACCTCTATAGGACGGTCCCGCTCTGACCCTCTGGGGCGCTCTGGGAGGGGGTTCCCGTCTTTGTCGAGTACCGGGACGTAATGAGGGGGTTTGGCGCTCAGGGCGGCGACTAGGAGGGATAAGGCGATGCGCGTTGTCCCATCTATCTGTGACCACAGTGGGACGGGCCTATGGGCTAGGGTCGTCAGCATCATCCGGTCTTGCAGGCGTTTAAGTAGGCGCGGCTCTAGTTCTTGGTAACTGCGGCAATAGGAGGTTCCCAAGGCCACCTCTTCCAATAAAACGTCACTCCCTCTGTCTAACAGGTGGGGGTAGGTATACTTATGGGACTCTCCTTGGGTAGCCCTCTTCAATTGTTCTTGGTTGTCTATAAATTCGGTTGGGGGTTCCATTGTCTCAGAGGTATGAAACCCGAAAGCGGGTGCCCCTAGGAGGCAGGTCCCCGTGGGGTAGACGTAGTATAGAAACCCCATAATGCACCCTGCCGGGGCTTGCCACTCACCCTTACCTTGCGGAGTGTTAGGCTGGTAAAACATAGCCCCTATCCGAACCGGGGCAGTCTCTGCGTTATGGACTTCATAAGAGTTGCCTTTCGCCAGCATTATCTCTTGAGTAGTGTCGTCCCAAGGGACGTGGTTCGTTCCCTTGTTATAGGTGAGCCAATCGAATTCGATCCATACCTGAGGGGTGGGTAGGTAGGCCATGGATAGGCCCCTGAGTAGTTCGGAGGGCTTCATGGCGGACCAGTACCCCGCCTCATAGGAGGCCCTGTCACTCAGAGAATAAACCCTTGTGTCTGGTCGTTTCCAAGACGGGATAATGAGCCGCATAAAGGCCTTCTTGGGGAACCGTTTGACTTCCCTGTCAGCATAGCGGCGGAAGCGGTTGTATAATGGAGCGCTCATGTCTGGGCCTCTTTAGGGTGTATCCAAGGCCGCGCTATTGCGGCCAAGGACTTTACTTGGTGGCGCACCAGTTAATAGCGATCATGGTCCTGCGCATCGTCGGGGTGTTGACGCAGAAGTGATAGATTGCGGCCCGGCGGGCATCGCCCCTCATATCCGCAATCTGCGTGAGGATTTGGGCTTCAATCCGGGTAACGCAATCGCGGTCTACATAGGGGGTGCTACCCCCGATGCCGAACCCGCCGCCGCCAATGCCGATAGAGGGGGCCATAACGCAGGGTGCGGTATTGTTGCTGGAGGGAGCCACGACCGTAGCTGAGTTGACTTCATCCCCGCCCTGATTTGTCGAAATGGCTGACTGAGAAGTCGATGTCGAGTTGGACGCCGAACTGATCTTGCCACCCCCTTCTGCATAGGCCGGGGCTGCAAAGGTAATGGCGAGGATGCTGGCTGTGATGATGCTCTTCATGGTAGGTTCCTTCTTTGAGGTGGTAGTGACGTTGGTGATGGTAGTAGACCGGGGGCGGACAAGATTACCCGCCCCCGAGGGGTGGCTTACCAGTCGGTGGACACGTCGCCCCAGAAGCTGCCTGTGCCCCCGGCCAACCCGCCGCGCATAGCACCAGCCAGAGAGCTGTTATTGGACCGGGCGCGGTCGAAGCCTGAGGTAAAGGACTCATTCGTGACGGTGCCGGTCAGCCCGCCTTGCTTACCGTTACCAGTGAGGCTTTGGCTGAACGTGAGCGTCCCGGTATTGCCCGCGAACTGGCCCGCTTCTGAGAAGCTGTTGCCGTTGCCGAGGCTACCGCCTGCGGAGGCTGCAAGCGTGGATGCGGAGCCTTTGATGTTGCCGCTGCCCTGCCGGTCGAAGTTGGGCCCACCTGCGAAAGCTGGGGCTGAAAGTGCTGCAAGGGCTACTGCGGTTGTGATGATATTTTTCATGGTTAGTCCTTTTTGGTTCGCTACGGATTGTAGCGGGCAACGGCTTGAGCAAGTCGCTGT
>Ga0136588_1000123_pt1 | contig 29212 bp, 44 predicted proteins | sample AntRauMFilla1564_FD_104782 | JGI IMG/M metagenome (GOLD analysis project Ga0136588, IMG submission 104782) | Saline lake microbial communities from Rauer Islands, Antarctica - Metagenome Filla 1 #564 | ecosystem: Environmental > Aquatic > Non-marine Saline and Alkaline > Saline | place... | reverse complement strand
AGCACCATTGGCCCCGTCTGCACCATCCGCACCATCAGCGCCATCCCGCGCCTCAAGCCCCGTGATCACCACGGCGCGTCGGCTGATGTTTCCGTCTGCCCCCGGGACCATGTCCTGCGTGTAGAGGGTCAGCTCGCCGGTCGTGGGGTCATACGTCCCTTCAACCAGTCGTTGGTCCTCCTTGTTGATCTCGTCAACGAGGTCAAGGAAGTTGGCCGCCGTCCTAAGTTGCGGGTTGTTCTCCAACCGTTGCAGCTGGCACCCGGCGTTGCAGCCTTGGGCAAGGGCGGGGGCTGCCGTGAGGCCCATCAGGGCAACAGTGGCGGTCATCAGTAGGGTATGTCTCATTGGTCGTCTCCAGTTGGTTGTGCCCGGTGTGGGCGGTTGTCGCAGCGGGTCACTCCCGCAGCGGGTCGATGAATTCCGGGCTCGCAGGCTTCCCCCGGGGGACAGAGGCCAGAAGCTCAGCCCGGTACTCGGTCTGGCGGACCTCTGCGGCTCCCTCCAGCAGGAGGGTGGGCGGGAAGCCGGAGACCTCAAAGTGGGTCAGGTCCCCAAACTCCCGGCAGGTGTCGGCCAGCTCATCAATCTCCTCCCACAGCGAGCGGAAGCCCGCGATGTCCAGCATGCTCTCATCCAGCGCAACGTCCACCCGCAGCGTCAGCGTCATCTTCTTCAGTTTCATGTTCAGCGCCTCCCGGCTTCAATGATGAGGAGGAGGGCCGCAAGGCCCCCCATTCCAGCGGCCACAAACTCGGGGACCATTGGGACCAGCTCCTGCAGCCCAAGGGCGAGCGAGGCAGCTGACGTGGCCCAGACCAGGGCCGCGCAGACCTTCTGCTTGGCGTTCATCAGCGCGTCCCCTGTGGGAAGGCCGCAAACAACGCCTCAAACATCCGTGCGACGTGGGGCGGTGGCGCTCCGATCCCCTCGGGCGGGAGGAGGCTCAGCATTGGGCCGGATGATTCACCGTCCTGCCACACCGGGAGGTCGCACACCACCATCTTCCCGTCCCGCACGATCCGGGAGTGGAGGCCCAGGGAGCCCCCGTGCCAGACCCCGTGGGCCACAATCGCCTCAGTCCGGTCTGCACACTCTGAGGGTTGGGTCCGGTCGTTGCTCTCCAGGCTCCGCTCCACCATCCACGCCTCGCTGATCATCACGTAGCTGGTGACCTCTTTCCAGGCGAAGTACATCTCAACGTGGCTCAGGGCCTCATCCTTCTCTGCCTGGTCCTGCCAGGGCGTGACCATCACAAACATCCTGCCCTCTGGGTTGAAGCCGATGAAGTGGGCAATCAGCTCGTTGCCCGCCTCCACGTGCTCAATGCAGCGCACCATCTCCCGGCGCATGTGGTCCGCCATCTGTTCACTCGCATCCATAGCCATCCAGCTCCTTGTTCCAGTGGGGGTACAGTTGCACCCCGGTGATCTTGAATCCGTCCCGGGTCCCGAGGCGGCTGGTCAGCACATCGCGGACGGCCTCCCCGGCTGCTGAGACCGGCGTGTTGCCCGGCAGCGCCACAACGTAGTCACGGCGCTCCTCCCGGATGAGGATGAACACCCTCAGCTTGATGTTCATGCCACCACCTCCCCGGCACCGCCAAAGCGGTTGACGAGGGCGCACAGGCGCATTGCCCGCTCCTCTCCGAGGTCTGCCCGGGAGAAGCTCCGGGGAGCCCGATGGAGGCCGCTGAGGCCCCCGACATCCTGCCAGTCCTCCACAGCCTGCGCGCTCCCCCAGCACCCTGAGGACCGGGCCGGGAAGGCATTGTACAACATGTTGGCGTAGTTCCACATGATCCGGCGGTTGACGACATCGGCAGCCCCGAAGGCCCCCACCAGGTCATTCTCCATGACGGCCTTCAGGAAGCTCCCGGGCGCGATCCCGTCATGGAGGTATCGGCGGACGCCCCCGCGCATGTGCTCCGGGAGGTCCTCCAGGTATCGGTCCAAGTCATCCATCATCGTGTGCTCCATTTCTAGGTTGATGTGCCCGGCCCGGAGCCGGGGGTGGTTGGGGTCAGGCGCTCAAAAAGGTTTTGTTGTCGGGGAAGATCGCGGTGTCCAGTTCAAACCCGGCGTCACCAGCAAGCTCGGCAATCTGATCCTTGACGTTGGCCCAAGTTTCATATTCTAGGCCCAGCTGCCCCATTTTCGACTGGACGCATTCTGTTGCCCAGATCACTTGTTTGTCTCTCGTCATTGTAGTTCTCCATTTCTGGGGCCCAGACCGTCCGGGCTTATCCCCTACCTAATGATGGACCGGGGATAAGTAAAGGGCCAAGAAGAAACTTTTTTGTTGCCCAACCAAACTTTCTTATTGTGACCTCAGCTCCCGGGCTCCATCACGAACTTCCCGAGGTTGAAGGGGTCGTTGCCCAGGCGGTCCAGGGTGAGGCGGACCCTGGCCAGGTCACTCTCCGCCGCCCCCTTCTCCGCCAGGTGCTGTGAGATCAGGTATCCGTGGAGCCGGTCCCGGGCCAGGGGCAGGGTCATGGCGCTGCTTATCAGGCAGCCCTTGTACCAGACCTCAAATTGGTCGGGGCCGACTCTGCTGATGTGGCAGAAGTGCCGCCCAACCAGGAAACGCTCAACTACAGTTGGTTCAGAACTGGACATCGTCAGTTTCCTCCGATCCGGGGTTGGGGGCCGCAAGGCCCATTGACTGCGCCACCAGCTTCTGGAACAGGAACGTCTGGAGGGCGCGTGATCCATCCCGGTATCCGTGGGCCTTGTGGAGCCACTCCTCATACAGGGTCGCCACCACCGTCTCCAGTCCACAGTCCAGGGTCGATGCTGCCAGGAACACCTGCCCCCGCTCCTGGTGCCAGAGGCCCATGACCCCCGGCCCGAGGCTCTCAACCACCTCCACGTCCTCCGGGCTCAGGGAGGCCCCGAGGCGGAACAGGTGGGGGAAGGCCTGGAGGAAGGCACGCTGCGCCTCCTCCCCCAGCCGGGCAGGCGGGAACACGCCCCGCTGCTGGAGGTCCCGGTCAACCACCCGCCGGGCAGCCTGGTTGGATGTCATGTCGGTGTAGGTCGCAGCTGCCGCGTCCAGGAACTCCTTGCAGGGCGTCCCGCACAGCGTGAAGTCCAGCTGCTGGTCCCATCGGTCCCCCTTGGCGAGGAGCTGTGCGTGGAGCCCCCGGTGCGGGAGCCGGGGGATGAGCTGGCACAGCTTCCACTGGACAGTGTACTGGCTCTCAAATGTCCGGTCCTCCGTGAGGGTCATTGGGCACAGGAGGTTGTAGCTGAACATCATCTCCTCAGGGAGGGTCCCGGCCCTGACGCCCCGGTAGAACAGGCTGCGTGTCGGGCCGGGGTGGACCTCCAGGAACTCATTTGCGACTATCGGCTTGGTGTCGATGAAGATGGAGGCCCGGTTGTTGTACTCCCGCTGGATGGCCTCGCCCTCTACGACAATGACGGTGTCTGCCTGCTGGAGCCGGTCGGTGACCACCCCGGCCTCGTCAAGCGTATTGCTGTGCAGCTCCCGGTATGCCTGCCACACCTCCCAGTTGCGCCCGAGGTCGGTTGTGAAGGCCAGGGCCTCCTCCCCCATGAACACGCGCTGGACAGCCTTGCCGCGCACCACTGCCTCCCGGGCCGTGAAGGGGATGACCTCCCGGCCCCGCCGCAGCTCCACCTTGTGGCCGGTGCGCAGCAGCGTGGACAGGGCAAACTTGAGCCCGGTCCCGAAGTACCCGATGGGGTTGTCCCCAGTCTTGACCGACACCCCCATCACCCGGATCACGTCCAGGTCGATGTGGCCTGAGTTGGCGAAGTAGACAGTCATTGGTTCTCCTCCCACTTGTATTCAGTTTTCAAGTCGTCTCTGGTGAAGCCCGGCCAGCCCTTCAGGGTGCTCTCCCCAACGTCAGTGGTGAGGGGCCTCCAATCTGACCACAAGATTTCCCAGTCAGATGACGGAAAGCATCCGTGGTAGCATCGGCGTTGCGAGCCGGGCCGGGCTTCCCGGTACTGCCACCGAACATATATTGTGCCCAGGGCAACCACTGGGGCAGGTTCCACTGGCTTCTCAGGCCGGTTCCTCCGGCCCTCTGCCTTGCGCCATTCATCAAGTGCGTTCATGCTGGAACCCCCCTGCCCGCGATTGCCCGGACGGCCCCCACAGCCGCGCGGAACTGTGCGTCAAATTGCCGGTCCCCCGGCTTGCGCTCCCACTCCACATCCAGGTCGATGAGGGCCTGGGCCACGGCCTTCGCCTCCTCCAGCCTCGGGCGCTGGAGCCTGAAGAACACCTCCACCCCTGCGGCTGCGTGGTACACGCCCCAGCCCCTCCCGATCCGGGCGACAGCCACCCCACCCTTGGCGTAGGCAGTCACCACCCGGTTCCCGTACCTCTGGTCAGGGATGGTCATCTCAATCTTCTTGAAACCCACGGTCATTCTTCAGTCTCCTCAACAAGGACTTGGCGCATGGATACGGAACAGCAGTGGTACTGGTCCAGCGCGTCCCGCCACCTGCGGCGGGGCGCGCCCGGCTCCAGTGGGGCGATGCGGTCCAGCGCGTCCTGGGCATCCTGCCGCCGGGCGTACACATCCTCATACAGGGCTGCCGCGCCAGACATCACGGCCCCGTCCCAGTCAGTGGCCTCCACCTTCGCCACCCACTCCACCCGGTACTTGCGGAAGGTGTGGGGGTAGGGCTCCATGCCGCTGAGCTGGATCGGGGTGCTGCCGTCCAGGGGGAGCTGCCAGCTGGAGTGGTCGTCATGGACCTGGATTGAGAGCCCCTCGCCAACCTGCCAGTCGATGATAACCAGCTCCCCGCTCCCGGTCTCAGCAACCATCGCATCAGGCGAGGCCCCCAGGAACGCCTGGTGGAGTTTTGTGCCCCCGAGCCGCTCCATCTGCCCGGCCCGGAGCATCGCCCAGGCGGTCCCCAGGCCCGTCTTGGGCAGCTCCCCCACGGTGCGCTTGCCATACCGCACCCCGGGCTGCCCGGGGGAGATGTAGTTGATCAACTTGTTCATTCTGTTGCCTCCTGCAGGCTGGAGACGATGTTCCCCAGGGCTTCAATCGCAGTCTCCAGGGCCTCAATGGCCTCCTCCAGGGCGCTGATGGCTGCCTCTGCGGCCTCCCCCCGATCCCCGCCCTTGAGGCCCTCCGGCATGGCGTCCAGGTACTCCTGTTCATCATCCCTGATCTGCTCAACTTCGCCCTTGAAGTCCTCCAGCAGCCCGGTGGGGCTCTCTTTTTCGATCTGTTGGGCGAGGGCAGTGATCTGTTTGCGGCGTGCGGCGTTCATCTGTGTGCTCCATTTCTAGGTTGGTTGGGGCGCGGGGCCGGAGCCCCGCTGGTTGTACTCAGATCACCCGGACCAGGGTGCGGGTGTGGAGGCACTGGATGTTGTACCCCCCGGCGAGGATAGTGCGGATCGTGACCGTGTGGCCCGCGACTTCAAAGGAACCTTCAACCCCGTCGCTGACCTCCACCAGGGTGAAGTCCGGGATGCTCGTGACGCCCAACTTGGTGAGGGCCTTGATGATCTGGGCGTCCCGGCGGGCGATGACCCCTGTGATGTTCTTGAGCACGCAGGCTGCCCGCTGGGAGGGGGTTGGGTTGGAGAAGATCACCCCCAACCAGCCCTTGCCCCCGGCGAGGTCCTCCAGCTTGGCCTTGTCCGCGTCCCGGATAGGCTGTGACTGGCGGATCGGGGTGTGGCGGAGGGCCTCCAGGTTGGCGGTGCGCTCCGGGCTGCTGTAATAGTCCCGGACTGCGATGTTGCGAGCCTCCAGCCAGGCAGTCTGTTGCTCCAGGAGGCGGGCGTTGAGGGAGGCGAAGGCGCGGGTGATTTGGACTTGCATTGTAGTTCTCCATTTCTGGGGCCCAGACCGTCCGGGCTTATCCCCTACCTAATGATGGACCGGGGATAAGTAAAGGGCCAAGAAGAAACTTTCTTGTTGCCCCGGCGCGGTAGTCAGCGCCGGGGCCAGTCTCCAGGGGACGCCGGAGACCTTCAGGCAGGACATGGCGCATGGAGCACACCACACCCACTCTACCTTACTCTGTTGTGGCGCTGTGGATTTCCTCCACCTGCTCCGCAATCGGTTTCAGGGCCTTGCCTACGCTCTCCGAACCCCTGTCAACAGCCCTGGAGACAGAACGGTTGGAGGACATGAGCGCTGTGGCGCTCTCCCGGATGTTTTCAGCAGCTCCCCCGATCAGGTTCCGCAGCTCCCCGTCCACACCAACGCGCTCCTCAATGATCCGCCCAAAGGCAGCGCCAAGGGCGTGCTCCGCTGTAGGCTCATCCTTCACCTCGGAGAGGAGGCTCAAGTGGCGCTCCATCCCCTTCGCCGCGACCAGGAGCTCACTGGCGGTCATGCTCTCCCGCCCGTTCCCGATCATGGCGAGCTTGGAGCGCTCCACCACCTCCCGGATCGTGGCTGGGATGTTGCCAGCGAGGGCCTTGCCAACGGCGGTCAGGTCCTCCCCTGCCGCGACCAGGCCCCGGCTGTAGAGCATCACCAGGCGCTGTACGGCCTCCGCCTCGGGGGCCATGATCGTGATCACAGCGTCAAGGCGTCCCGGGCGCAGCATTGCCCGGTCCAGGCGCTCCACGTGGTTGGTGGTCAGGACGGTGATGACCTGGGCATTCTTGGTGAGTACCCCGTCTATGGTGTTGAGCAGGTCGTTGCCCCGCTGGTCACGCTCCCCCACAACCCGGTCCACGTCCTCAGCGAACACCACCGCAGGCTGGTATCGCTGCGCAAACAGGAGGGCGTCCTTCAGAGCCCGGACGTCATCCAGCAGGATGTATGTCCAGCCGCTGTCGACACATATTTTGGAGGTGACGTGGGCCGTCATTGTCTTGCCCGTCCCGTAGGTGCCCTCAAGCAACACACCCCGGTTGAGGGGGATACCGTGCTTGAGGCAGGCTTCCGTGTGCTGGATCGGAGCCCAGAGGGATGCCTTCACCTGCTCCAGCTCGCCCGGGTTCAACACCAGCTCATCCGGGTTGATGCTGCGGGTCTGGATGAACTCTGGGGGCTCACGCGTGATCAGGTCCCCGTCGCTGTCAGCCTTGAGGCGGATTGCCTTGCCCTTGTAGATTGAGCTTGTCTTCAGGATGGCCCGGGCGAGGTTGGCGAGGTCGCGGACAACTGACGCCTCCCGCTTGCGGACGGTCCCGGAGAGGACCAGCACAGGCCCCTTGGCTGTGTTCGCGCGGCGAACCTCAACCGGGTTTTCAACCCCGGGCAGGGTGAACTGGCCGAACGGCACCTGGATCTGGTCGTCATAGTCCGGGCCGGTCTGGACGGTCACGAGGTCGGGGGCAATGGGTCCAAAGAAGGACATCTTGGGGGTGGGGGACGCCCAGCCATACTTCTCACGCATGGCCGCGTTCAGCGCCACCAGCGCGTCCTCGGGAAAGGCGTCCATGACCTCCGTGACGTCCAGCTCAGTTTCCTCGTCAGCGGCCTTGCGCTCCAGGGTCTCAATCGCCTTGCGCAGGGGCATCGGCCCCGGGTCGCCAGGCAGGGTGATCTTGGTCCCGCTGTGTTCGATGTCCACATCCCGGTTTGACCAGGCTTCCGCCCCGACAGCGCGGGACATCGCTTCAGCAAGCAGGTTGTTGATGTTAATTCCAGACATTGTTCGTGCTCCATTTCTCTGTTATCGGCTGGTGAGCGCCACGTGTTGTTCCTTCCCCCTCACCGGGGATAAGCTGACCTTAGGGGCGGTGCCCGGCGGGGTCTATCTCTTTTCCTTGCCCCCGGACTGTCCCGGGGGTAGGGTTGTTGTCAGGTTGGCCGACCAGAGGGGGGTACAACGTCCTCCCTGGTGGGCCCCCCTCGCCTCAAAAGTCCTCGGGCTTCAGCAGGCCCAGCCCAAGCAAGAGGTTGGCCACCGGGTCCTGCGTCCCCACCTGGGACGCCTTCACCAGAGCAACAATGTCCTGGAGGGCAGCGTCAGACTGGCGGAGGGCGTTGAGCCCATCGGCCAGCTCCTTGGCCCGGTACTCGCTCCGGGTGTCAGCTACCTTTGTCCAGCCCCCGCCCACCCTCCGGTGGATGACCATGGCCCTGCGGTCTCCCGTCAGAACGTAGCTGTATGCTGGCTGGTCAGCTGCCATCGCCGGGCTCCCCGTCAAACAGGACCGCAGCGAGGTCCGGTGGGCTGTACTGGTCGGACTTGAGGATGCGACCAGAGGCCCCGAGGATCGGGTTGCCCGCGCTGTCCAGCTTGGACATGTTGGAGCGGTGGACCTCCATCAAGCCTGCCTCTTTGTAGTCTGCCAGCCCGGTGGTCAGGTACGTTCCGTCAACCACATAGCTGAGGTCAACCAGGGCGTCCAGACACTCCACCGGATCGCGGGCGATGAAGGCTGCCGCCAGCTCTGCCAGCTCCTCCTGGATGAGCTGTATGCGGATCAGGAGCATTGAGCCCCCTGCCTCAGCTGAAGCCTGCTTCAGCTCCTCTGCCAGGCGGGCAGCCTGCTGGTGGTAGATGGCGAGGGCGAGGTGGACCGGCTCGTCAGGGATGGTGGGCCGGTCTGGCTGGTTGATCCCGAAGGTCCGGTGGAACTCATCCACCAGGTTCAGCCCGAGGTCGCTGTTGCGGCGCATCAGTGGAACCCCCCGCCGGTCTTGGGCTTTGCGTTCATCTCGGACAGCATCGCGTCCAGCATGCCCCCGATCCCGGGGCGTGGGCACCCGGTGATCACGAACAGGAGGCCGTGCTCAGCGAGGTAGGTGGCGTCAATGTGACAACACTCATCCTCCCCCAGGTCCAGGGCTCGCATCAGCTGTCCCTTGAGCCCTTCCGTCTGGGCGTCTGTCGCCTCTTTGAGGGCTTCCGCCTGCGCCTTCAGCTCCCCGATCCGCTCATTGGACGCCTCTGCAACCTTGATGGTCTCAATCGCCAGCTCAAGGGCCGCTCCCGTCAGCTTCAGTGTCTTGGTCATTTCTGTGCTCCATTTCTGTTGTGCCCGGACCTTATCCCCGGGCTTGGACTTCAGTCAAGCGCTCCCCCTTGTATCAGAACGGGTCGCGGGGTTCCTCAGCATCCTCGCCAGCGGGCCACTGGTACGGGCCACCAAAACGCTCATCCCAGTGCGCCCGGGCTGCCTCCAGGCCGGTCAGCTCATAGAACCAGGCCTTGGACTTCCTCACGCGCTCATGGCCGTACTGGTCTTGTTCACTGACCTCTGCCCAGCGCTGGAAGGTCCGGGGGTACTGCGAGGGCAGCACGCGCTTCAGGAACTTTCCGAGGGCTGTGGGGGACGCCCGGCGCATGATCTTCTGGCGCTCCGCATACAGGAGGTAGTCCCGTTGGAGGTCTGCCTTCATCACTTCGCCCTGCCAGCCGTCCGCCTCCCCGAGGGTGCGCCCGTCCATCAGCTTTTCAAACCACCAATTCTCCTCCGGCCCAAGGCTGAGCAGCTTCTGGTCCTGGAGCGCGGCTGTCTTGGGGAACTGCCTGACATCAAAGCCATTCAGGTCCCGGGTCATCAGGAGGTGGAGCAGGGCCTCACGGCCCCCACTGTCCAGCTCTGCCCGGATGGCCTTGAAGTAATCCTTGTTCTGCATCTCCCTGTCGCCCACGTCCAGCACAAAAAACCTCCGCTCATCAGTCCCGGCAGGTACCACCCAGTCGCTGTTCGATGCCATCAACAGGTGGACGTAGTTGGGGGCAGCCTCAGCATCCACGCCCTTGCCCTCAATCATGATCGTCTCTTCAGTGACCATGGTCTTGAGGATTGCCTCGTGCTTCCGGTCCCCCGCATAGAACGCCTCATCACCAAACAGCACCACGCAGTCCCGGAGGTGGGCGTTGAAGCTGCCCACGAGGTGCTTGGAGTCACTGACCTGGAGGAAGTGGCGGCCCCAGAGCGAGCCGAACGCCTTGACAGCGAATGACTTGCCAGTGCCCATGCGGCCCCTCAAGACGATTGCGACCTCTCCCGGGCTGTCGGGCTTCTGGACGGCCCGGGCCATCCAGTTCATGTAGTATTCAAAGTGCTTCTCGTTGGCACCGCACACGTTGGCGAAGACATGCTCAAGGAACAGCTCACAAGAGCCCGGCTTGGCCTCGCACGCAAAGCCCCTCCACAGGTTGAAGGCGTCCGGGACCTCGCGCCCGGGGGCGAACATGATTGTGCGGTACTGCCGCCTGTTAGGGTTCTGGAGCCACCACTTGCCCAGGGGCATCTTGACGTCATTCCCGTCCTTGTCCTGCCCCACCGTGATCTGGATGTGCATGTAGCGGTTGCGGAAGTCCTCAAAGCTCTGCCGACTGATCCGCTCACGGTTGAGGGCGAAGTCCATCACCTCACTGATCACGCGGCACCGGCCCCCTATGTCCTCAATCACTGCGTGCTCCTCGTTGAGCTTGCGCAGCCAGGGGTCAATCGCCTCCTCGTGGGCCCTCTGTATCTGCCGCGCCACGTACTGCTGGGGACGGGGCTGGTCCAGGACGTGGGCGCTGATCCCATAGTCGGGGTCAAGCACACACGCCGCAATCATGTCGTCACTCACCCCCGCGCGGATCAGCTCGCACAGCACAGCAAACAGCACCTCAGATCGGCTGGGGTATCGGGTCGGGTCATCCGGGTCATCCCCGTTGACAATGAGCATTTTGGTCCGGGGGGTCACTTCGCTGGGGAGGTCATCAAGGCTCTCCAGGCGGGGGATGTTGCCTGACAGTTTGACCTGCGGCCCCCCGCCGCCCCCGGGGCCAGCGGTCTGAACCCGGGGGGCGGGTGTGAACTCCCGTATGTTGTAGATGCGGGTCCAGTCAGCGTCCACCACCCGGGCGAGCGCCTCCACCCGGCCCTTCTTGCGCTTCTTTTCCCCCGGGACGTTGATTGTGCCCGGCAGGCGCATGATGCGGTCGATGTTGTGGCAGGCGTCCGCCTGGAGGAGGACTTCAACCTGGAGGTTGTACGCCTCCAACACTGCCGCCTTCTCCTCGCTGCCGTCTGTGCGCTGCTCCTCATCCAGCAGCCAGAAGCCCTGGAACCCGCCGCCACTGTCGATGATGACGGTGGGGGGCGGCATGAACTCCCGCAGCATCTTCTCTGCCCGCGCCCGCTCGCTCTCCATCGGCTCGCCCGGCCTCGGGTCCACGTCCACGTGGATCGCCGCCATGCCCCTGATCTCTGTCTTCTTGGGCTTTGAGTGGGCAGCCTTGATGACCGGGTTGACGGTGAAATAGATGTTCTGCTTGCCCTGGCGCTCATCCAGCCAGTCGGCCATCCGCTTCTGCTCTCCGGCCTTGAAGGTCACGGTCGTTGTCCGCCCCCCGTCAACCATGATCGAAGTCAGGACCCAGGGACCCTCAGGTGACCAGGCCTGGAGGAACTGTACAGCCTCCGGCGTGTTGCTCTTCATCAGCCAAGTCTCCCCTTGAGCAGGAAGGCTGCCGCCCCGGAGGGCATTGCGCCCCTCCAGACCGCAGCGGCCTCCAGCTCCTGTTTGTCGGGGGGGGCGTCCCGTGTGCCAGCCCAGAGGGTTGACGGGTCGCATCCCCGGAATATCAGCCATTCACGCCCAACCCGGAGCGTCAGCCAGCAGTTGCCGTCATTGTGCCACCGCCGGAGGAGCCATGTGCGCTGCTCAGGGGTCGGTGGGTGTTTCAGCCGGAGCGGCCCCCCCTTGGGCGGCCACACGTCAGCATGTTTCAGCTCTGTCCAGCCCTCAATGTAGTTGACATCAGGCGTCCCCGGCAGGGCAGGGTTTTCAACCCGCACGGGGTCCATCCTGCGCCGCACCATCTCCGGTCGCAGCACCTCCCACATCTGCCTTTCACTCGGCATAGGTTGCCTTGCTCACAATGAAGTTCACGTGATAGTAGCCGCCATCCGTAGGCCCAACAATACCAGCGCCCGTCTGTGACGGGTCGCACACTATCTCCCCGCCCTGGCAGACTACAGTGTGATTGACGCCCGTGCGGCTCCGGCCCCCGAGGAGGTAGGGCACCCCCGGGTTCAGGCGCTCAAGGGCTGTGAGGATCGTGCTGAGCAGGTCTCCGCCGTCAAACACGAACCAAAGCTGCATCAGCCCACGCTCATCCAGCCAGCTGGACACCCGTTCTGTGAAAACTGCCGTTGTGCAATTGTCACTTGCGAAGTGGGGGACCTCCTCCCGGTCCAGCCCGAGGAGGACTGCGATTGCTGTGCGGTGACAGTCCCCGTACAAGCCTTCATCCGGCTTGTGCCTGTTGGCCTGCAGCTGTGGTACAACTTTTCTCATGATAGCCTCTCAAACTTGAATTCAGACAGACGGTCGGTGATGTTCATGCGCGTGGACGTGTTGTATGCGAGGCTGAGCCCTGCGTCCGGGTGGAGGCCGTCAGCCAGCAGGACGCGGCTGTGCGCGCACGCGCGCTTCAGGTCATCGGTCTCTGCCTCGTGCGACACCCCCGAGGGGATGTGAGTCAACCGGAACCTGCCCGGGCCTGTCCACTCTGACTCCATCACTTCGCCCCCTGTGGGCCAGCTGGCTGGTCTTGGTACTTGCCTTCATAGGAGTGGAACGTGGGTTCATCAAGGACGTGGAAGATGACCTGACATATGCCCAGGCCGTGGTGGAGCATTATGGGGTCGCGGGAGTGGTTGGTCAGCTCCAGCGTCAGAAACCCCCGCCATCCGGGTTCAATCACTGTGTTCTGACAGGCGAGGCCCCGCCGTGCCCAGCTGCTCTTGTCGTGGACCACCCCAAGGAGGTCGTTGGGCATTCGGAACTCCTCCACGGCGCTTGCCAGCGCGAACTTCCCCGGGCCCAGCCTCCAGGAGTGTTCCCCGAGGCGGACGGCCCCGCTGTCAACCCGGTCCAGCCGGAGGTCATACCCTGCCGGGGAGCAGCCGAAGGTGTAGCGCTGCCCGTCCACGGTCTCCTCCGTCCTGGGCTGGGGGTTTACAATTGGCCGCCGCCTCATGATAGACTGTCCGCTCAAGATTGTCACAGCTGTTCTCCATTTCTGCCCCATGGGAGCGTCCAGAATAACCGCCCCGGGCCGTCCGGGAAAGGTCTGTCAGTTGTCACGCGGTGGCCTCGCCCCACGAGGGACCCACCTCAACGTCAACGCGCATGGGCACGTTGAGCTGTCTCACGTTCTCCATGACCAGCGCCGCCTCCTCTGCCTGAGCCCTGGAGGTGACCCCAAAGTCAACTTCATCGTGGACCTGGAGCTGCAGGGGATAGCCCAGGCGGTCCATCTCAACAATCGCCTCCTTGGTCTGGTCCGCAGAGGAACCCTGGATCAGGCGGTTGAACGCCTTGTGTGTCCAGTCCCACTCGCCGTTGTCCTTCAGCGGGAACCGGCAGCGCCTCCCGGACAGCGTGGCGATGTATCCCTGGGCCTCAGCTATGTCCTGGCAGTGGTTGGCCATCTTGCGGACAAACGGCACCCGGCGGTCGAACGTGTCAGTCAGCTCCTGTCCCTCGCGCCCCGCTGCCTCCCAGTAGCGGACCTTGTAACCGGCCTTGCGCCCGGCCTCTGCCCTCTCCATGACCTGCTCCCGGGTGTCGAAGTCCTTGAACTGACGCCTCCGCCCCTCCTGCCATGAGAGCCTCCAGCAAGTTGACAGCCCGAGGTCCCGACACAGTTTGGCCCCGCCCATCCCGTAGGACAGGCCCAGGAAGATGTTTTTGGCGGGCTTCCTCTCAATCCCGGCCATGTCGGCCATCATCTGGTGGAAGTCGGTGCTGGGGTCCTCCCGGTAGCGCCGTGCCGCCTCCAGCGCCGCCTCGTGGGCAGCGTGCCCGATCTGGGCCGCCCCTGCCTCAACTGCGAAGTGTACGGCCTGCCGGGGCTCCTGTTGGGAGTAGTCAAGGGACGCCCAGAGCAGGCCCTCATCCGGTTCATAGATGGAGCGCCACATGGGTCCAATCTCTTTGTCCCGGGCGGGTTGGTTCTGGAAGTTGAAGTTGGCGGAGGACAGACGCCCGTAGGCAGCGCCCTCGTTGTCCCCACTCCCGTCATCCTTCTCCCGGCGGAGCTGGTTGAAGGTACAGTGCGCCCTCCCGTTGGTCAGGTGCTTCTGGACGGGCTCAACGAATGTAGAGCGGAGGGTGGACATCTTCTTGGCGCGTCTGAGGTGGTCCCCGATTGGATGGTTGAGGCCGTCAAGGACGGCAGCCGTGACACTGTCCTTGCCGCTCTTGGCCGTCTGGGGCAGCTCCACCCCGAGGCCCCGGAGGATCAGGGCCAGAGCCCCGGTGTTGGCGATGTCGTTCAGTCCCAGGCGGTGGCCAGTCGGGGCAAACTCATTTGCCGCATCAATTGCCATCTGCTGTTGTTCCCTGGCCCACACCCCAACCTGGGCCAGCCGGTCCTCGTTGACCTTCACGCCCCGCCGCCTCATCTTCACGAGGACGGGCAGCACCCGGCTCTCCAGGTTGTAGACCTCCCACAGGTTCTGTTCTTCAATCTCCCGCTCCTGACGCCGGAGCAGGGTGAGGGGGAGCCGGGCGTCATGCTCGGCATAGGGTCCCACGAATTTGCTGTGGAGGGACCAGAGCCCGCCCTTGGCTGACCGGCCCTTGTACCCGTAGGCGGCCAGCGCCTCGCTGAGCAGCGCCTCATCCTTCCCCGGGATGCCCCGGCGCTCGCTGATGGAGGCCAGGCTGTAGCTCATGTGGAGCTCATTGATCAGAGGATCGGCCACCTGCACATCTCGGAACCACTCCACCTGCGGGAACTCAATGCCCTCCTCCGCAAGGAAGTCCAGGTCATAGCCCAGGTTGGCCCCGCACAGCGAGCCCGGGAACTTCTTGGACATGTCCCGGACATACTGTATGACCTGCCTGGGGTCCATGTTCCCCCCGTCCCCGTGCCTCATCGGCAGGTAGAAGCCCGGCCCGTCCTCTATCGCAAAGCTGATGCCCGCCATGTAGGCTCCCCGGCGGACCCCGGGGCCCATCGTGGTGAGATGTTCATCCCGGGTCTCTGTGTCGATGCCAACCCGCCCCCGCCCCCAGTCAGTGGGCAGGTCCGACATTGACGGCGGGGTCCAGGAACTGTCAGGTGTGAACAGGGGTAATTGCGCGTGCAAGGTTGGCCTCCAGTTTCCCGATCCGCCAGTCACCGGCAATCTTCATCTTCTCCCGGGCATGGCGAACAGTGGTGCGGTCGCGCCCGAAGTATTCACCGATTGAGGTGAGGCTCATCTGAGGTTTGAGCCGGGTGGCGAGGTACATGGCAACCATCCTCGCCTCTGCCACGTCTTTGCGGCCCCGGGTCCGGGCCAGCAGCGCATGGCGCTGTTGGCCGTACTGGTTCCCTACAGCATCCAGGATGCGGTCAAGGTCTGTCACTATGTGTCTCCCTGATAGCCGAACGGCTCCGCCTGCCCGGTCGGGTCAGGCCGGGGCGTCCGGGCGTCCTCTGCCATGGCTGTGACGAGGTCAAAAGCCTCCTCCAGACAGCCGTTCTCCCGCGTCCAGCCGTCCACGAGGGTAATGATGTGGGCTTCAGTGGCTGGTATGCCTGCTGAGGCGAGGAAGCGCCGGAGCCGGAGGCCCTCCCACAGCGCCCGATCCCCCGCTGGGACAAGGTCTGGGACGGTGTCCGCGACCTTCTGGAGCTTGGCCAGGTAGCTGGCTGCCTTCTCCAGGTCTTGGGCACCGCCCTTCTGGCGCCACCGGCTCACGTACTTTGTTGCCGCGCTCTCAAGGTATCCCAGGCCCGTCTCTGCTGCCCAGTCCCAGTGCTGGTACTCTGCCGCGTAGTGCGTGCCGCCAACCTGCGGTACTGCCGTCTTGTTCATTGTACACCATCCATCCATTTCCATCCCTCAGCCCGGAAGTCCTGGATGAAGCTCCAGGCCTCGGGCGGCAGGGTGCCGTCAGCATTCTTCTCTTCAAATGAGGCGTCTATCCGGCGCTTCATACACGATGCGGCCTGGTTGCCCAGCGCCTCCTCATCCCAGCACCACAGCCAGAGGTCAAGGCTGTCTGCCGCCCGGAGGATGTGCCAGTCACTCAGGGGCAGGGCGTGCTCATCTGGCAGGCGGAGCAGGCCGAACACTCGCCGGTCCTCCCGCTCCAGGTTCTCCCCGATCCCGAGGCGGGCAATGGCGTCTGACGGGATGTCCCCTGTGCTCACCTCCGGGACATCGTGGAACAGGGCGAAGTCCATGAGGTCAGGACGCCCAGGCCATAGGAGCCGGAGGAGCACGCACACGCCCCAGGTGTGCTGCCCGTTGCGGTAGCTCTCCACCTTGGGCCACTGGTGGCACCGCCCGATCCTCCCGGCCTGCCGGATGTGCCTGATGCGGTCATCCAGCTTCATTGGAGGTCTCCCGGCGCTTGAGGTCAGCTGCTGCGTCGCGGTTGTCAAGCCACAGCCCAGCGCCAAACCTCCAGTCCACGTTTGTCGGCATCTGCTTCAACCAGTCCCGGGCCGCGTCTGTGCCCTCCTGCTTGAAGGCGCGGTGGGCCATGACCATTGGACATGCGACCTTGCGCAGGAAGTTGGACCTGATGCCGATGGTGGCTGGGTCGTCAATGAACATCTCCAGGTCGCCAGTCATCTGGTCAAGGTCGAAGTCCTCCCCGAACATCGGAGTGGGGCACACGTTGAGGGCGGTGTAGGGGTCATCCAGCAGGCCGCCCCGGTCCAGCTCAGCAGTGTACCCCCAGGGCCACTCCTCCCCAGCCTTCCCCATCGTGGCGAGGTATCCGTGGAAGTTGTTGCTGACCTGGTAATATCGCCCAACAGGCACGCCCACCCCGGCGGCCAGCATCTCCTGGAGTACGCTGAAGTGCACCGCGTTTGCCCCGTAGGCACCCCAGACCATGTCATTGGAGCGGTTGTACACGGTGAGGTTGAGACGGCCATCAGTGCCCACGGACGGCAGGGCGGAGAGGTTGCAGGGAATGTCCCGGCCTCCCCTGTCGGAGGCGTCCTGGTCAACGTCCACGTCATACATCTGGATGACCACCCGGCGGTCGTTGGGGTCTGCCTTCAGCCGCTTGATGGCCCAGGCGAGCTGGTCCCGGGTACACAGCATCAGGTCGTCACCACAGTCCGCAACCAGGTCGCTGGGGAAGTGCTGCCGCCAGCGGTGGCCGTAGGCTCCGGGTTGGGTCACCCCGCCGTCATCGCTGAAGTTGGCCATGTTCTTGACAAACGGGAGGAGCGGGGCGAGGTCGTTGCGCCCAGCCAGCATCCAGAGGCTCTCGAACAGGTGGAAGAAGGGGTTGGCATCCCGCCCCGGGTGGAGCATCACCCGCTCGTTGGGTCGGTCATAGACCGTTGTGACCGGGTGGGGGGCGAGGAGCACCGGGCCATTGCGGCTCTCCCTCTCCACCCCCTGCCCGCGCAGGAGGACTGCCCCCGCATGTAGGGCGTAGTTGACATTGCGTGCACCGATGACTATCATGTGCGGACCTTTCCAGACATTATTGCGGTGGTGCCCAAAAGGAGGGCACGGCGGGGGAGGAGGGCCTGGAGCCTGAAGAATGCCATGCGGTGCTGAAACTCAACCCAGCCCCGGGCCTCCTCCTGTATGTCGTGCTGTTGGCTCACTGCTGTCCCTTTCTCTGCGACGGCTTCCCTATGCTTCCCTGAGACCACTGCCTCAAGGCCCTCTCCCGGAGGAGCTTCTTGTGTTCCGGGCATGCGTTCCGCTCCCGGGCAGCCGCAGACATCTTCTGTCGTGTGGTCGCGCTCACCGGCAAGCGGTGGTGGTTCATGTGTGCGCTCCGGTCAGTCAGCTCCAGGTTCTCTGGATCATTGTCTGTCTTGTCCTCATTCACGTGGTGTACCAGCTCAGAACTCTCCAGGGGGCGTCCAAGCTGCTCTGCCTTTACGCGGCGATGCTGGGGAACTACTGTGTGGCCTGGAAACAGGGGGTGCGGAGCCTTCTTGCTGTACCTCTCCAGCACGTAACCATTGATTGGGTCCAAGTATATTCTCGTTGGATCCATCAGCTGCCCCTCCCCGGCACATACATCGAACGCGGGCGACCTTCCCCGAGCTTGACGCGCAAATGTTTGTCAGTCTCGCACAGCGCGTTCTGGATGTCGGAAAGCTCAATCCGGGGGACCCAGGGCGCGCGGTGGGCGTCCTGCTCCTCCCACAGCCTCAGCATCTCTGCCAGCCCCTGCTGCTGGGACAGGGGCTGGGTGACCGGACGCCCATGGAGCCGGTTGAGGCCCCTCATCGAACCCGGCCCGAGGGCTGCCCATGTGTTGATGTCGGGGGCGTCCCGGAGGTAGCGCGTGTGACGCATGTCCACCACTGCCTGGTACGCCATGAACGGCCCCCAGCCGATGTAGCGGGGCTGTTGGAAGCGCTCCCAGACGCCCTGGAGGGCCGCTTGCCCGTCATCGTGGTTGACGCCCCGCAGGTGGCGCTCCCAGGTGTCCCGATCCTCCCAGAGCCGTCCGATCACAATGCAGGCGATGTACTGCTGTTTGGTCCAGCTGTACCACTCTGCCTTGGGGTTGCTCTCTGCCCGGATCATGTACGCCCCGGTGTAGACCTTCTCACCCATCTCCTTGCGGAGGTCCAGCACCTTGCCCATCGCCCCGGGGTTGAAACCCCACTGCCCAGGCCAGCTTGGCTCCTGGGGACCGGGGCGACCACTGTCCATCAGGAACTGGAGGGTGGGGGGCCAGTTGATGTAGCGGGCGATTGCCAGCATCAGCCAGAGGTCCGGGTGGTCCGCAAAGGGCCTGCGGATGTTCTCCTCAATCCAGACGGTCACCCGGTCCAGCTCGCGGAACACGTTGCAGAAGCGGTACTGGTGGAGCACCGGGTCATCAGTCAGCGGGCCGTCTATCCGGGCGGCAATGTGGTCCGGGTCACTCTCCTCCAGGTCACAGTCCGGTGGCACCCAGAGGTCTGCCGGATCGGCCCCCGCCCTCAGCTCCTTGCGGATGTAGATGGCGTGCCGCTCGTTGACCCACTCCCACAGGGGTGCGCTGTCCATCACATCGCCTCCATGGCTGCCCGGAGGTCCTGCTCAGCGTGGTCGTGGCGGAGGGTCACTGTGGCGATGCCCGCAGCCTCCATCTTGGCGCGGGTGGACTCAATCGCCGCCACCTTCGCCCTGACCAGGTCCACCTTGATCTCCCGCTCACCCCGGTCGGTTGCCCGCTGGCGGGCGATGATGCGCTCCAGGCAGAGGTCAAGGGGCGTGTCCAGGTAGGCGACAAGTGTGCGGCGGGTGGCTGGGTCGATGTTCTTCCAGAGGCTCCGCTGGTGCTGGAAGAACTCCAGCCACGATCCGGCCACAGTGGAGGCCAGGACGCCCTCGCACACCACGTGCCGGGGAGGCAGCAACCTCATCTCCAGGGCCGCAACAACTGCCGCCTGCTGGAGGTCGAATGTCTTGATGGTGTCCATGCCGCCGCACCCGGTGCTGTACTTGCCAACGGCCAGGAAGCCCCTTGGGGTCCCCCAGCCCTGCACAGCGCTGCGCCGGGCCGGGTCGCGCTTGGTTGGGTTGTCATACCACAGCAGGTCAACTGGGGTGGCGGCAGGGGTGATGAGGGCTCGGGCCAGCGTGGTCTTGCCGCTGCCGTTGGTCCCGCGAATGTTGATGATCACTGTAGGTTCTCCTGTGGGCTGTAAGCAACGAGGAACTGCGCCAACTTCTGGGTGCGGTATCCCCCCAACCACGCATCGCGGGCGATGGTCTCCCGGGGTCCGTAGGGGCAAGAGGTGCGGGGCGCGAATGCCGCCCGGGCCTCCTGTCCCTCTCTGCGGGCCTTGTCCTCAAGGGCTTTGCGGGTCCTCATCTTTTGTCCTCCATTTCTAAGTCATCCCCGATCCTATCCCCGGGAGCGGGGGGCAGTCAAGCGCCGGGCGTTGGGTAGTGCCTGAGCAGCTCCTGTGCGTCCCACAGCTCCAGCTCCCGGCGGTGGCTCTCAGTGTCTGCGCCGATCCAGTAACCGCCGTGGCGGCGCGCTGCCTTCCACTTGCACAGGACCGTCTCAACCTCCTGGACGCCCACCTTGCGCCCGCCGCCCGGGGGGGCGTCCATGTCCCGGTACTCGAACAGCAGGAGGTCGGTGACGCGCTGCGGCACGAGGCCCCCGAGGAGGGGCCCAGCCATCTCCGCCCCCACCCTCGGGTCTTTGTACATGGAGGTGATGGAGGTCGGGAACTCAACCGGGATGCCCAACACGCGCTCCATCATGTCTGCTGCCTTGAAGGCAATCCACGGGCCGAACTGCGGCCACCGCGTCACCTCCAGCTCAACTGCCTGGAGGTTGATGTCCCCCGGGAGGTCCTCCAGACTGCGCACCGCATCCTCGGGGACGGGGAAGCGCTCCCGGAGCCAGGCCACGCTGTCGACACACTTCTGGCCGCGCCAGTGGCGGCGCTCGTGGGCCCTGGGCCAGCGGTCTGACTCAACCTGCTTGAGGTCCCGGGGGCTCTCCTCGTTGCGCGCCGCAACCTCCAACCAGTCCCAGAAGTTGTCCCCATGATGTTCGCTGATCCGCCAGCTTGCCCCCACGCTGTAGCAGCACCAGTACGCCACCATGAAGCGCCGGACACGGCCCAGACGGTCTGTCTGGTTCTGCCCTCCGGCTTGGGCGTATCCCCACAGCCCCGTGTACAGGGGGTCATGGTCGTGGGTCCGTATCAGCTCGCGCCCCCACGCAACCGGGTCGTCAAGCAGGTGCTCACCATACTTCATCGGGCATTCCTCCGCCATCTTTTTCATCTCCATTTCTCTGACAGTTGTGGCAGGTATGTTCCCAGCCGTCTGCCGTCTTATCGAACCTGTACCCTTCAGAGGTCGCTGCCTCCCGGGCCTCGTCAAACTCCTCGCCCTCCACAAAGTCACTACAGTGGTCGCAGAGGATCAGGACGGCTCCGTGTTCCCTCTCAATCATCTGGTTCCTCATAGCTGGTTGCCCAGGAGAGGTACGCACCCAGGTGAGGGTTGTCCACCAGCAGGGTCATGGTCCAGGAGGCGAAGTGGCTCACCAGGAACTCCTCAGGATATTCATCATTGCGGCCCCCCGGGGTAGCGTGGCATGAGCCAATGTCAAAGGTCGCGTGGATGCACTCGTGCCAGAGGGTCTCCGCAACCTGCCGGGGACCCTTGGTGGTGTCCACCCGGATCGTCGCAGCGAGGTGGTCGCACTCCCCGTACAGGCTCCGGGCAGCGGCAACAGCTGGGTCCCAGTCAACAACCTTAAACCGTTTCCAACCCACCTTGACGTGGGTGGGGAAGGGGGGTGGCTTGGCGTTCATGAATCAACCTCCCGGCACACAGCCCAGGAGCCAGGCCCGGCCTGCTCCACCACTGCGTCCCCGATCTGCTGAACCCAGTCGCAGCTCTCGAACTGGGGGAAGTCGCGGGTGCTCTCCTCGCAGCCCAGCGGGCCGCAGAGGAACAGGGCGAGGACAACCCCGCTCATGGCTGCACCTCCCGGTCATACACGCTGTGTTTGAAGTCCTTCATGCGGTTGGACTTGGCGGCCCCGAACAGGAGGGAGCCGCACGCCCCGCGCCCCTCCGGGTCCTCATCTCCGCAGTGGAGGCATCCCGTGGGCGGACAGTTGGCCACCTCAGCGAAGGGCACAGCCGTGTCCAGGCGGGAGAACATCGGGACACGCTGGCCGTGGCACTGGTCTGCCGTCAGGAAGTCCAGGCCCACGGAACGGGTTTTCTTGGAGTTCAGCGAGCCGTCCGGGTTCCGGTCGGTGTACATGTACTCATAGCAGGTGGCATAGGTCATCCCCAGCTTGGTCGCCACCGGCTGGAGCCTCCGGTGGGCATCAAGTCGCCACTCCTCGTCAACGCACTTCTGGCCACCCATGTTGTCCACGAACAGGGACTCAAACACACCGCCCCGGTTGTCCCCAAAGCGGGACTTGATCCGCTCCACCATGGTCCCAGCCCAGGCATAACCGGCCTCCACGAACTTCACAATCACGTGGTTGTTCCCGACTGCTGCCAGCATGTGGAACAGCTGCTCAATCTCCTCTATTGAGGTCACCCCAGGTATGATCGGATTGACCTGGATGGAGGTGTAGATGCCCTGGCGGCGCAACTCCGCAACCTCCTCAATGTGGTCCAGGAGGGGCAGCGCCCCTGGGCTGAGCTTTTTCCAGTCCTCCGGGTCGCACGTGTTCAGGGACTTCTGCGCATAGCTGTAGCCATTCCGCTTCAGGATGTCGAAGGCCCAGCCGGGGTACTTCATCCGGCTCAGGAAGAACACGGGCAGGCCCCGGTCAGCGAAGGCGTTGGCCCCGCGCTCTGTGTTGTGGTACACGTCCTCAAGGGGCAGGAACGGGTCAGTGAAGCTGCTGAAATAACCGGCGCTGGCTGTCTTCATCTTCCCGAGCTGGGCCGCCACGTGGGCACCGTACTCATGCGGCACAGTGATCAGCCCGCTCCCCCGGTATCCCTTCACGCCGCTGTTGATGTAGCAGAAGGCGCACCCCACGGTACAGAAGCCCCCATAGGGCTCCGTGAGGATTGCGTCTGACATACAGGGGCGCTCCCGGGAGGTCCCGCCGGTTGGGCCCTTGCCCTGGTACCAGCCCTGGAGGTCCTTGCCCTTCTCCAGCCGGATGTGGGGCGCATAGCTCTTGCCGTCAAAGCCGATGTACACGCGCACCTCCTTGTCCTTGTCAGCCCCACGCATCATCGCCACGCGGGCGAGGCGTGACTTGGCCTCCCTTCCGGTCAGGGGGTCGTGGTGGTGCTCAATGGGCCCAAGGAACTCCCGCATGTCGGGGTCCGGGCGCATGAAAAATTGGTAGCTGTCCTGGGCAGGCTCATCTTTCTTGCCCATCAGCCAGTCTTGTTCATTGTCCATCTGTCTTCCTCGTTTGTTCCGTCCACAAGCACTATGCGGGGGACCGTGAAGCCCTGGTTGCGGAGGGCCGCTGCCAGGGCAAATGGGTTGTTGGCGTCCAGGGAAGTCGCCTGGAGGTGGCCCGCAACCTTGCGGCTGTGATTCACTGCCGCTGTGACCACCTCAATGTGGCCGGGGCAGACGCACAGGGAGAAGCGGCATGTGTGGTCGCGGTGGTGCCCCGGGGGGCAGGCGTGGCCGTTGAGGACCTCCGAGGAGAAGCGGTGGGCCCTCACCGTCCGCTGCCCGAGCCTGAATGAGCCATACCACTTCCGGTTCCCCTTTCCCCGGGAGCGAGCCCCGGCCCAGAACCAGCAGCCGTTGGGGAGCTTCTCCACGAACCTCATGAAGCGGTCGATGTCCTCAGGGCTGGCCTTCAGCATGTCAGCCCCTCACCCTATATTCCACATCAGGGCGTCACCCCAGGTCGCGCGCCCCTCCCGCATCCACCACCGGAACGCCTTGAGGTCATAGTAAGGGTTGGCGGGCCAGGGGGGCGTTTCCCCGGGCCGGGCCTGGTCCTTGTAGTTGTACCCCTCGTTGATGAGGCTGACCAGGGTGTCCTCAAAGGTCGTGAGACCGGACATCTTGAGCATGTACTTCAGGGTGGCCCCCTCGGGCTTGTTGTACCCCTGGTGGAGGATGAAGCGGGGCCGCAGACCGGCCTCGTGGAAGCCGGTGATCACCCCTGCCGCGATTGTCCCTGAGCTGATCGGGATGAGGACGGGGTGGCGTGAGCAGAAGTCGGACAGCCCCGGGTTGCCCTCCAGCGTCCTGCGGACCTCTGCCGCTGTCTCAGTGATCATCTCCGGGAGCTTCAGCGCGTTGGGCATCATGTAGCTGTCGTTGACCCTGGCGAGGTCCGCCTTGGCCTGGTGGAACAGGTGCCAGCTGGGGCCTGCCGGGAGGGGCTGGAGCATCGCCCCGAGGCCCATGGAATGGGACTGTGCGATGTGTGGGCCCGGGTCCCTCTTGTAGCTTGGATAATAGTTCAGACAGGTCTTGCCCAACAGGGCGCAGGCCTGGGCCACCGCGTGGCCTGCCTGCGAGTGGTAAGTGTCCAGTACACCGATGATCTCCTCAGGCCGGTCCCGGATGTGCGCAAACACGCCCCGGGTCTTGCTGAAGGGCGGGCCGGGGGGCGGGCAGCTGAGGTCCTCTCGCTTGACCATCAGGCCGAACTCACTGAGGTGGTCCTCAACCGGAGTGTTGTTGACTAACATGGGGTGGTCCCTTCCTACGGTGGAGCCTATCCCCGGGTGTACCCCGGGGCAAGCCATTTCATTTGAGCCCGGCGTGGGCGGCCTTGGCCAGCTGGTCGTCAAGGCCGATCCCGTCAGCGGCGTCCCGGCCCTGGAAGTATGCGCCCTCATCCTTACCAGCCCAGAAGCGCTCCTGTTGGCGGTCCCACTTGGCTTTCCACTTGGCGCGGTCTCTGTCCCGCTTGGCGTCCTCTGCCCCGCGCTCCTCATCTGTGAGGTTGGCGCGGCGCTCCTGCTCCCGGGCGCGGCTCTCTGCCCGCCGGGCCTCCCGCTTTGCACGCCACTCAGCGGCTGCCCCGGGCTCCCAACCCATCTCATGTTCGATGTTGGCATCAGCCTCTGCCTGCGCAAAGTCCTCCATGACCACAACAAGCGCCCGATCTGCTGGGGAGCTGGTGTGGGCTTCACGCTGTGCCCGGGCTGCAGCAGACTGTTCAGCGAGCTTCTCCTGGTGGCGCTCGCGCAGGCGCTCGCCCAGGCGCTGGGCTGCCCCCTCCTTGAAGCTGATGGCCCACCGGCTCAGGCGCTGGGAGTTACTCTCAAGGTGGGGCGTGACAATGCGCTCCAGCGAGGTGTTGAGGTAGTCGAACATGTTGAGCACAGCCGCCACGTTGGCTTCCCGGCCAATGATGTTGTAGCCCACATCCATGTATCGGTTGCCCCTGTATGAGCTCATGACCAGGGCCGCGCAGAAGTTGGCGTCAGCGATGGTCATCATGAGTTTCTTCTGGTACTTGTACAGGGCCTTCCCCTTGAGCTTGGACTTCAACCGGCTGGACCCTTCTCCGCCTGCCCGCCCGCTCGCCTCCAGCTCTGCCATAGTCAGGTTGTTGGCCTCCATGATGGCCTGGGCCCGGCCCATGGCTGCATTCGCCTCCCCCTCAGTGGCCCCGCCGTCTTGGGCGAGGTTCATGAGCTTGCGGATTTTGTCAAGGGTCTTGCGGTCAATCTCAGCGCTCATGACGGTTTCCCCTTTCCACGGGATGGGACGGCCAAGTGGTAACTTGCCGCGCTGTGGTTTGAAGAGACGCTGAGCCGGTATCCGTGGCGCTGCTCCAGGAGGTCGGAGAGCTTCTGCTCATACTCGCCCTGTGCCTGGTCCCTGGATTGGTAGGACTGGATGCCGTAGGACCTCCAGTTGAGATGCAGTTTTCCAATTGCGCTGTTGGTGATCTGGATCCAGTCCGGGGCGTGGCCTACAACTCGGGCCAGGAGGAGGGATTGGAAGCTGGAGGGGTCCTGGAGGTCGCGGAGTGTGCACTTGTTGTAGTCCAGAGAGGCAGCCTGGAACGACTCCAGAAGGTCCAGCAGATCGTTGGTGTCCCCGTGGAATACAGCCGCGCGGGGGGAGGGGTTGGCCGCCCGATAGGTCTCAACGCACTCCCGGTCCAGCTCTGCCGACTCAACCTGGATGTTCGGGAACCTCTCCAGGAGGAGGGAGGCAACCATGCCCACCCCCCCGAAGGCTTCATACAGGACAAAGCGGGTCGGGGAGGAGGGCGGGAGGACATCCTGGAAACACAGAAGCTCACGTGCGCGCTCTGTCCCTGGGCGGGTGCGGTAGGGGGTATCTTGCTTCATGCTGGTCATTTGCTCAGCCCTTCCTTGGTGTGTGTGGGTGGGGCGCGCTCATCCCAGCGGGGAGCACGAGGTGGTAGCAGTCAGCGTCCCCGCGCTTGGTGGTCCTGACCCCGTATCCCTTGACCTTGTTGACGTCCCAGTTCAGGGAGGACTTGGTGGTGACAGTGGCCCAGGGCTTGAGGTGGGAGAAGTCGGAACCGGACATGGCGGCGTGCAGCTCATCAAAAGTGACGCCCTGGGGGCGGAACAACAGGTCAATGATCCGGGCCTGCTTGGTTCCGGCGCGGCAGGGGTAGGCAGCTGACTGGGGGGAGAGGTTGATGCCCGTTCCCCGGCGGTTGGTGGTGGCCGGAGCTTTCCCGGCCTTCGCCTTGGCGACGGCCTCTGCCTGGCGCTTGACGTAGACCTCCCGGAGGTCCTCCAGGTTGGTCCAGAGGCGCTTGGCTCCCGTCTCTTTGTTGGCGAATTTGTTGACCGGCGTGATGTTGTCGTCCAGCTCCGCCACCGTGGCGTTGTAGAGCGCAACCAGGACCGGGCCGGAAAGGTCGGTGAGGTCCTCTGCGCAGGTAGCCATGTAGTGGTCCCGCTCATCCGCCGCGTGGGATGCGTCGTCAGAGGTCGCGTGGAAGGCAAAGATCAAGTTGGTGATGTCGATGGTTGTGAAGGTGGACATTGTGGTGCTCCATTTCTAAGTTGGTCCCAGTAGGGGGGAGGGTAGAGATGCGCCGGGCTTGCCGGCTGACCTCAGCTCCGCCCCCACCGGGGATAACCCCTAACTAACAATCGGGCGGGGATAAGTCAAGGGCCTCGTTGCGCCTCAGGGCAAATTAGTTTGCCGAAGTCCGAAAACATCAAAGAAAGCTGGGCGCGGTTCTCCGGGTCATTCCAGAACGGGACCAGCCCCGAGGTGTGCGGGACCCATGCCCAGGTCCCCCCGCCCCGCTGGGGGTGGAGGCGCAGGGGCTCCGGCAGGGCGTCAGCATCCCAGGGGTAGCACTTCGCGTTTGCGCTCCCCACGAACACGCAGACGCGGTTCCACAGGCGCATTTCCGCAAAGTGGCGTTGGGCACACTCCCGGGCAAGCGGGAGGGGGAAGGCGTCCCCCTTCCCGGAGGCGGAGCCCCCGGGGAAGGTCTGGATGGTGTTGATCCGATCCCAGTGTGCAAACCAGGGCATGAGGTCCCAGCCGCTCATCTTGAAGAGGCGAGCCCCCGCGCATGTGCTGGGGTACGGCAGCAGGGCGTGCCGCCTGCTGTGCGCGGGGTTGCGGGGGGCTGCCTGCCCAACCAGGAGGCCAGGCCGGGCGGTGGGGTTGTCCCTGCGCCAGCGCCCGGCCCCTAGCATGGCCGCAAACAGGTCCCCCCTGTCCATCAGCCGCATTCCTTCAAGCCAGTGACTGGGTCAATCTCGCACGCGGCTCCGTTCACCTCCTCGGGGGCAGGGCCATTGGTGGCCTTGCCGGTGAGCAGGCCCATGCGTTTCCCGTCCTTGTTGAAGGTGGTGCAGCCCTTACAACCCGACTTCCAGGCTGTCATGTAGAGGTCTTTGAAGTCCTCCCACGACATGGAGCTGTCCATGTTGGTTGTCTTGGACACCGAACTGTCAACCCACTTCTGGGCTGAGGCGAGGACTGCAACGTGTTCCCGGGCAGTGACCTCGTGGGCGCGCTTCCCCCGGACCCCGAAGTTGGCTGCGCCGTAGTCCTCCACCTCAATGACCTCCACCCCGGTCGGAGTGTTGACTGGGCGCTCCTGGAGATAGTCGAACACCGGCTCAATGCCCGAGGAACAGTTGTCAGCTGTCAGGCTGATCGTGCCGGTCGGGGCGATGGAGGTCAGGTGCGAGTTGCGGAGACCGTGGGCGCGGATGAGCTCCAGCACGTCTGGGGCCTCCTCCCCGAGCTGGACGATGAACTTGCCCTGCAGGTAGAGTTCAGCGTCATAGGCAGGGAAAGCACCCTTCTCAGCCGCCAGCAGGGCGCTGGCACGGTAGCACTCCACTGCGATGAGCTTCAGGACCTCCTCCTGCCAGGCCAAGTACCCGGGCGAACCATAGGTGAAGCCCAGGGCCTCTCCGGCGTTGGCCATTCCAGTGACCCCGAGCCCCATGCGCCGCTTGTTGTGGGCCTCATCAGCCTGCTGGGGGAGGGGGTAGCGGGCGCGGTCCACAATGTTGTCCATGCCCCGGACAATTGGTGGGATGTCGGCCCGGAGCTGGTCCCAGTCGAATGCCCAGGGGTCCTCAGAGAGGCTCCGAACCGTCTTGGCCCTGACATACTTGGCCGCATTGAACGAGCCCAGGAGGCAGGCCCCGAACGGCGGCAGGGGCTGTTCACCGCAGGGGTTGGTGGCCGTGATTGTCTCGCAGTACCAGAGGTTGTTCATGCTGTTCATCCGGTCGATGAAGAGCACGCCCGGCTCTGCCCAGTCCCAGGTGGAGCGCATGATGTTTTCCCAGAGGTCCCGGGCGTCAATTGTGTTGTAGGGCTGCCCGCCCCACCGCAGCTGAAAGTCTGTCCCGGCCACCACGGCCTCCATGAACTCGTCAGTGACGGCGATGGAGAGGTTGAAGCCGGTCAGGGCGGTGATGTTGTGTTTGGCGTTGATGAACTCTTCAATGTCCGGGTGGTCAACCCGCATCACCCCCATCTGGGCCCCGCGCCGGTGGCCCGAGGAGGCCACACACTTACAGATTTCATTGAAGATGGCCATGAACGAAACAGGGCCGGTGGCGTGGGACTTGAGCTTGCGGATGATGTCCCCCCGGGGGCGCAGCGTGCTGAAGTCATACCCGATCCCCCCGCCCATCCGCATGGTCGCTGCTGCCTCTGTGGCGCGCTGCATGATTGAACCTTCCCCGTGGACAAAGCTGTCCTCAATCTTGCCGGAGACGAAACAGTTGTGGGGGGTTGTAGCTCTGGAGGAACCCATGGCGCTCTGCACGCGCCCGGCAGCCATGAAGCGCTGGCTGCCAGTTATCTCCCTGAACTGGTGGTAATGCTCGTCACTATCCTTGACGGCTGCCGCCACCCGGTTGGTGGCCTCCGGGAAGGTCTCGCCCTCATCCCGATACTTCATTGCGTGGAAGTAATCCCCCACCCTTGTCTTCGGACCCATGACAGGTGCTCCTTGTTGTTTTTTCCCGGGTGGTGCTGGTGAGCTTCAAACTTACCTTCTGTGCTGTCCGTCAGTCAACGCCAATCTAATGGTGCGTGCCGCCGCCTCCAGCCGGGAGGCAATCCAGTCCAGTCGATGGGGGGTCAGGCCCCTCCTCTGGACGATCATGGCAGCCAGAGCGCCCATGGCCGGGGCTGCCGTCCTGTGGGCCTCGTCAAGGCGCTCCCCGGCGCTCACTACGCCCTCACCAACGTGACGCGCTTGGCGGCCCGGGTGATGGCGGTGTACAGCCACTTCTGGCTCTCGCCGGGCCGCCTGAACATCTGGCTCTCGTCAATGATCAGGACGTCATCCCACTGGGAGCCCTGGGCCTTGTGGCAGGTCAGCGCGTATCCAAAGGTGAACTCCTGGGCGCTCGTGAGGTTCCAATACCCGATCTGGGTTGGGT
>Ga0136588_1000120_pt1 | contig 29564 bp, 23 predicted proteins | sample AntRauMFilla1564_FD_104782 | JGI IMG/M metagenome (GOLD analysis project Ga0136588, IMG submission 104782) | Saline lake microbial communities from Rauer Islands, Antarctica - Metagenome Filla 1 #564 | ecosystem: Environmental > Aquatic > Non-marine Saline and Alkaline > Saline | place... | reverse complement strand
TTTGACTTTAGTCAAAGCGATGATGGTTTACTGTCGAACAAAAAGGAGCCTGATTAATGTTATTCTGGCTGGCACAATGGCTTACTCAATACGAGAGTGGCTTTAATGTAATTTCTTATATTACCTTACGAGCAATTTTAAGTACCTTAACCGCGCTACTTATCGCCATTTTAATTGGGCCTAAAATGATTGCGTGGTTAAAGCGCATGCAAATTGGACAAACCGTACGCGATGACGGGCCGCAAACTCATTTGGCAAAATCAGGCACGCCTACCATGGGCGGCGTGCTGATACTTGCGGCTATATTAACCAGCTGTTTGCTATGGGCCGACTTAACTAATAAGTATGTGCTGGTGACGCTGTTTGTGGTGGTGAGTTTTGGCATTTTAGGTTTTGTAGATGACTATCGCAAAGTGGTGCGCAAGGATCCTAACGGGCTTATTGCCAGATGGAAATACTTTTGGCAGTCCTTCATTGCCATTGGGGTGGCCTTCTTTTTGTACTCAACCACCACCATGGCAGCCGAAACTTCGCTAATTGTGCCTTTCTTCAAAGACGTTTTACCTCAGCTTGGCCTTTTTTATTTAGTCTTAAGCTACTTTGTTATTGTGGGCACCAGCAACGCGGTTAATTTGACCGACGGTTTAGACGGCCTTGCCATAGTGCCGGTTATATTAGTGGCAGGTGCCTTCGCGATTTTCGCCTACGCCACGGGCAATATAAATTTTTCAAGCTACTTACACATTCCTTTTATTCCAATGACCAGTGAGCTAGTCATTGTGTGCACCGCCATAGTCGGCGCAGGTCTTGGTTTTTTATGGTTTAACACTTATCCGGCCCAAGTTTTCATGGGCGATGTGGGATCCCTATCATTAGGCGCCACCTTAGGCGTGCTAGCGGTGCTGGTCAGACAAGAAATAGTGCTATTTATCATGGGCGGTATATTTGTAGCAGAGACGCTGTCAGTTATTTTGCAAGTGTGGAGTTTTAAAACACGTGGCAAACGCATATTCAGAATGGCGCCTATTCACCATCATTTTGAGCTAAAGGGCTGGCCTGAGCCAAGAGTCATTGTGAGGTTTTGGATCATTTCGCTTATCCTCGTGTTAGTTGGCTTAGCCACGCTTAAGTTGAGGTAGAGTATGAGGCCTCTCGCAAATGCTTATTCTTACGAAAACCAGTCAGTTGCCATTATTGGCTATGGTGTAACGGGTAAAGCATGCGTGGCGTTTTTGCTCAATAAAGGCGCGAAAGTAAGCGTGTTTGACGATTCCTTCAACACTAGCAATAAGCAAAGTCTCGCCAATACTGAAAATCTCACTTTTTGCGAAGTGCATGAAGCCCTTGATTTAAGAGAATTTGACCAAGTAGTGGTAAGCCCTGGTGTTAATTTACGCAAGGCCTTTATACAAAATTATATCGCACATAAGGGGCATGCTAGCGCAGTAATAGGCGACATTGAACTATTTGCACGCCAGCTCAACGAAATCAATAGCGGGCTTGCGCCGGGTGAAAATCCTATTAAAGTTGTTGCGGTTACCGGCTCAAACGGTAAAAGCACCGTGGTTGACATGCTGACCAAAGTGCTGCTCAAGCAGGGAGTGAATGTGGCGCTTGGGGGCAATTTTGGTACCGCCGCGCTAGCACTTATTGCGCCTAATCTTATTTTGGCTGGTAATAATGGCCACAGCGAACAAAACACATCTGCGCCGCGCATCGATATCATTGTGCTTGAGCTTTCTAGTTTCCAACTAGAATCTACCTTTAGTTTGTGTCCTGACATAGGCTGCATTTTAAACATTAGTTCTGATCACCTTGACCGCCACGGCTCTATGGCGGCATACACGCTCGCCAAGCAGCAAATATATGCAAGTGCTGCCACTGTTGTATTTAATCGAGACGATAGCGCGACATCTCCTTCTTCCTTAGAGAACGCGATAAGTGTCGGCTATAATCAATTTGATGGAGGCCAACTAGGTGACCCTACCAAGCACTTTTATCAAACCAGCAAGGGCATTTACTGTGCCCAGCATTTATTATTTGATGCAAGTCAGGTTATGGGCATAAGCCAGTTTCAGCTTGTGAACATGCAGGTAGTGCTTGCGTGTTGCCAAATATTGAAGGTTAACCTAGTGCTTGCGGCGCAGTCACTAGGCGAATATAAAGGGTTGCCGCACCGCTTTGAAACGGTTTATCACAGCAAAACAAGCATATGGATAAACGATTCTAAAGCCACTAACCCAGGCGCATGTTTGGCTGCGCTTGAAAGTTTAGCAAAGCAGGTAAGCCATATTATTCTTATTGCCGGTGGTGATGCAAAAGGCGCCGACATTCAAATGCTTGCTCATGCTATGTCGACGCATGTAGACAAGCTAATTCTAATTGGTAAAGATGCCGACTTATTTACTCAATTTGGCACGCCGTTTACACGCGCTAATTCAATTGAAGATGCGGTTGAAAAAGCAAAGGCGTATGCCGGTGAGCTTGCGCGCAATCATGACAATCCTTACATAGGCGTAATGTTGTCGCCAGCGTGTGCAAGCATTGATATGTTCAACAACTATCAACATCGCGGCGAGCTTTTTTGCCAAGCGGTCACCGCGCAGGTAACCGCGTAATGGATCCTAGCATGCAAAGCACCTCACATAGAATTATACAGCAGTTCAGCCTGAGCGAAATGTTTGCAAATAGGCATGACCATGTAAGTCAGCGCCCTTATAGTTTGGTGCTTGTGTTGGTCTGCTTAGCCTTATATACCATTGGCTTTATTATTGTGACCTCAGCCTCAATGCCCATTGCTGAGCGCATGTACGATAACCCTTACCACTTTGCTATTCGTCACGGTATTTACGTATTACTGGCTATTACAACGGCATTAATTGTACTAAATATACCCATGCAATTTTGGCGGATGGTAAATCCCTACCTACTATTTTTGGCTATTGCGCTGCTTATTATTGTTATCGTAAATGGCAAGGCCGTTTATGGCAGTACACGATGGATAGTGCTTGGGCCCATCACTGTGCAGCCTGCAGAGCCTGCAAAACTGTTTTTCTTTCTTTACTTAGCCGGCTATTTAGTGCGCAGATACGAGCAAGTACAAGACAACTTAAGAGGTTTTTTTAAGCCCTTAATTGTTTTTTTTGTATTTGCTGCTTTATTGTTAATGCAGCCCGATTTAGGCACCGTAGTGGTGATGTTCACCACTACCCTCGCGCTTTTATTTCTAGCGGGTGCGCGGCTAGGGCACTTTCTTGCGGTCATTTTTACAGGCGCCGCGGCTTTTGCCTTGTTAATTGCTACCTCTGATTACCGACGCGCGCGCATATCAGGTTTTTTAGATCCGTGGGCTGACCCTTTTGGTGACGGATATCAGCTTACGCAGTCACTTATGGCATATGGGAGAGGCTCTTGGTTTGGAGAAGGTCTTGGCAATAGCTTGCAAAAACTAGAGTTTTTACCCGAAGCACACACCGATTTTATTATGGCTATTTTGGCCGAAGAATTTGGATACGTGGGTATATTGGTAGTGCTAGTACTGCTGTTCACGCTTATTGTGAAAGGCTTACAAATAGGTAATTTAGCCTTGTCTAACCAACGTCCGTTTGAAGCGTTTACCGCCTATGGCATTAGCATTTGGATTTGCCTACAAACGGCAATTAACATTGGGGCTAGCTCTGGTTTATTGCCTACAAAAGGACTCACCCTTCCGCTGGTGAGCTACGGAGGTTCATCCTTAATTATTATGAGCATTGCGGTAGCCCTGCTGGTGCGAATCGATTTTGAATTACGGGTGGATGGTGTACATGCCATTTCCCGCAGCGCTCGTTCGTCAAGCGCCAAAAAGGCGAAAGCGGGCAGAGGCGACGATGAATAAATGCTCATTAGTGATTATGGCAGGTGGCACCGGCGGGCATGTTTTTCCAGGTCTTGCGGTAGCAAGCCTTATGCGCGAAAAAGGCTGGCAGGTAGAGTGGATTGGCACCGCTGATAAAATGGAGGCTCAACTAGTCCCTAAGCACGGCTTCAATATTCATTTTATTAATATCGGCGGTTTACGCGGTAAATCAATAATCACGCAGTTATTAACGCCTTTTAAGCTGGCAGGTGCGCTTTTTCAATCTATTGCCTTATTGCGTAAATTAAGGCCTAGTGCGGTACTCGGGATGGGCGGCTACGCTAGCGGGCCTGGCGGTATTGCCGCTTGGCTGTTAAAAGTTCCCTTAGTGGTACACGAGCAAAATGCAGTGTTTGGCATGACCAATCGATACTTGGCAAAAATGGCAACCTTCACGCTGACAGGATTCGACTTAGCCAGCGTTGTGCAGGCAAATGCTGCCAACAAACCTTCGCCTTCAAATACACATTATGTCGGCAACCCTATACGCCAAGATTTCTTTGATATTGCACCTAAACACCGAGTAAATAGCACACAAAGCCTTAATATTCTTATTGTGGGAGGCAGTTTGGGCGCATTAGCATTAAATCAAATCGTTCCCAAGGTGTTAATCACGCTTGGTAAACGTTTTTCAGTGTCGGTAATGCATCAGTCGGGCGCAAATAAACACGCGCAGGTACAAGCGGCTTATCAGAACATGCCAAACGTTGAGGTAATTGAATTTATAGATAATATGCAAAGCGCCTTTAGCTGGTCAGATATTATCATTTGTAGAGCCGGTGCGTTAACCGTCGCCGAGGTTGCCGGCGCTGGCAGAGTCGCGATTTTTGTGCCTTTACCAAATGCGGTAGACGATCATCAAAGCGCAAATGCTAGGTATTTAAGCGATAAAGGCGGTGCTCTATTGATCCAACAAAGCGCCTTAGAAACGTCACTGTTACCCGCTTTAGAAACGGTCTGTTTGTCGCTTGAAAAACGCGATGAAATTGCGTCTATAGCAAGGGCGAGCGCGCATAAAAATGCGACGTTTGAGGTAGCCTCGTTTATCGAAAAAGCAGTGAATGCTAATATGCAAAACAAAAATAAGAAGAGGGATTAGCAGTGAAATCACCCATAGCAAATACGATTAAATTACCTTCAAACGCTCCCGTTCATAAGATGCGCGCGGTCGAGCATATCTATTTTGTAGGTATAGGCGGCGCAGGCATGGGCGGCATTGCCGAAGTCATGCTCAACTTAGGCTACAAAGTAAGTGGTTCAGATATAAGTGTGAGTAAAATGACGTCGCGTTTGCAAAGCATGGGCGCACAGGTATTCATTGGGCATAGAAGCGATAACTTACTCGCGGTAGATGTCGTAGTGGTGTCTTCTGCAATTGACGCCACTAACCCTGAAATTGTTAAAGCAAACGAAAATCGCATTCCAGTTATTCGTCGCGCGCAAATGTTGGCAGAACTAATGCGTTTTCGCTACGGCATAGCCATAGCCGGCACACATGGTAAAACGACCACCACTAGCTTGATTGCGACTATTTTTTCACAGGCTAATTTAGACCCTACCTTCGTGATTGGCGGCTTACTTAACAGTGCCGGCACCAATGCTAGATTAGGTGAAAGTAAGTATCTTATTGCTGAAGCCGATGAAAGCGACGCATCATTTTTACATCTGCAGCCTACGGTCAGCGTGGTGACTAACATCGAGGCTGATCATCTTGACGCTTATGACGGTGACTTTAGCAAAATGAAAAGCGCTTACGTGGAGTTTCTGCACAACTTACCTTTTTATGGACTTGCCGTGCTGTGCGCCGATGACAAGGTAATTCAAGAGCTTATCCCTAAAATTGAACGAAAGTACATCACCTATGGCATTAAAAAGGATAGTGATTATGTTGCTTGCAACATAAGCTATAGTGTAAATAAGAGTCGCTTTGAGGTCTTAAGAAAAAATCATACCGCACTGCAGGTCGACTTAAATATTACTGGCATTCACAATGTACTAAACGCTACGGCCGCTATTGCCATTGCGACAGAAGAAGGCTTGAGTGACCGCGATATTTTAGCTGCGCTAGCTTCATTTGAGGGTATAGGCAGACGGTTTCAGGTGCTGGGCCAATTTGATTTACCCAGCGTTGATGTCAGCGCACGAAGTATTACCTTAGTTGACGATTATGGTCATCATCCCACTGAGGTTGATATGACAGTAGCAGCGGCTCGAAGTAACTGGCCTAATAAACGTTTAGTGATGGTGTATCAGCCTCACCGTTATTCGCGAACGCGCGATTTATATGAAGATTTTGTAGAAGTATTATCCAAAGTTGACGTGCTTTTATTGCTTGACGTGTATGGCGCAAGTGAGGCCCCGATTGAAGGTGTTGATAGCCGAACACTGTGCGGTTCAATAAGGCAAAGAGGTAAAATAGACCCAATATATGTAGGTAAACCCCAGCAGGTTTACGAAATACTTAACGATGTTCTGTGCGATCAAGACGTGGTGTTTTTGCAAGGTGCGGGTAACATAGGCAACATTGCCACTGCTTTAGCCGAGAACGGCTGCAAGCTAAATCTATTAATGGGTGATGAGGCATAGTTATGACACTAAGTTCACTTGCGTCTATTACAGTTAGCCCTGAAACCTTCGGTAAGGTTGCCGTTGTTTTTGGCGGTAATTCAGCTGAACGCAAGGTAAGCTTAGCATCTGGCAAGGCAATATTAGATGCGCTTAACCACTGCGGCATTGATGCACACGGGTTTGATCCAAAATATCGCCGTATATGCGAACTTAAAGACGAAAAATTTGACAGAGTGTTCATTGCTCTACATGGAAGAGGCGGCGAGGACGGATCTATCCAAGGTGCCCTGGAACTGTTTGGCTTACCTTACACCGGGTCCGGCGTTACAGGCTCTGCTTTATCTATCGACAAGGTATTGAGTAAACTCATATGGCACGCACGTAAACTACCAACGGCCGAGTATGTGGTAATATTAAAAGATGAATTCAAAGCCTCAGACGCAGCCCAAATACTGGCGCTAATTGGCAGCGAAGTGATGGTAAAACCGAGTTTAGAAGGGTCAAGTCTAGGCATGACAAAAGCCACAAACGAACGAGAACTGCTAAGCGCCATAAAAACAGCTTTTGAATATGACTCACAGGTGCTAGTAGAAGCCTTCATAACCGGCCCAGAATACACGGTCAGTATTTTAGGCACCCGCGCTTTACCGTCTATTAGCATGAAAGCGGCGTCAGGGTTTTATGATTATTTTGCAAAATATCAAGCAACTACTACCCAGTATAACTGCCCAAGTGGTTTAAGCGATAGCGATGAATTGTATGTTCAATCCTTAGCGCTTGAGGCATTTAAAGCCCTGCAGGGCAAGGGTTGGGGACGTATAGATATTATGCGCGACAGAGCGGTTGATAATCAAGGTAAGCCATGCGGGAAGTTTTATCTACTAGAAAGCAATACCGTGCCGGGCATGACAAAGACCAGTTTGGTGCCAAAAGCGGCTAAGCAAACTGGTTTGAGTTTTGAGCAACTGGTGGTACACATTTTGGCGCAAACATTAACGCCAGACTTAGAGCAGAATTTGCTTAGTAGTAGTTTAGAGGAAAGCTTAATTAAACAGCAAGATACACTCAACAATGATGGGCAAAACACCTCGGCAAACCTCATCAACAAAGGTTTGGGAGATAATAGTGAGTGACAAAGGGCTAGCAGCGCAGAACAAGCTGAAAAAGAACGTGCTGCCTGACACCGCGCTGACAACATCAGCAAGGTCGCAAAAGGCAGATAAAGCGCTGCAAAAAACCCCCTTTTTAGTTGGTTTCCCTATTTTTTTGGTGGTAATTTCAGCCTTAGCTTATGCAAGCTTTGGCGCATACGGGTGGTTACAAGATGAGCAAAGGCTGCCGGTGCAAGAAATTGTTATCAGCGGTGAAATAAAAATGCTCGATAAGCTTGGGCTTCAAAATATTATTAGAAGCCAAGCTAAGGGTAGTTTTTTTGCACTTGATGTAAATCATGTGCACCGTTTAATGGCGGTGCAGCCTTGGGTGTACAACGCGTCGGTACGAAAGCGTTGGCCCAGCAAATTATATATACATGTTGTGGAGCAACAGGCGGTTGCAATATGGAATGATGATTTGCTGCTAAATCGATACGGGGACACGTTTGAAGGGTTGCCTGCTAAGCAAGAGAACAAGCAAGCAAATGGTGAGTCCCAATTTACCCAAATGCAGCAAGCAGAATTACAAAAATTACCGCTTTTATACGGTCCAATGGGTAGCGAAAAAACAGCGCTAACAGGGTATACTCATATGCAGCGGCTACTGAATATAAGTGGTCAAAAAATTGCCTTATTGTCACTAAGTGAACGCTTTGCGTGGCAAGTAAAGTTACACAATCAAGTTTTATTAAAATTAGGACGTCAAGAGTATATAAACAGACTGCAGCGATATATAGACGTTTATCCATTGTTGCTGCAGGAAGAAAAGTCAGTAGCGTATGTTGATTTGCGCTATGACACTGGTTTGGCTGTTGGTTGGGGGGCGCCACGTAGCCTCAAAAAGCTTGGCCTCCAAAGTATCAATAATAATAGTTAAGGAACGAAAATACTGTGTCTAAGGCATTAGAAAGAGACTTAATAGTTGGGCTAGATATCGGCACGAGTACCGTTAAAGCCGTCCTGGGTGAAATATTAGACGACGGCAATATAAGTATTGTGGGCGTAGGCAAACACAAGTCTCGTGGAATGGATAAAGGCGGCGTAAACGATTTGAATTTAGTCATTGATTCAGTTCGCCATGCGATCAACGAAATGGAACTTATGGCTGATTGCCAAGTGTCCAGTGTATTTATGTCAATTAGTGGCCGTCATGTTCAGTGCCAAAATGAAACGGGCATGGTGCCCATTAATAATCAAGAAGTGACACAAGATGACATTGATAACGTCATTCACGCCGCGCGTTCGGTACCAATGGCCGCTGAACGAAAGCTTCTGCATGTGTTGCCTCAAGAATATGTGATTGATGTGCAAGAGGGTATTAAAAACCCCATAGGGATGTCGGGCGTCAGAATGGTGGCCGCGGCGCATATTATTACGTGTGCAGAGGACATGGCAAAGAATTTAGTGAAGTGTGTTGAAAGCTGCGATTTAACCGTTGATCAGACCATATTTGGGGCGCTAGCGTCAAGCTATGCTGTGTTAACCGAAGACGAGAAAGAATTAGGTGTTTGTGTTGCTGATATCGGGGGCGGAACTCTCGACATAGTGATTTACACAGACGGTGCAATAAGACATACTGCTGTTATACCGTTAGCGGGTAATCAGATAACAAGTGATATAGCAAAAATATTCCGAACACCAATGAATAATGCAGAGCAAATTAAAGTGAATTATGCTTGTGCATTAAAAAGCATGGTTAGTATGGAAGAAACCATTGATGTGCCAAGTGTTGGCGGTAGACCAGCGCGCGCTATGTCGCGCCACACACTCGCTGAAGTAATCGAACCTAGGTACCACGAGCTATTAGAAATTGCCTATGAGCATATCAAAGCCAGTGGATTAGAAGAACAGATAGCCGCCGGTTTAGTTATTACAGGAGGCACCTCCAAAATGGAGGGCGCTGTAGAGTTCGCAGAAGAAATATTTCAAATGCCAGTACGAATTGGTAAGCCGCACAGTGTAAAAGGCTTAGCCGAGTATGTAGACGATCCCTGTTTTGCAACCGCGGTCGGTCTGCTGCAGTACGGCAAACAAAATTCTAATAATAAGAAAGCGTCAGCTAAGCATGACGACGAAAGCGTGTTAAAACGCATAAAGAGCTGGTTTAAAGGTGCATTTTAGGGGGCCTTTGAGCGCTAAAACAATAACAAGTCTGTTGCGCAGACTTAACGGTATCGGAGAATAACCATGTTCGAACTAATGGAACCGCCTTCAGACGAAGCGGTAATAAAAGTAGTGGGTGTTGGTGGCGGCGGCGGAAACGCAGTCCAATATATGGTTGATGCAACCATCGAAGGCGTTGACTTTATAGCGATGAATACTGATGCGCAAGCATTGAAAAAATCCACCGCAGCAATTAAAATACAAATTGGCACAGAGCTAACCAAAGGCTTAGGCGCCGGCGCCGATCCTAACGTAGGAATGGAAGCGGCAAAAGAAGACCGTGAAAAAATCCGTCAAGCCTTAGAAGGCGCTGATATGATTTTTATCACCGCTGGCATGGGCGGTGGTACTGGCACGGGAGCAGCCCCTGTGGTTGCCCAATTAGCCAAAGAAATGGGCATACTGACTGTTGCTGTGGTGACAAAACCTTTTCCGTTTGAAGGTAAAAAGCGGCTAGATTTTGCGAACCAAGGTATTGCTGAGTTGTCTCAATACGTCGACTCGTTAATTACTATACCCAATGAAAAATTGCTAAAAGTAATGGGCAAAGGCACGCCTTTATTGCAAGCATTTAATGCCGCTAACGACGTGTTAAAAGGCTCTGTGCAGGGTATTGCCGAGCTTATTACCCGCACCGGCTTAGTTAACGTCGACTTTGCCGACGTTAAAACGGTAATGTCTGAAATGGGCACTGCGATGATGGGCAGCGGCGTTGGACGCGGCGAAGATAGAGCAGAAGAAGCTGCAGAAGCTGCAATAGCGTGCCCACTGTTAGAAGATATTGATTTGTCGGGAGCCCGTGGCATTCTAGTGAACATTACCGCAGGTTTAGACTTTTCCATTGACGAGTATGAAATCATTGGTAATGCCGTAAAAGCCTTTGCATCAGAAAATGCTACGGTAGTAGTAGGAACGGTGATTGATCCAGAATTAGAAGGCGAAATAAGAGTCACGGTCGTTGCCACTGGCATTGGTGCCGACCGCAAGCCTGATATTTCACTTGTTACTTCAGAGTCTACCAAACCTTATAGAGAGCCTAGTGGAGCATCTGAAAGTCGCTCGAAGGGCTCTGTAGAGGGTAATCAAGCGATGAAATTAGATGAAGAGCAGCCAAGTGAATTGGAATATTTAGACATTCCAGCGTTTTTACGCAGACAAGCAGACTGATAACAACGCACCAAATTATGCAAATAGTTTGGTGCGAATTTTTTTGGATCACACAGGTGGTCTGAACAGTTATAAACTTGTCGATAAAGCTTGCAAAATTAAAATCCTTTGACTTTTAGTGGGTTAATCTGTAATATTTTCAAGCCCAAAGTGACGACGATACGGATATGTTAAAACAAAGAACCCTCAAAACATCTATTACAGAAACTGGGATCGGCTTACACAAAGGCCGCAAAGTGACAATGTCACTACGTCCAGCGCCTGCAGACACAGGTATTGTTTTTAGGCGTATGGATATAAACCCGCCCGCCTATATTCACGCCAACGCAAAAGACGTAGGTGACACCACGCTGTGTACCTGCATTACAAATGCTGATGGCCATTCTATTTATACCGTAGAACATTTAGCGTCAGCGCTTTCCGGCTTAGGAATCGACAATATTATTGTTGAAGTTGATAGTCACGAGCTCCCAATTTTGGACGGCAGCGCCAGTCCTTTTATTTTCCTGCTGCAAAGCGCGGGTATAGTGGAACTAGACAAACCCAAAAAGTTCATTAAAGTAAATAAAGTAGTGCGTGTTGAAGACGATGACAAATGGGCAGAGTTCAGGCCATATAGCGGCTTTAGAGTGGATTTTAGGATTGACTTTGCACACCCTGCAATTTCACAGACAAGACAGCACTGCATATTAGATTTTTCTAAGGACTCTTATCTTGATGAAGTAAGCCGAGCACGAACTTTCGGCTTCATGCGCGATTTAGAAACGATGAATTCGATGAACCTTGCATTAGGCGGGAGCATGGATAACGCAGTGGCACTTGATGAATTTAGAGTGCTTAATCCTGAAGGCTTACGCTATTCAGACGAGTTTTTAAAGCATAAGATATTAGACGCAATAGGCGACTTATTCTTAGGTGGGCATAATTTAATTGGTGAATTAGTTGCCTACAAAACTGGGCATGGTTTAAATAACAAGTTACTTAATGCCATTCTAGATGATAGAAGCGCATGGGAGTACGTTGAATTTGAAAATGAAGAGAACTTGCCCATTAAATTTATTGAAAATCCAAGAAAATTAGGCGTTAACTTTGCCTAAACTTATGTGTAGACTACAGCAATGCAAAGAACTGGTTACTTGTAGCCAGTTTTTTTACGTTTGTTGCCAAGCAATTACGCACGGTAGCTTTGCACGATCATTGCAATTCCACAGCAGTCATTTTATGACATGCTGCAGGGCGTATCATTTTATTTTTTAGGTATACATACAAATACATAACACTGGGCTTATTGCTTTATACTAAATGGTCTATAAAAGAATGAACGGCTGTGTAGCTTAGTCAGTCCATATAAACTGTAAAAGAGAATCCAAGGCCATGAGTATCACCATTTTAATCAAAGGTAAGAACACACGAATTGCGAAGAGATTTTCTATTCGTAAAACGGTAAGCCTAGTGGTGGGAGTTTCACTGGTATTCTTAGTCTCTAGTAGAACGACAGAGTCGGTATATGAAAACCAAATAAGGCTAAATGTAGTTAAGACCGGTCTGCAAGAGCAGGTCGACTTAGTCGATAAACTGCACAACAGTACTGGTGAAAAGCTAGATGGGCTGATCGGCCAGCTAGCCGCAATGCAATTTCAACTTAATCAGCTAGATTCCATTTCAGCCAGTTTGGCCAAAAAAAATGGTCTCACTGAAGCCGACTTTGTCTTACCTCAAGAAATTAATACACAGCTTAGCAAAGACGCCGAGCTAACTTCTCAAATTGAAAAAATGGCCGACGCGTTAGAGTTTAAAGTACAGCAACTCAGCGCCCTTGAATCTATTCTCCAAGGCCTCAATATAGAACAAGAAAGCAAACTGGCTGGCAGGCCGGTGAGTAAAGGTTGGTTATCTTCGTATTACGGTATTCGCAAAGACCCATTTAACGGTAAACCTACTATGCATAAAGGTATAGATTTTGCCGGAGAAGAAGGCAGCGAAGTAGTCGCCACCGGCGCAGGTATAGTTACCTGGGCTGGGAATCGCTCCGGTTACGGAGGTTTAGTCGAAATTGATCATGGCAATGGTTTACGTACCCGCTATGGTCATAATTCTGTCTTAACTGTTAAAAAAGGTGACATCGTAACCAAAGGGCAAGCAGTTGCACTTTTGGGTAACACGGGTCGTTCTACTGGGGCTCACGTGCACTATGAAGTCCTTGAAAACGGTCGCCAAATAGATCCACTACCTTTCATATACCGCTAGTCTGCCAATTACACGCTTTGTTTAGTGTAAAAGATATAATCTTCGTACACGACTTTATGGGCCATATTTGATCACTTTGTGGTAATATGCGCCTTTTTTTAACGCTAATCAAAATTGGACGCCTTAATCGCATGGTTGTGAGCTTATTTAGAAAAGTTTTTGGTACTCGTAACGCCCGGCTTTTAAAAAAGTTACGTAAAACAGTTAATCAAATTAATGCATTTGAACCTGAGTTTGAAGCATTAAGTGATGACGAACTTAAAGCCAAGACGAAAGAGTTTCAAACACGAATAGCCGACGGCGAAACCCTTGAAAAAGTAAAGGTTGAAGCGTTTGCGATTGTGCGCGAGGCCAGTAAACGTGTTTACGGTATGCGCCATTTTGACGCGCAAATGAAAGGCGGGATAGTACTGCACCAAGGCAAAATAGCGGAAATGCGCACGGGTGAAGGTAAAACCTTAACCGCGACCTTGCCCACGTATTTGAACGCGCTTTCGGGTAAAGGTGTGCACATAGTAACGGTCAACGATTATTTAGCCAAGCGTGATGCTGATTGGAGTCGAAAGTTATTTTCATTCTTAGGCCTCACCGTAGGCTGTAATATTCCTGGCATGAATCACGATGACAAAATTGAAGCTTACAAGAGTGACGTTACTTACGGCACTAACAATGAGTTTGGTTTCGATTATTTACGTGACAATATGGCGTTTAGTCCTAAAGACCGTGTACAACGGCCCTTGAACTTTGCCGTTATTGATGAAGTTGACTCAATTTTAATTGACGAAGCAAGAACGCCCCTTATTATTTCAGGCGCCGCTGAAGACAGCTCTGAGCTTTACAAAAAAATTAACACGCTTATTCCAGAGCTGCAGAAACAAGACGTAGAAGACGCCGAAAACGCCCACGGCGACGGGCATTACACATTAGATGAAAAAGCCAAACAGGTGTACTTGACTGAGAACGGTCAATTATTCGTAGAGGAGCTTCTGCGAAAAGTAGGTTTAATAGCCCAAGGCGGATCCTTATTTGCTGCTGCAAATATACCTATGCTACATCATGTAAATGCCGCATTGCGCGCGCACAAACTCTTCACCAAAGACGTTGACTACATCGTTAAAGATGACCAAATAGTGATTGTAGATGAGCACACCGGACGAACAATGGAAGGGCGGCGCTGGTCAGAAGGCCTGCATCAGGCAATGGAAGCTAAAGAAGGCGTAAAGATCCAAAATGAGAACCAGACCTTAGCTTCAATCACTTTCCAAAACTTCTTCAGGATCTATGAAACCTTAAGCGGCATGACCGGTACTGCGGAAACAGAGGCCTTTGAATTTCACAGTATATACGGCTTAGAAACCGTGGTTATCCCCACCAATAAACCGATGGTCAGAAAAGACCACGCGGATAAAATTTATCTGACGGCGCAAGAAAAGCAAGCGGCTATTATTGAGGATATTAAAGAGTGTGTTGAGCGAAACCAACCTGCGCTTGTGGGCACAATATCAATCGAAAACTCTGAACTATTGTCAAGTCTGCTCAAAAAAGCCAAGATCAAGCACAAAGTACTTAATGCTAAATTCCACGCACAAGAAGCCGACATCGTTGCACAAGCCGGCATGCCAGGTGCAATTACTATAGCCACGAACATGGCTGGGCGCGGCACTGACATTGTTCTTGGCGGTAATTTTGACGCGGTGCTGGAAAAGTTAAACGCGCCAAGCGATGAAGAAATCGCTAAACTTAAAGAAAAATGGCAAGAACGACACGATGCGGTTGTTACGTCGGGAGGCCTGCATATAATAGGCACCGAACGTCATGAATCACGTCGTATCGATAATCAGCTGCGAGGCCGTTCCGGTCGTCAGGGCGACCCTGGTTCCTCGCGTTTTTACTTATCTTTAGAAGATCCATTAATGCGTATTTTTGCTTCAGACAAAATGAGCAACATGATGAAGCGCTTTGGTATGGAAAAAGGCGAATCTATCGAGCATCCGTGGGTGTCTCGTGCCATTGAAAATGCTCAGCGCAAAGTAGAAGGCCGCAACTTTGATATACGTAAGCAATTACTAGAATACGATGACGTTGCTAATGACCAACGTGGGGTTATTTACGAGCAGCGCAATGAACTTTTAAATGAAGGCGATATTGCTAGCACCATCGTTAATATTCGCAAAGACGTTGTCACCACTGTGGTGAATCAATATATTCCGCCTCAGTCACTGGAAGAAATGTGGGATGTGAGCGGACTTGAAGAACGTTTACGCAGTGACTTCTTAGTAGACCTTGAGCTGCAAAAAATGCTTGATGAAGATGACAAACTTCACGAAGAAAAAATGCGTGAAATTATACTTGAAGCGGTGATAAAAGCGTATAAAGATAAAGAAGGTTCAGTAGGCGACGAAGTGCTGCGTTTATTTGAAAAGCAAATTATGCTGCAAACACTCGACACGCATTGGAAAGAACACTTAGCGGCCATGGATTATTTGCGCCAAAGCATTCATTTACGTTCTTATGCGCAAAAGAATCCAAAGCAAGAATTTAAGCGCGAGTCTTTTGAGCTGTTTTCAGAAATGCTAGATAACTTAAAAGTAGAAGTAATTAGCGTATTAAGTAAAGTGCAAGTTCGCCAAGAGTCTGACGTAGAAGCGGTAGAAGCACAGCGAAGACGCGCCGAGGCTGAACAAATGGTTGAGCACAAACAGCCTAACTCACCCGTTAAAAGTCCAATTGCCGAAGCTGTTGCGCCTAAACCCCAGCCTGCCCAGCGCACGGGTCCAAAAGTAGGCCGTAACGAACCCTGTCCATGTGGTTCAGGCAAAAAATACAAGCAGTGTCATGGCAAACTTAGCTAAGCATGTGCAGGTAGCGGTAGGTGTTATTACAAAAAACGATCAGTTTTTTGTGTGTCGCCGCCGCGCTCATCAACATCAAGGCAACAAGTGGGAATTCCCCGGCGGTAAGATTGGCCTTAATGAATCTCCCGAACATGCGCTACAGCGTGAATTAAGCGAAGAAATTGGTATAACAGTAAGTGCCTATGTGCACCTGCTCAATCTTGATTTTAGCTACCCTGATAAAAAAGTGAGCCTGCACGTATTTGTTGTTTCTGATTTTAGCGGCGAAGCTTATGGCGCAGAGGGCCAAGAATCAAAGTGGGTAGGCTTTAATGATTTGCTCAGCTTAGACTTTCCCGACGCAAATCGCACTATCATTGAAAAATTAGCGCTCTTTAGGGGCTAACAGCGCTTGTGCACGGTCGTCATTGCGCCGCAGCTTCGATTAATTCTAGTAACTAAAGCATTTTTCGAATATTGTAATGTCAACAAACGCTCCTAGTACAAGCAAAGCGATGTAAGGCGCGGCCTAAAAATAGTTGAATAGCAACAATTCAGGAATAAAAACATGCTGAGCAAGTCCTTACTTCTCCTAATAGCCATTGCGCTTTTGGCAAGCTGCGGCGGCAGCGATAATCAGTCACAACAACCAATAGAAACAGGCTTTCCAAGCTGTAGTGTGCCTGATCAGAACGAAGTGTTTTTTGAATTCTTGCAAAACACCTACCTTTGGTACGATCAACTTCCTGGCGCAATTAACCCACAGGCCTACTCAAGCGTAGACGCCATGCTAGACGATGTGCGCTTTGAACAAGACCGCTTCTCTGGTTTTCAAGACAGACAGGATTACGACGATTTCTTTGAGAACGCGACGTTTACTGGTTATGGATTCAGTAGTGACCAAAGCACAGACCTAAATGCTTACATAGTGCGCTATGTCTTTGATAACTCTGCGGCTGCGCAAGCTGGATTGAGTCGAGGCGACCGTTTAACAAACATAAACGGTTTTAGCGTGACTCAGATAAATAGGGAATTATTAAGTAACGAAACGGTGTTTGGTCCTGACCAAGTGGGTTTTACGATTGACATCACTTTTGAAAAACCAAGCGGTGAAATTATTAATACCCAAATGTCTAAAATTGCAGTCAGCACAAACACAGTTTTTGCGACCCAAGTGTTTTCGTCTAACGTGGGAGAAGTGGCTTACTTGTCGTTTCAAAATGGGTTTATTGAAGCATCGGATGCAGAGCTAGAGGCCTCGTTTGCACAGCTTGGCAATGCTGGAATCGACGAACTTATTTTAGATCTTCGCTATAATTCAGGCGGCCGCTTAAGTGTGGCGGCAAACTTAGCGTCGTTTATTGTCGGCCGCTCGGCGGTCAATGACATATTTACTACGCTTGCTTACAACGATAAAAACAGCAACCGCAACTCTTCGTTTCGCTTTACCAGTAAACTAAATGCCTTGAATCTTTCACGCGTAGTGGTGCTTACGACGCCCAATACCTGCTCGGCAAGTGAACTTATTATAAATGGTTTAGCGCCGCATATGGAGGTAGTTACAATAGGCACTGCAACATGCGGCAAGCCCGTTGGGCAAAACCCAGATTTTTACTGCGACAAGGTACTCTCAGCGATAAATTTCAGAACGGTGAATTCACTTGACCAAGGCGATTACTTTGATGGTTTACCGCCAACCTGCCTAGTACAAGATCAAATAGTGGCTGACTGGGGCAGTTTAGATGATCCTGTATATGCCGAAGCAGTTAATTATGTAAATACTGGAAGTTGCAGCGCGCCCACTGCCTCTAAAAGCAGAAGTAGCCAATCAATTGGGCTGACAACGAGCCCATCGCGCCTTGACTATCAAGCACTGTTAACTGGACACCTACACTAGGCAACTAGGGTGACCATTCAGCCAAGCTGCGCTCACCGTATCACTGGGCTTGCACCGTCTTTGCTTTTATATCAAAAAAGGCGCTGTACATAACAGGTACCACACCTAAGGTTAAAATAGTGCCTATTCCTAAACCTGCGGCAATGGCGCAGGCCATGCCGTAAAATAGCGCGTCTTGGCTAACAATCAGCGGCAGCAGCCCTAAAATAGTGGTGCTAGTCGACATCAAAATAGGGCGCAGGCGGTGTACGCTGGCACTAATTAATGCTGCGTAATCGTCTGCATTGCTCGGGTCATTTCTTTCAATGTCTATTCTGTCTATTAACACTATGGCGTTATTCACGATAATACCGGCCAAAGCATAAAAGCCTAGAATAACCATAAAGCCAAAGTTTGCACCTGACGCTAATAAACCAACAACCGCGCCAATTAATATAAGCGGCACGGTAAGAATAACAATACCAGCGCGCCGGTAAGAATTAAACTGCGCAATGAGTATAATCATTACAATGGCCAAGCACAGCGGAATATTAGCGCTTAAGGACTGCTGCGATTCTTTTGACTCTTTGACCACACCGTCAAATTCAATGCGATGAGAGTAGGGCAGTGTGGCGGCCAATTCGTCTAATTTTGGCTGCAGTATTGAGACCATGTCTTCCGCCGTTAAAAATAAGTTTTTACCCTCAATAGTAACCGTTCTAAACAAGTCTTCGCGCGCAATTCTGGCATACTGCGGGGTAAAACTCACCGTTGCTATTTGCTCAAGTGGCACATTGACATTACGGCTTTGACTGTACACATTAATACTGTACAAGCGCGATAAATCGAGTCTGTCCTGTGCTTTTCCGCGCGTCACAATAGGGATTAAATCATCGCCCTCTCTAAACTGTGAAATAACCACGCCATCGTAAAATGTCTGCAAGGACCTAGCAACGTCTTGCGACGTGATACCAGCGCGTTTAGCGCGCGCCTGATCAATATCAATATCAACTTGCGAAATTTTGTTTTCCCAGTTGTCCTTAATTTCAACCGTGCCGCTAAGCGATCCCATTATTTTTTTAACTTCTTGGGCGGCGTTATATATCACGTCTTTGTCGGGACCTATTACCTGTATATCGAGCTTATTTGAGTCGGAAGGGCCTAAAAACATTTTGGTGACACGCACCTGCATAGCGGGTAAGTACTGCGCAAAGTCTTCTCGTAAAAAAGCAATTATTTCATCTTGATACTTACGATCTGCCAAATTAAACATAATAAAGGCTTTACTCGACTCAGGCGTAATAGGCGTAAGTGATAGCACGAATCGTGGCCCGCCAAAGCCGCCATAAGCAGCATAGTTTTCAACGTGCTGATAGCGTTCATTGCCTTCAAGTAGGTCAAATACCTCTTGTAAGCTGCGCTGTGTTTGGCGCATTGTCGTACCTGCGGGCAAATCAATATAGGCAAGTACTTGGGCTCTGTCAGAATCAGGGAAAAACTTCACAGGTACTAGATTTAAGGCCCCACCAGCGGCAAAAAACAGCAGTATCATTATGCTCATAAACACAGTGCGCTGCTGTAAGATTAGCTTCAAGAATATGCAATAACTGTTGTTGAGAGTATCAAACACACTCGCAATTTTTTGCTGTATGGCTGACATTTTCGAGAGGTCGGTGTTGTGTACAAATAAATAGCAAAGGTAAGGAGTAACCACCAGTGACAAAAACCACGAAATGATCAGCGCATAAATAATCACGATGGATATTGAGCGGGTATACTCACCTGACGCGCTTTCTGCCAGCAGCAATGGCAAAAATACTAGCATGGTGGTGGCTGACGAGGTAAGTAAGGGGATGGTCAGTGTCGTGCCAATTTTGCGCACAATGTCTTTGCGTTTTTCGCCTGCCTCTAGGCGTTTTTTAAAATCCTCTGCCACTACTATACCGTTGTCTACGAGCAAACCTAGCGAGATAATTAAGGTTGCTAAGCTCATTCGCTCAAGCGCCATGTTGCTGAAATTCATGATGGCCAGCACAATTAGTACCACCGCAGGTACAATTGCGCCTACGATTAAGCCTATCCTAAGTCCTAAGAATAAGATAACTACCCCCAGCACAATGGCCAAGGTTTGAATAACGTTTACCGAAACGCCTTCAACCGCGTTTTCTACTTGGTCGGCCTGACGAGTTATGATGCTAAAGGTCATGCCAAGCGGCATAATGTCATTAAGCTCTTGCAGCCGCTTTTCTATTCTAGGTGATACTTCAGTTACGCTATAGCGGTCGTTCTTAGCAATGGCTAGTACAATAGCAGGCTTGCCATTAAAGTAAGCGGTTTGGCGAGGCGGGTCCACCACGTCTCTGTAAACGTTGGCAATATCTCGCAGCTGTATGGTCTGGCTAGGGTCTGCTAGAGGAAACACGATATTTTTAATATCTTCTATAATGTTAAAATTGCCGCTTGGCGCAACGTTAAAGCTTTTACCGTTTATATCAATGGTGCCGCCGGAGCGTATTACATTTTCGGTTTGCAAAGTCCTAATGAGCTGATCGGGTGAAATACCCAGCTGCGCGGCTTTTGCATCAGACACCTCAATCACAATGTTTTCTTGTTGAGCGCCTAAGATATCGACCGACTGGGTGCCTTTTACTAAATAAAGCTCGTCGCGGGCGTGCTGAGCCATATCAAAAAGCTCGCCCATGCTTATGCCCTGTGTGGCCTGAAGAGCAACGGTAAGAATCGCCACGTCGCCAAAATTATCGTTAATAAAAGGGGTAAGGGTGCCTTGCGGAAGCTGGCCGACGACTTTGTCTAATTCGTTTCTAACTTTGTCCCATATTTGATCCAAATCGAAGTAGCGTTCATGTAGCTGCACATACACAGTTGACTTGCCAAGCATCGAAACTGAGCGTATCTCTTTAACTTCATCGACGTTGCGCACGCCTTCTTCAATGGTTTTGGTGACCAGCAGCTCTATTTTTTCAGCCGACATACCCGGAAACTCAGTGCTTATAACTGCTTCTCGTACTTTAATGGACGGGTCTTCTTGCGCCGGCAGTGTAAAATAGCTGATTGCGCCAAATATCATTAGTCCAAGCACAATAGACATTACGCTACGGTTATACTTAAGCCCAAATTCAGACAAATTAATCATCGTTTTGTCCTTTATTGATTGTATATTTGTTGGGTTCTATTAAGGGGCATAACGTGCTGCTTATCTTGAATAAATTCGACACCCGCAGTAACAACCTCAAGCTCTTCTTGAGATGTCGGCTTGAACGTTTTGAAGCTTGCCATGAGGTCTTGCGCCAAGGTTTGTATAATGTAAATGTATTCTTTTTGAGTTATGTACTGCTGGTTTTGTATGGTTATGATTTGCACGTACTGACCTTGTGCATCAGTTGCAAGCGCGCTAACGGGTATTCGATAAACAAGGGTTGTTTGACTCGCGCTATTGGCTGACTCTTGGTTCGTGTTAGCTTGTGAATACATTTCCCTGAACCTGCTTAAGGGAAGGATTATTTCGGCGGACATGCCCGGCAGTACGCGTGGGTAACGTGTATTAAAGGTCATTGTGATTGGAAAGGCGTTGGCAATTGAGGCTTGAGTACCTACCTCAGTTAAAGTGGCGCTATACCGTTTTGCGCTGTAATTGTTGCTGTTAGTTTCATTATCACTATCACTACTATTGTAATTGATACCGTTGCCACTATTACGGGCTGTGTCATGACGCATATTGTCAAGCGCCGGAATAATAACCTGTACTTGCTGACCTAATGCAATTCGCCCAATAATTGATTCAGGCACCGCAGCGCTTACTTCTAAGTTGGCGTCGCCCTGTATAGTAAAAATAGGCGTTTGAGTATTTATTTGTTGATTGGGTTCGACTAAGCGTGCAGAAATAGAGCCGCTATAGGGCGCAAACAGTTTGGTGTTTACGAGGTTTTTCTTTGCTATATTAAGCGCGCTTTGGGCGCTATTTACGCGTCCATTTGCCATATTGTAAACGGCTTGGGCACTATCAAGCATGGCTTGAGGAATCAAATTCTTTTTTTTAAGTTCAATGTTTCTATTTAGCGTTTGTTCTGCTTCAAACTGGCTTGCTGTGGCTTCGCTAAGCAAGCCGCCGCTCTGCTGCACCGCAAGTTTGTATAACTTGGGGTCAAGCTGCGCAAGCAAATCGCCTTGTGAAAACGTTTCCCCTAAATTAACGTTCACTGCTTGCAGTACGCCGCTAACTTCAAATGACAGCGAGGTGTTTTGTGCTGCTTGAAGGCGCCCGGTTATGTGTCTTTCTACACTGCCATTGAAAACTTGGAGCATTTGCGATTTTACCATGCGAGGTTTATCGCTATTCACTTCGTCGCTGCTTTTGGTATCACTGCAGCCGGCAGCAAGGCCGGTAAGTAATAACAAGGCACATAAGGATAAAATTTTATTATTCATATTATAGGAATTCACTGTTTAGGTTTATCGCAAAAAAGGGAACTTTATAGCGTAGTTTCACCAAAGCACTCGCAGCGGTCCACTGCGGATGAGATGTGTAATAGGCAGGCGTAAAAATAAAACGTATTGATGAGCAACACCTTTAAAATAGGCATTTGTCTGCCGTTGCGAAGGCAATATTTAGGTGATCATAGGCCGCCTCGCCAATAAAATGAGGATAGCTTGCATTACCTTCCCACAAGAGATCTTTGCCGGTAAAATCAATAAAACATGGCTGGTGCGGCAAAAGCGGGGCAAAGTCTTTACCGTCAAGGTTGGGATGTATCATAGCGGTTTTTTGCTTTTGTGAATTAGTCGGATAGGCTACTTCAAGGCCAAAGCGATAAGCTCGTACAGGGCCTAAGTTGGGAATTCTTTGCGTATTGTAAAGTTCTATAAAGCGCAGTATTGCCAAGCTCATATCGACGGTTTGCTGATACACACTGGCGCGCAGTGCGCCTTGTAACTGCGGGCCCACTTCCACCATCACGCCTCTTGTAGCCACCGTGCACAAATAACCAAAGTCTGCAAACGCTTGGTAGTCTTCCACTAAAATAACGCAGTGCGGCATCACGCTTTTGACAAAGCGGGCCAATTGCTGATTGAACTCGTCGTTTTCAAGCACAATAAGGGTAGGGCCCATGTTGCTGGTGGTGTTGTGAATATCAATGCAAAAGTCGGTTTTAGACTGTCCTTTAGGCCCAAATTCTGCATTAAAATCGTGCGCAATTTTGACTTCATTTGGCGCGTTTTCTGCTACTGACATATTTAGTTTTGCATGAGAAAATTGCCGGTTCAAATCCTCATCAACGTATCTAACCCGGGCTTTAACCGCGGGTTTGTTTGCCAGCGTAAGCCCAATGTGCGCGCTCGGTAATGCTTTGTGCAGCGGACTTGGATTGTTTTGCCATTGGGCAATGGCTTCAATCCCCGACATTTCATTGCCGTGGGTGCCGGCACTGATAATAACGTTTTTGATTTCAAAATGTTGGCGCGTAGTAAAAGACATAGTAAAACCCTTAAGGTTTGAAAAAATCGTCGTTGTGGGACTGTTGGGCGAGCATAGCCTCAATGTCTTCAATATCGATATTGTCGGGGAGTTTATCTAATTTGTGTTCGTCACTAGGTATGCTGTGCTCCTCGTTTGCCCATTGGCCTAAGTCGATAAGTTGGCAACGTTTGGAGCAAAATGGTCGATGTTTGGCTTGTTCATTCCAGATTACCTCTGTGTGACAAGTGGGACATTTTACTTTCATGGATTTACTCTGATAATAGTGATAATCAATACGCTATGCAGTGTACTAGAAATTTGGCATAAGGGTAATTGTTTGGGCCATGAAATAACAAGGGTCATTGTCAACACCCTGACGTTGGTGGGGGCTTTTTAACCGTGATATTGACTCAACAGCACGCCAGCTTAAACTCTATGGTGTTAGTAACCGCTTCGCTTGTGCCTATTTCGGTGTTAAGTTTCATGAACTTTATTGCAAAGCGATTGCGACTGCCGCTCACCACGGGGAATATGCCACTGTCGCACTGTATTCTGACCATTTCTACTTTGTCTTCTGCGGTGCCTTGATGGTAACCACTTTTACTAGTAATGGTGTGGAAACTCGACTTTTGACGCAAAAATAAAAGCAACATTTCAAGGCTATCTTCAACGATGTTTAAGTGGCTAAGCCATTTATCCATCGCTAGTTGTTTGCTGGCATTGTCTTGTTTTAACCAGCAAAATAACGAGGGTAAGTCAAAGCTAGTTACTCCGCCGGGAGTTGAAAAACGTTGCCGGATTGTACCTAGAAATCTTTCTTCCCGCAGACTTGCGCCCAATTTTTTATTCTGTTTAATATTGCTGCCAATCGTATGCAAGTCATGCAGCGCTGTTTCTAGTGCGCTACTGTTTATATCGGGGTGTCGTGACCAGTGCAAGAGTTTGCGTTCTTGTGCGTCGATGTCGCGCAAGAAATCGGTGCGTAAATCAAGGCGGTCAACCATGTTTACTACATTAAAGAAGACTTCAAAAAAATGCAGGTAGTGATTCTCAGATGAGGCGTTTTTAGCCTCTTTTAACTGCGCGAATAGTTGCTCAAGTCGCAGGTAGTTTCTCACCTTTTCGCAAAGTGGAAATTCATAAAGTGCGACCGACATCAAATTCTCCTTTTTGAACACTGCAAACTAGGGCAGTGCGTAATGTTTTTAATAAGTAGTACGTAAACAAGCGCTGAGCAATAAATGTAACACGCTTATCTGGCCGGGTATTCTACACAAAAATTACGCGCTATGGGGTATGATTTTCACAGTATAATTGGCTTAACTATCAATTAAGGTCTTTGCGTATGCGTAATTATAGTTTCGCGGCGGTTTTTGAGGAGAAGGCCCTATAGCTTTGGTGCAGTTTGTCTACTTGCGGTCCTAAAAAGTCAACACCGCCGGTGTTATCAATCACATCATTAGCCAGGGCTAAACGTTTTTCTCGACTCACTTGCGCTGCCATAATATTTTTGATGGTGTCTGCATTTCCGCCATCTCTGTTAAGCGTTCTTTCAAGCTGCTGCTTGGTGGTAATATCGATCACTAAGGTTCTGTTAACCAGTTTTTCAAGGCTATTCTCAAGCAGCAGCGCAGCAGACAATATACAATAGTGTGACTTTGTGTTTTTCAATTGGTTCAGCATCTTGGTGCGAATAAGCGGGTGAAGAATGTTGTTCACTTTTTTTTTGGCCTGGGGATCGGTAAATACTATTTCGCGCAGTGCGGCTCGGTTAAGTGTGTGCTGCTCGGTTAATATACCGTCGCCAAATGCTTCCATCAGTGCGTTTAAACCTGTTGAGCCTTTCACCACTACGTCGCGTGCGACCACGTCGGCGTCCACTATTTCTATGCCTTTTGCCGCAAATAAATCGGTCACGGTGGTTTTACCGCAGCCAATGCCGCCGGTCACGCCTACGATGTACTTATTGCTAATGAGTTCTTTTTCACGCATTGAGGGACTGCCCACTGTATTTCGGATAATGTTTACGGGATATATCATACTCTTTAGCACTACAAGTGCTACCCCAAAAGTACTACCGATAATATGTTTTAGTGATGTTAATATCATTTTTCAGCGCAGTGGATCTTGTTTGAACGCTATCAGTGCTGACCTTGAACCTACCAACACTAATAAGAGCACCCTAGTTTATAAAGTGCTTAGATACCAAGTGGCAATGTCATCGCCGTAAAGCATGGTTAAAAAGCCAGCGGCTGCTAAATATGGACCAAATGGAATGGCTAAGTTACTGTCTTTGCGCTTCACTATCATTAAAGTGATACCTGCTACCGCACCTACCAGCGATGACAGTAAAATGACAATGGGCAAATGTTGCCAGCCAACCCACACACCAATGGCGCCAAGTAGTTTAAAGTCGCCGTGGCCCATGCCTTCTTTACCGGTTGTTAGCTTAAAGGCCCAATAAATGGTAAATAAGCTCATATACCCGACCGCGCCGCCAATGACAGAATCGGTTAAGGACATAGCGTCTCCGATGCTGTCTACATAAGCGGCAAGCAGTAACCCTATCCACAGCATGGATAGGGTTAAGGTGTCGGGCAGGAGCATTTCATCAATATCAATGAAGGTCATGGCTATAAGTAGCCAAGTGCAAAAAATAAAGCCAAAGGCAACAGGTGTGAAGCCTAAGTTATACGCGACCCACGCGCTTAATGCTGCGGTAGTTAGTTCAATTAGCGGGTAGCGAATAGATATGCTGGTTTTACAAGCGCTGCACTTGCCGCGTAAAAATAACCAGCTAATAACAGGGATGTTTTCCCAGGCTCTTATTTTATGTTGGCATTTAGGGCAAGTCGAGTCTGGTTTGACTAAATTAAAAGCATGCTGCTGATGCACATATTCTTTGCCTTCGCTATGCGCGATATGCTCGTCTATTTGCGCCTGCCATTCATTTTTCATCATAATGGGGTAGCGATAAATAACCACGTTTAAAAAACTGCCGATGAGCAGCGAAATACCAAAAACAAAACTCACATAGAAGAGGGTGGAGCTAGCCATAAATTCAAACATTATAGTGTGGTGTAAACCTTGTGTAGATGATTGGGTGCTTGCGCCTTTTGCGCCTTTTGCGCAGATGTGCACATAAATTACGAAAAAAAAGCATAAAAAAGGCCTGCCGCCAGATAAGCCTATAATATTTACCTAAAAAGAGCGAGTGATTGTGGTTTCGCACAAGACCACAGTACTAAAATTTATACGATTGCACCCATTTCGAATATGGGTAAGTACATCGCGATAATCAAGCCGCCAATTACCACGCCTAGCACCGACATTATCATAGGCTCTAATAAACTGGTTAAACCATCTACCATGTCATCTACTTCGGCCTCATAAATAAATGCAATTTTACTGAGCATATCTTCTACCGAGCCTGACTCTTCGCCTATGGCGATCATTTGAATGACCATGTCGGGAAAGACGTTGGTGGCTCGCATAGCCACGTTCATTTGAACACCGCCTGAGACTTCTCGGCAAATATGCAGTATCGCCTCGCGAAATATTGCGTTACCAGAGGCGCCAGCGGCTGACTCAAGGGCGCCTATTAAAGGCACGCCTGCCGCAAAGGTTGTCGCTAAGGTTCTGGTAAAACGCGCAATGGCCGCTTTTTTGAGTATGGCACCAATAATGGGGATTTTTAATACCCTAGCGTCTACGAAGTCGCGCAGCTTTTGTGACTTTCGATGCGCCCGCCCAAATAAGAACCCCGCTGCGAAAATCCCTGCACCAATAAATACGCCATATGACTGCACAAAATTGGAAAGCCCCAGCACCATCAATGTAAACGCAGGTAGTTCGGCGCCAAAACCAGCAAAAATTTCCTCAAACTGAGGCACTACAAATATCAGTAGGATTAGCGTCACAATTAAGGCAACGACCAATACTGCTATGGGGTAAAACATGGCTTTTTTAATTTTAGATTTAAGCGCTTCGGCTTTTTCTTTATATAAGGCTATGCGGTCATAAATAGTTTCAAGGGCGCCCGATTGCTCGCCTGTTTCCACCAAGTCGCAATATAAATCGTCAAACTGCAGCGGGTGCTTGCGCATAGCTGAAGAAAGCGGATTACCTGCTTTAACTTCATCAGTGATCTCTGTGAGTAACTTACGCATAGCCCAGTTTGCGTGGCCTTGACCTATCATATCTAAGCTTTGAATAAGGGTCACACCCGCCCCTAGCATAGTGGCGATTTGCCGAGACATAATGCTAATATCATTGGCGGTAATTTTCTCTTTTCGGCCAAATAGGGGTTTAGCCTTTTTCTTGACGCGAGTGGCTGATATTCCGCGGCGCCTAAGCATGTTTTTAGCTTCTAATAGGCTTTTTGCTGAAATTTCGCCAGTGCCTTTTTTGCCCTTTTTGTCAGAACCAGTCCAAACAAATTCATGTGAAACAACAACTGCCATGGTGCACCACCTATTGTTATATTATGCGTAATTGAAAAATCGTTATTTACTAAGCTTTAGAACGGGGAGCATGTAACAAGCCTATTCTTTAGAAACGAAAGCCCAGATAAACTGGGCTTTAGACGCTTGTTACGTAAACTGTTGTTTTAGCATAAAGCAGGGTTGTTACATAAACGAGTCCACGCAATCGCGCCCGAATCACCAAGAACAGGAGTAAGGACGATGTTAGCATCAATAAGTTTGTCGCCTTCTTTATGTAAATTTGAACCGGTGCTTGCAACAGCGGTTATTACACCATCAGCCACAGTTAACCCTGTTAATGTAGCTGACTGATCAATTGTGCCTGGAATACCATTTTCTCCAGCGTCACAGTCATCTACTGCACCTTTAGTGTGCACACAAACTTCAACAGCGCTCTTAGCAGCCGCAGTCGCAATGACCACTTCACTAAATTTCGCCTTATTCGTATAACCCTGATAAGCAGGCAATGCAATCGCCGCCAAAATACCGATGATAGCAACAACGATCATCAGTTCGATTAGGGTGAAACCCTTTTGTAAATCTTGAATAGTCTTAATTTTCATAGTAATTCTCCAAGCGTCGTAAAACGCGATTTATTTAACAATATGGTTTATGCGTGGCTGCAGATAGTGTGTTCATTAAACCCTCTTTCCTCAACCTCGAAAATGAGTATATGCCCCAATCCCTCTATGTGAAGTATGCGGGCATATACCTAAGTGTTGGTTTCGACACAAATTATTGCTAAAGCTAGAAATTACTCTTACTAAGTTTATGTTTTTAAAGAATTAATAATGAAAGGTCGACCGCGTTTACGTGTTTAGTAATTGCGCCAGATGAAATGAAATCGACCCCTGTCTTCGCTAATTCTGCAAGCCTTTCTTGGGTAATGTTACCCGAGACCTCTAACTTACAGCGTTGACTATTAATCGATACTGCCTCTTGGATCTGTTGTGTTGAAAAGTTGTCAAGCATAACAATGTCAGCGCCTGCAGTGATTGCTTCGCGCAATTCATCAAGGCTTTCCACCTCAACTTCCACTATTTTGGCGCTTTGCAAGTCTTTTGCTTGCAAAATGGCATTAGTTATTGAACCGCAGGCCTTAATATGATTTTCCTTTATAAGAAAGGCGTCGTATAAGCCCATTCTATGGTTTTTACCGCCGCCGCACCTTACAGCGTATTTTTGAGCTTGACGAAAGCCAGGAATAGTTTTGCGTGTGTCAAGCAAGGCGGTCGAGGTGCCGGCAAGGCATTTGGCATACCAAGCGGTGGTGGTGGCGGTAGCGCTGAGCATTTGTAAAAAGTTAAGCGCGGTGCGCTCCGCCGTGAGTATGGCTCGAGCGTTTCCAGTAATATTAACTAGGGTGGAATTGGCCTTTATTTGCTCACCGTCGCTGCAGTGCCATGTGAGCTTAAGCGAAGGATCAATAAGCTCAAACGCCATTTGGGCCCACTGACGGCCGCACACGGTAATGTCTTCTCGTGTAATAATATGGGCTTGGGCCTGGGCACTGACATCAATAAGGTTTGCTGTAATATCTTGTTTAGCTAAGTTGTGTATAGCGTCAAGCGTTTGCTGATAGCTGGCGCTTATGGTGTCAAAATTAAGGCTAAGGTAGTGCGATGATTCAGCGCTTAGGTCTTCTATTAATGCGCGCATTACATCAAGTGCAATAAGAACCTTACTCATATCGTTTT